>Ga0182738_1000101_pt1 | contig 152640 bp, 135 predicted proteins | sample eDN5th30CBELigMG_FD_128876 | JGI IMG/M metagenome (GOLD analysis project Ga0182738, IMG submission 128876) | Enriched Miracle-Growth compost microbial communities from Emeryville, California, USA - eDNA 5th pass 30_C BE-Lig MG (version 2)... ...
CCACCCAGACACTGTTAATCCTCTACAAGCGGAGCAGAGATGGCCCAAGAATATACACGCTGACAGAGGCCACCTCTGTTTACACCGAGGATGTCGGGAGTTCGACCCTCTCACCGCCCACCAGTCTTTCCCTCCACACAGTGAAGCCCGTTGCCCGCGCGGCCGCGCCGCGACCGCAGTTGCGGCTCCGCCGTGACGCAGGTCGCGCGCTGCGCTGGGCCGACCGCCGCCTTTTCGCCGAGCTGATGCTGGCCTGGGATCTGCGGTCGTACGATGAGGCCGCGCGCCAGGCCGGCGCTGTGGTGTTCGACCGGGGCGTCCCCGACGTCATCGGCTATCTGGAGCTTAGCGGCCTCGCCCCGCCGCCCCATTTCCACGCTGCGGCGCGCGCCTGCCGCTATTCGCATACGGTCTTCGTCACGCCGCCGTGGCCGGAAATCTTCGTGCAGGACGCCGAGCGCAAGCAGTCGCCCGAGGAGGCCGAGGCGACTTTCCGTGCCGTGACCGGCGTCTATCGGCGGCTCGGCTATGAGCTTCAGGAGGTGCCCCGCGGCTTCGTCGCAGCGCGCGCCGACTTCATCCTGGCGCGCATCGGCTAGCTGCTATTCAGGCAGCGGCATTGGCCGCGCCCGCAAGGCTCAGTGCGTCATGGCCGTCTCGGCCACGATGCTGTCGACGGTCCGGAATTCATCTTTGTAGGCGACCGAGCGGATCTCCTCGAGCTCGGCCTGCGTCGGCGTATCGTCGCCGTTGAGGCACTGGATGACGCTTTTGACGATCACGCTGGTCGTGGAGCGTTCGGATATGCGGTTGCGGCAGAAGTCGGCCGGATAGACGCCGATCAGCACGCCGTAGCGATCCTCGACGAAATCCTCCGCGTCAAAGAACGCGTTGGGCTCTGCCGCATCCATGCCGCGCGTCAGCCACGTGCCGTGGTCGCCGAAGGTCACGATCACCGCGTTGGGATCGACGTCTTTGATCGTCCCGACGATATCGCGATAGTTCTTCTCGATATCCGGCAGCCATGTTTTCGGCAGCTCGCGGAATGCGGCGACCTCGGCCGCATTGTCGTACCGATGATCCATCGCCGTATGGCGCGGATAGGCGACATGGCTGATCGTCAGCCACGGCTTGGGATCCTTGGCGGCCACGCGGATGCGCTTCAGCAGGTGCTCAATCTCGCGCTTCACGCCGACGCTTCCGTCGGTATCGAACAGCGCCCGGCTGATCTCCTTGCGCGCCTTCGGGAGGCAGACGAAATAGTAGAACTGCGGGCTGAGGTGGTCGCAGATGTAGAAGCCGACGCCGGGATATCCATGCGTAACCAGCTTGTGGTTCACGTCGAGGTAGTTGCTCTTGTAGATGAACTGCACGTCGTAGCCGGACTGCATGAAGCTGGTGAACGTGGCGTTGCCCTGCCTGAAGACGCTCATCTTCTCCTGCGGCGTGCGCAGGAACTTGGAGAAGCCGAGGATGCGCTGGTAGGAGGCGCGCGTGCTCATGTCCGCCGAATAGCCCTGGTCGAGAATCCGGAAGCCCGCGTCCTTCAGATAGTTGATGTGCGGGATATCGGAGATGTCGTAGAGGCGGCGGAACGCGTAGGGCGAATGCAGCGACTCGGTCGAGATCAGGTAAACGTTCCGGTCGCTGTTCACCTTCAGCGCCCCTTCGACCACGGCGTCAGCCGGCAGTATGCGCTCGTAGCCATATTGGCCGAGGCCCAGGCACACGAAGACGGCCGTGAAGAGCAAGACCGTCTGCCGCCGGACATTGGCGCGCGAGAGCCCGCCGACCGCGAGGCCGAACGCGCCGGCCATGGCGACGCGGGTGTACCAGGGCGCCTCCACCGTCACGAATGCGAAGTGGTAGGCGTTGGACGCCGCGAGCAGCACGAGCGCCGCGTCGGCTGCTTTCCCGGCGTAACGCTCGATCGCCCAGAGCAGCGCGCATTGGACGGCGACGACCAGCGCGAGCGCGGCAGCGAGCACGCCCACTTCCAGCGGGCTCAGCTCCTGCGATGACGTCCCGATGGGCCATGCCGCTATGATCAAACTGGCGCAAACAAGCAGCAGCAGCCGTGGACGCATTCAGCGCCTCCGGAAGTGATAGATGGCGCGATCGGTGCCCGCGATCGGGGTCTTCGATTGCAGGGCGAAGCGCTCCTGGTACGCGCCGGCGAAGTTGTCCTCGCTGTACCAGTCGTAGGCCACCGTCTTCTGCGCCAGCAGCCGCTTGACCTGGCTGTCGTCGCGGCCGACCCACTCGATGACCAGCTCGGGCGTGCGCTCGGCGAAGTAGCGGACGCTTTCGGTGAGCGGCACGTTGTTGGTCAGCGACAGGTGGTGGATGACGGCCAGCGCCAGTATCGCGTCGGGCTTCGAGCGCTCCTCGAGCGTCGAGCGCTCGCGGTTGCGGAAGCCGAGCGCCGGCGTCGGGTTGCCGACGTCGTAGACAAGCGCGTGGATGTTCTTATGCCCGTGCCGGCGGTTGAAAGCGAAGTTGGCGTTGACGGCGTTGTGGTCGAGGTCGAGCGCCAGCACCGTCTGCGCTGCAGGCGCGACGAGGCGCGAGAAGGTGCCGTCGTTGGCGCCGACGTCCCAGATGGTTGAAAGGTGCCGGCCATCGAAGAAGCCCGAGACGAGCCGCTTCTTTTCCTCGAACGCGGCTTCGACGTAGTTGGTGTTCTCGTAGTAGTCGGACCAGGTGGATGCGGCGCGCGCCGCCTTGAGACCGGCGATGAAAACGCGGAGCTGGCGTAGCAGGTCGAGCTGCCGCCCGCGCGTCTGGATGGCGGCGGCCTCGGTCGTGCCCTCGTACTCGCTCGACTTCCGGATGAAGCGGTTGTGGGCGAGCATGTGCATCATCACCGACGGGCGCAGCCGCGCCTTGAACGGCAGCAGGTCGTTGGCGAGCTGCTGCTGCAGGCCGTCGAGGTTGGTGCGGAAGAAGGCGCCGACGTGAATGTCGCGATAGGCGCCGACGACGAGCGGGTTCAGGAAGTGGCGACAGAACTGCGAGTAGGGCCGCCACGGCAGCTTGCCGTCGGTCTCCTCGAAGGAGGTGTGGTCGATGAAGATCGTCTTGCCGTCGAGCATCTGGTTGTTGAAGGACGTGGCGTCCTTCAGCGTCAGGCCGTGCTCGAGGGCCAGGAGGTTGATGTCGAGCGTGTTCAGCGCGGCATCTTTGAGCTGCTCGTAGCCCCATTCGTAAGGATACGACACCAGCGGCAGGCGCTGCGGGGCGATGACGGCGACAAAGCCATAGCCCGCCGATTCCCGATGGAAGGGAACCAGCAGGCCGCGCTCTACGGCTTGCGCGTAGAACGTCTCGCGTGCCGTAAGCCGCGCGGCGGCCTCTTGCGTCAGTCCACGGAAAAGGCGCCCGCCGTCCTCGAATACGTAGCCGTCGGGATCGCGGAACGAAGCCTCATTTCGGAGCATTTTCACCGGCGCGGTCGGCGTTCTGGAAGCGGGCGAAGAAATCGCGGATCTTCGTTCTCAATGCTGCCCACGCGCCGGCTATGGTGACGAACGCGGCGACCGCGCCCTGGAACACGAGGCTTCCGAGGCCCGGATCGATATAGGCGAATGCGGGATGCGGGATCATCATCGCCAGCGTGGCCAGAACAGCCACTTCGCAAAGTCGGCCGATAGACATCTGCTGTGCCCCCTTCATAAAACTGTCATTTTTGGTAGTGAGGCGGCTTCGTGATGGCAATGAGCAGCGGCAACTAATCCACCGGAAAGGCAGCGGCGGAAACGAGCACAAGCTTTCGGTGTGGCCGCTGTGCGCGCGCCGCTGCCGTCTGTTGCCTCGGCAGTGTCTCAGCGCGTGGCGCTCGTTTCGACGCCGATGCTGTCGACCGAGTGGAGGGCGCCCTTGTAGGTGACGGAACGGCTTCGCGCGCGCTCCTCGGCCGTGGGCGCGTCATTGCCGTCGAGGCATGCGATGATGCTTTTCACGATGGTCGTCGTGCTCGAGCCTTCGAATATGCGGTTGCGGCAGAAGTCGGCCGGATAGACCGCCAGCATGACGCCGAAGCGATCCTGGATGTAATCCTGCGCCGAGAAGAGCGCGTTCGACACCGCGCCGTCCATGCCGCGCGTCAGCCACATGCCGTGGTCGCCGAAGGTGACGATGACCGCGTGCGGATCCAGCGTTTTGATGGTGGAGACGATCTGCCGGTAATGGTCGGCGACGGCGGGCAGGACGAGCGGCACGCCTTCCCTGAAGCCGGCGACATCGGCGGCGCTGTCGTAGCGGTGCACATGCCCGCTGTGGCCGGGATAGTTGATATGGCTGATGGTCAGCCACGGCTTGGTGTCCGCCGCGGCGGCCTGGATGCGCTCCGTAAGCTGCGCGAGCTCCTGGTCGACCTCGACCGCCCCGTCGGTATCGAACAGCGCCCTGTTTATGAACTTGCGCACCGGTGCCCGGCACACGAAGTAGTAGAATGCCCCCGGCAGATGATCGCAGATATAAAAGCCGACTGCCGGATAGCCGTAGTCGATGAGGTTGTGATTCACGTCGAGGTAGTTGCTCACGTAGATGAACTGCACCCCGTAGCCGGATTTCTTGAAACTGTCGAAGGTGGCATTGCCGACGCGGAATACGCTGCGCATTTCCTGCGGCGTCGAAAGGAATTTCGAGAAGCCGAGAATGCGCTGATAGGATGAGCGCGTGTCCATGTCGGCCGAATAGGCTTCGTCGAAAACGCGAAAGCCCTCGGCCTTCAGGTAGTCGACGTGCGGCAGCCTGGTGATCCCGTACAGCCGGCGAAACGCATAGGGCGAGTGCAGCGATTCGATCGAGATCATGTAGACGTTGGTCTTGCTGCGCACGGGGATTGCATCCGATGCGCTGGCTTCGGCCCCACCCGGCGGCAGCATGCGGCCGTAGGCGTACTGGCCGAGAGCGAGCGCGACGAAGACGGCCGTGAAGAGCGCGATGCGCATCGGCTTGACGGCGGTGCGCTGCAGGACGCCGGCGGCAACGCCTATGAGCAGGCCATAGAACGCCCGGACCTGCCAATGCGCCTCGATGGTGAGAAAAGCGAAGTAGTAGGCGTTCGCCGTGACGAACGTCACCAGCAGCGCGTCGGCCAGCGGGTCCGCGTATCGCCCGCCATAGCGGCACGTCAGCCAGGCGAACCCGCATTGAACGGCGAGCACGATCGCAAACGCGACGGCAAGCACGCCGATTTCGGCCGGACTGAGCTCCTGCGACGACGTGCTGATCGGCCAGCAGGCGATGGCGAGGCTGGCACAAACGAGAAGCAGCAACCTGGGGCGCATGGTCTCTCCTGCGGCGGCGATGCCGATGTGCGAATGCGTACCGATAGCTGAGGCGATGTTGCGCAGCGCTGAATTGCGCGCTTGGCAAAAAGTACGAAAGCGAACACCGGGCAAAACGCTTTTGCGAGCAAACGAGGGTGAATGTTCCGCTAGCTACGGAACAGGTTTCGCATTGGCAAACGCATTCAATTGCCGGCGTCGCAATTCAAGTGGAAACGCGGCTCGCGGCAGCCGTCGCGCCACACATGCACGCCGCCGTGCGTGAGCCCGGCATAGGTGCCGGGAAGCGACGGTCGCCGGTCCGCGAGCCGACAGAGGTGCCGCCCATCTGGTGCCCGTCGCCGGCCGCGCCTATATGCGCCCCGTCTGCAACGACAACCGCGAGCAACCCCCATGACCCTATCGATGTATCAGGCCTCGGTGCCGGTCTTTCAGCGCACTCTGAAGGCGCTCGACGCCGTCCTCGACAAAGCCGAAGCCGACGCCGCCGCACGCAAGATCGACCCTGCCGTTCTCGTCGCGGCGCGGCTCGCCCCCGACATGTTCCCGCTGTCGCGGCAGATCCAGATCACCACCGACCATGCCAAGGGCTGCACGGCGCGCCTCGCAGGGCTCACCGTGCCGAGCTACGAGGACAGCGAAAAGACGTTTGCCGAGCTGAAGGCCCGCATCGCCAAGACGCTGGATTTCATCGGCGGCGTGAAACCGGAGCAGATCGACGGCTCGGAGGCGAGGGACATCGCCATGAAAGCCGGGCCGCGCGAGCTCAAATTCAAGGGCCAGGACTACCTCGTCTTTTTCGCCCTGCCGAACTTCTACTTCCACGCGGCGACGGCTTACGACATCCTGCGCCACAACGGGGTGCCGCTCGGAAAGCTCGATTTTCTGGGCGCCGCCCAGGGCTTCCCCGGGGGCTGATGCGGGTCGTTCTTGACTTCCCGGAGGCGGCCACGTAAGTGATCGCCTCGTGGCCAGAGCGCGCTCCGACGGGGCGCGCATTTTTGACTGCGGGAGTAGCTCAGTTGGTTAGAGCGCCGGCCTGTCACGCCGGAGGCCGCGGGTTCAAGTCCCGTCTCTCGCGCCACCATTATCTCTAAACGCCGGGTCTTCCATAGCTGCCAAGGCGGTGCCGGCTGCGCCTGCACGCTTGTTGCTACACGCTTTTTTCGGCTCGTCGTATCGGCTTGAGCGGACGCCGGCGTTCCGGCTGTCGGTTGCGTCAGGAACGGCGAAAGCCTGGACCGCGGACCATTCTCGATTTTGGGTTGCTGCATGCGCCCGCGTCGGTCACCATCGCCCGGCATCGAGCGTCAGGCCGGCCACGTTGGTTGGCTTTTCGCGTTGTCGCACAAGAATGGTGGACCTCATGAAAAAACTTCTGTGTACGGCCGTCCTGGCCGCCTCTTTTGCAGCTGCCTCGTCGGCAATGGCTCTCACGGTTGGCGCACAGTCGCCGGCGGAAGACATCGTCGTGAAAGCCGCAGAGAGACGGCCCGGACCACCGCCTCACTACAAGGCTGGCCACCACTACAAAAAGGCGCCCCACGGTTGGAAGCGGCAGAAGCGGCGTCCGACGGGTTGGCGCACGCGGGGATGTGTGACGGTCGGACCGGTGTGGTTCTGCCCGTGACGGGAGATGCGGCCGGGGGTTTCCCCGGCCGCGCTTTTACGGTAGCCGCCGGACGGCAATCGGTGTCTTAGAGAGATTTGCAGCGCATTTTGGCGCTTCACCAGGCCGAGCATCGCCCAGCTATAGGGCCCGGCGGACTAGAGCGGCGATCCCGTGAGCGCGGATCGCCCGACGACTACCCAAGATCGGCTTTCGCCAAGCTTCCACGCGCTTTCGCGTTCGGCACCGCTGCGGCAGTCGCAGGCCGGTTTGGCTCATGCCGCCGGCGTATCTCGACGATGTCGCCCGGCTCTACGGGCATCCCGCAGTCAGGGCACGGCAGGGCGAAGGGCTCCGTCCACTCGTCGTCCCACTCCATGCCGCAGCAGCGATAGGTCATTCGCAACCATATGCGCAGATGTTTGGCCACGCGGAACACTCCTCGAGCTACCCGGCGTTAGAGTCGCTAGGGCGATTCGCGTTTTGGGCGCAAACCGGCCTAAACCGGCGTCCGCGGAGCGCAAGCCAGCGCGCTTGTGTGTGTGTGTAGACCTAGCCGCCCGCATCGAGCGCCGCTGCGTCACTGGCGCCCGCGCAAGTTACCGGCGCCGCTCCTATGTGATGGGGCGACGTCACGGGTGCCAAGGAGGTTCGAATGACGGATGACGTGCGCGCGGCGGCCGAGCGCTGGGACGCGGCTTTCAACAGCGGCGACACGGCCACCCTGGCCGGGTTCTACGCCTCCGACGGCTGCGTCATACCGGCTGGCGGCACGCCCGCCCGCGGCGCGGAGGCAATCGGCAAGTTCTTCACCGACCTGCGCGGCAACGGCTTCGACGGGCACAAGATCACCGTCGAGCACGTGGACGAAAAGGGCCCGATCGCCATCGCCAGCGGCAAATGGCAGCTGTCCGGCCCCGGCGAGGGCGGCGCGACGGCGCAGTACGGCGGCAACTGGGTCAACGTCCTGGAAAGGACCGGCGGCGGCTGGCGCATCCTGCTCCACACCTGGAACTAGCGCTGGATTCCTGCCGGCTTGATCTTTGATCAACTTTCCTATAGCTCTGACGGCCTAGTCGCGTCCGGGCCGAGTTGAGAGGCATCAACGTCATGGGGGACAGCTTTGGGCGCGCCACAGAAGATCGAAACCGAATGGCTTCGCGGTTACGCGCAAACCTACCTGCCCTGTGATGCCGCATTGGTGTTTTCACCGGAGGAGTTGAGGCAGAAAGGGGTCGACGTTCTCGATCTGATCTGCCTTTTCGGCGGTGGCACAGTAGTGTTTGCAGACAAATCGGACGGGCCAGGAGCGATTTGGTGGGTTGACGGATTCGACTGCGATGGAAACCCTCTATCGGCTGACCTGATCGTTGAGACGCAAGAAATATCGATAAGAGTGCTGAAAGTCCGGCGCTTGCCTAGCAATGAAGGACCATCCAAAGATGCAGCATGAACATGGGGCAGACGTTCGTGTTGTCGAGAGCTATGTCTTCGACACATTGGGCGCACCGTTCAGGGTGGTGCTCGAAGATAGTGTCACGGTTAGTGTTGATGCCGTGACGGGCGAAGAGCGTGTCTCCATCCCGGACATTACAGGGCTGATGCGCGAGATCGTAAGATGCAGGGTCCTCGATCCAATTAAGCTTTCCGGGCCGGAAGTCCGGTTCGTTCGCAGGTCACTAAACTTGCCCGCTAACAAGCTAGCTGAATTCTTGGACGTGCAGCCCGAACACTATTCGCGGTGCGAGGCAGGGTCGCGGGTACTCTCGTCGATGGCAGAGCGACTGCTTAGGCTTTTTGCATTTAGCGCAACGCACTACAAAAATCCCCAAGAACTCCTTGATGGGGCAATTAGGTTATCGGAGGTGCCAAGGCCGCTGCCAAAGCATGCCGAGCGGCGCGCTACGTTCATGGACGTCTTCATACGCATGAAGATCGAGGCAGTTAGACATATCGAGAATGAGATAGAGTACGTCTTTAGTCGATCAACAACGGAAGATATTGCAGGTTGTGCAGATTGTCCCGACGGCGATTGGCAGCGAGCAGCTTAACTCCGCTAATTGATTTTATGGGGAGCGCTGGCATGGATTGCTAGCGCTCCTCAAGTATCGTTGGCGGGCCGCATCGGTTGCGCCCGGCTGGCGCCTGCGTTAACACCAGGGCTGTCGTTATTGCGGCGCACCACGCGCCGCGGCCGGATCGACGGCGCGCTGGGCAAGCACATGGATCAGCTCTTCTACGACTACCTGCCGATCGCCATCTTCCTGGGTGTGGCGCTGTTCATCGCCCTGGCGCTGATGGCGGTGCCGTTCATGGTTGCGGTCAACAACCCGGACCCCGAGAAAGTCTCCGCCTACGAGTGCGGCTTCAACGCCTTCGACGATGCGCGCATGAAGTTCGACGTACGCTTCTACCTCGTCGCCATTCTGTTCATCATCTTCGACCTGGAGATGGCGTTCCTGTTTCCCTGGGCGGTGGCCTTTGGCGACATCGGCCTCTACGGCTTCTGGGCGATGATGGTGTTCCTCGGCGTGTTGACCATCGGCTTCATCTACGAGTGGCGCAAGGGAGCGCTGGAATGGGACTGATCACGCCGACCAAGGCGGAGCTCGCCGGCTCGGGCGGATTTCTCGTCAAGCCGGGCGATGAGGGCTTCACGCAGATCTCCTCCAAGCTCGCCGACAAGGGCTTTCTCGTCACCACGACCGACGACCTCATCAATTGGGCCCGCACCGGCTCGCTGATGTGGATGACGTTCGGTCTCGCCTGCTGTGCCGTGGAGATGATGCAGGCTTCGATGCCACGCTACGATCTGGAGCGCTTCGGCTTCGCCCCGCGTGCCTCGCCGCGCCAGTCGGACGTGATGATCGTCGCCGGCACGCTTACCAACAAAATGGCGCCGGCGCTGCGCAAGGTCTACGACCAGATGCCCGAGCCGCGCTACGTCATATCCATGGGCTCGTGCGCCAACGGCGGCGGGTACTATCACTACTCCTATGCCGTCGTGCGCGGCTGCGACCGCATCGTGCCCGTCGATATATACGTGCCCGGATGCCCGCCGACGGCGGAAGCGCTCGTCTACGGCGTGCTGCTGCTGCAGCGGAAGATCCGCCGCACGGGCACCATCGAGCGCTAGCGCCGGGAAACGTTTCGCATGCAGCCACATCGCCGCGTCAAAGCCTGCTGCATCGCCTCGCTCCTCGTTGCGGCTGCCGGCGGCGCTCTCGCCGGCGACATGCCCGATCTCGTCGGGACGTGGAGCGGCAAGACCGACAGCATCGGCGACATTTACGGACTTCGCACGCGTGAGCGGACGGTGCACATCACCGAGCAGACCGACCGCCGCTTCCGCGGCTATTTCGTCTACGAGGCCGGCCGCAAGGACTTCTTCGGCATCGTGTTTCCCGATGAGGTTTCCTTCTCCTGGGTGTCGCCGACGAGCAAGGGCGAGGTTCACGGCCGCATCCTGGCGCCCGATCACATCGCGGCCTGCTATATAGAGCCCGGCGAGCAGGCGACGGCTGGATGCTCGGACCTCACCCGCACCGGCAAGAAGCCCTGACGCGAGCGAAAGGCGATGATGACCGACAAGCTGCAGCAGCTCGAAGCGCATTGTAAGGCATCGCTGGGCGAGGCCGTTACCGGATCGCGGATCACCCTCGACGAGCTGACGCTCGACATCGCGCGCGAGCGCATCGTCGAGGTTCTGACCTTCCTGCGCGACGACCCCGCGTGCCAGTTCGAGGTGCCTATCGACATCTGCGGCGTCGACTGGCCGGCGCGCAAGGAGCGCTTCGACGTCGTCTATCACCTGCTGTCGCCACGTCTCAATCAGCGCATTCGCATCAAGCTCACCACCGACGAGACGACCCCGGTGCCGAGCACCGTCGGTGTGTTTCCGGCCGCCAATTGGTTCGAGCGCGAGGCCTACGACATGTACGGCATCCTGTTCTCCGGCCACCCCGACCTGCGCCGCATTCTCACCGACTACGGCTTCCAGGGGCATCCGATGCGCAAGGATTTCCCCCTCACCGGCTATGTCGAGGTGCGTTACGACGAGGAGCAGAAACGCGTCGTCTACGAGCCGGTCGAGCTGGCGCAGGAGTTCCGCACGTTCGATTTCGAGTCGCCGTGGGAGGGCACGCGCTACGTGCTGCCCGGCGACGAGAAAGCATCCGGCCCGTCCGGTCGGGCGTGAGCATCGCGGCAGCGAGGTGAGCCATGTCGCGCAGCGCTTCCGACATCGTGCCGATGGCGATCGGCGTCGTCGCCGGCGTGCTGAGCTGGGATCTCGTACGCCTGCTCGGTGATCGTCGCGAAGCCTGGGACGACCCGAAGTACTGGCTCATCGGCTATCCGCTCATGCTCGGCGCGGCCTTCATGCTGGGCCTGGGCTTTCCCGAGCGGCCCTGGCGCTGGGCGCTCGTCATTGTCGGCGCGCAGGCGGTGTGGGCGACCTTTCTGGCGCTGACGACCGATGCCGCCAGCCTGCTGCCGCTCGGTTTCATCACGTTCGCGCTGCTGTGTCTGCCCTGCCTTCTGGCGGCCTATGGCGGCCAGCGGCTTCGCCAGCGATTGCCGGAGTAGCAACATGCCGATCGATCCAGAACGCCGCGACATGATCCAAGCCAACGCCACGCTCGTCGTGCGCGAGATGGCCGACCTCAGCGGCAGCGACCATGGCCTCGGCGCCGATGGCGTCGCCTGGGTAGAGGGCTTCATCGAGCGCCAGCGTACGGCGATGGCGCCTGACGCCGCTCGGGGGCTCGTCAGCGTGCTCGGCAGCTATCTCGGCGAGGCGATCATTGCCGCCGTTCCGGGTGCCGACTGGGACGACGATGGCGACGGCGCGCTCGGCGTCCGCTTTGCGAACGGCGACATGGCGTTTCCGTTCGGCAAGGTCGAGAAGCAGCTCGCCGAGGGCGTCGAGGCGGGCGAGTCCATCCTCAGCTTCTACAACATCAGCGTCGGCTATGTCGCGACGGGCAAGCTCGGCGCGGCTTCGGGCGAGGGCGCGCCGTGAAGAGCACGCTGAAGCCGGGCGACAGGGCGCAGCTCGTCTTCCCGATCCCGGCGGAGAAGACGGTGCCGCACCTCTATCCGGAAGCGGCGGAATTCCGCGCCATGCCGACCGTGTTCGCCACCGGCTTCATGGTGGGGCTGATGGAATGGGCATGCCTCAAGGTGCTGGCGCCGCACCTCGACGCCGGCGAAGGCAGCCTCGGCGTGCACATCGACGTGTCGCACGCGGCGGCGACGGTGCCGGGCCAGACGGTGACGGTCGATGCCGAGTGCACGGGGGTCAACGGGCGCCGGGTGGCCTTCCACGTGCGCGCCCACGACGGGATCGACGTCATCGGCGAGGGCCGTCACGAGCGCATGATCGTGCCGTGGGCGCGCTTCGTGGCGCGCGTGAACGAGAAGGCAAGGCGCGCCGCGGTCGACGCGATCGCGCACGGCACGGGGGGCTGACATGACGAGGGACATCACCGGCGGCTGCCTCTGTGGCGCCGTGACCTACAAGGCCAGGCTGGCCGCGCACGATGTCGGCGTCTGCCATTGCGGCATGTGCCGGCGCTGGACCGGCGGCCCGCTGATGTTCGTCGATGTCGAAGGCGCGCCCACGTTCACCGGCAGCGATGAGATCGGGGTCTACCAATCATCGCCGACCGGCGAGCGCGGCTTCTGCAAGCGCTGCGGCTCGGTGCTATTCTGGAAGGTGGCCGGCGAGGACCGCTACGCCTTCACGGCAGGCACGCTCGATTCCGTCGACGGCCTGCGGCTGGCCAAGGAGATCTTCATCGAAGACAAGCCGGCCTTCTACGATTTCGCCAACGCGACCGAGAAACTGCGTGGCTCCGACGCCATGGCAGCCTATACGGGTACTGGTGACGAACCCAAGTGAGATAGCGGCATGGCCGAAACAGACATTCGTCAGTTCAACATCAACTTCGGTCCGCAGCATCCGGCCGCCCACGGCGTGCTGCGGCTGGTGCTGGAGCTCGATGGCGAGGTTGTGGAGCGGGTCGACCCGCACATTGGCCTTCTGCATCGCGGCACCGAGAAGCTGATCGAGCACAAGACCTACCTGCAGGCCATCGGCTACTTCGACCGCCTCGACTACGTGGCGCCGATGAACCAGGAGCACGCCTTCTGCCTCGCCGCAGAGAAGCTGCTGGACATCGAGGTGCCGAGGCGCGCGCAGCTCATCCGCGTGCTCTACTCGGAGATCGGGCGCCTACTGTCACACCTCCTCAACGTGACGACGCAGGCGATGGACGTTGGCGCGCTCACCCCGCCGCTGTGGGGGTTCGAGGAGCGCGAGAAGCTGATGGTCTTCTACGAGCGCGCCTCGGGCAGCCGCATGCACGCGAAATATTTCCGCGTCGGCGGCGTGCACCAGGATCTGCCGCCGGCGCTGATCGACGACATCGCCGACTTCTGCGTGACGCACCCCAAGATCCTCGACGACATCGAGACGCTGCTGACCGGCAATCGCATCTTCAAGCAGCGTAACGTCGATATCGGCGTCGTCAGCCTGAAGGAATGCTTCGACTGGGGCTTCTCGGGCGTCATGGTGCGCGGCTCCGGCGCCGCCTGGGACCTGCGCAAGGCGCAGCCCTACGAGTGCTACTCGGAGATGGATTTCGACATCCCGGTCGGCAAGAACGGCGACTGCTACGACCGCTATCTGGTGCGCATGCAGGAGATGCGCGAAGCGGTGAAGATCATGCAGCAGTGCTGCGACAAGCTGCGCGCGCCGGATGGCCAGGGTCCGGTAACGGCCGCCGACCGCAAGGTGGTGCCGCTGCGCCGGGGCGAGATGAAGCGCTCGATGGAAGCGCTGATCCACCACTTCAAGCTCTATACCGAGGGCTTCCACGTGCCGGCCGGCGAGGTCTATGCCGCCGTCGAGGCGCCGAAGGGCGAGTTCGGCGTCTATCTGGTCGCCGACGGCTCCAACAAGCCGTACCGCTGCAAGATCCGCGCGCCGGGGTTTCCGCATCTGCAGGCGATGGACTACATGAACCGCGGTCACATGCTGGCCGATGTGTCGGCCATCCTCGGCTCCCTCGACATCGTCTTCGGCGAGATCGACCGGTAGCCATGATTGTCGACCTGCCATTTCTGCTGGCAGTGGGGGCCATTGGCTGGGGGCTGTCGCTCGCCACCTACCGCCCGATCGCGCGCCGGGCAGGGTGGCCGCTGGGCGCCGCGCAGGAAAAGCTGCCGGCTTTGACGCTCGTCATCGGGCTCATCTCGGTCGCCGTCGGGCTGGCGTTGGCGCTGACGCGCGGCGTGCTGGACGGCGGCGCAGCCATCGTCATTTTCGGCTTGGGCCTCGCCGTCTTCTGGAGCGGTTTTCTGCGCGTCGGTGCCCAGTCCGCGCTCCTGCTGGCGCCGCTCGCAGCGCTTTCGCTGATCGGCGTCTGGATATTTGGTGCCCCGGTGTACGCTTAAGGCGGGAACAATCGAGGTGCGCCCCCGCGCGCGCTTGCCAGACGGCCGCTTAAGACGTAGTGAACGGGTGATTGTGCGCTGCGACAAATTCGGCGAAAGTAGGCGCTGAGCAGAGCCGATCCGGACCCGCCACGCGGGTGCCTGCCATGCTCCCGAGAGGTTCCAGCCTTGGCCGTCCGCCGCCTATACCCCGAGCAGCCGCTTAGCTTCGCCTTCACGCCCGAGAATCTGGCGTGGGCAAAGCGCGAGATCGGCAAGTATCCGGCAGGTAAGGAAGCCTCCGCGGTTCTGGCGCTTTTGTGGCGGGCGCAGGAGCAGGAGGGGTGGACGACGGAGCCGGCGATCCGCGCCATCGCCGATATGCTGGGCATGGCCTACATCCGCGTGCTCGAGGTCGCCACCTTCTACACCATGTTCCAGCTTGCCCCGGTGGGGAAGGTTGCCCATCTGCAGGTATGCGGAACGACGCCGTGCATGCTGCGCGGCTCGGAAGCGCTCATCGAGATGTGCAAGGACCGCATCGCCGAGCATCCGCACGAGCTGTCCACCGACGGCAATTTCTCCTGGGAGGAGGTCGAGTGCCTCGGCTGCTGCGCCAACGCGCCGGTGGTGCAGATCGGCAAGGATACCTTCGAGGATCTCGATCCGGAGCTGTTCGACCGGCTCCTTTATGACCTGCGCGCCGGCAAGCCGGTGAAGCCCGGCTCGCAGACCGGCCGTCGCGCATCGTGCCCGGCGGGCGGACCTACGACGCTGACCGGCGACGCCAAGCGCGGCGCCGAGAAGGTCTGAGGACGAAGAGGACTGCCATGCTGCAGGACAAGGATCGCATCTTCCGCAACCTCTACGGCTTCCACGACTGGCGGCTCGCCGGTGCGCGTGCGCGCGGCGCGTGGGACGGCACCAAGGGCCTGATCGAGAAAGGCCACGACTGGATCATCAACGAGGTGAAGGCTTCCGGCCTGCGCGGTCGCGGCGGCGCCGGCTTCCCCACCGGCCTCAAATGGTCGTTCATGCCGAAGAACGATCCGCGGCCGTCGTATCTCGTCATCAATGCGGACGAGTCCGAGCCCGGCTCGTGCAAGGACCGCGAGATCATGCGCCATGATCCGCACCTGCTCATCGAGGGCGCCTTGCTCGCGTCCTTCGCCATGCGCGCCCATACGTGCTTCATCTACGTGCGCGGCGAGTTCATCCGCGAGCGCGAGCGGCTGCAGGCGGCCGTCGACGAGGCCTACGATGCCAAGCTGATCGGCAAGAACAACGACAACGGCTGGGATTTCGACGTCGTCGTCCACCATGGCGCCGGCGCCTACATCTGCGGCGAGGAAACGGCGCTCATCGAATCGATCGAGGGCAAGAAGGGCATGCCGCGGCTGAAGCCGCCGTTCCCGGCCAACGTCGGCCTCTACGGCGCGCCGACGACGGTCAACAACGTCGAGAGCATCGCCGTCGTGCCCGACATCCTGCGCCGCGGCGGCGCCTGGTTCGCATCGCTCGGCAAGCCCAACAACACCGGCACCAAGCTGTTCCAGATCTCCGGCCACGTGAAGTATCCGTGCGTCGTCGAGGAGGAGATGGGCATTCCGCTGCGCGAGCTCATCGACAAGCATTGCGGCGGCGTCACGGGTGGCTGGGACAACCTGCTGTGCGCCATTCCCGGCGGCTCGTCGATGCCGATGATCCCGGCCGAGCAGTGCAACGATCTGACGATGGATTTCGACGCGCTCGCCAAGCTGAAGTCGGGTCTCGGCACCGCGGCGGTCATCGTCATGGACAAGTCCACCGACATCATCAAAGCGATTGCGCGCATCGCCTACTTCTACAAGCACGAGAGCTGCGGCCAGTGCACGCCCTGCCGCGAGGGCACGGGCTGGATGTTCCGCGTGCTGGAGCGCATGCAGCGCGGCGAAGCGGAGATGCGCGAGATCGATCTGCTCTACAACGTGAGCAAGCAGGTGGAGGGCCACACCATTTGCGCGCTGGGCGATGCCGCGGCATGGCCGGTGCAGGGCCTGCTCCGCAACTATCGCCACGTGATCGAGGAGCGTATCAAAGCCAATCGCGCGGCGGTCAAAGAGGCGGCCGAGTAGAATGGCGAGCTGCAGGGGATAAGGACGTGGATCTGTTGGCGCTGATCGTCGCTTCCTTCACCTTCCCGGCCGTGGTCGGGGCGTTGGCGCTGGGCGCTGTCCTCTATCTGTCGTGGGGATGGATCGGGGCCATCGTCGGCGCCGTGCTCGGCTATGCGGCCGGCGTCTGGTACGCGCAGCGCTTTGCCGGCGCGCCGCTGTCGCAGCACGCCAAGGGCTGGGTTTCCCTCGGCCTCTTCATCGGCGGCCTCGCCGTGCTTGCCATCGCCACGCGATGACGCTGATCGGATAGACGCATGACCAAGCCAATCATCATCGACGGCAAGTTGATCGAGGTCGAGCCCGGGACGACCATCCTGCAGGCGTGCGAGATGGCCGGCGTAGAGATTCCGCGCTTCTGCTACCACGAGCGCCTGTCGATCGCCGGCAACTGCCGCATGTGCCTGGTCGAGGTGGCCGGCATCCCGAAGCCCATAGCCTCGTGCGCCATGGGCGTCGCCGATCTGCCGCCCAACAAGGACGGCGCGCCGCGCCAGGTCATCACCAACAGCGCGCTGGTCAAGGCCGCGCGCGAGGGGGTGATGGAGTTCCTGCTGATCAATCACCCACTCGACTGCCCCATCTGCGACCAGGGCGGCGAGTGCGACCTGCAGGACCAGGCGATGGCCTACGGCTTCGGCGGCTCGCGCTTCATCGAGAACAAGCGCGCGGTCGAGGAAAAGTACATCGGCCCGCTCATCAAGACGTTCATGAACCGGTGCATACACTGTACGCGTTGCGTGCGTTTCATGACCGAGGTGGCGGGCGTCGAGGAGCTGGGCGCCATCGGGCGCGGCGAGGATATGGAGATCACCACCTACCTCGACCGTGGCATCCTCTCGGAGCTGAGCGCCAACGTGAACGACCTGTGCCCGGTCGGCGCCCTGACGCACCGGCCGTGGTCGTTCATCGCCCGGCCGTGGGAGCTGGAGAAGACCGAATCCTTCGACGTGATGGACGGGCTCGGCTCGGCGATCCGCGTCGACAGCCGCGGCACGGCGGTGCTGCGCGTCCTGCCGCGCAACAACGACGACGTCAACGAGGAATGGATCTCCGACAAGACGCGCTTCGCCTGTGACGGGCTCAGGATGCAGCGCCTCGATCACCCCTACGTGCGCGAAGGCGGCAAGCTGCGTCCGGCGAGCTGGGACGAGGCGCTGGCGCGCGCCGCGGAGAAGCTGAAGGGCACCGCCCCCGACCGCATCGGCTTCATCGCCGGCGACCTTGCCGGCGCGGAGGAAATGTTCGCCTTCAAGGATCTGGCGACGCGCCTCAAGGTCAAAAGCATCGACTGCCGCCAGGACGGCGCCAAGCTCGATCCCGCGCTCGGCCGCGCCGGCTACCTCTTCAACGCCACCATCGCCGGCATCGACGAGGCGGACGCCATCCTGCTCGTCGGCACCAACCCGCGCCTCGAGGCGGCGGTGCTCAACGCCCGCATCCTGAAGCGCTGGCGCCAGGGCGGGCTGAAGGTCGGCGTCATCGGCGAGCACGTGCCGCTCACCTACAGCTACGACTACCTCGGTGCCGGTGGCCCGACGCTGCAGGAGGTCGCCGACGGCAAGCACTCGTTCGCCGAGGTGCTGAAGGCGGCGCAGCGGCCGCTGGTCATCGTCGGCTCCGGCGCCGCGGCACGTCCCGACGGCGCTGCCGTCCTGGCTGCGGCGGCGCGCATTGCGCTGGCTGCGATCGAGGGCAAGGACCTCGCCGGCTGGAACCCGTTCAACGTACTGCACACGGCCGCCTCGCGCGTTGCCGGCCTCGACCTCGGACTCGTGCCGGCAGCGGGCGGGCTCACGGCGTCGGCGCAGATCGCGGCGGCGGCGAGAGGCAAGCTCGACGTTCTTTTCCTGCTCGGCGCCGACGAGATCGAGCTGCCGGCCCGCGGCAGCACGTTCGTCATCTATCAGGGTCACCACGGGGATCGCGGCGCGCATCTGGCCGACGTCATTCTCCCCGGCGCCGCCTTCACCGAGAAAAGCGCCACCTACGTCAACACCGAGGGGCGGGCGCAGATGACGGCTCGCTGCGTCTTCGCGCCCGGCGAGGCGAAGGAGGACTGGGCCATCCTGCGCGCGCTTTCCGGCAAGATCGGCAATGCGCTGCCCTACGATACGCTCGCCCAGTTGCGCTCCGAGATGTACAAGGACGTGCCGGGGCTCGCCCGGCTCGATGCGGTCGCGGCCGCGCCGCTCGACGGCGTCAGGGCGCTCGCCAAGCTGCCCGGCAACGTGGCGTCCGATTCCTTCGTGTCGTCGGTCAGGGACTTTTATCTCACCAATCCGATTGCGCGCGCCTCCGCGGTCATGGCCGAGATGAGCGCGCTGAAGAAGACGGTGCAGGATAAGCCGCGCCTCAAGGCCGCCGAGTAGGGAGCACGCTTCGATGACCGACAGCTCCTGGCAGCACTGGTGGGACTACGCGCTTTGGTTCGCCGCTATCGTCGGCTGGAGCCTGCTGACGCTCGTCGTCTTGCTCGTCATCATCGCCTTTCTGCTGCTCATGGACCGCAAGGTGTGGGCGGCCGTGCAGATGCGGCGCGGGCCGAACGTGGTCGGCGCCTTCGGGCTGCTGCAGTCGTTCGCCGACCTTCTCAAGTTCGCCTTGAAGGAGCCGATCATTCCCGCCGGCGCCAACAAGGGCGTGTTCCTGCTGGCGCCCCTGGCGATGTCGACATTCGCACTTGCCGCCTGGGCCGTGATCCCCGTCAACGAGGACGGTTGGGGCAAGTGGGTGATCTCCGATCTCAACGTCGGCATCCTCTACCTGCTCGCGCTCTCCTCGCTCGCCGTCTACGGCGTGATCATGGGCGGCTGGGCCTCGAACTCGAAATATCCGTTCATGGGCTCCCTGCGCTCGGCGGCGCAGATGGTGTCGTATGAAGTGTCGATCGGCTTCGTCATCATCACCGTCATTCTCTGCGTCGGCTCGCTCAACCTCACCGACATCGTCAACGCGCAGAGGACCGGTATCGGCACCCACGTCGGCCTGCCCGCGTCGGCGCTCGACTGGTACTGGCTGGCGCTGCTGCCGATGTTCGTCATCTTTTTCGTGTCGGCGCTGGCCGAGACCAACCGGCCGCCCTTCGACCTCGTCGAGGCGGAATCGGAGCTCGTCGCCGGCTTCATGGTCGAATACTCCTCGACACCCTATCTACTGTTCATGCTCGGCGAGTACGTGTCCATCGTCACCATGTGCGCGCTGGCGACGATCCTGTTTCTCGGCGGCTGGCTGCCGCCCGTGTCGGTGGCCCCGTTCACCTGGGTGCCGGGCATCATCTGGTTTTTCGCCAAGTGCGTGTTCGTCTTCTTCCTGTTCGCCATGGCGAAGGCCATCGTACCGCGCTACCGCTACGACCAGCTCATGCGGCTGGGGTGGAAAGTGTTCCTGCCGCTGTCGCTCGCCATGGTCGTGCTGGTCGCCGGTGTGTTGAAGTACAGCGCCATTCACGGGGGAGGGTAGGACGTGATGCCCTCTACGATATATCCCCCGACCGCGGCCGTGTCGGCGCTTGCCCCGGTCCGGTGGCCGATGCTTGATGCGAGGATAGCCGCATGAATGTCGCTCAGTCGGCGAAGTCGCTCTTCCTGTGGGAGTTCGTGCAGGCGTTCGGGCTCGCCATGAAGTACTTCTTCGCCAAGAAGAAAACGCTCGACTATCCGTTCGAGCGCGGCCCGCTGTCGCCCCGCTTTCGCGGTGAGCACGCGTTGCGGCGCTATCCCAACGGGGAGGAGCGGTGCATCGCCTGCAAGCTGTGCGAGGCCATTTGTCCGGCGCAGGCGATCACCATCGAGGCCGGGCCGCGGCGCAACGACGGCACGCGCCGCACCACCCGCTACGACATCGACATGGTGAAGTGCATCTACTGCGGCCTCTGCCAGGAGGCATGCCCGGTCGACGCCATCGTCGAAGGGCCGAACTTCGAGTTCGCCACCGAGACCCGCGAGGAGCTCTACTACAACAAGGAGAAGCTGCTCGATAACGGCGACCGGTGGGAGCGCGAGATCGCGCGCAACCTGGCGCTCGACGCGCCGTATCGCTGATTTGCCCGGGGACGGGCAGGAGTGGCGCCGGAGACGCAATAGCTCTCGGCGCTTGGATTGAGGAGACGCATGGGGTACTCACCCTATCGCGTCGGAACGTTCCGCCGGCTCGCCGGATGACGCGCTGCGAGGCGCGCCATCCACGGGGCGGCGGACGCAGTGGGCTGTGGATCGCACGCGATGGCTCTGACAGCGGGCTTCTTCTACCTGTTTGCCGCACTCGCGGTCGCATCGGCGGTGATGGTCATCGTGGCCAAGAACCCCGTGCACGCGGTGCTGTTCCTCATCCTGGCGTTCTTCAACGGCGCCGGGCTGTTCGTGCTGCTGGGCGCCGAATTCCTGGCGATGCTGCTCGTCATCGTCTACGTCGGCGCGGTGGCGGTGCTGTTCCTGTTCGTCGTCATGATGCTCGACGTCGATTTTGCCGAGCTGCGCGCCAGCTTCATCAAGAATGCGCCGGTCGGGCTCATGGTCGGCGGCATCGTGCTTGCCGAGCTCATCCTGCTGTTCGTCGGCCGCGGTTTCGGCGCCGGCGTGGCGCGCAGCCCGGGCGTGCCTGTCGCCGCGATGGGGCACGAGGTCTCCAATACGCAGGCGCTCGGCCTCGTCCTCTACACGAAGTACGTCTTCTTCTTTGAGGTCGCGGGGCTCGTGCTGCTGGTCGCCATGGTCGGCGCCATCGTGCTGACCCTGCAACACAAGGCCAACGTCAGGCGCCAGTCTATCGCCAGCCAGGTCGCGCGCACGCCGGCGACGGGCGTCGAGATCGTCAAGGTGCCGCCGGGTGGGGCCGTCATCCCGGTTGCCGCGCGCAGCGCCGAAGCCGAGGCGCGCGGCTGATGCGACACGCGGGGGCATCGACATGAAAAGCCAGTGGAGGGCCGGAGCATGACGATCGGCATCGGACACTATCTGACGGTTGCCGCCTGCCTGTTCACGCTTGGCATGCTGGGCATCTTCCTCAATCGCAAGAACGTCATCATCATCCTGATGTCGATCGAGCTGATGCTGCTGGCGGTCAACATCAACCTCGTGGCGTTCTCGTATTTCCTCGGCGATCTCGTCGGACAGGTGTTCGCCCTGTTCAATCTCACCGTCGCCGCCGCCGAGGCGGCCATCGGCCTTGCCATCGTCGTCGTCTACTTCCGCAACCGCGGCACGATCGCGGTGGAAGCGATCAACATGATGAAGGGCTGACCCGATGGGCTTCAGATCGCTGACGCCAATGCTGCAGACGAGCGACATGGATCGCACCGTCGATTGGTATCGCGACGTGCTCGGCTTCCGCTGCACGCGGCGGATGGGCGATGAGTGGTGCCGCCTGGAGCAGGACGGCGTCTCGCTCATGTTCATGCGCAACGCGCACGTCGGCGAGCCGCACGCCACGGCAACGCAGTACATCTACGTCGACGACGTGAGCGCCCTTTGGGAGGGACTCGAGGGACGCATCGCTCCCGAGTGGGGGCCCGAAGACATGCCCTACGGTATGCGCGAATTCGCTATTCGGGATCCGGATGGCTACCTGCTCAGCTTCGGCCAGCCGCTGAGCTCGCCCGCTGCACAAGGGAAGGCGAGGTCATGATCTACTCGGCCATCGTCTTTCTGCCGGCGCTTGGTTTCCTCATTGCCGGCCTCTTCGGCCGCATCCTCGGCCCACGGCCTTCCGAGCTGGTGACGACGAGCCTGCTCGCCATCTCCTGCGCATTGTCGTGGCTGGTGTTCTATCGCGTCGGCTTCGGCCACGAGACGGCGCACGTCGCCATCGAGCGGTGGATCAGCTCCGGCGAGCTCGACATCGGCTGGGCGTTCAAGATCGACACGCTGACGGCGGTGATGTTCGTCGTCGTCACGACCGTGTCGATGCTCGTGCACCTGTACTCGATCGGCTACATGCACGAGGACGATAGCCGCCCGCGCTTCTTCGCCTATCTGTCGGGATTCACCTTCGCCATGCTCATGCTGGTGACGTCCGACAATCTCGTGCAGATGTTCTTCGGCTGGGAGGGCGTCGGCCTCTTCTCGTACCTCCTCATCGGCTTCTGGTACACCAAGCCGGAGGCCAATGCGGCGGCCATCAAGGCGTTCGTCGTCAATCGCGTCGGTGACTTCGGCTTCGCGCTCGGTATCTTCGGACTGTTCGCGGTTTTCCGCACCGTCAACCTGGACCAGCTATTCGACGCCGCGCCGGGCGTCGCCGGACAGACGTTCAGCTTCCTCGGCCATCAGGTGGACATCCTGACGACCCTATGCCTGCTGCTGTTCATGGGGGCGATGGGCAAGTCGGCGCAGTTCCTGCTGCACACCTGGCTTCCCGACGCCATGGAAGGCCCGACGCCGGTCTCGGCGCTCATTCACGCCGCGACCATGGTCACCGCCGGCGTGTTCATGGTGGCGCGGCTGTCGCCCATCTTCGAGCACGCGCCGGTGGCGCTGCAGTTCGTGGTTCTCATCGGCTCCATCACCGCGTTCTTCGCGGCGACGGTCGGCCTCGTGCAGAACGACATCAAGCGCGTCATCGCCTATTCGACGTGCTCGCAGCTCGGCTACATGTTCGTTGCCTGCGGCGTCGGCGCCTATCAGGCCGGCATCTTCCACCTGTTCACGCACGCTTTCTTCAAGGCGCTGCTGTTCCTCGGCGCCGGCTCCGTCATCCACGCCATGCACCACGAGCAGGACATGCGGATGATGGGCGGCCTTCGGCCCAAGCTGCAGTTCACCTGGGCCATGATGCTCATCGGCACGCTGGCGCTGACCGGCTTCGGCATCCCGCACATCGCCGGCTTCTCCGGCTTCTACTCCAAGGACGCCATCATCGAGGCGTCGTTCGCGGCGCACACGCCCGGCAACTACGCATTCTGGGCCCTGGTCGTCGCCGCGCTGCTCACCTCGTTCTACTCGTGGCGGCTCATGTTCATGACCTTCCACGGCAAGACGCGCGCCGATCACCACACGTTCGAGCATGCCCACGAGAGCCCGCCGGTGATCCTCGTGCCGCTCGCCGTGCTCGCCTTCGGCGCCGTCGTCGCCGGTGCCGCCACGCCGTTCTTCATCGGCGAGGGCCAGCTCGAGTTCTGGGGCAAAGCGATCTTCAACGGTGAGCACAACCACATCCTGCACGCCATGCACGAGATCCCGTCCTGGACCGCGTGGGCGCCGACCATCGCCATGGCTGCCGGATTCGTGATCGCCTACGTCTTCTACATCGCCGTGCCGTCGCTACCGGCGGCGACCGCGAACGCCTTCCGTCCGCTGTACCTGTTCCTGCTCAACAAGTGGTACTTCGACGAGCTGTACGACCGCATTTTCGTGCGGCCGATATTCTGGCTCGGCAACTTCCTCTGGAAGGTCGGTGACATCAAGATCATCAACGGCCTGATCGACGGCACGGCGGCGGGCGTCTACGGCATCACGCAGCGGGCGGTGCGCGTGCAGACCGGCTACATCTACCACTATGCCTTCGCCATGCTCATCGGCGTGGCGCTGCTCGTCACCTACTTCATGTTCATGGGTGGACCGCGCTAATGGACCTCGCTTCCGCCCCGCTGCTGTCGATCGTGATGTTCATGCCGCTGGTCGGCGCGGTGCTCATCGGCTTCCTCAATCGCGAGGCCAAGGGCAATGCGCGCTGGATCGCGCTCTACACGACCATCATCACGTTCGCGATTTCTATCCTCATCTGGGTGCGGTTCGATCCGACCACCGCCGGCTTCCAGTTCGTCGAGGAGCGCGCCTGGCTCGACATCATGAAGTTCAAGCTCGGCGTCGACGGCATCTCGATGCTGTTCGTCATCCTGACGACCTTCCTCATGCCGCTCGTCATCCTGCAGAGCTGGGTCGTCATCGAGGATCGCGTCAAGGAATACATGATCGCCTTCCTCGTGCTGGAGACGCTGATGATCGGCGTTTTCTGCGCGCTCGATCTCGTTCTCTTCTACGTCTTCTTCGAGGGCGGCCTCATTCCGATGTTCCTCATCATCGGCATCTGGGGTGGCGCCAACCGCATCTATGCGACGTTCAAGTTCTTCCTCTACACGCTGCTCGGCTCGGTGCTGATGCTGCTCGCCGTGCTGGCGATGTACTGGCATGCCGGCACCACCGACATCACGACACTGCTCACCTACAAGTTCCCGGCGGAAATGCAGTGGTGGCTGTGGCTGGCGTTCTTCGCCTCCTTTGCCGTCAAGCTGCCGATGTGGCCGGTGCACACCTGGTTGCCGGATGCGCACGTCGAGGCGCCGACGGGTGGCTCGGTGATCCTGGCGGCGATACTTTTGAAGATGGGCGGCTACGGCTTCCTGCGCTTCTCGGTACCGATGTTCCCCATCGCCAGCGCCCATTTCGCGCCGATGATGTTCGCGCTGTCGGTGATCGCCATCATCTACACCTCGCTGGTGGCGCTGGTGCAGACCGACATGAAGAAGCTGATCGCCTACTCGTCGGTCGCCCACATGGGCTTCGTGACGCTCGGCATCTTCACCTTCTCGACGCAGGGAACCGAGGGCGCGATCTTCCAGATGCTGTCGCACGGCATCATCTCGGCCGGACTCTTTCTGTGCGTCGGCGTCATCTACGACCGCATGCACACGCGCGAGATCGCCGCCTACGGCGGCCTCGTCCAGCGCATGCCGCTCTACGCCGCCTTCTTCATGGTGCTGACCATGGGCAATGTCGGCCTGCCGGGCACGTCCGGCTTCATCGGCGAGTTCCTGACGCTGCTCGCCTCGTTCAAGGTGAACACCTGGGTGGCTTTCTTCGCCACCACCGGCGTCATCCTGTCGGCGGCGTATGCGCTCTACCTCTATCGCCGGGTGATCTACGGCGCGCTGGTCAAGCCGGCGCTGAAGAACATCCAGGACCTGTCGCCGCGCGAGATCGCTATCCTCGCGCCGCTCGTGGCGCTGACCATCTTCTTCGGGTTCTATCCCTCGCCGATCCTCGACGTGACGGCGGTGTCGGTGAACAAGCTCATCTCCTCCTACGAGGCGGCGGTGGCTTCACCGGCCACCAAGATGGCGCCCGCCGCTCCACCCACGCAGCCGGCTCCCGCGCCGGCGCAGCCCTAGAGGACGGCCGCGATGCAAGCGTTAGAGAGCTACGCGCCGATGCTGCCGGAGATCGCCCTCGCGGTCGGCGCCATGCTGATCCTCATGCTCGGCGTTTTCCGCAAGGACGTCGAGGCGGGGGCCGACCGCGTTGCCGGCTGGCTGTCGGTCGCCGTGCTCGTCATCGCCGGCGGGCTGGTCGTTTACGGCGGCGACGCGCGCGAGGCGCTGTTCGACGGCGGCTTCATCAGCGACGCCTTCAGCCGCTTCGCCAAGATGCTGATCCTCGGCGGCGCGGCGCTGGTCCTCGTGATGTCCTTCGACGCGCTGGCGCGCGCCAAGCTGCTGTCGTGCGAGATCTGCGTGCTGATCCTGCTCGCCGTGACCGGCATGATGCTGATGGTCTCGGCAGGCAACCTCATCGCCCTGTTCCTCGGCCTCGAGCTGCAGAGCCTGGCGCTCTACGTCATCGCCGCCATCGACCGCGGCGAGGTGCGCTCGTCGGAGGCGGGGCTCAAGTACTTCGTGCTCGGCTCGCTGTCGTCGGGAATGCTGCTCTACGGCGCCTCGCTGATCTACGGCTTCACCGGGTCGATCGAGTTCTCGGTGATCGCCACCGCCGCCCAGGGGCAGACGGCAGCGCAGAATATCGGCCTCATCGTGGGCCTCGTGTTCCTGCTCGTCGGCCTGGCGTTCAAGGTGAGCGCGGTGCCGTTCCACATGTGGACGCCGGACGTCTACGAGGGAGCGCCGACGCCGGTGACGGCATTCTTCGCCGCCGCACCGAAGATGGCCGCCATGGCGCTGCTGGTGCGTACGCTGCTGACCGGATTCCCCGGGATTGCCCCGCAGTGGCAGCAGATCATCGTCTTCCTGTCCATCGCCTCGATGGCGCTCGGCGCCTTCGCGGCCATCGGCCAGCGCAACATCAAGCGCCTCATGGCCTACTCCTCGATCGGCCATGTCGGCTATGCGCTCATCGGCCTCGCCGCAAACAGCGAGGCGGGCACGCAGGCGCTGCTCGTCTACCTTGCCATCTATATCGCCATGACTGTCGGCGCCTTCGCCTGCATCCTCTCGATGCGCACCGCCGAGGGCCCCGTCGAGGACATCGATTCGCTTGCCGGCCTCGCCGGCAACAACCTGCCGATGGCGTTCGTGCTCGCCATGGTGCTGTTCTCGATGGCCGGTATCCCGCCGCTCGCCGGCTTCTTCGCCAAGCTTTATGTCTTCGGCGCTGCCGTCAAAGGCGGACTCTACACGCTGGCGGTGATCGGCGTGCTGACGAGCGTCGTCGGCGCCTACTATTACCTGCGCGTCATCAAGATCATGTTCTTCGACGACGCCAAGGTGCGCTACCTGCCGGTCGATCGCGGCACCGGCATCGTCATGGCGCTGTCGGGCGCGTTCGTGCTGCTGTTCGTGCTCATTCCGGCGCCGCTCGTCAACGCGGCGCTGACCGCCGCCCGTGCGCTGCACGTCGCCACCGCCGCCGCCCAATGACGAATACACCGGCCGCCTTGCCGGAGGGCTGTGCGCTTATCCACCTCGATGAGGTGGACGGGACCAATGCCGAGGCGATGCGGCGGGTAATGGCCGGCGAGCGCGGACCGGCGTGGATCGTCGCCGACCGCCAGACGGCCGGACGCGGCCGGTCGGGGCGCCAATGGGATTCGCAGCCCGGCAATCTCTTCGCCAGCCACGTGGCGGCGCTGGCATGCCCGCCCGCCAAGGCCGGACAGCTCTCGCTCGTCGCCGGCGTCGCCGTCTTCGATGCGCTGTCGCGGGTCGGCGCACCGGAAGGCCTGCGCCTCAAATGGCCGAACGACATCCTCGTCGGTGCGGCGAAGCTCGGCGGCATCCTGGTGGAAAGCAGCACGCGTTCGGGAGAAGGCACGGTGGCGGTCATCGGCATCGGGCTTAACCTCGACTCGGCGCCGGACGATCTCGGGCGATCCGCGACATTTCTCGCCCGTCATGGATTATCGCTTTCGCCCCGCGAAGCGTTGTGCTTCCTGGCGCAGACGATGAAAGAATGGATCGAAATCTGGGACAACGGCGCCGGGTTCGCGCGCGTGCGGGAAGACTGGCTGCTGCGTGCGGGGCCCATCGGCGAGCCGCTCGTCGTCAACGCTGGAACGGGGCCGGTCACGGGCGCTTTCGCGGGGATTGACGAAAGCGGCGCGTTGCTGCTCGCCGATGCGAGCGGCAACTGGCGCAGCTTCGCCTTCGGCGACGTGACGCTGGCTGCAAAGGATGTATCCGCATGAGCCGCGCCACGCGCAGTGCCGGGAGCGGCGGCGATGAGCTCGTGTTTCTCGCCTTGGGCGGCATCGGCGAGATCGGCATGAACGCCTACCTCTACGGCTTCGGCCCGGAGGATGAGCGCCGCTGGCTGATGGTCGATTGCGGCATCACGTTTCCCGAGGGCGAGTTCGACCCCGGCATCGACGTGATCCTCCCCGATGTCCGCTTCATCGAGGAAAACCGCGGCGATCTCGCCGGCATCGTCATCACGCACGCGCACGAGGACCATATCGGCGCGGTGATCGAGCTGTGGCCGCGCCTGCGTGCGCCGGTCTATGCAACTCCGTTCACGGCCGGCATGCTGAAAGCCAAGCTGGCCGAGCACGGCAACGGCCTCGAGATCCCGATCAACGTCATCGCGCCCGACACCCAGTTCAACGTCGGGCCGTTCAGCATCGAGCTGTTCTCGCTCACGCATTCCATTCCGGAGATGAGCGCGCTCGCCATCAGAACGCGGCTCGGCACGGTGTTTCATACCGGCGACTGGAAGCTCGACGCGACGCCGACCATCGGCGGACCGGCCGATGCGGCGCGACTGGCGAAGCTGGGCGAGGAGGGCGTGCTCGCCCTCATGATAGATTCCACCAACGCCTTCCGCGAGGGCATCTCGCCGTCCGAGAAGGACGTCGCCGCGACGCTGACGGAGATCGTCAAAGGCGCCGGAAAGCGCGTCGCCGTGACGACATTCTCCTCCAACGTCGCGCGCGTCAAAGCGGTCGCCGAGGCGGCGCAGGCGGCCGACCGCAAGCTCGTCGTTGCCGGGCGCGCACTGCACCGCGTGATCGAGGTCGCGCGGGAGACCGGCTACCTGCCGCAGGGCTTCCGCTATCTCGACCAGGATCAGTTCACGTACATCGACCGCTCCGACATCGTGCTCCTGTGCACGGGCAGCCAGGGCGAGCAGCGCGCGGCGCTGGCGCGCATCGCCGAGGAGGAGCATCCCGAGATCTCGCTCGACAAGGGCGATCTCGTCATCTTCTCCTCCCGCACCATCCCCGGCAACGAGAAGGCCGTCGGGCGGATCCAGAACAACCTGGCGCGTAACGGCTGCGAGATCGTCACCGACAACGAGGCGCTGGTGCATGTCTCCGGCCATCCCCGCCGCGACGAGCTGCGGCAGATGTACCGGTGGATACGACCGCGCATCGCGGTGCCGGTGCACGGGGAGGCGCGTCACCTCAAGGCGCAGGCCGAGCTGGCCCGCGAGATGGGCGTGCCCACCGTGTTCCCGCTGGCGGACGGAGAGATCCTGCGCCTCGCCCCCGATCCGGCCATCGTCGACGACGCGCCCGTGGGGCGCCTGTTCCGCGATGGCCGGCTGCTCGTCTCCGAGAGCGAAGGCCCGGTGCGCGAGCGCCGCAAGCTGTCGATCGTCGGCATTGTCGTTGTAAGCCTCTGCGTGTCGCGCAAGGGGGGAGTCCTGGGCGAGCCGCAGGCGGTGCTGGACGGGGTTCCGGCCGAGACGGCGGACGGCGAGGAGATGCTCGACGTGGTGCTGGATGCGGTGGACGGAACGCTGCGGTCCATCCCGCAGAACAACCGCCGCAACCCGGAAGCCCTGGCCGAATCCGTCCGCCGGGCGGTGCGCGCCGCGGTGAACGAGGCTTGGGGCAAGAAGCCCATTTGCAAGGTTCTCGTGAACGTGGTCGATACTAAGGGCTGAGGCCCGGCGCCGTCGCAAGGCAGCACCGCCGGCCGCCGGCACGACAGAGGAGCCGCCCGCCGGCACGACAGAGGAAAGTGGAATGATCGGACGTCTCAACCATGTGGCCATCGCGGTGAAGGATCTGGCCGCGGCGACGGCGGTCTATCGGGACACGCTCGGCGCCGAGGTCACGCCGCCGCTGCCGCAGCCCGAGCACGGCGTCACCGTCGTCTTCATCACCCTGCCGAACACGAAGATCGAGCTGCTGGAGCCGATGGGCGACGGCTCGCCGATCGCCAAGTTTCTCGACAAGAGCCCCGAAGGCGGCATTCACCACGTCTGCTACGAGGTCGACGACATCATCGCGGCGCGCGACAAGCTGAAGGCCGAGGGCGCGCGCGTGCTCGGCGACGGCAACCCCAAGATCGGCGCTCACGGAAAGCCGGTGCTGTTCCTGCACCCGAAGGATTTCCTCGGCACTCTGGTCGAGCTGGAGCAGGCCTAGCCGTGGGAGTGTGCGCGTCTCCGAGCCGGTTCCCGACTTCGCCCTCGATGGAGCAGGGGCGGCGCGCGAGCGACGCACGTGTGCTTGCGCGCGCGACAGGAGGCCTGCCATGGATTGGGTGATGGCCCTCGCCATCTACATCTTCATCTGGTGGATCACGCTGTTCGCGGTGCTGCCCTTCGGCGTGCGCACGCAGGACGAGGCCGGCGAGGTCGTGCCGGGGACGCCCGGCAGCGCTCCGGCCAAGCAGCGGATGTTGCGCATTTTTATGATCAACACGCTCGTCGCTCTGGTCGTCTTCGCGATCGTCTACACGGTGATCGAATATCGCCTGATCGATCCCGACAAGCTGCCCTGGTAGGCGGCGGGAGGTGGCGATGTTGCAGCATCGGATCGCCACGCTCGCAGCACTCGCCATCGCCCTTGCAACCGCCACGGCCGCCGTCGCGGGCGACACCGTCTCGCTTGCAACGGGAGCGACGGCGACGGTCCGCGCGAATGCGATCTGGTTCCAGGAGCCGGAGATGCTGGCGCGCTGGCAGGCGCTGCGCCGGAGCGGGGATGCCAAGGCGTTCGACGACTACCAGCGTCAGGCGCTCAATGAGCGAGATGCGTGGCAGTTTCTGCGGCCGCTGCCGGTCAAGGTGATCGGATACGACGCCGCGAGCCGGCAGGCGAACGTCGAGATGCTGACGCCCGGGCGCCTCGAGGGAAGCGTCTGGTATCTCGATGCGGATGCGTTCGCGCCCTAGGCGCAAAGTGCACGAGGGATGTGCACGGTGCCCAAAAATGCGAAGAGCAAGGTCCATCGAACCTTGCTCCACGCATCGTCATTGCTCTTTTTTGATCGTGGAGCCCGTCTCCCGAACGCTCGACGGCAGGCTCTACACGTTGGCAGCGGATGGACCACCTGAGTGGGTAGCCCCGCGTGCCGGTGTCTCCCTAGACTTGGGCTGTCTGCCACTTGTCTTTGCGGCTTATGACCCACCCTTATGGCGAGTACGTTTACTCGACACGCGGCCTTCTGTCACGCGGCTTCATGCACAGATGCGAAAAAAATTTCGGCGCCCGTCGGCGTGCAATTCGCGCGTGCAATCAATGCTGCGCCGCACCTGGCTCAGAGGGGCGCTGATGCGGCCCGCGTTGCCGGCTGCCTGAAGGAAAGGCATGCGCACAGGACGTCGCGGCGCCGCTGTTGCCTCAGGCCCGGATTAACGCTACCAGCCCCGCGATGACCCTGCGCGGGTCGCCCAACATGCCTGTGCTGCGCCCAGCGGGTGTCGGCCCACCAGATCGACCAGCCATGCGATTTCGCTCCTGCTCCGCCGCCGTTCGCCATTCGCCGGGGCGATGTCGCCTGCGTGCCGGCGCGACGATTTCGGGGGCCGGGCTTTCGGGGGGCGCACGATGAGCAAGCGCGCCCTGGCAGTCAGCCGCGAGCAGAACTTTCCCGAGTGGTATCAGGCGGCTGTGCGCGACGGCGACATGGCCGAGACGAGCCCCGTGCGCGGCTGCATGATCATCAAGCCCTGGGGCTGGGGCGTGTGGGAGCGCATCCAGGCCGAGCTCGATCAGCGCATCAAGGATACGGGTCACGAGAACTGCTATTTCCCGCTGTTCATCCCGATGAGCTTCATCGCCAAGGAGGCGGAGCACGTCGAAGGCTTCGCCAAGGAGATGGCGGTCGTCACCCACCACCGGCTGAAGAATGTCGGTGGGGAGCTGGTCGTCGACCCGGCCGCGAAGCTGGACGAGCCGCTGATCGTGCGGCCGACGTCGGAGACGATCATCGGCGATGCCTTCCAGCGCTGGATCAAGAGCTATCGCGACCTGCCGCTGCTCATCAACCAGTGGGCCAACGTGGTGCGCTGGGAGATGCGCACGCGCCTCTTCCTGCGCACCGCCGAGTTCCTCTGGCAGGAGGGGCACACGGCGCACGCGGACCGCGACGACGCCATGGCCGAGACGCTGAAGATGCTCGAGGTCTACCGCGAGTTCGCCGAAGGCGTGCTCGCCATGCCGGTCGTCGCCGGCGAGAAGCCCGCCAACGAGCGCTTCCCGGGCGCCGACAACACCTATTCCATCGAGGCCATGATGCAGGACGGCAAGGCCCTGCAGGCCGGTACGTCGCATTATCTCGGCACGCACTTCGCCGCGGCGCAGAGCATCCAGTTCCAGAACAAGGAAGGGCAGCTCGAGCTGTGTCACACGACGAGCTGGGGCGTCTCCACGCGGCTCATCGGCGGCGTGATCATGACGCACGGCGACGACGACGGCCTCAGGCTGCCGCCCAAGATCGCGCCGCGCCAGATCGTCATCGTGCCCATGCTGCGCGACAAGCCCGAGGACAAGGAGCTGGTCGACTACTGCGCCGGGCTGGAGAAGGACCTGAAGGCGGCCGGCATCCGCGTGCTGGTCGACATGAAGCCCGTCAAGTCGGCCGAGAAGCGGTGGAACTGGGTGCGCCGGGGCGCGCCGGTCATCGTCGAGATCGGCGGGCGCGATGCGGCCGGCGGCAATGTCACCTTCATGCGCCGTGACGCGTTGCGTGACGGCGACAAGATCGCCTCCCACACGATGCCGCGGGATGCGTTCGTGACCGGCGCGCAGGCGCTGCTCGACGACATCCAGGCGCGGCTCTTCGCGGAGGCAAAGGCGCGGCTCGACGGCAATATCGTCACCAACATCAAGACGTTCGACGAGCTGGCGGAATACTTCGGGGCGGCCGAGGCCGACGACGACGAAGGGGGCGCCTTCCGGGGCTGGGCCCGCGTCGCCTGGGCGAAGCCCGAGGGGGAGACGCTGGAAGGCATCGCCGAGCGCCTCAAGGCGCTGAAGCTGACGATCCGCAACGCGCCGCTGGATCAACCCCCCGTGCAGGGCACATGCCTGTTCACGGGAGACCCGGCACGGGAGTATGTACTGATCGGGCGGGCCTACTAGGCGGCCGGGGCGGGCCGCCGGAGTGTTCGTGCGATGTGGCAGGCGGGGGCCGAAGGGCGCTCTCCGCGCAACGCAATCTGGCCTCTTTGCGGCAGTAGCTGTGCTGCTCCGGCCGGGAGGATCGAGGGAGTTTCGCGGGGATGACAGCGGCGGCTGCCGATACCAAACCGTTTTCGCCGTTCGAATGGATGCTGGCGCTGCGCTACCTGAGGGCGCGGCGCAAGGAAGGCTTCATCTCGGTCATCGCCGGTTTCTCGTTCACCGGCATCATGCTCGGCGTCGCGACGCTGATCATCGTCATGGCGGTGATGAACGGCTTCCGCAACGAGCTGTTCTCCAAGATTCTCGGCCTCAACGGCCACATCATCGTTAACAAGATCGGCGGTCCGTTCGAGGATTACGACGAGGTGGCAAAGCGCATCGACATGGTGTCGGGCGTCAAAGCCGCAATGCCCCTCATCGAGGGACAGGTCATGGTCTCCTCGGCGGTGCAGGCGACCGGCGCGCTCGTGCGCGGCATGACCGAGGAGGGCCTGCGCGGTCTGCCCCTGGTTGCCGACAACATCCGTTTCGGAACCCTCGACGGCTTCGGCGCCAGCTCCGGCATCGCCATCGGTACGCGGCTCGCCAATCTGCTGCGCGTCAACGTCGGCGACACGATAACGCTCGTCTCGCCGCGCGGCGCATCGACGCCCTTCGGCACCGCGCCGCGTACCAAGCCGTACAAGGTGGCGGCGCTGTTCGAGATGGGCATGGCGGAATACGACCGTACCATGGTGTTCATGCCGCTGCTGGAGGCGCAGCGCTATTTCTCGCGCGGGCCGGAGGTGGATGCGATCGAGGTCGTCGTCAACCACCCCGGTGACATCGACGCGCTGCTGCCGGAGGTGAAGCGGGCCGTCGGACCGATCAACCACGTCTCCGACTGGCGGGCGCGCAACGAGACATTCTTCACGGTGCTCGAGGTGGAGCGCAACGTGATGTTCATCATCCTGTCGCTGATCGTTCTGGTCGCGGCGCTCAACATCATCTCGGGGCTGATGATGCTGGTGAAGGACAAGGGGCGAGACGTCGCCATCCTGCGCACCATGGGGGCGACCCGCGGGGCGATCATGCGGGTCTTTCTCATAACCGGGGCGTCGATCGGCATCGTCGGCACGCTGGCCGGGCTCGCCCTCGGCATCGTCTTCTGCCTCAACATCGAGAGCATCCGCGAGCTGATGTCGTGGATGACCAACACGACGCTGTTCGACCCGAACGTCTACTATCTCACACGGCTGCCGGCCGACATGGAACCGCGCGAGACGGTTTCCATCGTCGGCATGGCGCTGGTGCTTTCCGTGCTCGCCACGCTCTATCCCTCGTGGCGCGCGTCAACGCTCGATCCTGTCGAGGCTCTGCGCTACGAATGAGCGACCGTCGCATGACCGCCCTGGCCGAGGAACTGCAAGCCATGCGAGACAACGGGCTCAGCGCGGCGCCGGAGGCCGTCCTCAAGCTCGATAAGCTGGTCCGCGTATTCCACCAGGGCGAGCGGCGCATTGCCGTGCTGAACGGCGCCTGCGCCGACATCTATCCCGGCCAGGCGGTGGCGCTGGTCGGTCCATCGGGCGCCGGCAAGTCGACGCTTCTGCACATCGCCGGCCTGCTCGAGACGCCCGACTCCGGACAGGTGATGATCGCCGGGCGCGATTGCACGGGCATGAACGACGCCGACCGCACCCGCGTGCGCCGCACGCGCATGGGCTTCGTCTACCAGTTCCACCAGCTGCTGCCGGAGTTCTCCGCGCTCGAGAACGTCGTCATCCCGCAGATGATCCTCGGCCGCACTCGCGGCAAGGCGGCGGTGCGCGCCAAGCAGCTCCTCACCGCGCTGGGCCTCGCGGAGCGCGTCGAGCATCGGCCGGCGCAGCTTTCCGGCGGCGAGCAGCAGCGCACCGCGATTGCGCGGGCCCTCGCCAACGAGCCGCGCCTGCTGCTGGCCGACGAGCCGACCGGCAACCTCGATCCGCATACGGCCGAGCACGTGTTCGACGCGCTCGTGCATCTCATCCGTACGACAGGCGTGGCGGCCTTGATCGCTACGCACAACCTTGACATCGCGCGGCGCATGGACCGCGTGCTGACGCTCGACGAGGGCCTGCTGGTCGAGCTCGATCCCGCCTCGCTGCGGCGGTGAATTTCGGCCGCGAGTAATAGGCGGAGCGAATTCGAAACTGTCGACTAAAGCCGCGTCCGTTCGTCGCTTCGATGCAGCGAGCGGCTATCCCACCCGACGAGATCGCAAAGGAGACGGCCGTGACCAGGATGATATTCGTCAACTTGGCTGTTCAGGATCTCGCCGCCGCGACCCGCGTCTACGAGGCGTTCGGCTGTAAGCAGAACCTGCAGTTCAGCGGCGAAACGGCGTCGTCCATGGTCTGGTCTGACACGATCAATTTTCACCTGCTGACGCGCGATTACTTCGGCTCATTCACACCCAAGCCGCTGGCCGATGCGCACACCGCGACCGAGGTGCTGATCGCCATCAATTTCGACAGCCGCGGGGCGGTCGATGCGGCCGTTGACGCCGTTGCGGCCGCCGGCGGCAAGGCTGATCCACGTCCGCCTGTCGATATGGGCTGGATGTATAATCGCGCCTTCGAGGATCTCGACGGCCACATCTTCGAGGCCACCTGGATGGATATGTCCGCCTTTCCCGGCGCCTAGCGCACGTCCATCAGCGGTGGACCGCGGAAAGAGGCAAGTTTAACTTGCCGCCGCGTTCGCCTAACGTCCTGGCATGAACGCTCCGACTCGCATGCCGAACGACGGACAGCCTGCTGCTCCGGCTCCGCCGCGCTTCGTGCACCTCAAGGTGCACTCCGCCTATTCGCTGCTGGAAGGCGCTTTGCCCATCGGCAAGCTGGCGAAGCTCGCCGCGGCGGGCAACTTCCCGGCGCTGGGGCTCACCGACACGAACAACCTCTACGGGGCGCTGGAGTTCTCCGACAAGCTGGCCGATGCCGGCATCCAGCCCATCGTCGGCGTCAGCCTCACCGTCGACTTTCAGGACCGCCGTCACGACGCGAGCGAACGCGGCACGCCCGCGGGACAGGTGCACGGCGACGGCAACCTGGCGCTGCTGGCGATGAACGAGGCCGGCTACGCCAACCTCATGCAGCTCGTGTCGCGTGCGCACCTCGACGCGCCCGATGTCGAGGCCGCCTATACGACGGCCGAGGTCCTGCAGGCGCACACCGAGGGGCTCATCGTACTCACCGGCGGACCCGAGGGACCCATCGATAGGGCGCTGCGCGATGGCCAGGAGGCGCTGGCGGAAGGGCGACTGGAACGCCTCAAGGCCATGTTCGGCGACCGGCTCTATGTCGAGCTGCAGCGCCACGGCCTGAAGTCCGAGCACGATGTCGAGCCGCAGCTCCTGGCCTTGGCCTACGACAAGCACATCGCGATCGTCGCCACCAACGAGGCGTATTTCGCCACGCCGGACGACTACGAGGCGCACGACGCCTTGCTGTGCATCGCCGCCGGCCGCTACGTGGTCGAGGACGACCGCCGCCGCGTCACGCGCGAGCACGACTTCAAAACCGCGGCCGCGATGGCCGAGATCTTTGCCGATCTTCCCGAGGCGCTCGACAACACCATCGAGATCGCCAAGCGCTGCGCCTTCCGGCCGCGCGGGCGCAGGCCGATCCTGCCGCGCTTCGTTGCCGCCGATAGGGAGCTCAGCGCCGAGGACGTCGCGCGGCTCGAAGCCGAGGAGCTGCGCCGCCAGGCTCAGCTCGGTCTCGACGCCCGCCTGTCCACCACCCCGCTTGCCGAAGGCTTCACGCGCGAGGACTACGACAAGCGGCTCGCCTACGAGCTCGACGTCATCGAGGGAATGAAATTCCCCGGCTACTTCCTCATCGTCGCGGACTTCATCAAGTGGGCGAAGTCGCAGGGCGTGCCGGTGGGGCCGGGCCGCGGCTCGGGCGCAGGCTCGCTCGTCGCCTGGGCGCTGACCATCACCGATCTCGACCCGCTGCGCTTCGGCCTGCTGTTCGAGCGCTTCCTCAATCCCGAGCGCGTGTCGATGCCCGATTTCGACATCGACTTCTGCCAGGATCGCCGCGACGAGGTGATCCGCTACGTGCAGGGCAAGTACGGCCACGACCGCGTGGCGCAGATCATCACCCACGGCAAGCTGCAGGCGCGCGCCGTGCTGCGCGACGTCGGCCGCGTACTGCAGATGCCGTACGGCCAGGTCGACCGCCTGTGCAAGCTGGTGCCGAACAACCCCGCCAATCCGGTGACGCTGCCGGAGGCGATTGCCGGCGAGCCGAAGCTGCAGGAGGAGATCGACCGCGATCCGATGGTCGCGCGCCTGGCCGAGATCGCGCAGAAGCTCGAAGGCCTCTATCGCCACGCCTCTACGCACGCGGCGGGCATCGTGATAGGCGACCGGCCGCTCGTCGAGCTGGTGCCGGTGACGCGCGATCCAAAGACCAATTCTCCCGTCACGCAGTTCAACTGGAAGCTCGTCGAGGCTGCCGGCCTCGTGAAGTTCGACTTCCTCGGCCTCAAGACGCTCACCGTCCTCAAGAAGGCGGTCGAGCTGGTGAAGCGCGGACGCGGCATCGACCTCGACCTCGCCAAGCTGCCGCTGGACGACAAGAAATCCTACGAGCTGCTGGCGAAGGCCGACACGGTGGGCGTGTTCCAGCTCGAAAGCACGGGCATGCGCGAGAGCCTGAAGCGGCTGAAGCCGGACCGCTTCGAGGACATCATCGCCATGGTGGCGCTCTATCGCCCCGGCCCCATGGACAACATTCCGACCTACATCAATCGCAAGCACAACGAGGAGCCGGTCGACTACCTGCACCCGATGCTGGAGGGCATTCTCAAGGAGACCTACGGCGTCATCATCTATCAGGAGCAGGTCATCCAGATCGCCCAGGTGATGGGTGGCTATTCGCTCGGAACCGCCGACCTTCTGCGCCGCGCCATGGGCAAGAAGGACAAGGCCGAGATGGCGCGCCATCAGGCCAAGTTCGTCGAGGGCGCGGTCGAGCGCGGCGTCGCCAAGAAGGACGCGACCTACATCTTCGAGCTGGTCGACAAGTTCGCCGGCTACGGCTTCAACAAATCGCACGCCGCCGCCTACGCGCTGGTCAGCTACCACACCGCCTACATGAAGGCGAATTACCGCGAGGAGTTTCTCGCCGCCTCGATGACGCTCGACATGTCGAACACCGACAAGCTGGCGATGTTCGCCGCCGAGGCGAGGAAGAGCGGAATCACGGTCGAGCCGCCGTGCGTCAACGCCTCGGAGGTCGATTTTCTCGCCGAGGCCGCCAAGGAGAACGGCAAGCCCGGGGCGATCCGCTATTCGCTCGCCGCCTTGAAGAACATCGGCGCCGCCGCTGTCGCAACCATCGTCGACAATCGCAAGGAGAAGGGCCGCTACAAGTCGCTCGCCGACTTCGCTGCCCGCCTCAATCCCAAGGCGATGAACAAGCGCGGGATAGAGACGCTTGCCGCTGCCGGCGCCTTCGACGCCCTGGAGCCGAACCGGGCGCTCGTTGCCGCCAACGTCGACCAGATCCTCGAGCTGGCGCAGCGCATGGACCAGGAGAAAGCCGACGGACAGGCGGATTTCTTCTCGCTCGGCGGCGGCGGGGCGAAGTCCGAGCCGATGCTGCAGTTACGCGCGGTAACCGGCTGGACGCCGATGGAAAAGCTGTCGCACGAGTTCGATGCGGTGGGTTTCTATCTGTCAGGGCATCCGCTCGATCAATACGAGCAGGCGCTGCACAAGCTGGGCGTGAAGCGCTACGTCGAGTTCGAGGCGCTGACCGAGCGCGGCGCCACCGCGGGCGCTCTGGCCGGCATCGTCATCTCGGCGCGCGAGCGCAAATCGCAGAAGGGCAACAAGTTCGCTTTTGCGATGTTCTCCGACACCACCGGCCAGTTCGAGGCGGTGATCTTCTCCGATACGCTGGCGGCAAGCCGCGATCTGCTGGAGCCCGGCACGCCGGTGAAGCTCAACGTCTCCGCCGAGCGCGACGGCGACACCGTGAAGATGCGCGTTGAGAGCATTCAGGCACTGAACGAGGCGGTAGCCGCGGTCCAAGGCGGGGTCAAGCTGATGCTTGATCGGCGCGTGATCGAGAAGAACCCTGGCGTGGTTGCGCAGCTCAAGTCACGGCTGAAGCCCGGCAAGGGCGAGGTCCGGCTCGGCATCGAGCTGCCCGAGTTCAATAAGGAGCTCGTGCTCGGCGTGCCCGGCCGCTACGACGTGTCGCCGGCGAGCGTCGGCGTGCTCTGGACCATGCCGGGCGTTGTCGAAGTATTAGAAATCTGAACGTACGCTGACGCGAGCACCTGTTCGATACAATTTGCGCAAAGGGCTCGACGACCGTGCTTCGCTCTCTCACCGGTGCAGCGTTGCTGCTCGCGGCGCTCACGCCTCAGGCGAGTGCCGAAACCACCACTTCCTCCTCGCAGGCGATCGCCACCTACTGCCCGCGTCCCCTGCATCGCGCCACGCGCCTCATCATCGTCACCGTGCCGGAGATGAATTCGGTCAAGGCGACCCTGCACACCTTCGAGCGCGGCACGCCCGCCGATGCCGTGTGGCAGCGCTCCGGTCCGCCGGAGGAGGCTGTCGTCGGCAGCGCCGGCATCGGTTGGTCGGACAACTACAGCTATCTCGCCAAGAAGGACGAGGCGATCAAGCGCGAGGGCGACCGGCGCACGCCGGCCGGCATCTTCCGCGTCGCCGGGCCGTTCGGCTTCGAGCCGAGCCGCGTTCCCGGCTACACGCGGCTGTCGCAGGGCAACAGCTTTTGCGTCGAGGACCCGACCTCGAGCCTCTACGGCAAGTTCGTCGACAAGCGCATAGCCAAGCTGGTGAAGAGCAGCGAGGACATGTCGGCGTCGCCGTCGCTGAAGCGCGGCCTGATCGTCGATTATCCGGCGCGGCGCGGCGCCAAGGCTGGAAGCTGCATCTTCGTGCATGTCTGGGACGGTCAGGCGAGCGGCACCGACGCGCGCATCGCCATGCCGGAGGACCGGCTGACGGTGCTGCAGAAATGGACGAGCGGAGGCTTCACCGCCATAGCGATCGTATCTGAGGCCGCGGCGGCGCGCTTCAAGGGCTGCCTGCCGCTGAATTCGGCGACCAGCAAGTACGAGCAGCGGGCCACGGTGCCGGAGCCCAATCCGCGCCGGGCGCAGAAGGACCAGCGCGCCGAGCTCGCCCGCTGATTGGGCGCGGCGGCGCGGCCATGTTGATTGCGCTCACAGATTCACCTGCGGCGCGCCGACCGGTGGGCGCTCGGCACGGGTGCTTCCTCGTCCGCGGCAGTCGCCGGCGCAGAAAGCACTGAACTGAGGCTCACGCCCCTCACCCTCGCTCTTCGCGCCTATCGGCGCGATTTCGCTCGACCTCTCCCCGCCGGGGAGAGGTTAGAACGCGCGCCACTAGCCTCTCCCCGCTGGGGAGAGGCCGACGCGCAATGCGCAGCATGCGCTGCGGGTGAGGGGGCTTGCGCACCGCTCGGCGCGCTACTTCCGGAAGTGGTCGTAGAGGCTGAGGACGATCTCAAAGAAAATAAGCGCGATGATGTACCACTCCAGGCGGTGGGACGTGCGCGTCGCGAAGAGATCGGTCAGCGTCTCGGTAGTGCCGCGGATCACGTCGAGCCGCCGCGAGATGGCGCGGCCGCGCTGGGTGAGGTCGTACTCCTCGACGAGGCGCGCCCAGAACCGCTCCAGCTCGGGATGGTCCCACAACACGTCCGGCTTCTCGTCGAGATCGACGCGCGCCGCCAGCCGCTGCTGGATGAGCAGCGCCTCGCCGATCTGCTCCAGCAGGGCCGCCTGCGGCTCGGTGGGCAGACGCCGGCGCTTCAGCGATTGCGCCAGGCTGTCGATACGCTCGAAGGCGGCCGAGAGGCGGCGCTCGTCGTAGGCAAAGGCAACGCTCATGGCCAGGGCCTCGGCAACGAGCAGCAGGCGCTGGGGATCGGCGGACTTGATCTGCAGGTCGCCGCCCGGCGACAGCAGGCCGTCCTCCTCCGGTCGCACCACCAGGCGCAGGGTCTCGGTCTCGCGCTCCATCAGGGGGGTCGCGACGCGGTCCGCCAGCCCGGCGATGAGCTGCTCCTCGTCGACCGGGTTCATGCCGATGAATACCGCCGCCCCCGACTTGAAGAGCACGGCGATGCCGTCTCCGCTGGTGCGGAAGGCGAGGGGGGCGGTCGAGAACGCGTCGTCGCGCTCCAGGCCCTTCACGTCGATATGCTCGCCGAGCTGCAGCGCCCGGACGTTTATGATCTTGTTGTTCATGCCACTTTTGCCCTCACGGGCGTTAACTGAAGTGCCCCTCGGCGGCAGCTTGTCATCCCGGAGTGTACACTCTATAAGCGCGCCATCTCACACGCGGCCTTTAGCGCCCGGCGGATTGAAAGCCCCGTCCGGCGCTCCGGTGGACCTCTCCCTCACCAGGGGAGCGCTCTTCTCAGGGCCGCGGAGGATCAACCGGAAAAGGACCACCCATGACGCTTCCCGCGTTCAATATGCGTCAGCTTTTGGAAGCTGGCGTGCACTTCGGTCACCAGTCGCACCGCTGGAACCCCAAGATGGCGCCCTTCATCTACGGCGCCCGCAACAACATCCACATCATCGACCTGACGCAAACGACGCCGATGCTGCATCAGGCGCTGCTGAAGATCTCCGATACCGTCGCCGGCGGCGGCCGCGTGCTGTTCGTGGCCACCAAGCGCCAGGCGTCCGACGCCATCGCCGAGAGCGCCAAGCGCAGCGCCCAGTACTTCATCAATCACCGCTGGTTCGGCGGCACGCTGACCAACTGGAAGACCATCTCCCAGTCGATCCGCCGTCTGCGTCAGCTCGACGACATCCTCGCCGACCCGCAGGGCCGCACGAAGAAAGAGATCCTCAACCTGACGCGTGAGCGCGACAAGCTCAATCAGGCGCTGGGCGGCATCAAGGACATGGGCGGCACGCCGGACCTCCTGTTCGTCATCGACACGAACAAGGAGAGCATCGCCATCCAGGAGGCCAAGAAGCTCGGCATTCCGATCGTCGCCATCGTCGACACGAATTGCGATCCCGACGGCATCGACTTCCCGGTCCCGGGCAACGACGACGCCGGCCGCGCCATCACGCTGTATTGCGATCTCATCGCGCGTGCCGCGCTGGATGGCCTGGAGCGCAGCCAGACGGCGGCGGGCGTCGACGTGGGCGCCTCCGACGCGCCTCCGAGCGAGAGCCTGCCGGCGGCCTTCCGCGGCATCGATCAGGCCCGTGGCGAGCCCGACGATCTGAAGCGCATCACCGGCATCAACGGCAAGCTCGAGCAGCGCCTCAACGACGCCGGCGTGTTCCACTACTGGCAGCTCGCCGATCTCGACGCGGAGCAGACGGCGGCGCTCGACCGCAAGCTGAAGCTCAAGGGCCAGATCGAGACCGAGAAGTGGTCCGAGCAGGCCAAGAAGCTGGTGGAATCGGCCGCTGCCTGACGAGCCGGCCGCGACGCGGCCGCCTCACCATCTGCCAACCCGCGGGCGCGCCATATGCCGAGAGCTGTGGGCGCCCGCCTAGCTAATGAGCTGACCCATGACCATTTCCGCTTCCCTCGTAAAGGAACTGCGCGAAAAGACCGGCGCCGGCATGATGGATTGCAAGGCGGCGCTCACCGAAGTGAAGGGTGACATCGAGGCGGCTATCGACTGGCTGCGCAAGAAGGGCCTCTCCAAGGCCGCCAAGAAGGCGGGACGCGTCGCCGCCGAGGGCCTGATCGGCGTCACGGCTGCCGGCAAGTCCGGCGCCGTCGTGGAGGTCAACTCGGAGACGGACTTCGTCGCCCGCAACGAGCAGTTCCAGGATCTCGTCAGCAAGGTGACGACGCTCGCCAAAGAGGCGAACGGCAACGTCGCCGAGCTGCTGGCCGCCACCTTCCCCGGCAAGAAGATCACCGTGGAAGAGCAGGTGAAGGAGCTCATCGCCACCATCGGCGAGAACATGAACGTGCGCCGCACGGCCGCGCTCGAGGTGCCGGAGGGCGTCGTCGGCTCCTACGTCCATGGCCAGGTGGCGCCGGGTCTCGGCAAGATCGGTGTGCTCGTGGCGCTGGAATCGGCCGGCAAGAACACGGACGAGCTGGCGACGCTCGCCCGCCAGATCGCCATGCACGTCGCTGCCACCAACCCGGTGGCCCTCGATCTCGCCGGCGTGCCGGCCGAGACGCTGGAGCGCGAGAAGGCGATCCTCGCCGACAAGAACCAGGGCAAGCCCCCGCAGGTGATCGAGAAGATCGTCGCCAGCGGCATGAAGAGCTACGCCAAGGACAACTGCCTGCTCGATCAGGCCTACATCCACGATCCTTCCAAGAGCGTGGCCCAGGCCGTGAAGGAAGCGGAAGGCAAGGCCGGCGCTCCGGTCAAGCTCGTCGCCTTCGTGCGCTATGCGCTTGGCGAGGGCATCGAGAAGAAGGAAGACGACTTCGCCGCCGAGGTGGCTGCCGCGGTCGGCGCCAGCAACTGACGATCACAAACGTCATGGAGCGCGCACGGACTGCGCGCTCTATGCGAATCCCTGCCGGTTGGGCTACAGCATTGTAAGCACGGACAGACGGCACCGAAGCTCGCGCCCTCTCTGTCATCCCGGAAGCGGTGAGCGCAGCAAGCCGCTATCCGGGATCCAGCGTGACGAGTGGCGGAAGCCTCTGTTCGTAGAGTGCTCCGCCCACCTCTGCTGGGTCCCGGGTCTCGCTCGGCAGTTCGCCTCGCTTGCCCGGGATGACGGTCGATAGGCGCGGAAACGAGGAGGCGGACATGGCAGCTAAAGCGATGCCCGGAGCCGGCGGCGCCACCGATCTGCGCTACAAGCGCCTCCTGTTGAAGCTCTCGGGCGAAGCGCTGATGGGCAAAGGCGCATTCGGCATCGACATGGCGGTGGCCGAGCGCCTTGCGCGGGACATCGCCGAGGCCGTGGCGGCCGGCGCCGAAATCGCTGTCGTCGTCGGCGGCGGCAACATCTTCCGCGGCCTTGCCGGCGCCGCCAAGGGCATGGAGCGCGCCACGGCCGACTACATGGGCATGCTGGCGACGGTCATGAACGCGCTGGCGCTGCAGAATGCGCTCGAGAACGCCAACGTGCCGGCGCGCGTGCTCTCCGCGATACCGATGCCGACCGTATGCGAAAGCTACGTGCGCCCCAAGGCCCTGCACCACATGAAGGAGGGGCGGGTGGTGATCTTCGCCGCCGGCACCGGCAATCCGTTCTTCACCACCGACACCGCCGCGACGCTGCGCGCCATCGAGATGGACTGCCAGGCGGTGGCCAAGGCGACGCAGGTGGACGGCGTCTATGACAGCGATCCGCGCAAAAACGCCGATGCCAAGCGCTTCGACAGGCTGGGCTATGCCGATGTTCTGGCGCGCGACCTGCGGGTGATGGACGGTGCCGCTATCGCCCTTGCTCGCGATAACGCACTTCCGGTAATTGTCTTTTCCATCGAAGAGCCGGGCAATCTCTTGAAGGTGCTGCGCGGCGACGGACGGGCAACCGTCATCGAATGACCGATTGCGTCCGGCACGTGTCGCGGCGGCAGATTTGACCTCACTCGCCAGCAGCCTGGGCAGCTCCGTGCCGCTCCGGACCCGGCGCCGAAGGAGACAACAATGGCCAGCGGACCCTTTGACATCAACGATCTCGAAAAGCGCATGCGGGGCTCGCTCGACGCGCTGAAGCGTGAGCTGTCGGGCCTGCGCACCGGACGCGCGAGCACGCATCTGCTCGACCCCATCCAGGTGACGGTCTACGGCTCGAAGATGCCGCTCAATCAGGTGGCGACGGTCTCGGTTCCGGAGCCCCGCACCATCTCGGTGCAGGTCTGGGACAAGAGCAGCGTCCCGGCCGTCGACAAGGCCATCCGTGAGGCCAATCTCGGTCTCAACCCGATCGTCGACGGCACGCTGCTGCGGCTTCCGATCCCCACGCTTACCGCCGACCGCCGCAACGAGCTGGCCAAGCTCGCCCACAAATACGCCGAGCACGGCCGCGTCGCCGTCCGCAACGTGCGGCGCGAAGGCATGGACCTTCTCAAGAAGCTCGAGAAGGACAGCAAGATCAGCCAGGACGAGCACCACAAGACGTCCGCCAAGGTGCAGGAGCTGACCGACCGCCTGATTAAGGAGATCGACGAGACTCTGGCCTCCAAAGAAGCCGAGATTCATAAAATCTGAAGGCTTTTAGATAGGCTTCATTCCCGCTATCCTTGCAACGCGCCTTGATTTTGAAAGCCCTCCCCAGGTGACGGATCCCGTTCAAAAGTCAGCGACGCGCGAGCCGGACGAGGCGCAGCCTCGACACATCGCCATCATCATGGATGGCAACGGGCGCTGGGCGAGCAAGCGGGGGCTGCCGCGCGCCATGGGGCACCGCAATGGCGTCGAGGCCGTACGCAGGACGGTCCGCGCCGCGATCGAGCTCGGAATCCCGTATCTCACCCTCTACAGCTTCTCGTCTGAGAACTGGTCGCGCCCGGCGGAGGAGATCGACGATCTCATGGGCCTGATGAAACGCTTCATCAGGCGCGATCTGGCCGAACTGCACCATGCCGGGGTGCGCATCCGCATCATCGGCGAGCGCCACAACGTCGAGCCCGAGTTGATGGCGCTGATCGACGAGGCCGTGGAGCTGACGCGTGAGAACCGGGCCATCACGCTCGTCATCGCCTTCAACTACGGCGCGCGCGCGGAGATTGCCAAGGCGGCCCGCATTCTCGCGGAGCGCGTGGCGTGTGGTACCCTGCAGCCGCAGGACATCACCGCCGAAAGCCTCGGCGCGGCGCTCGACACGGCCGGGATCCCCGATCCGGATCTTCTCGTGCGCACGAGCGGCGAGCTCAGGATCTCGAATTTCCTGCTATGGCAGTGTGCCTATACCGAGTTCGTCTTTCTCGACGCCTATTGGCCCGATTTCGGGCGCGAGCTGCTCGAGGAGGCAATCGCCCGCTACCGGGCGCGTGAGCGCCGTTTCGGGGGACGCTCCAAACAGCAGGTCGTGTGAGGCTGCGATGCCCGATGAGGCGATGGCGTCCGAGGCGGAGAGCGGCGGTATGCCCTTGCTGTCGAGCAATCTGAAGCTGCGGCTTCTGTCGGGAAGCGTGCTCGCGGCCATCGCGTTCGGGCTCGCTTATGCCGGGCCGATGCCGTTCGCTGCGCTCATTCTCGTGTGCTCGCTGGTCATAAGCTGGGAGTGGGGGCGGCTGATACGCGGCGCCTCGTTCGATCTCGGCTTCTTCGTGCACGCCCTCGCCGTTGCCATAGCCGTGGCGCTCGCCGGGGCCGGCTACGCCGCGCTCGCCGTTGCCGTGCTGGTCATCGCGGCCATAACCCTGCTGCCGCTCTACGTCGGGCACGGGGCGCGCCTGTCGGCGCTCGGCGTCTTCTACGTCGGCTTGCCCGCCGTCGCCTTGCTGTGGATGCGCAGCGACGAGCCGTTCGGCTTCACCGCAGTCCTCTTCATCTTCGCCATCGTCTGGTCGTCGGATACGGCCGCGTACGCAGCCGGCCGCGCCATAGGCGGGCCGAAGCTGTGGCCGCGCGTGTCGCCCAACAAGACCTGGGCGGGGCTGCTGGGTGCGCTGACGGCGGGAGCCGTGGCGGCGGCCATATTTGCGGCGCTGGAGCCCGAAGTCGGGGCGCTGCGGCTCGTTGCCGTCGGCGTCGCTCTGGCGCTCGTCGCGCAGGCCGGCGATCTGGCGGAATCGGCATTGAAACGTCTCTTCAATCTCAAGGATGCTAGCGACCTCATCCCGGGCCACGGCGGGTTCATGGACCGCATGGACAGCATCGTCGCCGTTGCCGTGGCGGCCGCCCTGCTGGCGCTGGTCGTCGATCCGCACGCGCCCGCGCGTGCGCTGATGTTCGGATTCTAGATGGTGCGGAGCATGGAGGGTTTGCATACCGCCGGGGCGCGCTCCGACACGGCCGCAACGGTCAGCCCGGGGCCGGCTGCACGGCGCACGCTCACCATCCTCGGCGCCACCGGCTCGATCGGCAAAAGCACGCTGGACATCGTCGAGCGCAATCCGGACGCCTTCGAGATCGTGGCGCTGACGGCGCAGAGCAGCGTCGCCGCGCTCGCCGACGCGGCGCGCCGCACGCGGGCCCACCTGGCCGTCATTGGCGATACGTCCCTCTACGCCGACCTCAAGGCGGCGCTTGCCGGCACTGGTGTCAGGGTCGCCGCCGGCCCCGCGGCGGTAGTCGAGGCGGCCTCCGAGCCGGCCGACTGCGTCATGGCGGCGATTGTCGGCGCTGCCGGGCTCGAGCCAACGTTCGCCGCCGCCCGGCAGGGACGCCGGCTGGCCCTCGCCAACAAGGAATGTCTCGTTTCGGCCGGCGAGGTGTTCATGGCCGCCGTGGCCGACGCCGGCACCGAGCTTCTGCCCGTCGACAGCGAGCACTCGGCGGCCCTGCAGGCGCTCGTCAACGCGGCCCCTGACAGCATCGAGCGCATCGTCCTCACGGCCTCGGGCGGACCCTTCCGCACCTGGACCGCCGACGCACTCGCGCGCGCCACGCCGGAGCAGGCCATCCGCCATCCGAACTGGTCGATGGGCGCAAAAATATCGATCGATTCCGCCACCTTGATGAATAAGGGTCTGGAGCTGATCGAGGCCTACCACCTGTTCCCCGTCACCGCCGGGCAGCTCGGAACTGTCATTCATCCGCAGTCGATCGTGCACTGCCTCGTCAGCTTCACCGACGGCTCCGTCATCGCCCAGATGTCCTGTCCCGACATGCGCACGCCGATCTCGCTCGCGCTGGCCTGGCCGCGGCGCATGCCGGCGCCGACGCGTCGGCTCGATCTCGCCGAAATCGGGACGCTCAGTTTCGAGACACCCGACGAGACACGCTTTCCGGCATTAACCATCGCGCGGGATGCCCTGGCGCGGGGCGGGATGGCTCCGGCTATCCTGAGCGCCGCCAACGAGGTCGCCGTCGAGTCGTTCCTTGCCCGTCGCATCGGCTTTCTGGACATCGCCCGTACCGTCGCCGACACCCTGGAGGCGGCCGACGGCCGAGGTCTTCTGGCTCCGGCCGATACTCTCAGCGACGTCCTTGCCGCCGATGCCGCAGGTCGCGATGTGGCACGGTCCGTGCTCCATGGCTATGTGTAGCGGGAGGTCCGATACCGCACCATTCATCTGGGGATGGGCGCCGAAATTGCCGTTTTTCTAGCGTAGCTTGACCAAATTCGTGGCCTGCGCCGGCCCCGCCGGGTAACGAGCCCGCCGGGACGACCGAGAGCCGGGCCTACGGAAGGATAGGAGAATTATGCTGCTGACGCTCGCTGCCCTCGCAACCTCGCTGCCGCAACTGCTGATCACCATCGTGCAGTTCCTGGTGGTCCTGACCATCGTGGTGTTCGTCCACGAGTTCGGGCACTTCATCGTTGCGCGCTGGTGCGGGGTCGCCGTCGGCACATTCTCGATCGGCTTCGGCAAGGAGATCTTCGGGTTCACCGACCGCAAGGGCACCCGCTGGCGCTTCGCCTGGATCCCGCTCGGCGGCTACGTGAAGTTCATCGACGACGAGAACGCGGCCAGCCAGCCGTCGGCGCAGAACCTGGAGCGCCTCTCGCCGGAGCAGCGCGCGGGCGCCTTCCAGACCAAGGCGCTGTGGCAGCGCGCGGCCGTCGTCGCAGCCGGCCCCGTGGCGAATTTTCTTTTGGCCATAGTGCTTTACAGCTTCGTCAACCTGTCCTTCGGCGTGCGCACCATCACCCCGACCGTGGGCGAGGTGAAGGCCGGCATGCCCGCAGCGGCGGCCGGCATCGCGCCCGGCGACGTGATCACCAGCATCGACGGCTGGTCGGTCGAAGGCTTCGAGGACATCCAGCGCATCGTCGGCATCAACGGCGGCAAGCCGCTGAAATTCGGCATCACACGCGGCAGCGACAAGCTCGACCTGACCGTGACGCCCGAGGTGCACTCGCAGAGCGACAGCTTCGGCGGCACCTTCAAGCGGGGCATCATCGGCATCACCCCGGCGAGCATCGCGGGCCTGCAGGAGGCCCACTCCGTCGGGCCCCTCGAGGCGCTGCGGCTAGGGGTGCGCGAGACCTATACGAACATCGCCCATACGATCCAGGGCATCGCCGACATCGTCACGCAGCGCCAGGCGGCCGACCAGATGGGCGGTCCGATCCTGATGGCCCAGGTGACGGCCAGGGTGGCGGAGGGGGGCATCGAGCCGCTGCTGCGCTGGGTCGCCTTCATCTCGGCGAACATCGGCTTCCTGAACCTGCTGCCGATCCCCGTGCTCGACGGTGGACATCTTGTTTATTACGCCATCGAAGGCGTCATGCGCCGACCCCTCAGCCGGCGCATGCAGGAGATCGGATTCCAGATCGGCGTCGCACTGGTGCTGATGCTGATGGTGTACGTGAATTTGAACGATTTATTGCGGGTGTGGCGGGGATGGACCAGCGCCGGATGAATTGGCGTTCGGTGACGTAATCTTGCCACTTCCACACCCCCTTCTGAATCGTTAAGAGAGAATTTACACAGGGGAGTGCGCTCACAAGAAGAATCAGCCACTACGGTCAGATTCCAGCGCGCGTGTTAGTCATGCGGTGCAGTCTCCGAAGCCGACGGGGACCGTTACCGAGGGGGAGTTCGGCAATAAAGAGGGCATGGTCCCGTATGCCTCTGGTTCGAGCCACTGCGGTGAGAGTCTGTCGCCTTGCGTTGCTTTTGGCGATCATCTCATCGGGGGTCGTGTGTGTCGGCGGCGCATTGTTCTGCGGCTCCGCCTATGCTCAGGGCGCCCCCATTCGGGCAATCAATGTGCTTGGCAACAAGCGGGTCGAGCCGGAGACGGTTCGCTCCTACCTGCAGTTCGCGGTGGGCGGTGAATACGATCCTGCCAAGGTCGACGGGTCGATCAAGGCGCTCTTCGCCACCGGTCTGTTCTCCGACGTCCGCATCGACCGCTCCGGCGCCGATGTAATCGTGACCGTCGTCGAGAACCCGGTCATCAATCAGGTCGCCTTCGAGGGCAACAGCGAGATCGACACCGAGACGCTGCGCAACGAAGTGCAGATGAAACCGCGGTCCGTGTTTACCCGCGCCCGCGTGCAGGCCGACGTGCAGCGCGTGCTCGACGTCTACCGCCGCCAGGGCCGCTATGCTGCGACCGTCGAGCCGAAGATCATCGAGCTCGAGCAGGATCGCGTGAACCTCGTGTTCGAGATCAACGAGGGTGCCGCCACCAAGGTCAAAGGCATCCACTTCGTCGGCAATCACGCCTTCTCCGACAGCCAGCTGCGCGACGTCGTCTCGACGACCGAGAAGGGCTGGTTCGACTTCCTCAAGGGTACCGCCGTCTACGATCCGGACCGCATGGCCCTCGATCGCGAGCTGCTGCGCCAGTACTACCTGAAGAACGGCTATGCCGACGTTCAGGTGACGGCCGCCAATGCCGAGCTCGATCGCGATGGCTCCGGCTTCTTCCTCACCTACTCGATCGAGGAAGGCGAGCAGTACGCGTTCGGCGACGTCAACGTCGAAAGCACCGTGCCGGCCATCGACCCGACGAAATACAAGGGCCAGCTGCTCACCGAGACCGGCGATACCTACAACGCCGCCCTCATCGACAAGTCGGTCGAGAAGCTGACGCTCGCCGTGTCGCAGGAGGGCTTCGCTTTTGCCCGCGTCCGTCCGCAGGCCACCCCCGATCCGGTGGCGCGGAGGATCGCCCTCAACTTCGTCATCGAGGAAGGTCCGCGCGTCTACATCGAGCGCATCAACGTCTCGGGCAACACGCGCACCAAGGACTACGTCATCCGCCGCGAGTTCAAGGTGGCCGAGGGCGATGCCTACAACCCGCTGATGGTCGATCAGGCCAAGAAGCGCCTCACCAACCTCGGCCTGTTCAAGGGCGTCGAGGTCAAGCGCCGCCCGGGCAGCGCCCAGGACCGCGTCGTCCTCGACGTGGAGCTGGTCGAGCAGTCCACCGGCGAGCTGTCGTTCGGTGCTGGCTACTCGACGGCGGAAGGCGTCATCGGCGATGTGAGCATCACCGAGCGCAACCTGATGGGTAACGGCCAGTTCCTGCGGTTGCAGCTCTCCGGCTCCATGGAGCGCCTGCAGGTCAACCTGAGCTTCACCGAGCCGCGCTTCCTCGACCGCAACCTCGCTGCCGGCTTCGATCTGTTCCACAAACAGGTCAACATGGGCAACTCGAGCAGCAGCTTCCTCGGCGGCACCTCCGGCTACGGCTACGAGAGCCGGCGCACCGGCGGCACGCTGCGCCTCGGATTCCCGCTGTCCGAGAGCCTGTGGATGCAGACCAACTACACGGCCTCGCGCGACGAGATCTATAACGCCAGCCAGCTCGCCTCGCTCGCTATCCGCCAGGCGGCAGACCAGGGCGCAACGTACACGTCGCTCGTCGGCTCGACGATCACCTACGACCTGCGCAACGATCCGCGCAATCCGACCAAGGGCCTGTGGTTCCAGACGGGCGCCGACTTCGCCGGTCTCGGCGGCGACGTGCAGTACATCTCGCTGGCCGCCGAAGCCCGTGCCTACTATCCGATCACCGACAACATCACCTTCGTCGCCCGCGCCATCGGCGGTACCATCCAGGGCTGGGGCGGCGAGCAGCTACGCCTGATCGACCTGTTCTTCAAGGGCGGTGAGACGGTGCGTGGCTTCGATCGGGCAGGCTACGGTCCGCGCGACTTGAACACGGGCGATGCGCTCGGCGGTGCCAACTACTGGGCAACGACGGCCGAGGTCCGCTTCCCCATTCCGTTCGTGCCCGACGATCTCGGCATCTCCGGCGCCGTGTTTGCCGATGCCGGCTCGCTGTGGGGCTCCAGCACCGCAGGCATCCCCTACGGCTGCGCGTCCAACGGCACGGCCACCACGAACCCGTCCGGTGGCTACAACGAGGTCTGCACGGCCGACAGCTCGGCGATCCGTGCTTCGGTCGGCGCCAGCCTCATGTGGGCCTCGCCCGTCGGCCCCATTCGCATGGACTTCGCCAAGGTCCTCGCGAAGCAGTCGTACGACGACGAGCAGTTCTTCCGCTTCGGTGCGGCGACGAAGTTCTAATCGTCGCCCTTTCGGGGTAAGAACACCTCCGTGTGCGTAGCGGAGCCGTGCCTCCGTGCCATTCAATGGTCACTGAGGGAGGCGTCGCTCCGCGGCGAAGTGGATGGAGCATCCCGGATTTTTCAGGCGCGCCGGGCCGTTCTCACTGGCTGAAATCGCCCGCGCCACCGGTGCCGAGCTTTCGGCGGGAGCCGACCCGGGCACGATGATCGCGGACGTGCGCACGCTCGCCGACGCCGGGCCGCGCGACGTCTCCTTCTTCAACAACCGCAAGTACGCGGGCCAGCTCGCCGGCACCACCGCCGGCGCCTGCTTGGTGCTGCCGGCGCTCGCCGACCGCGTGCCATCTGCAACCGCGAAGCTCGTCACAGCGGAGCCCTACCGCGGCTTCGCCGAGGCGCTGACCCTCTTCTATCCGGAGTCCCGCTTTTCGCAGGCCGCGCCAGGTGGCGGCGAGCTGCGCGTCGATCCATCGGCCGTGCTGGAGGAGGGCGCCATCGTCGAGCCCGGCGCCGTCGTCGGCCCCGAGGCTCGCATCGGCCGCGGCAGCCGCATCGCCGCCGGCGCCGTCGTCGGCTACCGGGTAGCCATCGGGCGCGACAGCTACGTCGGCCCGCTGGCGACGCTTGCCCATGCGCTCGTCGGCGACCGGGTGATCATCCACACCGGCGCCCGCATCGGCCAGGACGGCTTCGGCTTCGCCATGGGGCCGCGCGGGCACTTCAAGGTGCCCCAGATCGGCCGCGTCATCATCCAGGACGACGTGGAAATCGGCGCCAACTCGACCATCGACCGGGGCGCCCTCAAGGACACCATCATCGGCGAAGGCAGCAAAATTGATAATTTGGTGCAGATCGGGCACAACGTCGTCATTGGACGCCATTGCGTGATCGTCGCCCAGGTGGGCGTTTCGGGCTCCACGGAGCTGGGCGATTTCGTCGTCATGGGTGGCCAGTCCGGCGCCGTCGGTCATATCAAGATCGGGTCCGGCGCTCAGATTGCCGGCTCCGGCCATGCAACCAAGGACGTGCCGCCGCAGGCGAGGTACGGCGGCACGCCGGCCAAGCCTCTCACCGAATGGGCGCGGGAGGTGGCTATCCTCGCCCGGCTGACGAAGCGCGGCGCCAAGACGGGTGGCGAGGAGCCGTAGTTGCGGGTATGTGGCTGGTGCCGCTGGATGCGGGCGTCAGCAGGTTATGAGGTCGAAGTGACATGAACGACATGGGCGAAGCCAAAGCAAAAGCAAAGCTGGCCACGGCGGACATCATCCGTGTGCTGAAGCTTCTGCCGCACCGCTATCCGTTCCTGATGCTCGACCGCATCTACGACATGGACGGCGACCAGAGCTGCATCGGCGTCAAGAACGTCACCATCAACGAGCCGTTCTTCCAGGGACATTTTCCGCAGTATCCGGTGATGCCGGGGGTGCTCATCATCGAGGGCCTGGCGCAGACCGCCGGCGCGCTGTGCGTGCACAGCCTGGGCGAGGATTACCGCGCCGAGCTCGTCTACTTCATGGGCATCGACCGCGCCAAATTCCGCAAGCCGGTGCTGCCCGGCGACCAGATCCACTACCACGTCAAGAAGATCCGCAACCGCGGCCGCGTCTGGCGCTTCTTCGGCGAGGCCAAGGTCGACGGCAAGACGGTGGCCGAGGCGGAGGTCAGCGCCATGCTCGCCGACACCGCCGAGGCGCGCGCCTTCGCAGCCGGCGAAGCAGCTAAAAATGGGTGAGATGACCGCTCATCCCACAGCGGTGATCGAGGCCGGCGCCACTATCGGGCCCGGCGTCAAGATCGGTCCTTACTGCATCGTCGGCGCCGACGTGACGCTGGCCGAGGGCGTGGAGCTGATGAGCCACGTCGTCGTCACCGGGCACACGAGCGTCGGCGCGCGCACCCGCATCTTTCCTTTCGCCTCGATCGGTCACCAGCCGCAGGACCTCAAGTTCCGCGGTGAGCGCTCGACGCTCACCATCGGCGCCGACTGCCTCATCCGCGAGGGGGTGACGATGAACCCCGGTACCGAAGGCGGCGGCCTGTCGACATCCGTGGGCGACCGGTGCGCCTTTCTCGCCAACTCGCACGTCGGGCACGACTGCCACGTCGGCAACAGTGTCGTGTTCTCCAACAACGTCATGCTGGCAGGGCATTGCACCGTCGGTGACTTCGCCATCCTCGGCGGCGGGGCGGCCGTCATCCAGTTCGCCCGCGTCGGCGCGCATTCGTTCCTCGGCGGCATGTCGGGCCTCGAGAACGACCTCATCCCCTACGGCATGGCGCTCGGCAACCGTGCCCACCTGTCGGGGCTCAACATCGTCGGGCTGCAGCGCCGCGGCTTCTCGCGCGACGACATCCACGATCTGCGCCGCGCCTACCGTGCCCTGTTCGCCGCCGAGGGCACGCTGGCGGAGCGCACGGAGGACGTCGCCAAGGAATTCGCCGGCCAGCCCATCGTGGACGAGATCATCGCCTTCATCCGAGCCGGCGGTAAGCGCAGCCTGTGCACGCCGAAAGAAATCGAGGCTTGAGGTAGATGTCGGGCCCGCCGCGCGTGGTCGGGATCGTGGCGGGGGGCGGTAGCCTTCCGCGTGAGATTGCCGAGCATGTGCAGGCGAGCGGCGATACCGTGCACATCGTGGCGCTGCGCGGCGAGTCCGATACCGATCTGAGCGGCCTGCCCGTCACGTACGTCGGCTGGGCGCAGATCGGCGGTATGTTGCGCGCGCTGCGCAACGCGGGCGTGACGGAGCTGGTCATCGCCGGGGCCGTGCGCCGCCCGGACCTCACGCAGATACGCCCCGATGCGGGCTTCTTCCTCAACCTGCCGGCGGTCGCGCGCATCGTCGCTTCCGGCGGCGACGACAGCGTGCTGTCGCGCGTCGTCCGCTTTTTCGAAAGCCAGGGTTTCAAAGTCGTATCGCCGGCGGCGGTCGCGCCACCGGTCGTCGTTGCCGAGGGTGCGCTGGGCGCCGTCGCGCCGCGGCCCGAGGACATGGTCGACATCGCCCACGGCTTCGAGGCCATACGGGCGCTCGGGCCGTTCGATGTCGGGCAGGCGGTCGTCGTCACCGAGGGACGCATCGAGGCCATCGAAGGCGTCGAGAACACCGACGCCATGCTGGCGCGCGTGGTGCTGCAGCGGCGCGCCAACGATGGCGGCATCGGCTCGCGGCGCGGCATTCTCGTGAAACGTCCGAAGCCAGGGCAGGAGATGCGCGTCGACATACCGGCGATCGGCCCCGGCACGGTCGCGCGCGCTGTCGAGGCCGGGCTTTCCGGCGTGGCGGTGCTGGCGGGCGGGGCGTTGGCGCTGGAGCGCCCGGAGCTGATCCGCGCTGCCGATACACAGGGGCTCTTCATCGTTGGCGCCTCCGATCGCGGCGCCGCGATGCCAGCGGCAGGGGCGGCATCGTCCAGCGCAACGCCATTCGTGCGCGTCGGTACCGTGCGCCCGACGCCGCGGCAGCTCTCCGATGCCGCGCGCGGTGCCGCGCTGCTCAACGCCCTGCAGCCGTTGCGCGACAGCGGCGGCGTGGTGATCGACCGGGGGCACGTGCTCGGTGTCGAGTGCGGCGAGGGTGTCGCCGCGCTTATCGCCCGGGCCGGGGCGCTCCGCCAGTGGGGCCGGCGCCGCTGGCGCGGCCGCTCCGCCATCGCCGTCGTATCGGAGGCCGTCGCCGGTGATCTCGCCTCGGTCATGGCTGCCGCCGCCGCGGCGCATCTGGCCGGCATCGCCGTCGTCGGCCGCTCGCCGAGCGAGCTGGCGCACGGCATGGAGCCGGCCGAGCGCTACAAGCTTTTCCTCCTCGCGGCACCGCCGCAGGGAGGTGGCGCATGGGCCTGACCGATCGCGCCGCCGGCGCGCGGCCATCGACGACCGGACGCATCGGCAAGGGCGGCCCCGCCGCCGGGCGCGACGACCTACGCATCTTCCTCGTTGCCGGCGAGCACTCGGGCGATGCGCTCGGCGGCAAGCTGATGCACGCCCTCAGCGCCCAATGCCGGGGGCGAATTCATTATCTCGGCGTCGGCGGCGAGGACATGGAGCACGCCGGCCTTGCCTCGCAGTTCCCGCTCTCCGACGTGGCCGTGATGGGGCCGCTGTCGATCCTGCCGCGCTTGCCGCGCATCATCGCCCGCGTGCATCGCACGGCGGATGCCGCCGTTGCCGCCGAGCCCGACGCCGTGGTCATCATCGACGCACCGGAGTTCACGCACCCCATCGCCAAGCGCATCCGTAAGCGCGCTCCGGCCATTCCGATCATCGACTACGTGTCGCCCAGCGTCTGGGCCTGGCGGCCCGGGCGCGCGCGCAAGATGCGGCCGTATGTCGATCACGTGATGGGGCTGCTGCCGTTCGAGCCGGCGGCACACCAGCGGCTCGGCGGTCCACCGTGCAGCTACGTCGGCCATCCGCTGATCGAGCGGCTCGATTGGATGCACGGTATCGATACGGCGCCGCTCGTCGAGCGCCTGCAGCTCGATCCGGGGCGCCTCATACTCGTCGTGCTGCCGGGAAGCCGGACGTCGGAGGTGAGCCGCCTCATGCAGCCCTTCGGCGAGACCCTGGAGCTGCTGCACCAGCGGCGTGTGCGGCCGCAGGTGATCATTCCCACCGTCGCGCACGTGCGCCCGCTGATCGAGCGGCACGTGCAGTCCTGGGCCGTGGCGCCGCATCTCGTCGAAGGCGAGGAGGACAAGTTCCGCGCCTTCCGGCTGGCGCACGCGGCGCTCGCCGCCTCGGGTACGGTGACGCTGGAGCTGGCCCTTGCCGGCACGCCCATGGTCGTCGCCTACAAGGTGGATGGCATCGCCGCGCGCCTGCGCTTTCTTCTCAAGGTGCAGTCGGTGGTGCTCGCCAATCTGGTGCTGGAGGAAAATGCCTTCCCGGAATTACTTCAGGAGGAATGCACGCCCGGGAACCTCGCCGACGCGCTGGAGGAGCTGCTGCGCGATACCCCGGCCCGGCGCGCACAGATGACGGCGCTGACGCGCATTCCGCACAAGATGCTGCTCGACGGCGGCAACCCCAGCGACCGCGCCGCCGAGATCGTTCTCGACTATGCGGCGCACGGCCGGCGTACGGATTGATGGCGCCGCTAGCCGTAAAGTGCCGCCATAGCGAGCCGGGCTATGCTGAGATCGACCTCCGCGCCCTGCTGCTCCCCATCGTCGAGGAACCAGGCGGCCGATAGTCCGCTCCAGGCAATGATCCATTGCAACATGCGCTCGCGTTCAATTTGAGCCGCTTGCGTGACGATGGAAAGCCGCTGCGCGAAACGATGCGGCATCACGGCGACCGGAGAGGCGGGCTCGTCGAGATCGGGATTGGAGAAGATATTGGCGTAGTCGAATCCGCGCTCGCCCAATACGCCCACAGCATCGATCGCCAGCCATCCGCGAGAGCCGAAGTCGAGCACGTTGCCGTGGTGGAGGTCGCCGTGGAGCGGAATTGGCGGCTGCGGATGAGCCAGCAGAAGCCGCGCGATCTCCGCACAATGATGCATCGTGCCGCCATAGCGGTCCGAGGCGGGCCACAAGGCACGGAAACGAACGTCGAGCGGCTCGAGATCGCGCGGCGCTGCCGCTAAGCGTGGCCCGTGCAGCTTTAGAGCGGTATCGCAGAGGATGCGGCACGCGGCATCATCCTCGCCGTTACGTGCCATCGTCGCGAGACACCGCGTTCCTTCGGCCCGCTCCATGAGCAGGGCACGATCGTCATGCTCGAACACGCGGGCAGCGCCGCTGCCGTTCCACCACTGCATGAGCGCCGTGCCGCTGCGCTCCTCATCCGCCATCGACACGCGCAGCATTGCCGCTTCGCCGCGGTAGCGCACACGCAGCAGCCGGCTGTGCCGCCGCGCTATCGGTGTGCCTTCGGCAACAAGGTTCCAACGCTCTATGTACGGCGCGAAGGCTTTCATCGGTGGACCCTGAAAACGGGAACAGCCGGCGGATCGATCCGCCGGCCGGTAGTAGCGCCCAAACGTGTTATTCGTCTGCGCAAAGCGGTGGCCGAGCGGCCAGCGCCGCCTCAGGTCCGCTGGTCGATGGGGATGTACTGGCGCTCGGTCTCGCCCATGTAGAGCTGGCGCGGGCGGCCGATGCGCTGCTCGGGATCCTCGATCATCTCCTTCCACTGGGCGATCCAGCCGACCGTGCGGGCGATGGCGAACAGCACCGTGAACATCGACACGGGGAAGCCGAGCGCGCGCAGCGTGATGCCGGAGTAGAAGTCGATATTCGGATAGAGCTTCTTCTCGATGAAGTAGTCGTCCTGCAGCGCGATGCGCTCCAGTTCCAGCGCCACCTTCAGCAGCGGGTCGTTGCGGATGCCGAGCGCGTCGAGAACCTCGTGACACGTCTTCTGCATCACCTTGGCGCGCGGATCGTAGTTCTTGTAGACGCGATGCCCGAAGCCCATGAGGCGGAAGCCGGAGTTCTTGTCCTTCGCCTTGGCGATGAATTCCGGAATGCGCTCGACGCTGCCGATCTCGGTCAGCATGTTGAGCGCCGCTTCGTTGGCGCCGCCGTGCGCCGGTCCCCACAGACAGGCAATGCCGGCCGCGATGCAGGCGAATGGATTGGCACCCGAGGAGCCGGCGAGCCGCACCGTCGAGGTCGAGGCGTTCTGCTCGTGGTCGGCGTGCAGGATGAAGATGCGGTCGAGCGCGCGGGTCAGCACCGGGTTGGCAACGAAGGGCTCGCACGGAATGGCGAAGCACATCTGCAGGAAGTTGGTGGTGAAGTCGAGGTCGTTGCGCGGATAGATGAAGGGCTGGCCGATGGAGTACTTGTAGGCCATCGAGGCGATCGTCGGCATCTTCGCGATCATGCGGTGCGAGGCGACCGCGCGCTGGGCGGGGTCGGTGATGTCGGTCGAGTCGTGATAGAAGGCCGACAGCGCGCCCACGGTGCCGACCATGACGGCCATCGGGTGCGCGTCACGCCGGAAGCCCGTGAAGAAGCGCGTCACCTGCTCGTGCAGCATGGTGTGGCGTGTGATCGTCGAGCGGAAGGCGGCGTACTGGTCCTTCGTCGGCAGCTCGCCGTGCAGCAGCAGGTAGCAGACCTCGAGGAAGCTCGACTGCTCGGCCAGCTGATCGATCGGATAGCCGCGATACAGCAAGATGCCGGCGTCGCCGTCGATGTAGGTAATGCGCGACATGCAGTTCGCGGTCGACGTGAAGCCCGGGTCGTAGGTGAAGCACCCGGTGTCGCGGTAGAGCTTGCCGACATCGATCACGTCGGGACCGAGCGTCCCGCTGCGCACCGGCAGCTTCGTCGACTTGTCTTCGAGGGTCAGCTCGGCTGCGGTCTCTGGCGAGGGCGCTTTATCGTGCACATTCATGGCGCAGAATCCTGTGATACCCGGCGGAGGGAATGAGGTTCGAGCAGGCGAACATCTCCCGAGCTACTCAAACAGCGTCCCCAAATGAGCATCCGTTGTTTTGCGTGGCGGCGGCGCTCACTCGCCGGACGGACCATTTAGAACGATGCTACACTATTTTCGCACCGCACCATAGACTGCCCCGGCGGCCTCCGGTGCGCAACGTCATTTGCGGAATTCGCCTGCCATTACCGGCGCATACGCAACGTTGCGAAGCAGCGCTTTGTCCTCGCGGCGGGGCTTACCGGGCGACCTGATCGCGGATGCGGCCGAGCGCTTCCTCGCGCCCGAGAACCGCCATGACGTCGAAGACCGGCGGTGACACGGCCTTGCCGGTGAGCGCGGCCCGCAGCGGCTGCGCCACCTTGCCGAGCTTGGCGCCGTGCGTCTCCGCGAACCCGCGCACGATCTCCTCTAGCGCGCCGGGGGTCCAGTGCGCCGCGCCTTCGAGCAGCGGCACCATTTCCGCCAGCCGCTGACGGCCTTCGCCGTCGAGCAGCTTCTCGGCCTTCTCGTCGAGCGGCAGCGGCCGCTCGGCGAACAGGAAATCGGCGCCGCCGATCAACTCGATCAGCGTCTTTGCCCGCTCCTTGAGGCCGGGCATGGCGATGAGCAGCTTGGCGCGCATGTTGGCGTCGAGGCGCTCGGTAATCGCCGTGCCGTTCGGCAGATAGGGAAGCAGATCCTCGATCCGCAGCAGCAGCTCCTGGTCGTCCGCGTTGCGGATGTAGTGGCCGTTGAGATCTTCCAGCTTGGCGTAGTCGAAGCGCGACGCCGAGCGGTTGATGTCGGTGACATCGAACCAGTCGAGCATCTGCGAGTCCGACATGATCTCGTCGTTGCCGTGGCTCCAGCCGAGCCGCACGAGGTAGTTGCGCAATGCCGCCGGCAGATATCCCATCTCGCGATAGGCTTCGACGCCGAGCGCGCCGTGACGTTTCGATAGCTTGGCGCCGTCGGGGCCGTGAATGAGCGGCACATGCGCGAACCGCGGCACCTGCCAGCCCATGGCATTGTAGATCTGCGTCTGCCGCGCCGCGTTGGTGAGATGGTCGACGCCGCGGATGACGTCGGTGATCGCCATGTCGTGATCGTCGACGACGACGGCGAGATTGTAGGTCGGATTGCCGTCGCTGCGCACGATGATGAGATCGTCGAGCTCCTTGTTGGCGAAGATGACGCGTCCCTGTACGAGATCGTCGACGACGGTCTCGCCCTCGCGCGGCGCCTTGAGCCGGATGACGTGCGGCTGGCCCGCCGGCCCCTCCGCCGCATCGCGCTCGCGCCACGGCGAGCGGATCGTCAGCGGCCGCTTTTCGGCCTGCGCCTCCTCGCGCATGCGGTCGAGCTCCGCCGGCGTCAGCCAGCAGCGATAAGCGTGGCCGCCCGCCAGCAGCTCCTCGGCCACCTGGCGATGCCGCTTCGCGCGCGCGAACTGGGACACCGGCTCGCCGTCCCAATCGAGCTGCAGCCACTTCAGGCCGTCGAGAATTGCCGCCACGGCCTCAGGATTGTTGCGCTCCCGGTCCGTGTCCTCGATGCGCAGCAGCATCTTGCCACCCCGCCCCCTGGCGTAGAGCCAGTTGAACAGGGCCGTGCGCGCGCCGCCGATATGCAAATATCCGGTCGGCGATGGGGCAAAGCGCACGATCGGCGCGCCGGCGCTGCGTGTCGTATCGGTCATGTTTTTATCGATGGACGTTCGATGCGGGATTTCCGTTCGCGATGTAGCATGCATCGGACGGGTGGGTAAGGGGCGCGAAGATCGGGGTATGCTGGGGACGGGTGGCGTAGCGCAGGGCGGCGTTCCGGGAGCTATCGCGCGGCAGCTCGAGGCCGAGCAGGAGCGCTGGTTTGCCTGGCTGCCGGTGCTCATCGGCTGCGGCATCGGTGCCTATTTCGCCCTGCCGCGCGAGCCGACGGTCGCGGTTGCTCTGGCGCCGCTCGCCGCAGTCTTGGCGCTGCGGGCGGCGGGGGCAGGCAGCGGCGGCACCCTCGGCCGCCTGACGGTGGCGGCGCTGCTCATCGTGACCTTCGGGTTCGCCATCGCCAAGCTGCGGGTCGAGTACGTCCGCGCGCCCGTGCTCGCGCGGCAGATGAATGCCGTCGAGGTGAGCGGATGGGTCGAGCTGGCCGAGCCGCGCGTGAAGCGTGGCAAGCGGCTGACCATCCGCACCACGGCGGTCGGCGACCTTCCGGCGGCGGAGCGGCCGGCGCGCGTGCGCGTCTCCGTGCCGAGGGTCCCAGCGGAGCTGCAGCCGGGCATGGCGGTGCGTCTCAAGGCGAGCCTGATGCCGCCGTCGCTGCCGGCGCTGCCCGGCGACTACGACTTCGCGCGGCAGGCGTGGTTCTCGGGTATCGGCGCGGTCGGCTACTCGCTGTCGTCGCCGGCAATCGACAGCAGCGTCGGGGTGGCGCCGGCGTCGTTGCGCTTCTGGGCGGCCATCGAGCGCGTGCGGCAGGCGATAGGCGCGCGCGTCGTCGCGGCGTTGCCGGGCGAGCGGGGCGGCATCGCCGCGGCGCTGATCAATGGCGAGCGCGGGGGCATCAGCGACAAGACCACCGAGGCGTTCAGGGATTCCGGCCTCCTGCATATCCTTTCGATCTCCGGCTTTCACATGGCCGTCATGGCGGGATCGGTCTTCTTCATCGTGCGCCTCGGACTGGCGCTCTTTCCCTCCATCGCGCTACGCTATCCGATCAAGAAGTGGGCGGCGGCGACGGCCATCGCCGCGGGGTTCGCCTATCTGCTCATCTCCGGCGGCGCCTTCGCCACCGTGCGCTCGGCGCTGATGGTCACCACCATGTTTCTCGCCGTCCTGCTGGATCGTCCAGGACTGGCCTTGCGCAACGTGGTGCTGGCGGCGACGATCATCCTCGTCATCTACCCGGAGAGCCTGTTCGACGTTGGCTTTCAGATGTCGTTTGCCGCCGTGCTGGCGCTCGTCTGCGCCTACGAAGCGCTGCGGCAAAGCGAGACGTGGGCCGCGCTGATGCAGCGGCCGTCGATCCGCCTCGTCATGTTCTTTGCCGGCATTGTGCTGTCGACGCTGGTCGCCAGCGCCGCGGTGGCGCCGTTCGCCGCCTTTCACTTCCACAAGAGCCAGCAGTACGCGGTGCTGGCCAATCTCGTCGCGCTGCCGGTGTGCGACTTGGTCGTCATGCCGGCGGCGCTGGCGGCTTTGCTGGCGATGCCCTTGGGGCTCGAGGCCTACCCGTTGTGGATCATGGGCTGGGGCATCGACGCCATGGTGTGGACGGCGGAGCGCGTCGCCTCGCTGCCGGGTGCGGTGCTGGGCGTGCGTGCCATGCCGGCGGCGGCGTTCCAGCTGATGCTGGCGGGCGGGCTGTGGCTGCTGCTGTGGCACACGCGCTGGCGCTTTGCCGGCGTTGGCCTCATCGCCGCCGGTGTCGCCCTGGCGCCGAGCTTGCGCATGCCCGACATCCTCGTCGGACGCGACGGCGCGGTGGTCGCCGTGCGCGGTGACAGCGGCGCGCTGTCGGCCCTGGGGGCAACGCGGTCGTCGTTCGAGCTGGAGCGCTGGCTGGAGCAGGACGGCACGCGCGACGGCGTGGAGCAGGCTGCTGCGGCGGCGGCCTTCACCTGCGACGGTGTCGGCTGCGCGGCGCGCGTCAAGGGACTGCCCGTGGCGGTGGTCCGGCATCCGGCGGCGTTTGCCGAGGACTGCCGGCGGGCCAGGATCCTCATCTCGCCGATCGTCAGCCCGCGCGGATGCACGCGGCCGGCGGCGGTGATCGATTTCTTTGCCGCCCGGCGCGGCGGCACGCATGCCATCTACATCGACGCGGACGGCGGCATCCGTGTCGAGACCGTTGCGGCGGCGCGCGGTGTGCGGCCGTGGTCGCCGGAGCCGAAACGCTCCGCCGAGCGAGCGCAGGCCCACCAGCGCGTAGGCGAGGCGGCGCTCGCGGAGCCGCCTCAGTAGCGGCGCATGAGACCGACGAGCCGCCCCTGGATGTCGACCTGATCGGGGCCGAAAATGCGCGTCTTGAATTCCGGGTTGGCGGCCTCGAGGGCGATGGTGGTGCCCTTCTTGCGCAGGCGCTTGAGCGTCGCCTCCTCCTGCTCGACGAGGGCCACCACGATGTCGCCGTTCTCCGCCGTGTCGCAGCGGCGGATGATGACGACGTCGCCGTCGTGAATGCCCGCCTCGATCATCGAGTCGCCCTTCACCTCGAGCGCGAAGTGCTCGCCGTTGGTCAAGAGGTCCGGCGGGCAGGCGATATCGTGACTGTGGTTCTGGATGGCGCTGATGGGGGTGCCGGCGGCGATGCGGCCCATGACCGGAACCGAGACGGTGCGGCTGTCGATGACGGTCGAAGGCGGGGGAGCGAGATCGCGGCTGCGGCTGCCCTCGATGACGCTCGGCTGGAAACCCGTTCGCCTGGGGGCGGCGGCTGGCGCCGTCTGGTTCTCCGGCAGGCGGATGACCTCGATCGCCCGGGCCCGATGGGGAAGACGGCGGATGAAACCGCGCTCGACCAGGGCGGTGATCAGCCGGTGGATGCCGGACTTCGACTTGAGGTCGAGCGCATCCTTCATCTCGTCGAAAGAGGGAGGGACGCCTTTCTCCTGCATCCGCTCGTGGATGAAGAGCAAAAGCTCCTTCTGCTTTTCGGTGAGCATTGCGTCTCCCGCCCGCTGTTGGCACGCGCCCGCCCGTGTTGTCTGGACAAAGCGTGAACGTACACTAGCCGTTCCTAAAGCGTTCCGCAAGAGGCGTTGTATTTCCTCGCTTCAGAAGTCGAGCGGAAGAACGTGCACGCGCTCCCCGGCGCGGGCGGCGGGCGCCTCGGGCGCACGCACGATGAGGACGTCGGCGGCCGCCAGTGCCGACATGTGCGCGCTGTCCTGCGAGGTCAGGGCGACGACCCGGGCGAGGCCGTCGGGCGAGGGCGCGGAGGTCGCGCGCATGTAGTGCTGCCGGTCGCCGTTGGCCGGCAGATCGCTTGCCAGCACCGCCATCTGCGGCGCCAGCGCGTCCCCGTCGCGCGCCTGCAGGGCAAACAGCAACGGCACCAGGAAGATGCGCGCGGCGATGAGGCAGGAAAGCGGATTGCCGGGCAAGCCGAGCACGCGCGTCGTACCGCGCCGGCCGAAGAGCATCGGCTTGCCGGGGCGGATGGCGACCTTCCAGAAATCGAGGCTCATGCCGTAGGCCTCCAGCGCCGGCTTGACGAGGTCGCGGTCGCCGACCGAGGCGCCGCCGATGGTGATCAGCACGTCGGGGTCTTCCGCCGCCGCAAGCTTGGCGCGCAGGTCCTCGATGGTGTCGCCGGCGATGCCGAGGAGATGCGGGTCGCCGCCGAAGCGCTTCACCAGCGCCGCAAGGCCATACGAGTTGGACGAGATGATCTGGCCGGGCCCCGGCTTCGTGCCCGGCTCGACGAGCTCGTCCCCGGTTGCCAGGATGGCGACGCGCGGCCGCCGGCGCACGGCGAGCCTGGCGTTGCCACCGGCCGCTGCCAGCGTGATCGCCGCGGCGTCGAGCAGGCGTCCGCGGGGAAGCAGGCGGTCGCCCGTGCGGAAATCGCCGCCCGCCGGGCGGATGTTGGCGCCGGCCGGCACGGCCTCGCGTACGACGACGCCGTCGCCGGCCCGCTCGGTATCCTCCTGGATGACGACGGCGTCGGTGCCGCGCGGCATGCTGGCGCCGGTGAAAATGCGCACCGTCTCGCCGGCGTGCGGCTCGCCCGCGAATGGGCTTCCCGCGGCCGATTCGCCGACGAGACGCAGCGTGACCGGCACCCGCGCGACGTCAGCAGCGCGCACCGCGTAGCCGTCCATCGCCGAGGCATCGAACGGCGGCTGCGTCAGGCTCGCGTGCACGTCCTCGGCCAGCACGCGCTCGGCGGCCTGCAGGAGATCTACCTGCTCCGCGGGCAGCGGCGCCACGCCATCGAGAATGCGCCGGTGCGCCTCGCCGACCGGGAGCAACGGCATGTCATGCGCCTTTCTTGGCGGCTGGGGCGGCGTGCCACTCGCCGGAGCGGCCGCCGGACTTCTCGAGCAGTCGAATGCCGTCGATGCGCATGCCGCGGTCGACAGCCTTCAGCATGTCGTAGAGCGTCAGGCAGGCGACGGACACGGCCGTCAGCGCCTCCATCTCGACGCCGGTCTGGCCGCTGGTCTTCACCTCGGCGCGGACGCTTATGCCCGCCGGCTCGGCGGTCGGCTGCAGATCGACCGTGACCTTCGAGATGTTGAGCGGATGACACAGCGGGATCAGCTCGTGCGTGCGCTTGGCGGCCATGATGCCAGCGATGCGTGCCGTTGCGAGCACGTCGCCTTTGGGTGCCTCGCCGGACTGCAGCAGCGCCAGCGTCGCCGGTTGCATGGTGATGAAGCCTTCGGCGACCGCGATGCGCGAGGTGACAGCCTTTTCCGAGACGTCGACCATGCGCGCCTCGCCCTTGTCGTCGATGTGCGAGAGCTTAGGCATCGTGCGACCCCAGGGCGATGTCTCGGCGGCTGCGGGTCATTGGGCGGCCTCGGCGCGAGCGAGCAGCGCGCGCGTTGCCGCTGTTACGTCGGCCTGGCGCATCAGGCTCTCGCCGACGAGAAACGTGCCGACACCCGCACGCTCGAGGCGCGCGATGTCATGCGGCGTGAAGATGCCGCTCTCGCCGACGACGATGCGATCCTTCGGCACGCGGGGAGCCAGTCGCTCCGTCGTCGCGAGCGTCGTGTCGAACGTCCGCAGGTTGCGATTGTTGATGCCGATGAGCCGGCAGTCGAGCGCGAGCGCGCGGTCGAGCTCCTCGTCGTCGTGCACCTCGGCGATGGCGTCCATGCCCCAGTCCTTCGCCGCCGCGGCGAGGTCGTGCGCCGTCCCGTCGTCGATCTGCGCGAGAATGATGAGGATGCAGTCGGCGCCCCAGGCGCGCGCCTCTGCAACCTGATAGGTGTCGAGCATGAAGTCCTTGCGCAGTGCCGGAAGCCGCGTTGCCGCGCGCGCCCGCGTCAGATACTCCGGCGCGCCTTGGAATGACGGCGTATCGGTGAGCACCGACAGGCACGCCGCGCCGCCCGCCTCGTATGCCTTGGCGAGCGCAGGCGGATCGAAGTCGGCGCGGATGAGCCCCTTCGACGGGCTCGCCTTCTTGACCTCGGCGATCAGGGCCGCAAGGCCGGCCGCGTGCTTGGCCTCGATGGCGGCCGCGAACGGGCGCACGCGCGGAGCGCTGCGTGCCAGCTCGGCGATGACGTGCAGGGGCGCCGCCGCCTTGGCGCGGGCGATCTCTTCCAGCTTGTAGCGCGTGATCTTGTCGAGGATGTCGGCCATGGGACCTAGGATACGCCAGCGGGTGCCGGGCTTGCTAGCCGCCGGCTCCGGGCGGGTCAAGCTGGGCGGCCCATCCGCCGTTCAGGCGACCTCGTTGCCGTGCACCTCGACGACGCCGATGTCCTGATCCAGCACATAGACCATGAGGTCGGGCCGCTCGCGCTTCAGACGCGCTGCCAGCTGCCGGCCTTCGGCCTCGTGGGCCCTGTGCTGTGCCTCGTCCCATCGGCTGCGCGCCGGATCGTCGGGGTCGAGCGAGGTTTCGAAGTCGGCCGCCCAGGCGTTGATGGCGGTGGCGAGCTCCGCCGAGAGGCCAAGGTCCTCGGGCGGAAACGAGCCATAGAGGTCCTCGTCGAGCGCCCAGAGGGGATCGCAGCCGTAGTCGGCCATCAGCTTGACGCGGCTCGTCTCGTGCAGCAGGCGCCCGGGCGCGCTGGGCTCGGCGCTCCAGCCTTTGTCGCGCGGCGTCCACCACAATGTGCGGATGACGAAGGCGGCGTAGAGCGCCAAGGCGGCGCCGACGGCGGCGAGCTCGACCGCAGTTGCTTCATCCAGCGGCGTGAGGCGATCGCGGGCAGCGGCCCAGAGGACGAATGCGGTTGCGGCCGTGAAGATGACGAAGGCGTTCGTCGTCTGCTGCCGTCCGCGCGGGTCTGGCGGGTCGTCGCGATCGAAATAGCGCGGGGCGATGAAATAGATGTAGGCGGCTTGACCGATCGAAGAGGCGACGAAGGCCCAGGCGGCGATCCTCAATCCCGCCAGCAGCAGCACGCCGCCGACGAGCACCAATGCGGCGGAGCCGATAAGCCAGATGGTCCGCGCGGTCTCGCTTCGGCTCGGCTTTTTGGCTGCGATAGCGGCGATGGCGCGATCGAGGAAATGGGAGGTGAGCCCGGCCCGGGTCGCCACGAAGCCGGCAAATGCGTAGAAGGCGCCGACCACGCGCACGACGATGTCGGTAAGCTGGACGGCTTCGGCTTCCACGTGTGCCTCCCGGATGAGCCGTCCTTTTGTCTCAGCGCAGGTGGCCGCAAATGCGGCACCGGGCTCCCGCTGCAATTTATATACCCGGATATTATTTGACGTTCGCGTTTTATCCGGGTAATAGTCTACGGGAAGATACAGTCACTGGGGGCACATCATGTCGGAAACGGTATGCACCGCTTTCGAGGGCGAGAGGCGGTTGGCGGCGGGTGCGCTGGGGGCGGTGATCGCCGCCGCACGTGCCGCCCTGAAGCGACAACCCGCTGCGTCCATTCTGATTTTCGACGACGCCACGGGTAAGGTCATCGACCTGCCGGCGCCCGGAGCGGAGATGGTGCCTCCCGACGGCGACGCCGGCGACGCGGAGCCCCGCGGACGCGGCCGCCCCAAGCTCGGCGTCATCGCCAAGGAGGTGACGCTGATGCCCCAGCACTGGGAATGGCTCGCGCAGCAGCCGGGCGGAGCGTCGGCGACGCTGCGGCGGCTGGTGCACTCAGCGCGCGCCGGCGCGCTGGCCGCGCGCGATCCGTCGGTCAATCATGCCGCCGCCTACCGCTTCATGGCGGCCATGGCGGGCAACCTGCCGCGCTTCGAGGAAGCGACGCGCGCGCTCTTCGCCGGTCGCTACGACGAGCTCGAGAGCCAGACCTCCGGCTGGCCGGAAGACATACGCGCGCATGCCATGAAGCTGGCGTGCGGTGCGTCGACAATGCCGGCCTGACCGCTAAGAAGTGTAAACCTTGTCGCGCCGCTATGCGGGGTCGCAAGCAAGCCCGATATAGCATGCGCACGCCGATCGCCTGCGGCCCGCGGTGCAAAGAAAGCAGAGGCAAGATGCGCAGATCGTCCACGACACTTTCACGCACCGCCTTAGCCTGCGTGCTCGCATCGGCATGCCTCGTGCTCGCACCGCATGCCGGCTTCGCCGCCGACGCCTCGTCCGACGCCAAGGACGAGGTGGCGCCGATGAAGGCCAGCATGGCCGAGTACCGCAAGAAGCTCGCGGAGTACAACAAGGCGTGGGAAGCGTATGAGAAGGTCGCCGCGCCCTACTGGCGCGACGTGACCGACAAGCGCTCGCGGCGACGCACGAAGGCTGCCAACGACATCGCGCTGACCGCCGCCGACTACGTCATGACGCAGCCGCCCGAGTATCGCGGGCCTGACAAGCCGGAAAATCCGCTAATTTCCAAGAGCCGGGGCGAGGTTCCCGACGTGGCCGACTTCCTGCGGGAGGCCAAGGAGCAGTTCGGTTTCGTGCCCGATTTCCCCGCCAACGAGATGGCGTTCAAGCGCGCCTACGCACGCTTTGCATCTGCGGCGGGCCTCACCAAGGAAGCGGCGGTCAAGGTCTACGGCTTCGAATCCGGCGGCGACGGCAAGTACGATGTGCAGGCGGGGCGCGAATACGATCCGAAGGCCAAGGTCATCTCGACCGCGCTCGGCTACAACCAGCTTCTCACCACCAACACCGTGGGGTTGCTCGCCGAGTACGGGGACGATTTCATCGCCGCTCTGGATGACCGGATCGCGGCCGCGGACGGCGCCGGCAAGACGCAGCTTCAGGACAAGCTTGCCAAGCTGAAGAAAATGGTCGCCTTCGCGCGCACCGTTCCCGACGACTGGAACGCCCATGGCCGTCTCGCCGGCACACCGAAGGGCATGGGGGTGCACGCGCTCAATCTCGACGTCGACATCGGGCCGATGCTGCAGACGCGCAAGCTGACGACGTCGGTCGAGTTCGCCCGCCGCAAGGGCTACACGAAGCCGCTCACGGCGGCCGAGCTGGAGATGATGAACCTCACCGGCGATGGCAACGGCTTCGACATGGTGACCATGCCGGCGGCGCTACGCGAGAAGGTGCCGACGTCCAATTTCTTCCAGCGCGGCGGCTATGAGCGCAATCCCGTCGCAGCGCGCAACAACACCGTGGCGAAGCTGATCGCGGCGACGGATGCGAAGATGGTGCGCGAGGCGCATCTGCAAGGTGCCAAGGACCTGGCGGCTGCGTTCGACGAGATGCTGGCAGCGCGCGAAGCCGGCAAAGCGAACGTGCAGCCGCGCTGATCGGCGGCGCGCCGCTATGGGCTGCGCGGCAATGCCCGGCTATTCGCAGGGCACCGTGAGTGTCAGGCCGGCGCTGGGAAAGAACTTCTTGCAGCTTACGTTCTTGTCGGCCGTTGCCTGCTCGATCGCCTTCTTGGGCTGTGCTTCGGCCGCGGCGACGCTGCCCGTCGAAATCGTCGAGTTCTCGGTCTGAGGTCCGCTCGGCTCCGTCGCAACGGCTGTCTTGACCGTCTGAGCGATGGCGGAGCCGCCCGTTGCGATGCTCGAATGCTCCCCGCTCGCCGTCTCCGTTTTTGCCTGCGTCTCGCGCTCGCGCGCCGGAGCGGCTTTTGCGGCCGTGCTTTCCTTCGCGTCGCGCTCGCGCGACGTGGCAGCCTTGGCGGTCCTGCTCTCCTTCACCGACGACTCATGCTTCGGCTGCGAGCGCTTGGCCTCGCGATGGCGCACGCGCGTTTCGCGGCTCTCCCGGTAGACGCGCACGCGCGCCGAGGGGCGCGCCTGGGGAGATGTCGTGCCGCTGTGGACCACAGACGGAACGTAGTCGCATGAGATGCAGGCTTGCGCGGTACCGGCGAAGGTCATCGCGGCCGCGGCAGCAACAATGGCGAGAAGCGTGCGGGTCATTTCTCTGCATCCCTTCGTCGGCGACATGGTTCAGCGGCAGGCATGATAGCCGATGCGAGCGCAATGCGGGAGATGGCTTCGGCGCCAACCACGCCTCCCCGCGCGCCCCCTTAATGCTGTGCAGTGTCCTAACGCCTGGGTGCGACAGTCAGCCCGGAACATGCCTTTGCCGATGGCGTTGTCGAAGCAGGGGATGGCGCCACTAAGGAGAACATAAAAATGAAAGCATCCTTCATCGCCATCGCAGCCGCCGCAACGCTTGGCCTCAGCGGCGTCGCGCTCGCGCAGGAAGCCGGCTTCGGCAATGACCCCAACGTCTCGAAGAATCAGGTGCCGGCGCCGAGTGTGAATAATCCGGCAGATCCTGCCGCGGGCAACCCGGGTTCTGCCTCGCAGATCCCGACGGCGCCGCAGAAGCAGGAGGACCTTTACGACAACAGCAGCTCGGCTGCCACGCCGGCCCCACCCAGCAACGAAGCAATGACGAAGCCGCAGACTTCGAACCCGGTGCGCTAACGCAGCACTACGGCGGCGAAGGGCGAAGTGCACGCTCCCAGCGGGGCGTGCATTTCGCCGTATCCATTTTCGAATTCAAGCGCGCGGCGGCCGGCGGCGGTCGCGGAACCAGCTCCGGTATTCCGACATCTTCGAGCGCTGGGCTCCGGAGGCCCGCTGCTTGCAGGTCGCCGCCTCCTGACTGCCGTCCGGCGCGCCCCACCGCAGCTCCACGCAGTCGTTGACGTTGTAGGCCATCTCCAGATCGCCCGCGCGCTCGATGACATCCTTCAGAGCGAGCGACCAGGGCGTCCCGTCGCTGCGCGTATATTCGAACTTGCGTGACCCCATCTCCGCCGCGAGCACGTCCTGCAGCGACGCCTTCACGTCGGCAGCCGATTTGCCCTGCGGCATGGCATAGCGCTCCGGCCGCCGCGCGACGCGATCGGGAAAGCCGCGTACGACGTCAATGGCGATAAGCAGCCGCAGGTCGCGCGACGGTGTGGCGAAATCCTCCCAGGCGCCGGTCGTCTCGAATATCGAAGCGCCGTCCGGCATTGCCACCTCGCGGCCGCCGCCGGTCTGATACTTGCGTCCGTTCTCGACCGACGTGACGCGTGTACGCACCTGCTCATCGAGCGAGGTGATGGCGTCCAGCATCGCCGCCTTCGGATCGAGCGGCGCCGGTGACATCACGTCGTCCATGCGGTCGTAGAAGTCCTCGACGCCGAGCTTCGACTGCTCGAGGGAAAAGTCTCCGTAGCCGGGATCCTTGGCGATCTCAGCGTTCGACAGGCGACGCAGGCCCGCGCGCGTGCCAACGATGGGCCGGAAGCGCTTGAAGCCGGGAGAGCCGAGCCCGGGGTCCTGCGCGAAGAGGAAGTTGCCGCGCCAGAACCGCTTCCGGGCGACCGTGCCATCCGGCTGCCCATCCACGGCGAGAAACACGCCGGCGGCGGCATCCGTCTGCGCAATGCGCTTCACCAGCACCAGCACGTGCCCGTACGGGTCGGCATAGATGGTGCCGGGACGCAGCGTCTCCTGCTTCAGCGCTACCGGGTAATAATCCGTATTGTCATCGTCGTTCGCCGTGCGTCCCGAGCCGGAGTGGACACCGTTGGCCACCGTATTGCGCAGATAGAAGCCGAAGCCGGGCACGAGTCCCGGGGGGCGCTGCGGAATTTTCAACGCTGCTGCCTGCTGCGGCGGCGGGCTGAACATGCCGAACAGATCGCCGCCCGAGGCGACCTTCTGCGGCGGCGGCGCCGGTGGCGGCTCCTCCTTCTGGATGTTCCACCATTGCGGACACCGCGGGGCCTGTCCGCCGCCCCCGCGATTGCATTTCGAGTAGCCGAACGGCAAGCCCATCTTGAAGGCGAAATAGGCGCGCAGGAAATAGGGAAGGTCGGCGCAGTCCGGCTGGATCACGAGGCCCTTCTGGTCCTCGGCCAGACCCAGGTGATTGAAGAGCGCGTTACGCGACTTGTCGCGCAGCACCTCGTGCAGCGCCTTCCACGACAGCGACTGGTCCTGCGGCGCATCGAACAGCTTCTCGACCCACGCCGAGTAAAGGTTCTCCGTGCCGCGATTCCATTCCGACCGGATCGGCCACACGCTGCCGGCGACGGGACGCGGCGCCGGGCCGGCACTCTTGCGCACCTCGATCTGGCGCGTGAACGCCGGGCAGCCGGCATTGCCGCTCCGCTGCAGCGTCGCCTTCCAATTGCCGGCGGCGGGCGAGGCCACCTCGGCAAACCAGGAGTAGGGCGGGCCGCCGAGGCGATCGCGGGTCGTCGCGGCGACTTTGCCGTCGGGACCAACGAGCGTCAGCTCGCCATCGAGCGCGTGCTCCGAGCTGACGATGACGCGCAGCGGCGTCCCTTTCGACGGGCTGAGGGGCGAGGCGAGTAGGGAGATGCCGTCCGCCTCGGCGCACTTGGCCGCCGGTTCCTCCGCGCGCGCGGCAACCGCGCCTAGCAGCAAGGCGGCGACCGCGCCGGCCAGCAGCGGCATCGGCGCGGCAGTCAATGAACGGCGTTGAAAAAACAAGAGCGCCCCCGGGCTTTGCCTGTTTCCCAGAATGGCGGAAAAGCCTCCGGGCAAAACATGGCAAAATTTATCGCAATGCGGACTTTGGGGAAACTTTGCCGTGATTGCGCCGGATTTTCCGGTGCAACGCCCGTTTTCAGAGTGCTTCGTTGGTTACGGCGACGAGCTTGTCGAGCGCCCGCGCGGCCGATCCGTCGTCTATGGCCCGCGCCGCCTTCTCGGCGCCCTCGCGCAGATTCGCGGCCTTGCCGCCCACGATCAGCGCCGCTCCAGCATTGAGCAGCACGATATCGCGGAACGGCCCCGGCTCGCCGCCCAGCAGCTCGCGGATGGCGGCGGCGTTGACGGTCGGGTCGCCGCCTTTCAGGTCCTCGAGCGTAGCGGTCGGCAAGCCCGCGTCGGACGGATGCACCTCGAACGTCCGGATGGCGCCGTCTTTCAGCTCCGTGACCCGCGTCGGCCCGGTGGTGGTGATCTCGTCGAGGCCGTCGGAGCCGTGCACGATCAGGGCGTGCTCGGTGCCGAGGTTGCTCAGCGCCTCGGCGATCGGCTCGGTCCAGGCGGCGTTGAAGACGCCAAAGACCTGGCGCTTGACGCCCGCCGGATTGGACAGCGGCCCGAGCAGGTTGAAGATGGTGCGGATGCTGAGCTCGGCGCGCGCCGGCGCCCAATGCTTCATCGCCGGATGATGCATCGGCGCCCACATGAAGCCGACGCCGGCCTCGGCGATGGCACGCGAAATGACGATGGGCGGAACGTCGATCTTGACGCCGAGGGCGGTCAGCACGTCCGACGCCCCCGACAGCGACGACACGGAGCGGTTGCCGTGCTTTGCCACCGGCACGCCGGCGCCCGCGGCCACGAGCGCGGCGGCGGTCGAAACGTTGAACGTGTTGTGTCCGTCGCCGCCGGTGCCGACGATGTCGATGGCATTGGGCGGCGCCTCGACGGGCAGCATCCGCTCCCGCATCAGCCGCGTGGCGCCCGTGATCTCCGGGATCGTCTCGCCGCGTACGCGCAACGCCATCAGGAACGCCGCCATCTGCACCGGGCTCGCGACGCCCGACATCATGGTCTCGAAGGCTTCGCGGGTCTCGGACTCCGTGAGGCTGGCGCCCGTCGCCACCTTCTGCATGAGAAGCTTCAGCTCGGTAGCGGACATGTGCCCCCTCAGGCGGCGTCGCGGGCACCCGGCGCATTGCGGCGCTTGGGGCTGAGACCGGCGAGCTGGAGGAAGTTGGCGAGCAGCGCGTGGCCCTGCTGGGACGCGATGCTCTCCGGGTGGAACTGCACGCCGTGCACCGGATCCGTCTTGTGCTGCAGGCCCATGATCAGCCCGTCGGCGGTCTCGGCAGTCACCTCGAGATCGTCGGGCAGGCTGTCGCGCTCGACGATCAGCGAGTGGTAGCGCGTCACGTCGAATTTCGGCGGCAGCCCCTTGAACACGCCCTCGTCGGTGTGCCGGATTGCCGACAGCTTGCCGTGCAGCGGCTCCGGCGCCCGGATCACCTTGCCGCCGTAGACCTGCCCGATTGCCTGATGGCCGAGGCAGACGCCAAGCAACGGCACTTTGCCGCCCGCCTTGGCGATGAGGTCGAGGCAGATGCCGGCTTCGTTCGGTGTGCAGGGCCCCGGCGAGAGCACGATCGCCTTCGGCTTTTTCTTCATCACCTCGTCGGCGGTGATCTTGTCGTTGCGAATGACCTCGCACGGCGCGCCGAGCTCGCCCAGGTAGTGGACGAGATTGTAGGTGAAGCTGTCGTAGTTATCGATCAGGATCAGCATGGCTGAGGATGTAGGGGAGGCGGCGGGCAAGCGTCAAGTCACGGCGGCGCAACCGGCCGCGGCGCCGCGCCGGGCAGCGCCAGGGCGCCGAGCAGCAGGACCACGTCGCCGGCGACGGTCACGAGGCGCCCGAGCAGCACGGCGAGCAGCAGGTCGGCCTCGTGCACCAGGGTGCCCAGGAGCAGGACCAGCACCATCTCCCTGATGCCGAGCCCGGAGGGCGCGCCGGGGGTGATCAGTCCGGCGAGCCAGGCGATGACGTAGGCGCCGGCGACGGGAATAAAGGATGCCGCGCCGATGCCGCCGCGCGACACCAGGACGAGGAGGCAGACGAACATGGCGCCGGAGATGGCCAGGAAGAGGGCATAGATCCAGATCGCCCGCGCCATCGGCGCGCCGACATGCCGCCTGCCGAGGTAGGTTCCGCCTGCCAGCGTCAGCAGCATCAGCGAGGCGGCAGCCCAAGCCGGAAACGCGGGGACCGCGAGGGGCAAAAGCAGCCAGCCGAATGTCGCTGCGGTCGCTGCCAGCGATGCCAGCTCCCAGAGGGCGGACTTCGCCAGGGCGAGCGCCGGAGCGCCGTCGGCCATGCCCATCGCCTGCCGGGCGGCAAAGTGGAAGACATTGCCGGGCAGGTACTTGCCGATCTGCGATATGCCGTGCGCCTTCAAGGCCCATATCGCCGAGACGTCGACGCTGAGGCCGGCCAGCAGCTCACGCCAAGCCAAGCCGAGTAACGCGGACGCCAGTCCATACGCTAGCGCAAGGCCGGCGATGCCGATCCAATCCGCGCCATCCAGGCGGGCCAGGTCGAGCTGACCGCCATACTCGCGCAACTTGAGAGCAACGAAAATTACGCCGATGACGGCGACGGCGCTGCCGAGCCAATGCAAATGCCGGCGCATCGACACCAGGTATTCGAGGCTTCGAAAACCGTCGCCGCCCGCCATTTGCTACCCTTGGTGCGCCAGGACCGCGAGCTGGTTAGCGCCAAAAAGGAAGCGGCGATAGACGGCGACCGTCATGCCGCTCCGCCGCGCCACGGCCTCGATGCCCGTGCGGTCCATGAGGCTCTGGTGCTCCTCGTGGCTTTCCTTGGAGAAGATGCCGAGACGGCCGCCGACGCCGTGCGCCCAATCGAGGTTTGGATTGGGTGTCGTCAGAACGATGTGTCCGCCCGGTGCGAGCAGCCCTCGCATGCGGCTGATGAATGCGTCGGGGTCGGGTAGATGCTCGATGACCGCCAAGGCGACGATTGTGTCGAATGGGCCGTGCGCCGCATCGTCGAATGCGTCGAGCAAATGAAAATGCGCCGCCGGATGGCGCTCGCGCGCGGTTTCGATGACCGACCTCTCGATGTCGACGCCTGTGTAGGTGGCGGGATCGCAATGCGGTGTCAGCGCACCCGATCCGCATCCCCAGTCGAGGACCCGTCCACGCACGAACGGAAGCGCGGCGCTGATCCGCTGGCGACGCAGAAACGGAGATAGGAGACCGTTGAGTTCTCCGCTCATGGATCCTCATGCTCGTGCCGGCTGGTGATCAGCGGCGATCGACGACCAGCTGCGCAAGGATGCCGAAGAATAGGGTTTGCAGCCCGAACAGTGTCGAGCCGAGCACCAGGTTCACGCTCTCGATGGGCTTGCTGGTATGTCCGGCAAACCAGGTCGCGAGCTGGTATGCCGCGACGCACACGCCGATCAGCAGGAACAGCGACCCGATCGGCACGAAGATGCGCATCGGGCGAACGCCAACCAGCACCATGAGGATCTGCGGCAGCACCTTGAACGGATAGCGCATCGAGATGAACGAGCGGCCGGTCGTGCGGCTGCGGAACGCGACGGGCACGTGCGCGAAGCGCATGCCCTTGTGATAGGCGTCGACGAGGATCTGCTGTGTGTAGTTGTAATCGCCCGGAAGGTGAAAGACGCGCAGGTAGGTCGCATCGGCGGCGAAGATGCCCGGCTGGCTGTCGCGCAACGGCCAGCGCGTCATCCAGCGCATGAGGCCGGTGAAGGCGCGATTGCCCCAGCGGCGCACGGCGGGCATGCGGTATTCGATGCGCTGAAAGCGATCGCCGTACACGAGCTCCGCCTCGTCGCGCAAGATCGGGCCGATGAGCTCGAGGATGTCGCCGGGATCGTGCTGCAGGTCGGCGTCGAACTTGACGGCGATGTCGGCATCGGCGGCGCGCGCTGCCGTCAGCCCGGTGCGCACGGCCGCCCCGAGCCCGCGATTGACGGGATGGCGCAAGACCCGGTCGGCCGAGGCCTCCGTCGCCAGCACGGCCGTGCGGTCGCTCGAGCCGTCGTTGATGACGTAGATCTGCAGGCCGTAGCCGACCCCTTCGAGCCGTGGCGCCAGCGCGCGGACCTGGCGCACTGTCTCTCCGATGCGTTCCGCCTCGTTATAGGCAGGGATGAGAACGATGAGCTTTTTCATGCTTCAGACGGTGCCGCGTTGCTGGAGAAAGGCGTGGAAGTCGTAGCGTCCGCCAAGGCGTGCGGCAGCGCGGAGATACAACGCGTGGACGAGCACCAGCAGCGAAAGGATTGCCAGCGGCACGAGCGGCTCGGAGTACCGCGGTATGAAATGCGTCAGCAGCGCGTGGAACCAGAAGAAGCCGTTGGCGACGATCGACAGGGCGAACCAATCCATGCGCCGCGTGAATATCGCCGCGAGCGGTAGCGCGAGCAGCGCGAGGTATACGGCGAGGTTGAGCTTCCACGCGTCTCCCATGCCCCAGAGTCCCCGCCACGCGAACGGCAACGTCATGGTCAGATGCTTCAGCGGCGCTTCCTCGATCATATGCATGGCATACGCGTGGGCCGCAGCGCCATAGGCGGTGAGCGGCAGTCCCTGCGCTGCCAGATCCTTCCGGATCGCCTGCGGGATCGTCCACTTCGCGCGCTGGTAGTAGCTGACGAGGTGCTCGTAGTCGTGAGCGTGCAGCGCTGCCTTGTCGCTGGGCAGGTTGCGGTTGAGGCGGCTGTAGCGGCCGCCTTCCTCGATGTCGCTCGCGTCGAAGCCGAGCAGCCGCTCGAACACTGCCTTCTGCAAGCCCGGCGGCGCATAGACGTAGAATGCGCCGGCATACTCGTCGGGCGTCATCTGGTTCTTGACGGCGCGGATGAGCAGCACCTCGCCGCCGCGCTGTGAGATGGCGAAGTCTCCGAACTGCACGTAGTTGCGGAGCATCCACGGCGTGATCGTCGCCGCGAAGGCGAGCCCCATGAGACCATAGAGCGCCGCGGCGCGCCACACGGCGGTGCCATTCAGCGCGATTTGCGCCAGCGCCAGCATCGGTATTGCTACAACCGCGACGTACAGCGCCGACGCCTTCGTCAGCGCCAGGGCACCGAGCATGACGCCCGCCAGCAGGGCAGCGGAAATTCGCAGCGAGCGTTGCAGCCAGATGCAGCACGCGGCAGCCAGCGCCATGAACAGCGCCGCCGGCAACTCCGTGTGCTGCCAGCCGAGCTCTCCGTAGACAAAGTAGATCCACGAGCCGACGATCGCGAGTGCGGCAACGACCTGCGAGCCGGTGAGCTGCCACGCCAGGAGCCAGAGCGCCAGCGACAGCGCGATCCCGTAGTAGAGGTTCACGCGGTCGGCGGCGGCGAAATATGCGCGCGTGGTCAGCAACTCGCTGGCGGCGGCCGTGCTCGGGATGCCCGTGAAAAGCGCCATGTGCACGCCGGTGAGCGCGATTGGCAACGGCTCGCGGCGGTAGGTGAGGGTCTGGCCGTCGCGGGAGAAATTTCCCGTCGTCCAGACGTGGAAGCCCGTCAGCAGATTGTCGGAGGCGTCCTTCCTGGGGACCGTGTCCCGTCTCGTCACCGCACCGATGGTCGCGAGCAAGGCGATCAGACACAGCAGCGGCAGCAGGCGAAGCGCGCGGTGTCGCTGAAGGCTTTCGAAGACCACCGCTCGACGTCCCCCTGTGGGCTGCGCGATTCCGATAGCTAAGAGAGGGCGCGGGCGAGCGTCAAGTCAGCAGCGCCGGCGTGAGGAAATGCTCCAGCGTTCCGTTGCCGGCGGCCACGCTGCGCCAATCGTCGGTATCGAATTCGAGAACGGCAAGCGCACACGTCGGGAACTTGTCCGCCATCAGCGCGCGGCCCGCAGCGTCACCGGCGCCGGTGAGCATGTCGGCAAGGTTCTCCATCCCGGGATTGTGTCCGACGATCATCGCCCGCCGTGGCGGCCGGGCGCGGTAGGCGATGTTGCGTATCGTCGCCAGCAACGTTTCCGGCTCCGCCATGTAGATCGCCTCGTCATAGACGACGTCGGGCGCCGGTTCGCCCAGCTCTGGCAGCACCAGGGACAACGTCTGGCGCGTGCGCGCCGCCGAGGAGCAGAGAATAAGGTCGGGCCGCAGTCCGAGCGTGGCGATCTCCGCGCCCATGCGCGGCGCCGCCTTGATCCCGCGCTTGGCGAGCGGCCGGTCGAAGTCCGACGAGCCCCAGTTGTCCCAACTCGATTTTGCGTGGCGGAGGAGGAGCAGCGTCAGCATGGGACGACGATGCCGTGGGCGCCGGCGCTGTCAAGATAGCCTGGCAACGGACCCACATTGGCGGTGCTGTGCACCGCAGCAAGCAAATATCTCTGGATACGTCATTTTGTCAGGAACCTCCCGCGCAACGTCGCGTTCGATCGGTGCAGCCGCCATGGCTGCGTCCAGCAACAAGAAACCCAATGCACGAGATCATTTATCTTATCGGGCTTGTCGTCGTCGTGATGTTCATCCTCGGCCTGCTCGGCGTGCGCTGAACAACCGGAGCATCCAAAATGGTTGATGTCGTCGCAACGCCGGCGCGGACCGGCACGAGCTACGTCGAGTGGGGAGCCGTATTCGCGGGCGCGCTCGCGGCAACGGCAATCTCCTTCGTTCTGCTGACGGCCGGCGCCGCGCTGGGCCTGTCGCTCATCTCGCCGTACGCATCGCAGTCGTACGGGAAAACTGCCGCGTCGTGGGCGGTCTTCTGGTCGGTGGCCGTCCCGATCCTGTCGTTCCTCGTCGGCGGCTACATTGCCGGCCGCATGCGCTCGGCTTGGGCCGATATGTCGGACCACGAGGTCCAGTTCCGCGACGGCATGCACGGGCTTCTGGTCTGGGCGCTAAGCATCGTCGGCGCCGCCATTCTCGGATTCCTCGCCGCCAGCGCCGTCGCCAGCTCGACGGCACAGGTCGCGAGCACCGCCATGAGCAACGAGAATGGCGCGGTCGCGCCCGTCATTGATACGATGTTTGGGCCCGGGACAGCGGCACCCGCAGCCGGTGCAGCGGGGTCTGCGGGAACACTTCCCGACCGTGACGTTCGGGCAACCGTGGCGCGCACGCTGACGGCAGCGGCCGGCAATGGGCAGCTCACGCCTGCACAAAAGCGGACGCTGGCGCAGATCGTAGCGCAGCGTACGGGCCTGTCGCAGGCCGAAGCCGAGCAGCGCGTCGATCAGGGTTTCAAGGATGCGATGAACGCACTGGATACCGCGCGCCAGGCAGCAGTGCTGGCCGGACTTGTGTCGGCGACCGCCCTCCTCGTCGGTTTGCTTGCCGCCTGGTACGCGGCCAAGAATGGCGGCCGCCATCGCGATGCCAACGTGCCGGCGCGTTTCGTGCTGTCGTTCTCGCCGACGCCGCGCCGCAGCCCGCTGCCTTAACGCAAGCTACTTCGCGCGCGTAGCGAAGCGGACGGCTTCCTCGGCGGCACGGAACAGAGCCTGGGCCTTGTTGATGCACTCCTGCTGCTCCTTCTCGGGCACGGAGTCATGAACGAGGCCCGCCCCTGCCTGCACGTGCATCATGCCGTCCTTGATAAGGGCGGTGCGCAGCACGATGCAGGTATCCATCTGGCCGGAGGCGGAGAAGTAGCCGACGCAGCCGGCATAGGGGCCACGCTTGGATTTTTCCAATTCGTCGATGATCTCCATGGCGCGTACCTTCGGCGCGCCGGAGACGGTGCCCGCCGGAAAGCCGGCCATCAGGGCGTCGACCGCGTCGTGCCTTTTATCCAGCCGGCCGACGACGTTGGAGACGATGTGCATCACGTGGCTATAGCGCTCGATGAAGAAGCGCGCCGTCACGTCGACCGAGCCGATCTCGGCCACGCGGCCGACGTCGTTGCGTCCCAGGTCGAGCAGCATCAGGTGCTCGGCGCGCTCTTTCGGATCTTTCAGCAGCGCCTCCGCCAGCGCCTGGTCCTCGACGTCGGTCTGGCCGCGCGGAGCGGTGCCGGCGATGGGGCGAATGGTGACCTCACCCTCGCGCACGCGAACCAGAATCTCCGGGCTCGAGCCGACGAGCGCGAAGTTGCCGAAGTCGAGATGGAAAAGAAACGGCGACGGGTTGGTGCGCCTGAGGGCGCGATAAAGCGAGAACGACGGCAGCGAGAAGGGCGCCGAGAAGCGCTGCGAGACGACCACCTGGAAGATGTCGCCGGCGACGATGTACTCCTTGGCACGGCTCACCATCGCCTGGTACTCGGCCGGCGTGGTGTTGGACGTGGCCTTCGGCGCGGGAAGCTTGCGCGGCGTTGCCGACGGCGCGTGCGGCAGCGGCTCATCGAGCGCTGCGACGACGTTCTTCAGGCGCTTGCAGGCGGCCTTGTAGGCCTTGTCCGCCGCAATTTTTTCATCCGGCCGCACCGGCGTGACGATGGTGATCTCGTCCTTGATGGCGTCGAAGATCGCCATCACCGTCGGCCGCATGAGCAGCCCGTCGGGAATGGACAGGGAATCGTCCGGCGGGCTCGGCAGGCGCTCCATCAGGCGCACCGTGTCATAGCCCATGTAGCCGAAAATGCCGGCGGCCATCGGCGGCAACTCGCCGGGCAGGTCGATCTGCGATTCCTGCAGCAGCGCACGCAGCGAGGCGAGCGTCGCTAGAGGCTCGGCGGCGAACGCGGCCGGCCTGGCGACGGGATCGCGGTTGACGAACGCTCTGTCGCCCTCGGCCCGCCAGACGAGGTCGGGCTCCAGCCCGATGACCGAGTAGCGCCCGCGCGTCGCGCCGCCCTCGACGGATTCGAGCAGAAAGCTCATCGGCTTTTCGGCCGCCAGCTTCAGGTAAGCCGACACCGGCGTCTCGAGATCGGCGACGAGGCGCGTCCACACCACCTGCGGCGCGCCCGCGTCGTAGCGCTCGACGAATGCGGCCAGCGTCGGCATCGCTTCCATTTGACCGGGCCTTGTTCTCTTCGTGCGCTCGAGCGAACTCAATCGGCCCTCCTCAGGGAGCGGCTACTGCAGCGTGTCGCCGGTGGCGGCTCCGGTGACCTTCCGGAACTCTTCCTCGTAGATGTGCGTGCCGAGGTTCTTCTGCAGCGCCAGCACGTACTCGCTCAAGGCTTCGTCGGCGAGCTGGCTGCGCAAATCGGAGGTCAGCGTCGTGCGCTGGGCCTCGGTCAGCGGCGGCGCCGGGTTGATCGCGGTCACCTTGAAGACGATGCGGGTTTTGTCGTTGCTGTCGGGTGCCGAGCCGGCCTTGCCCTTGCCGAGCGTGAACACGCGCGTCACGGCATCCTTGCTCATGCCCTGCGGCGTCGTCGAGCGATTGAAGGCGGGCGTCGTCTCGACCCCCGAGGCACCGGCTTCGGTGGCCAGCGCCGACATCGCCTCGCCCTTGTCGGCACGTTCTACCAGCTTCGAGGCCAGCTCGCCGACGAGCCGGGCGCGCTCGGTCTTGGTGTAGAACGCTTTGACGTCCTCCTTCACCGCGTCGAACGGCTTCTGCTTCGCCGGGATCACGTCGAGCACGTCTACCCAGGCGAAGTTGCTGCCCGGCAGCTCGATGGCGTCGTTCTCGACGCCGACGCCGCTCTGGAACGCCACCTGCAGCACGGTATTGGGATCGTTGATGAACAGGCCCGGCTTGCCGTCCGGCGCCTTGTTGTTGCGGTCGACCTCCGGCACCTCGAAGAACTGCAGCTTCATGGCTTCGCTGATCTCCTTCAGCGATTTGCCGCCCGAGCGCTGGTCCTCGACCTGGTCGAGCAAGCCCTGCAATTGCTCCTGTGCCCGCTGCGTGGCGACCTTGTCCTTCACCTCGTTCTTGACGTCGTTGAAGGTGCGGGCCACCGCCGGCTGAATGTCCGTCACGCGCAGCAGCACGGTCGTGAAGTGACCCTCGATCGGATCGGAGACCTTGTCCTTGTCGATGGAGAATGCCGCATCGGCGATCTTCGGGTCGATCAGCCGCGACTTGGTGATAAGGCCGAGATCGATGTCGGAGTCCTTGGCTCCGGCGTCCTTCGCGACCTCGCCGAAGGCCTTGCCGCCGTCGATGGCCTTCTTGGCCGCCTCGGCCGCCGCCTTGTCCTTGAAGGCGATCTGCTGCACGCGCCGACGCTCGGGCGTGTTGAAGGTTTCCTTGGTGTCGTCGTAGACCTTCTGCGCGTCGGCGTCCGCGACCTCGATCGACTTCTTGATGTTGTCGACCGACAGGAGCAGGACCGCGATCTTGCGGAACTCGGGGGCCATGAAGTCGGCCTTGTTGCCCTCGTACGCCTTTTTGAGCGCCGCCTCGTCGGGCTCCGGCACCTTCACGGCCTTGTCGGCGTCGATGGTGAAGTGCTCGGCGACGCGCGTCTCGTTGCGCCAGGCGTTCATCATCTCCAACGACGCCTCGGGCACCGCCACGCCGCCGATGAGCGCCGAGGTGAGCTGCTCGCGCAACTCGTCACGCCGGCGCAACTGTAGGAAGCCGCGCTCGCTGAGGCCCATCCGCTCGAGGACGTTCTCGAAGGCGAGACGATTGAAGTTGCCGTCCGGTCCCTTGAACGCCTCGTCGTTTTTCATCGCCTCGACGAGCGAGGCGTCGGAAAGCGCCAGGCGGAGCTGATCGGCGTGCTGCTCGACTGCCGACCAGGCGATGAGGCGGGCGAGCACACGGTTGTCGAGGCCGTAGGCGTGCGCCTGTTCGGTGGTGATTCGGCGCCCGGCCTGTTGCGACAGCGCGTTGATCTCGTTCTGGAAGGCGCGCTGGTAATCCTCGACGCGGATCTCGTGACCGCCGACCTTGGCGATCGCGCCGCTTCCCCAGCCGCGGAAGGCATCATGGATGCCCCAGATCGAGAAGCTCAGGACCAGAAGGCCGAAGAGTATCTTGGCTACCAATCCGGTGGAGCCGCGGCGGAGTGCGTCGAGCATTGAAGACTTGTTCCGTTCCCTGTTGGCCGGCAGGCGGAGGCGGCAGCCCCCTTGCGTCCCGACAGCCGTGTGAGCGGCCGGCGATTTCTGCGCCAGGCCCCGATGTGGGCATGATATGAAGCGCAGCCGTTGCGGCTTTGCAAGTTCGCCGTGGCGATGCTGCCGAAAGCATGCGGCCAATCATTAACATGGACGGAAATTCATGAGGGGGACGCGATGACCGGGGAGCCGATTCGGCCGCTCGTCGCTGGGAACTGGAAAATGAACGGCCTCGCTGCGCAGCTCGGCGAGGCGCAGGCCGTGCGGGAAGGGCTTGAGCGCCTGACGCCATCCGCGGACGTGATGATCTGCCCGCCGGCGACGCTGCTCGCCCGGATGGCGGCGGCGCTCGAGGGCTCGGCCGTGCTGCTCGGCGGGCAGGACTGTCACGCGCAAGAGGCTGGCGCCTACACAGGCGACATCGCGGCGCAGATGCTGGCCGATGCCGGAGCCAGCGCCGTGATCGTCGGCCATTCGGAGCGGCGGGCCGTGCACGGCGAGCTCGACCGCGACGTGCGCGCCAAGGCGGAGGCGGCGCATCGGGCCGGACTGGTGGCTATCGTCTGCGTGGGCGAGACGGCCGGAGAGCGTGCCGCTGGGCTGACCGAGGACGTCGTGCGCCGGCAGCTCACCCATTCGCTGCCCGATGCTGCAACCGCGGCGAGCACGATCGTTGCCTACGAGCCCGTATGGGCCATCGGCACCGGCCAGACACCCACGCCCGACGACGTTCAGCGGGTGCACGCGTGCATCCGCCAATCGCTCGGCGCCCGATTTGGGGGCGAGGGCGCAAGGATGCGCATTCTCTATGGCGGATCGGTGAAAGCATCGAACGCGGGCACGCTGCTCCGCGTTCCGGACGTGAACGGCGCCCTCGTCGGCGGGGCGAGCCTAAAAGCGTCCGATTTTCTGGGAATCATCGCCACTTATGGCGCCTGATCGCTCGCCATAGGAGGGGAATCAAGGCAACAGGGGTGGAGTTTCCCTGGTCCACGCCGTAGAACCATCGAATGAGCGAGAGATCGGCTCGATGAACCACGCGGGACATCTCCTGCAGGCCCTCGTTGTCGGGGCCGTGCTCGCGGTGAGACCCGCCGCGGCGGACAAGCTCGACAAAGATACCTGCACCCAGCTCTCCAACGAGCTCGCGTCGCTGGTTTCGACCGGTATCAAAGCCGATATGGAGCATGGACCGGCCTGGTGCCTGGCCAACCTGCCGCCCGAACGAATCGAGAATGTCCGCCGCATGCTCGATCTGGAGGATCAGCTCCAGTTCCGTTGCGGCGGTCGTGGGATCGTCAAGCCCAAGCCGCCCGCTCCGGCATCGGCGCCGACGCTCGATGCGCACGCCCATCCGGGCACACCCGCGCCGAAGCCGGCACCTCCCGGCGATTCGAGCCGGGCGGAAAAAATGCCCGCCCATACCGGACCGACGCACGCAACGCCGGCGAGGAGCGCAACGGCCGCGCCTGCGAACAGCGCACCGGCTGCTGCACCCTCGGCCGCTGCATCGCCGCCCGTCGCGCATCCGGTGGCGACGCAAAGTCCGGTCGTCGTTGCACCGGCGACGCCGCATGTGCAGCCGGCAGCCGTAGTCCCCGCGGCCGTGGCCCCGGCCGCACATCTGCCCGCGGCCGTCGCCGGGACCGCGCGGCCGGCAAATCCTTCGCCGCCGGCATCCGCAACCCATGCGCCCCCGGCGGCCGCCAAGCCGCCGGCTGCAGCGTCCGCCACGGCTGCGGCCGATCCCATCGAGCCGACCGGGGCAACCGGTCCCGCGCCTGCCGCCGTCAAGCCGGCGCCCTTGCCCGCGGCGCCCGTCGTGCCTCCGGCTGCTGCCATCCAGAAATCGCCCGCGGCACCGGCCGCTGCTGCGACGCCGCCCGCGGCGGCCAGCCCCGCCGCAGCGCCAGCGACCGCCGCTGCGCATAAGAAGAACATGCGGCGCCGGCCCAGCAGCGCTTACGTATCGCCAGGCGAGGTGAGCCCGTTCTCGCTGCCGGGATTGAACTAGAACGGCCGTAAATCCGGCGTCCGGCCATACCTACTGACCGCACCTACTAGCCCCGGGGCCCCAAGTGCTATAGAAGGCGGCCGAAAGCCCGCCGCACGGGCTCCACCCCAAAGAGATCGCCATGGCCACCGCTCTGCTCGTCCTGCACCTCATGATCGCGTCCGCCCTCGTGGGCGTGGTGCTTCTGCAGCGTTCCGAAGGCGGAGCGCTGGGCATCGGAGGCGGTGGCGGCGGGGGCGGCTTCCTCACGGGGCGCGGCACGGCGAACCTGCTGACACGCACCACGGCGGCTCTGGCGGCGGCCTTTTTCGCGACCAGCATTCTACTGACGCTCGTCGCCCAGCACTCGTCCCCCACCCGCTCGATCTTCGACGGCTCGGCCGGCAATGCGCCTGCCGCGGGCGAGACTACGCCGCCCGGCGCGCCGGCGGCACCGGCCACCAAGGCGCCGGAAGGCGCCCGCGGCGGCATCCTCGACAAGCTGCAGTCACCGGCCGTGCCGCAGAACCGCTGAGGCAGGCGCACAGCGGCCTGTTGATTGGCGGCGCAGGCCCCTAGGCGCACAGGGTTCCGGGCGTAAGCTCGTTGGTGTGATTCTGCCAACGACGCCGGGAGCTATCATGCGCAGGCCTACCATCGGGACCATCCTCGCAATAGCGCCGTGCGGCATACTGCTTGGCGCCTGCGACCTCAAGCCGGTCGCATCCTTCGGCGCCTCCAACGTGCTTTCGCCTTCCGGCTACTCGGAAGCCAAGCTGAGCGATACGCAATATCAGGTGAAGGCCGTCGGGACCGAGGCGACGCCGAGAGACCGCATCGAGAAGATCGCCCGCGCCCGCGCAGCGCAGATCGGCATGGAGCAAAAGCTCAATTACTACAAGGTCGCCAATGTGCAGTTCGGCGTCGTCTGCGCCAAGAAGCACGAGTTCTACAAGGGCGGCACCACCCAGCCGAGCAGCCGCCAGACGGTGCAGCTCGACGTGGTTTACGCCAAGGAGCGGGTCGATCCCACCTATGTCAGCGCCTCGGACAGCTTCGCCACCCTCTCCGGCGAGCTCGGCAACGAGATCGTTGCCCCGGATGCCAAGTCCGCTGCCGAGCAGGAAACCCGCACGGCGTGCGGCGTCGGTAGTGCAACCTGACGCATTTCGGGCACGCGTGAGCGCATATTCCCATCTTTTCTCAACTGGCGGGGATGAGGCGATAAAGACGCTTCGAATCTTCCGCACCTTCGTGTAAGCCTCAAGGCCCATGCAGCGGTACATCTTCATTACCGGCGGCGTGGTGTCCTCCCTCGGCAAAGGCCTCGCATCCGCCGCCCTCGGTGCGCTTCTTCAAGCGCGCGGATATTCGGTCCGGCTCCGGAAGCTCGACCCGTATCTCAACGTCGACCCCGGCACGATGTCGCCGTATCAGCACGGCGAAGTCTTCGTGACCGACGACGGTGCGGAAACGGACCTCGATCTGGGACACTACGAGCGCTTCACCGGCGTGCCGGCGCGCAAGTCGGACAACATCACCACCGGTCGCATCTACCAGGACATCCTCGCCAAGGAACGGCGCGGCGCGTTCCTGGGCGGCACCGTGCAGGTGATCCCGCACGTCACGGACGCCATCAAGGAATTCGTCATCTCGGGGAACGAGGGCATCGACTTCGTGCTCGTCGAGATCGGCGGCACGGTGGGCGACATCGAAGGCCTGCCGTTCTTCGAGGCCATCCGCCAGCTCGGCAATGATCTGCCGCCGCTCGCGTCGATTTTCATCCATCTGACGCTGATGCCCTACATTCCGTCGGCGGGGGAATTGAAGACCAAGCCGACCCAGCACTCGGTGAAAGAGCTGCGGTCGATCGGCATCCAGCCGAACATCCTGCTGTGTCGCTCGGATCGCCCGGTGCCGCCGTCGGAGCGGCGCAAGATCGCGCTGTTCTGCAACGTGCGCGAGGAAGCGGTGATCCAGGCGCTCGACGTGTCGTCGATCTACGAGGTGCCGCTCGCCTACCACCGCGAGGGCCTAGACGAGCAGGTGCTGCGCGCCTTCAACATCTCCGGCGCGCCAAAGCCTGACCTGACGCGCTGGGAGACGATCACGCACGGCGTCGAGACGCCGGAAGGCGACGTGACCATCGCCGTCGTCGGCAAGTACACGGGGCTGAAGGATGCCTACAAGTCGCTGATCGAGGCGCTGGTGCACGGCGGCATCGCCAACCGCGTGCGCGTCAACATCGAATGGATCGAGAGCGAGATCTTCGAGCGCGAGGACCCCGCACCCTATCTGGAAGGCGTCAACGGCATTCTCGTGCCCGGCGGCTTCGGCGAGCGTGGCTCGGAGGGCAAGATCCTCGCCGCCAAATTCGCCCGCGAGCGCAACGTGCCTTACTTCGGCATCTGCTTCGGCATGCAGATGGCGTGTCTGGAAGCGGCGCGGAACCTCGTCGGCATCAAGGACGCGAACTCGACGGAGTTCGGGCCAACCGCGGAGCCCGTCATCGGCATCATGACCGAATGGATGCGCGGCAACGAGCTGGAGCAGCGGCGCCAGGGCGGCGACCTCGGCGGCACCATGCGCCTCGGGGCTTACCCGGCGGCGCTGACGCCGGGCAGCCGTATCGCCGAGGTTTACGGCAGCGAGCGTATCTCCGAGCGGCACCGGCACCGGTACGAGGTGAACACCAAGTATCGTGAGCGCCTGGAGCAGGCGGGGCTGAAGTTCGCCGGGCTGTCACCGGACGGATTGCTGCCCGAGACGGTCGAATATCCCGACCATCCGTGGTTCATCGGCGTGCAGTATCATCCTGAGCTGAAGAGCCGTCCCTTCGAGCCGCACCCGCTGTTCCGCTCGTTCATCGCCGCCGCGGTAGAGCGGAGCCGCCTCGTTTAGCGATCACCGCGCCACGGACCGCCGCCTTTCGCTGGACGTGCCGTCGCCATTCGCGCCGCGGCCGGTTCTCTACATGGGGCCGGCGCGCGGTTGCGCTGCGGCCGCCGACTTCTTTCCTCGCCAGTTGGAAGCCTAAACTTTAGTCAGCGGTGCATGCGAAGGCATGCAGCAGCGGCGCGACGACCCGAAGAAAATCGGGAATAGATATTAGTTTGCAGCGGGTTACGTCGCGTCAGCGCGACTTGGCATACATCTTGATTGCCTATGACGGCGTTAACCAATCGCCGGGGTGGGACACCATCGGCAATCTGCCCGCGAGGGTATCAGGGACAAACACGAGGAGTGCTCCCCATGAAGCTCGTTACCGCCATCATCAAGCCCTTCAAGCTTGACGATGTACGCGCAGCGCTGACCAAGCTCGGCATCAACGGCATGACCGTCACCGAGGTGAAAGGCTTCGGCCGTCAGAAGGGTCACACGGAAATCTATCGCGGCGCCGAGTACTCGGTGAACCTGCTGCCGAAGGTCAAGGTCGAGCTGGCCGTGGGCTCCGGGCAGGCCGATGCGATCGTCGCAGCCATTCGCCAGGCCGCCAACACCGGCGCCATCGGCGACGGCAAGATCTTCGTCTCGCCCATCGAGGCCATGGTGCGCATCCGCACCGGCGAAACGGCCGAGGCTGCGCTCTAGGATTGGCATGGAATATCGCGCGTCTCGCCGGGGCTCGCAGCGTCGCCTGAGCGGCGCTGCCCCCGGCGAGCCTTTGTGACCGTCCTCCTGGCGCCTGTGGCCTCCACGACACGCGGCCCACAGCGCTTCCGCAACGGCGCCTATCAAGTGTCCGTAACTCTATGTAACACTGCGTGCGGAGCTTCGGGCCCGAATCGGGCGATAACTGGGTTGCGGAGGACGTCGCCGCAGAAGCTCCAGTAGACGTGACGACGAGGCAACGTCCTCCCGAACGAAGCTGCGGCCCGCCGCGGCTATAAAAGCGATCGCGCTCAGGGGAGTTAGACAGATGCCTATGGACGTTCAAGCACTCATCATACTGCTCGTCATTGGTGCCATCGCCGGCTGGTTAGCCGGCGTGCTCGTGAAAGGTTATGGTTTCGGCCTGCTCGGCAACATCGTTATCGGCGTCATCGGTGCCTTCATCGGTGCTTGGCTGCTGCCGCAGCTCGGGTTCGGAATGGCCGGTCTTATTGGCCAGATCGTTTCCGCAACGATCGGCGCCATCGTTCTTTTGCTGCTTATCGGCCTGGTACGCAGGGTCGCCTAGCGTCGAGGAAAGCTTTCCGATGGCCGCGCCCCACAGGGCGCGGCCATTTGCATTGGCGGGGGCTTGTCGCGCCTTTGCCGCAAGCTGCGTGCTATAGAGCGCCGATGAGCAAGCACGAATCCCTCAATCCTGCGCCGCGCGTCGCCGTCGGCGCCATCGAGATTGCCAACGACAACCGCCTCGCCGTGTTCGCCGGACCCTGCCAGATGGAGAGCCGCGCGCACGCGCTCGAGATCGCGGCGGCGCTGAAGGAGCAGGCGGAGAAGCTCGGCTTCGGCCTTATCTACAAGTCGTCGTTCGACAAGGCGAACCGCACGTCGCTGTCGGGCAAGCGGGGCATCGGGCTCGAAGCCGCGCTGCCGGTGTTCGCCGAAATTCGCGAGACGCTCGGACTGCCCATCGTCACCGACGTCCATGACGCGGCGCAATGCGCGCTCGTCGCACCTGTGGTCGACGTGCTGCAGATCCCGGCCTTCCTGTGCCGGCAGACAGACCTGCTCGTAGCCGCCGCGCGCACCGGCCGCGTCGTCAAAGTGAAGAAGGGGCAGTTCCTCGCGCCCTGGGACATGCGCAACGTCGTCACCAAGATCGTGGCCTCCGGCAATCCGAACGTGCTGCTGACGGAGCGCGGTGCGTCTTTCGGCTACAACACGCTCGTCGCCGACATGCGCAGCCTGCCGATCATGGCCGAGACGGGCTGCCCCGTGATCTTCGATGCCACGCATTCGGTGCAGCAGCCGGGCGGGCAGGGGACGAGTTCGGGCGGCGACCGCCGGTTCGTGCCGGTCCTCGCCCGCGCGGCGGTGGCCGTCGGCGTCGCCGGCCTCTTCATCGAGACGCACGAGGATCCCGACCGCGCGCCCTCGGACGGCCCGAACATGGTGCCGCTGAAGGATTTCGCGCCGCTCATGTCGGAGTTGCTCGAGATCGATGCGGTGGTGAAAAAACAAAGGAGCGCGGCCAAAGGCACGCGCTCCGTGTGAGTGTCGAACGAACCGCCCGGGCGCCGGTCAGTCCATTTTGAAGAACGCCGCGGCCGACCACAGGGGCGCGTCGTCGCCGGCATAGGCGTAGCGCGGTGCTGTGAATTGCCGGCTGGCGACGGAGACGCACCCGCTTTCGCCGCAGGTCGGCCCCGAGCTGTAGGTAACTCCATTGAGCGCGGCGACGCTCATGGTGGTGACGAAGTAGGCGACGACGTAGAGGCAGGTGAATACCCCTAGCGTACGCATGACGAGATCGAATGACATCGCGCGACCCCCCTTTGACGTGAAAAGCTGCTGCATACCAACCGACGCTCGCTTGCCGAGACGATGCGGAACGTCGATGGCGTTCATCCTATGGAAAGAGCGCTTAACGCGACGTTAAGGTTACGCACCGGTTAAGCACGGCGATTCGCGATGCGCTCTTCGCAAATCACCTGTGTCGGTGAGTAACTATCGCAGATTCCTCGTGCTTCTGCGAGACGTCGCGAAGTCGAAACAAGCAACGCGGCGCCGCGGGCTAGACGTTTTGTCGGCTGTGAGCGTGGGCGGGAAATCCTTAAGTTGTTCATCTCCCGGCCCGGCGCGGCGCGGGATCATCACGAGCGAGGGTGGGGGCGAATGGTCGGCGTATCGTTGCACGAGGTTGCTGTGCTGCTTGCGGCCCTCGCGATCGCCGGGCCGCTGGCGCGATGGCTCGGCATCAGCGAGGTGCTCGGTTACCTCATCGTTGGCCTGCTGCTGGGGCCGAACACCATCGGCTGGTCGTTCTCCGACTACCAGGCCAAGGAAATCCTCCACTTCGCCGAGTTCGGCATCGTCCTCCTGCTGTTTCTCATCGGCCTGGAGTTGCGCCCCAAGCGCCTGTGGGCGATGCGCAATGCGGTCTTCATCCTAGGGGCCGAGCAGGTGGCGCTGACGGGAATGGTGCTGGCGGGTATCGGCATCCTGATCGGCTTCTCCTGGCAGACGGCGGTTTTTGCCGGGCTTGCGCTCGCGCTTTCATCGACCGCCCTCGCCCTGCAGGTGATGGAGGAGACACGCGACCTGCAGACGCGACACGGTCGCCTCGGCTTTTCGGTGCTGCTTTTCCAGGACCTCGCCGCCATCCCGCTGATCGCCTTCGCGCCGCTGTTTGGCACCCAGGCGGTGTCCACGGCTACCGCCACGGCCTCCGTGCCGATGGAGCTGATCGCGGTGCTCAAGGGGCTGGGGCTCATCGCTGTGATCGTCGTCGTCGGTCACTTTGTTCTCGACTACGCCCTGCGGCTCGTTGCGCTGACCCGGGTGCGCGAGGCGATGACGGCGGCCGCGCTGCTCACCGTCGTCGGGGTGACGATCCTCATGCAGCAGGCGGGACTTTCAGCCTCGCTCGGCGCTTTCATTGCCGGCGCGCTGCTGGCGGAATCGTCCTACCGCCATCAGCTCGAGGCCGACATCCAACCCTTCGAGGGTCTGCTGCTGGGGCTGTTCTTCACCGCCATCGGCATGACCATCGACGTGCGGCTGTTCCTCGATGCGCCGGTCATCATCCTCGTGCTGGTGGCGGGGCTGATCACGGTCAAGGCGGTGATCCTGTACGTCCTGGGACGTCTGCAGGGGCTCGAGCCGGGCCCCGCACGGCGCTTGGGTCTCGTGCTGTCGCAAGGCGGCGAATTCGCCTTCGTGCTGTTCACCGTCGGCTACGCATCGGGCGCGCTGACGAGCGAGAACACCGAGCTGCTGACGGTCATCGTCTCGCTGTCGATGGCGGCGACGCCGATCCTGCTCAAGATCGAAAGCCTGCTGTCGCGGCGGCGCAAGCTCCCGACACCCGCCTACGATGCCCTGCCCGACAACGACGGCCACGTCATCATCGCCGGCTTCGGCCGCGTGGGGCAGATCGTTGCGCGTATCTTGACCGCCAAGCGCATCCCGTTCACGGCGCTCGATATCAGCGCCGAGCAGGTGGAATTCGTACGCCGCTTCGGTGCCCAGGCATTCTACGGAGACGCCAGCCGCCCCGACATCCTGGAGGCGGCCGACGCCGCCCGTGCCCGCGCGCTGGTGCTGGCCATCGACGACGTTGACGCCTCGATGCGCACCGCCGCGCTGGTCCGTTCGCGCTACCCCGATTTGCCGGTCTTTGCCCGCGCCCGCAACCGTAACCACGCGCACCGGCTGCTCGACCTCGGCATCTCCAACATCCAGCGCGAGACGTTTCTCTCCTCGCTCGACATCACCAAGCAGCTGTTGAGGAAGCTCGGGCTGTCGGAGCGCGAGGCCGGGCGCATGATCCATACGTTCCGCACGCATGACGAGCGGCGCCTGGTGGAGGACTACAAGCTCGCCAGCGATCTCGACAAGCTGCGCGAGCGCGCCCGCAGCGACGTAAAGACACTGGAAAAGCTCTTCGAGGAGGATGCCGCCGAGGAGACGCGGCTGAACGAGCTCGCGCGAACCGAGGAGGCGTCCCGTTGAAGCGGGTGATCTGCGTCGGGCATGCGGCGCTCGACTACGTCTACCGCATCGAGGCGTTCCCGCCGCAGCCGACCAAGGTCCGGTCGCTGGAGCACATCGAGAGTGGCGGCGGCATGGCGGCCAACGCGGCAGCAGCCATCGCCCGTCTGGGCGGATCGGTCGAGCTGTGGAGCCGTACCGGCGGCGACAGCGCCGGCGAGCGCATCCATAAGCTCCTTGCTGCGGAAGGCGTCGACATCGCCCACGTACGCACGTTCGAGAATGCGCGCTCATCGACCTCGGCCGTGATCGTCGACAACGCGGGCGAGCGGCTCATCATCGGCGAGCGCGACCATGCCATGCCCATGGAGGCGAGCTGGCTGCCGCTGGATCGCATCGCCGGCGCCGCGGCCGTGCTCAGCGATTTGCGCTGGGTGGAGGGCACGCGCGAAGCTTTCACGGCGGCGCGCGCGCATGGGGTGCCGACGCTCCTCGACGCCGACCTCGGCGGCGGCGGCATCCTCGAGGAGTTCCTCGGTCTTGCCGACTACGCGATTTTCTCCGAGCCGGCGCTGGAAGCCTTCGCCCCCGGCCTGCCGGAGAGCGAGCAGCTTGCCGCCGTCCTGAAGGCCGGCGTGCGGCATGCCGGCGTCACGCGCGGCGCATCGGGCTATTCCTGGCTGTCGAAAAGCGGCTCCGGCGGACATCAGCCGGCCTTCGCGGCGGAGGTCGTCGACACCACCGGAGCGGGCGACGCCTTTCACGGCGCCTTCGCCTGGGCGCTGGCCGAGGGCATGGCCCCACAAGACTGCGCGCGGGCCGCGTCGGCGGCGGCAGCGCTCAAATGCCGCCGGCTCGGTGCCCGCGCCGGCCTGCCGACACGCGCCGAACTCGACGAATTCCTCGCTGCGCGTGTGGATTGAGGCGCTGTTCCCCATTTTGGCCGCGTCGCTAGGCATGGACTGGCGGGTGCAGCATCGCTAAACGTGCCTGACGCAAGCCAGGCCAAGGCGGCAGCCGGGGCCCCAGCAGGGATGTAGGGATGAGCGAGGCGCGCACGACGACCACCGAGGCGGAGGCGATCAGCCACAACGACATGGCGAACGCCATCCGGGCGCTGGCCATGGACGCGGTGCAGGCAGCCAAGTCGGGGCACCCCGGCATGCCGATGGGCATGGCCGACGTCGCCACCGTGCTGTTCCGTGAAGCCCTGCGCTTCGACGCCGCCGACCCCGATTGGCCGAACCGCGACCGCTTCGTGCTGTCCGCGGGCCACGGATCGATGCTGCTGTACGCGTTGCTCTATCTCACCGGCTATCCCGGCATGGATGTCGGCCAGCTCAGGAGCTTCCGCCAGCTCGGCGCCAAGACTGCAGGCCACCCCGAGCACGGGCACGCGGCCGGCATCGAGACGACGACGGGTCCTCTCGGCCAGGGCTTGGCCACCGCGGTCGGCATGGCGTTGTCGGAGCGGCTGCTCAATGCCCGGCTCGGCGACGACATCATCGATCACCACACCTACGTCATTGCCGGCGACGGATGCCTGATGGAAGGCATCAGCCAGGAGGCGATTTCGTTCGCCGGCCACCTCGGCCTCGGCAAGCTGATCGTCCTGTTCGACGACAACGGCATCTCCATCGACGGCCCGACGAGCTTGTCGGTGACGGACGACCAGGTGGCACGCTTCAGGGCCTCGGGCTGGAACGCGGTGGCCATCGACGGCCATAACCCCGATGCCATCGCAACGGCGCTGAGGGCGGCGCGCGCCGACAGCTCCAAGCCGTGGCTCATCGCCTGCAAGACGACCATCGGTTACGGCGCGCCGACCAAGGCCGGCAAGTCGTCGACCCACGGCGAGCCTCTGGGCGAGGAAGAGATCAAGGGCGCGCGCGAGAAGCTCGGCTGGAGTCACGCGGCGTTCGACATCCCCGAGCCCGTGCTGCTCGCCTGGCGGGCGGCCGGCCAGCGCGGCGCCAAGGAGCGCGCCGGGTGGAAGCAGAAGCTGGCAGATGCCGGACCTGATGCGGCGCGGGCAGTTGCCTCGCCGACAGGTGCCGCGCGGCAGTCCGACGTGACCAAGGCGATTGCCGCCGCCAAATCCGCGTTCGCCGCCGACGAGGCGAAGCGGGCAACGCGCGTCTGGTCGCAGCTTACGCTCGAGCACGTCACGCCCGTGCTGCCGGAGCTGATCGGCGGCTCCGCCGACCTCACGGGCTCAAACGGGACGCGCACCAAGGAGCATGTCCCCGTGGCGCGCGGCTCCTTCACCGGCAACTACATCCATTATGGCGTGCGCGAGCACGGCATGGCCGCGGCCATGAACGGCATCGCGCTGTCCGGCGGGCTGATCCCCTACGGCGGCACGTTCCTCGTCTTCACCGACTACTGCCGGCCGTCGATCCGCCTCTCGGCATTGATGCGCCAGCGGGTCATCTACGTGATGACGCATGATTCCATCGGTCTCGGCGAGGACGGGCCGACGCACCAGCCCATCGAGCATCTCGCAGCGCTGCGTGCCATCCCGCACCTGCTGGTCATGCGCCCCGCCGAAGGCCTCGAGACGGCGGAGTGCTGGGAAATCGCGCTCAAACACGATGCCAACCCATCCGTGCTGGCACTGTCGCGCCAGGCGGTCGAGAACCTGCGCAAGACGGCATCGGCCGAGAACCTTTCCGCCAAGGGCGCCTACGTCCTTTCGGAGCCCGAGGGCGGCCGCGACGTGACACTGATCGGCACCGGCTCGGAGCTGGCGCTGGCGGCCGAGGCGGCAACGAAGCTGGCGGCGGAGGGCGTCAAGGCCGCCGTCGTGTCCATGCCGTCCATGGAGCTGTTCCGCGCCCAGGATGCCGCCTACCGCGCCAAGGTGCTCGGCGACAAGCCGCGCGTCGCCGTCGAGGCCGGTATCGCCCAGTGCTGGTATGAATGGCTGGGCGCCGACGGCCGCTTCGTCGGCTTGTCGGACTTCGGTGCCTCGGCGCCGGCCAACAAGCTCTATCCGCACTTCGGCCTGACCGCCGACGCCGTCGCGGAAGCCGCGCGCAGCCTCGTCAAGAAGTGAGCCTAGCCGCAATGGACCTGACCAAGCTCAAGTCGATCGCCGACGCAGATGTCGCCGGCAAGCGCGTGCTCGTGCGCGCCGATCTGAACGTGCCCATCGCCGACGGCACCGTCACCGATGCGACGCGCCTGGAACGCATCCTCGCCGGCCTCAAGGATTTGTCGGTCCGCGGCGCCCGCGTCGTCGTCATCTCGCATTTCGGCCGGCCAAAGGCCGGGCCGGATCCGGCATTGAGCCTCGTTCCGGTGGCGGCCAAGCTTTCCGAGCTGCTGGGCCGCGAGGTCATCTTCATCCCCGACTGCATCGGCGCCGATGTGGAGCGCAGCGTCGAGGCGCTCGCGCCCGGCGATGTCGCGGTGCTCGAGAACCTGCGCTTCCATAAGGGTGAGGAAAAGAACGATCCGGAGTTCGCCGCCGCGCTGGCGCGCATAGGTGACATCTACGTCAACGACGCCTTCTCGGCGGCGCATCGCGCCCATGCCTCGACCGAAGGCCTGGCGCGCCTCAAGCCGGCCTACGCCGGTCCGCTGATGCTGGAGGAGATCACCGCGCTGCGCTCGGTGCTCGACGCGCCGCGGCGTCCGGTGGCGGCGCTCGTCGGCGGCGCCAAGGTGTCGACCAAGATCCCCATCCTGGAGCACCTCATCGGCAAGGTCGACAAGCTGATCATCGGCGGCGGCATGGCCAACACGTTCCTGCTGTCGCACGGCGTCGATATCGGCAAGTCGCTGGCCGAGCCCGAGATGCTGCAGACGGCGCGCGAGATCATGACCGCGGCCAAGGCGACCGGCTGCGCCGTCGTGCTGCCCGAGGACGCGGTGATCGCGCGCGAGTTCAAGAGCGGCGTCGCCAACGCCGTCGTGCCGACGCTCGCCGTGCCGAGCGATGCCATGATCCTCGATGTCGGGCCGAAGTCGGTGAAGCACATGACCGACGTTCTCGACGAGTGCCATACGCTGCTGTGGAACGGCCCGCTCGGCGCGTTCGAGGTTGCTCCGTTCGGCGACGGCACGTTCGCGCTGGCGCGTGCGGCTGCGCGGCTGACGAAGGAAGGCAGGCTGACCACCGTCGCAGGCGGCGGCGACACGGTTGCGGCGCTGAACGCGGCCGGCGTGACGCAGGACTTCACCTACGTCTCGACGGCGGGCGGCGCCTTCCTCGAATGGCTGGAAGGCCGCGAGCTTCCGGGCGTCGCGGCGCTGGTGCGCGCGCAAGGGTAGGGATCACGACCTCTCCCTTACCAAGGGAGTGCTCGAGCAGAGAGTGGCGCGTTTTCATGTTCGGCGATCTGCAGATCTATTTCGGCGTGGCGCTGGCGGGGCTGGTGAGCTTCCTGTCGCCATGCGTGCTGCCGCTCGTGCCGCCGTATCTCAGCTATCTCGGCGGTTCGACCATCGACGAGCTCACGGCCGAGGACGGCGTGCCGACGCATGTCTGGCAGCGGGTGATCGTCGCCGCGCTGCTGTTCGTCCTCGGCTTCACGACGGTGTTCGTCGCGCTCGGCGCGGGCGCTTCGCTCGCCGGCCAGTTCATCCAGAGCTACAAGCGCGAGCTGGAGATCGTCGCCGGCCTCGTCATCATCCTGTTCGGGCTGCACTTCCTCGGCGTGTTCCGCATCAACCTCTTCTATCGCGAGGCGCGCTACCATCACGAGCACCACCACGGCGTCAGCTACATCGGCTCGTACGTCATCGGGCTCGCCTTCGCATTCGGTTGGACGCCGTGCATCGGTCCGGTGCTGGCGACGGTGCTGGCGCTCGCCGCCAACGAAGGCAGTCTGGTGACCGGCGTGAAGCTGCTGTTCGTCTATTCCCTGGGGCTCGGTATTCCGTTCGTGCTCGCGGCCGTCGCCATCCGGCCGTTTCTCGGCTTCATGCAGCGCTTCCGCCGGCATCTCGACAAGGTGGAGAAAGCCATGGGCGCGTTCCTGGTGCTGACGGGTGTGCTGTTCTTCACCGGCTCGATCAACTGGTTCGGAAGCTGGATGCTGGACCGCTTTCCGGCGCTGACGCGCATCGAGGAGATGGTGACGCCGCCGGATCTTGGTACGCAGATCATGCAGCGCGGCGCGCCGCAGCAGTAGCGCGGACAACGGAGCAAGCCGTGCCCACAGCACCGCCGCCCATCGCTCTCACCATCGCCGGCTCCGATTCATCGGGCGGCGCCGGCATCCAGGCGGACCTCAAGACGTTCACCGTGCTCGGCGTCTACGGCGCCAGCGTCATCACCGCGCTTACGGCGCAGAACACGCGCGGGGTTGCCGGCATCTCGTCCGTAGCGCCGCAATTCGTCGCCGAGCAGATCGCCGCCGTGGCGAGCGACCTCAAGATTGCCGCCACCAAGACGGGGATGCTGAACGACCGCGCCACGGTGCTGGCGGTGGCCGGCGCCGTGCGCAGCCACGGGCTGCATCCGCTCATCGTCGACCCGGTGATGGTGGCGACCAGCGGCGATCTGCTGCTCGCGCCGGATGCGATCGACGCCGTGCGCGAGGCGCTGCTGCCGCTCGCCGATCTCATCACGCCGAATCTGCCGGAGGCGGCGCGCCTGCTCGGCGTCGCGGTCGCGGCGGACGAGATCGACATGCGCGCGCAGGCGGACGCGCTGCTGGCGCTGGGGCCGAAGGCCGTGCTGATCAAGGGCGGCCATCGCGAGGGAACGGAGGCGGTCGACATCCTCGTGCAGCGGGACGCGCCCGCCGAACGCATCTCGATGCCGCGCGTTGCGACCGGGAACACGCACGGTACGGGCTGCACGCTTTCGGCGGCCATTGCGGCGTTCATGGCCAAAGGTGAATCGCTGGAGCGCGCCGTCGCCCACGCAAAGTCCTTCGTGCACGCGGCGCTGGTCGCCGGTGCGGGGCAAAAAATCGGCGGCGGCGCCGGGCCGGTCGATCTTCTGCACGCGCTGAAGCCCGGAAAAAGCTGATGTCCGCCGCCGGCGTCGGCCCGCGTGTTGCGCTCCTGCATCGTTGCTAACTGAATGTCGTTTCGACCCCTTGCAGGCGGCGCGGGGTTCTGTAACAAATTTGGGCAACGCGGTGCTAAGGCATCGTTTTCGAGCTCCGGGGGGAGCGTCGGGCTGGCGATTAGGGGCGCCTACCCGACTTGGCTGAAGAACCGGTCCGGTCTATCCGGGCCGGTTTCTTTTTGTGCCACGCCGAAGAGCGGCTTCCAGCTTGCAGCGAGCGCCCGGATTCGAACTCGCGGCCCCTGCCTTGGCAAGGTAATGCTCTACCCCTGACCCATCGGATTCGCGGCTCTGCTCGCTTCCATGCACGCGGTTCATCAGCTTCTCGGCGGCGTTCGGGCCGGCGGTCCCCTGGGAGCGCGCATTGCGCTGTTTTTCGCGGCGCTGTTTCTCACCTACGGCGTCGTCGTCCCATATTTCCCCGTGTGGCTGCACGCCAGTGGCCTCGATCCCCTGCAGATATCGACGGTCATATCGGCACCGCTGTTCATCCGTCTGCTGGTGACGCCGGGTATCGGCATGCTCGCCGACCGGCTGGGCCGCTATCGGGCGGTGATCATGGCGCTGGCCTGCACGGCGGTCGGGCTGGTGCTGGCCCTGGGGCTGGCGACCGGCTATGGCCCGATCCTCGTCCTTGGCGTCGCATTCCTGCTCGCCAACAGCACCATGCTGCCGCTGATCGAGACGGTGGCCGTGCGGGCCGTGCGCAGCGAGGGCCTGGACTATGGCCGCATGCGGCTCTGGGGCTCCCTCACCTTCATCGTGGCCAATTTCTTCGGCGGCATCGCCATCGAGGCGCTGGGCGGGGGTGCTGCGCTATGGATGATCGGCCTCGCGGCGGCGACCACCGTGGCCGCAGCCTATGCGCTGCCCGTCGCGGCCGGTCCGGTCCCGCCCGGCGCTGCAGCTCGCCGCCGTGCCGGCTGGCGGGCATCGTCGCCCGCGCGGCTGCTCGGCTCGCGCCTCTTCATCCTGTTCCTGATCGCCATCGGCTGCACCCACGGCGCGCATGCCACCTTCTATACGTTCGGCGCCCTCTACTGGCAGTCGCAGGGCCTGTCGGCCGCCTGGGTCGGCACCCTGTGGGCCATCGGCGTTTTTGCCGAGGTGCTGCTGTTCGCGATGTCGGCGGCGATCGTGCGCCGCTTCGGTCCGGCGCAACTAATCGTCGCCGGTGCCGCCGCCTCCGTTGTGCGCTGGGCGACGATGGCGTTCGACCCGCCGCTGGCGGTGCTCGTCCCGCTGCAAGTCCTGCACGCGCTGACCTACGGGGCTGCACATCTGGGCGCCATTCTGTTCATCAGCCGCGCCGTGCCTAGCATCGGCACCGGCAGCGCGCAGGCCTTCTACGCCACCATCGCCGCCGGCTTGGCGCTGGGCATCGTGGGGCTCGTCTCCGGCGCCCTCTACAGTGCCGCCGGGGGCCTTGTATTCCTGGTGCCCGCCGTCGTGGCCGCGGTGGGTTGCGTTGCCGGCGTTCTGCTGCTGCGCGGCTGGGATGGCGGTGCGCTGTGGGACGCGGGGGGCGACGTCCTGCCTAGCCCCACAGCTCCGGCCGTGGAGGGCTGATCCGGCCGTCCCCGATTGCCAGCGGCGGCTTTCGGTCGCGCGCGAGCAGCAGCGGACCGTCGAGATCGACCCAGTCGGCGAAGTCCGCCAGCAGCATCGCCGGCGCCGCCGCGAGAGAGGTGGCGACCATCGAGCCGACCATGATCTTGAAGCCCTGCGCCTTGGCCGCCCGCGCCATGCTCAGCGCCTCGGTCAGGCCGCCGGTCTTGTCGAGCTTGATGTTGACGACGTCGTAGTGGCCGGCGAGCGCCGCGAGATCGGCGCCGGTATGCGCGCTCTCGTCGGCGCAGATGGGGACCGGGCGGGGGATGCCCTTCAGGGCGTCGTCGGCTTCGGCCGGCAGTGGCTGTTCGATCAGCTCAATGCGGGCGGCTGCCGCCGCGGCGAGAAACGGCACCAGCTGGTCGGGATGCCATGCTTCGTTCGCGTCGACGACGAGACGCGCTTCCGGCCGCGCCGCGCGCACCGCGGCCATGCGTGCGTCGTCGCCCGCGCCGCCGAGCTTCAGCTTCAGAAGCTTGAGATGCGGCACCGCCCTCGCGTCGGCTGCCATCTGCTCGGGCGAGCCGAGACTGATGGTGTAGCAGGTGACCGCGCGCTGCGGGGCGGGGATGCCGGCAAGGTCCCAGGCGCGCTTCCCGGCGCGCTTGGCCGCGAGGTCCCAGAGGGCGCAATCGAGCGCATTGCGGGCGGCGCCGGGGGGCAGAAGCTCGGCAAGCCGGGAGCGGTTCAGCGGTCCGGTGAGCGCGCGCATTGCTGCGACGGTCGCGTCGACGGTCTCGCCGTAGCGCGCATAGGGCACGGCCTCTCCGCGACCCGTATGGCCGCCGCCGCTGACCTGCGCGACGACGACGTGGGCCTCCGTCTTCGCGCCGCGGGCGATGACAAACGGCTTCGCCAGCGGCCAGCCTTCGGCGCGGGCGTCGGCTAGATGCGCTTCGGCGTCGATACCCGTCATTGCCGTGTCAGGCGAGGCGCCCGGATGCGTGGGCGAGGAACAGGTAGACGCGTCCGGTGTCGGAGACGAGCTGGCCATGCGACAGCCGCCCACTCGGATCGCGCGCGTCGGAATCGGTGATGATGCGCTCGAAATCGCCGAGGTAGCGGCTCACCGTCTGCGACAGCTCACCGTCGGTGCGGCAGCGGTGGTTGACGTCGTCGAACAGCGCGCGCGCCTCGTTGCCGTAGATGCTGCGTACCATGACGCCGCGCTGGCCCGAGCGGATGCGCGACCAGATGGCCGCCGCGGTCGCCGGATCGAGCGCCCGCGCGATGGCTTCGAGATCGAGATTGAAGGCGGCGGGCGCGCTGCGCTGCGCGACGCCATGACCTTCCTCCTCGCGCGAGGCCCGCGCCAGGAGATCGCCGAGCGACCATCCCTCGCGCACGTCCTGCGCCGCGCCGCGCTGGCGCTGACGGTTGCCGAGCTCCTGGGCAATGGTCGACGACAGCGACGTGATGGAGCGTGCCTGCTCCTGTGGATTGCGCCGCGGCGGCTGGGCGGGCTGCGGCGTCAGCGGCTCGCTGTGCAGCGGGGGAGGGGGCATCACGTCGCGCTGCACGGCGCTGCGCGCGGCGAGCTGCGAAAGCTGGTCGAGCGCCTTGATCTGATCCTGCAGGGCGCGCCGCATGCCCTCCGAGCTTTCCTGGGCGCTGACCGGCAGACGCTCCATGTCGCTGCGCAGGCGCTGCTGCTCGGCGGCGATCTCCGCTGCCGTGCGAGAGGCCTGCTGACGCATCTCCTCCGAGGTCTCGGTAAAGCGGCTGGTGAGCGAGCCCAGCTCGCTGGTGACGGCCGTCGAGACGGTGGTGAGGCGGTTGCGCAGATCCTCCAGCGTCCGCTCGCTCTCGGCGGCGGCCGTGGCGCGCATGCGCTCCAGCTCGTTCCGCGCCCGCTGATCGGCGTCGGAAAGGGTGCCGGCGATCGAGGTCGAATAGTCGCCGACGAAGCTCGAGAACTCCTCCGCCTTGCCGGAGAGACGGTCGAGCGTCTGCGACAGCTCGGCGTGGCGGGTCTGCAGCGTCTTGTCGATCTTGTAGTTGGCGGTTTCGAGCGCGTTGGCCGCCTTCATGATCTGCTGGCCCTGATTTTCGAAGCGGCCGGTGACGCCGCCGATCTGGGTGAGCAGGTTCTCGGAAATGTTCTGCAGCAGCGAGGACTGGTTGGCGAGCCCTTCCATCGCCTTGATCGACTGGCGCGTGATGTTCTCGGAGGCGCGGCGCACCGAGTTGATGCCGTGCATCAGCGCCTCGTCGAGGTCGGCCGCTTGCTTGCCGATGGTCTCGCGGAAGCTGACGGCGTGCGCGTCGAGCGCCGTGGTAAGGGCCTCGGTCTTGTCGACGACCGCGGTGTCGATGGCCTGCGTCGAGCGCATGATGGATTCGTCGAACAGGCGCAGCCGCTCGCCGAACGCGTCGTCGAGCGAGCGCGTACGCTCGATGAGCTGGTAGTCGAGCGCCTGGGCCCGGTTGGCGAGCGCGGCATCGAGGGCGCGCGCGTATTCCTCGAACACCGTCTGCAGGTTCTCTGTGCGGTTGGCGAGCGAGGAATCGAGCTGCTGCAGCTGGTTGTCGAAGGTGGTCTGCAACTGCTCCGCGCGGCTGCCCAGGGCGCCGGCAAGGGCGCTCGTGTAATTCTCGAGAACGTTCTGGAGCTGCTCGGTGCGGCCGCCGACGGCGGTCTCGAGATTGCCGACACTGGAGGCGAGCGAGGTCTCCAGCATGGTGAGGTTCTCGCCAGCGCCTTCGATGACCCTGGCGAGCTTCACCTGCTGGTCCGACAGCTTCTCGATGAGCGTAGGGATTTCGCTGCCGAGGCGCATCAGGCTCTCGCTGACGCGGTCGGACGTGTTTACCAGCGCATGGCGCTCGCCCGACAGCTCGGAAATGAGGCCGCGGATCTTGCGCTCGTTCTCCTCATAGGAGCGCTCGAGGACAGCCACCTCGTTGTGCACCATGGCTTCCAGCTCGCCGGCGCGGCCGAGGGCGCGCGAGACGGCATCGTTCATGAAGCCGACCTGACGGCGAACGGCCTGGCCGAGCGATGCCGCGTTCTGCTCGGCGAGGCGGTCGGGCTCGGCGAGGCGAATGGCGACCTCGGTCATCGTCGATGAGCGCAGGCGCAACTCCTCGGTGCGCCAGGCGAGCAGCGCCATGAGCCACAGCAGGCCGATGGGCACGACGATCGCCGCGACGGTGAGGAAGGTCGCCGGGCGCGCGAGCAGCTCGATCCAACTCAGGGTCTGCGCGTCGGCGGTGATCGACATGATGGCGAACAGAGCGCCGAGGCCGCCCCACACGGCGCTAGCGATGCCGGCGTACTTGAACGGGGCGTTCGAAGGCTTCTGCTGCAGGGCGAAAATGAGCCCGCCGATGCTGGGCCCATCGTCGTTGGCGGCAATGCGGTTGCGCGACGGCCCGGCGGGGCGGCGGCGGGCCATGCGCCGGCGCGGCGCCTCGGATTCGTCTTCGCTCTCGTCGCTAGCGGCTGGCTCGGCTTCGGCGTCGCCGACAGGCGGGGGCTCGGCGACTGCGGCCTCCTCGCTCGGCGGCGCCGGCGGCTGCTGCGGTATGAAATCCTTCTTCGCCGCGCCGGGAAGCGGCGGCGGCAGGAACTGCATGGGAGGCGCATGCGCAAACGGCGGCTCGCCGGTCGTCTCTTGCGAGCTGGTCGCTCCCGCTCCGTCGGGCAGATTGAATGCCGGCTCCGAGCGAAGATCGCCCTCGTCGAGCTTGTTGTTGTCCTGCGCCATTGCCCCGTCCATGCCAGACGCGCTCCTTCCCCGGTTCCAAAGAGCACGCGATCGAACGGGAAGTCCCCGGCGATCCGAAAGCGGCGCAAGCTCCACGCGCGGGAGCCAACCCCATGGCCGCTATCAGAAAAGCCAATCCACCCGTCTCCCAACGCTTGGCCGCTTTTTGGGGCAAAAGAAAGGTTTTCCCCGCTGCCCCCGGGCGGCCGCAACAGCGTGCGAGTCGACGAAGGTTAATGCTCAACTTGGAGTGGCGCAATTTACGCGCATTTATAACCTGTGTGTGATTGCTGCGCCTGTTTCCCCTGTCGTTAGGACGACTTACGTGGTCGCATCCGAGAAAACCACGATGCCGGTGATTGAATCGCAAGCCATAATGCGCGCCAGCCCAGCTTCCGAGGCGACGTCGCCCCCCGTCGATCTGGCGCATTTGCGGCGCTATACGATGGGCGACCGCGAGCTGGAGCTGGAGATCCTCGGCCTTTTCGTACAGCAACTGCCGATCACGATTACTGCCCTGAGGGATGCGCCGAGCGAGCGTGAGTGGGGCCGTGCCGCCCATACGCTCAAAGGGTCGGCCCGCGCCGTCGGCGCCTGGTCCCTGGCGACGATCGCCGAAAGCGCGGAGCGGCTGTCGCCGATGCCCGACACGACCGTTCGCGGAGCTGTCGTCCGCCGGCTCGAGGAAGCGGCCAGCGCAGCGCAGCAATACATCGCCTCGCTCGGCCAGGCGTCCTAGCTCGCGCAGGCAATTTGTTGCGACCCCAGCCCGCTTGAATTCGCGTACCGTGCCGACTATTGGTGCGGGGCAATTCCTGTCGCCGCCCGGCCTAGTCCTGCCGGCTGAGCGCTCTGCGCCGGCCGTCTTTCGGAGCTCCACACCCACACGATGCTCAAGATCACCTTCATTCAGCCCGACGGAAGCGAGCAAGTCGTCGAGGCGGAACCCGGCTTCACGCTCATGGAAGCGGCGAAGATGAACGCCGTCCCCGGCATCGAGGCCGAGTGCGGCGGCGCCTGCGCCTGTGCCACGTGTCACGTCTACGTGGATGATCCCTGGCGCGACAAGACTGGCACGCCATCGCAGATGGAAGAGGATATGCTCGACTTCGCTTTCGATGTGCGCGAATCGAGCCGCCTGAGCTGCCAGATCAAGCTCACGCCCGAGCTCGACGGCCTCGCCGTGCGCGTGCCGGCAAAGCAATTCTAAGCTGCCAAACGAGGGGTCCGCTATGAGCCTCGACGACACCCCGACGCCTGCTGCGTCCCCCATCGAGACCGATGCCGTCGTCATCGGCGCCGGCCCCGTCGGCCTGTTCGCCGTGTTCGAATTGGGTCTCGTCGACGTCAAGGCGCACGTGGTCGACATCCTCGAGAAGCCCGGCGGCCAGTGCGCCGAGCTTTATCCGGAGAAGCCGATCTACGATATTCCCGCGCTGCCTATCGTCACCGGCCAGGATCTCACCGACCGCCTGATGAAGCAGATCGAGCCGTTCGGCGCCAAGTTTCATCTCGGCGAGCGCATCGACATGCTCGAAAGGCTGCCGGACGAGCGCTTCCGCCTGAAGACGGACGCCGGGACCGAGTTCATTTGCAAGGTCGTGGTCATCGCCGCCGGCGGCGGCTCGTTCACGCCCAAGCGTCCGCCGCTCAATGGCATCGAGGCATACGAGGGCACGTCGGTGCTCTACTCCGTGCGCCGCATGGAAGCGCTGCGCGACAAAGCCGTGCTGATCGTCGGCGGCGGCGACTCGGCGCTCGACTGGACGCTCAACCTGCAGCCGCTGGCGAAGAGCATCACGCTGCTGCATCGGCGCGATGAGTTCCGCGCCGCGCCCCACTCGGTGGAGAAGATGCGTCAGCTCGTGGAAACGGGCGACGTCAGGCTGATGATCGGCCAGGTGACAGAGCTGCACGGCACCGGCAGCCAGCTCGATGGTGTCACCGTGAAGACCAAGAACGGCGAGGAGCGTCTTGCCGTCGATGTGATGCTGCCGTTCTTCGGCCTGACGATGAAGCTGGGCCCGCTTGCCGACTGGGGCCTGCAGCTGCACGAGAACCTGGTCCCCGTCGACACGGAGAAGTTCGAGACGAGCGAGAAGGGCATCTTCGCCGTCGGCGACATCAACACCTACCCGGGCAAGCTGAAGCTGATCCTGTCGGGCTTCCACGAGGTGGCGCTGATGGCGCAGCAGGCCGCCAAATACGTCTATCCGGGCAAGAAACTGCTCTTCCAGTACACGACGTCGTCGTCGAGCCTGCAGAAAAAGCTGGGCGTCAGCTAGCGAGGTAGCGCCGGTAGAGATACCGGCCCGCCAGGCGGCGCACCGATGCAGGCAGGGCAGCCGCCGCGCGTTTGAGCATCGGCCGTGCCAGTACATGGCAGAGGCGCGCGAACGCGGCGCCCTTTGCCGATAGCGGGATCGCCCAGTCGACGACCGCGACCGTCCCGTCGGCAATGCGCAGCTTGTAGCCATCGGCCGGCGCCATCAGGTCGAAGGTGCGCAATCCCTCGGCCGCGGCGCTTTCGATCGCATGGTGCAACAGCTGCGTGCCGACGCTGTCACGGCCAAAGGCCGGATCGTAGGCGAGCACGTGCGTTGCGATGCGGTCCTTGCAGGCGACGAGAATGTCGATCGCAGCGTTGGCACCGTCGCATTCGAGCGCGAAGACGCGCATCCCCGCTGCATGGCGCTGGTCGCCGGCGGCACCGGCGAAGAAGGGCGCGAGGCGCGCATCCGCATAAGCCGGCGACAGCGTCCCGCGCGCGGCGAGCTGCCGCCGCTTCATGTCGATCGCAGCCGTTGCCAGCGTGCCCGCGGCCGGTCCCTGCCGGTGCTCGGTGAACTGGACGGCGCCCAGCTTGGCGAGGCGGCGCGCCGCGGCGCGCTGCTTCTTGCGCGAGCGGGGCGACTGCCGCTGCAGCCGGGCGGTAAGATCGGCCGCGGACGCGAGGTCGAGATACGGCGCCGTGAGGCGCTGGGTGACGAGGCCGCCGAGCGTGGATACGAACGGTGCGATGGCCGCGTCGTCGCGCACGTGCGGCAGCCACACGAGGTCGGGCTTCAACGTTCCGACGGCCTTGCTCCAGGCCTCGGCAAGCAAGCCATCGGCATCGGAGCCGCAGTCGATGAGCGCGTCGCTGTACTGGCTGACCGGGTTGCCCGCCGCTGCGAGGATGCGCACGCCGGCGCGCCGATAGCTGACCAGCGGCCACGCGAGCACGAGGCGCCCGTCGCGCCGTGCCGTGACGATGGCCAAGGTTCCTGCGCTGTCGCGGTAGTGATCGTACCAATGCCAGCACCAGCCGAAGGTCTGGAAGAGCTGCGTTCCGCGGCCAGCGCGGGCGAAGAGATCGTTCCATTCGGCTTCGAGGTGCGCGAACGCCTCGCGCGTCGTGACGAGGGCGAGCTCGGCGGCGCCCTGCGCGGCGGCGGAAGACGGGTGGCGTGCAGCGCCGCAACGCACGGTCGGCGCCCGGCGGAGTGGGCCAGGCTTCACATGCTTGCGCTCGACGGGAGCGGTCCCCGGGGTTGATGTCATTGTCCGCTTTCGGGCTGGCCGCCCGCCGGGATAGCGGGCAGACGTTAAGACACCGCAAGCGGCATGCCAGGCGCCCGACAAACGCTACAGCAGCGCGATCTCGATGAGGCTCATGGTTACGAGCAGGCAGACCGCCAGCCATACGGCGACGCGGCCGCGGACCGAGGCCGGGCCGCGCTCGAGCACCAGCATGGTCGCGAGCACCGAGGCGCCGCAAAGGTTAATCACCACGAGCCCCGCCGCGCCGAGGCCATGGCCGATCGACATGCCTTCGAGGAATACCGCCGCGGCGACGCCGACGAGCAGCACGCCGCAAATGCGCGGCCAGAATGCGCTGTCGGAGCGGGGCAGGCCGAGCAGGCGCAAGGTCGTCGCGGGTGCCAGCGTCAGGAAGAGGCCGGGGAAGAACTTGATCAGCGTTTCCAGCCAAAGCAGCTGCTGCACGAGGCGGTGCTCCGCCGTGGCGACGCAAGGATCTCAGTCGCCGCTGTTGTCCATGGGATGCTTGATCTTCATCCCTTCGCCCGACGAGCTGCCGCTGCCCCAGCCGGAGAAGAGTCCCTCTTCGGCCTGCTCCGGCGGCGGAGCGCTGGGCGTGTAGTCGCCGGCGAGATGGCGCCCGAGGTCGGCCTTGATGGTTCGCGTTTTGGCGTCGGTGCAGTACTCGCCCTCGCCAGCGACGGCCTTGGCGACGCCGTTGAACGAGACATCGTAAATGCGCTCGATCTTGGTGACGTCCTGGGCGCCGGGCTGCTGGCGCTCGAAGGCGAGATAGGTGGTCTTGAGCTTCGCGGGATCGAAATTGAAGCCGCACTTCACAGCGCGGGCGGAAACGGTGCCGACCTGGAACGCGCGCGCCGGGGCATCGTTAACGGGAGCGGCCGGCTTGCTTTCGCCGAGCAGCGAGCCGGTCGACAGCAGCTCGGTTCCGCCCGAGCAGCCCGCGAGCGCCACGCTGAGCAGCGCCAGCACCGAGCCTGCGGCTTTCATCGCGTGCCCCATTCCCATCGCCCATCCATCCGCGCGGACCTTAGCGCCGCCTGCGATTCCGTCAATGACGGTTCCGCAGCCGTGTTTCGGGTGATCTAGACAACTTTGCGGCAATGGCGTGGGCGCCTTTAGCGCATCAGCTCGGCCATGGCCCTGTCGAGGCCTTCCAGCGTCAGCGGGTACATACGGCCCTCCATTATGTCCCGGATCATGGCAATTGATGGCGTATAGCCCCAATGCTGCTCGCGTATCGGATTGAGCCACACGCAATGGCGCCAGGTGCGCACGACGCGCTGCAGCCACAAGCCGCCGGGCTCGTCGTTCATGTGCTCGACGGCGCCGCCGGTGTGCGTCAGCTCGTAAGGGCTCATCGCCGCGTCGCCGACGAAGATCACCTTGTAGTCGGCCGGGTAGGTGTGCAGCACCTCCCAGGTCGGCGTCGTCTCGGTGCGCCGGCGCGCATTGCTGCGCCAGACGGCCTCGTAGGGGCAGTTGTGGAAGTAGTAGTATTCGAGATGCTTGAATTCGCTGCGCGCGGCCGAGAACAGCTCCTCGGCACCCTTGATGTGCCAGTCCATCGAGCCGCCCACGTCGAAGAACATCAGCACCTTCACCGCGTTGTGCCGCTCGGGCAGCATGCGGATGTCGAGGTAGCCCTTCTCGGCCGTGCCGCGGATGGTGCCCGACAGATCGAGCTCCTCGGCCGCGCCGGAGCGCGCGAACGAGCGCAGCCGTCGCAGCGCCACCTTGATGTTGCGCGTGCCGATCTCGACGCTGGCATCGAGGTCTTTGAACTCGCGCTTGTCCCAGACCTTGACCGCGCGCCGGTGGCGGCTTTCCTTTTGGCCGATGCGCACGCCGGCCGGGTTGTAGCCGTAGGCGCCGAACGGCGACGTGCCGCCGGTGCCGATCCATTTGTTGCCGCCTGCGTGGCGCTCCTTCTGCTCCGCGAGACGCTCGCGCAGCGTCTCCATGATCTTCTCCCAGCCGCCCAGCTCCTCGATGCGCCGCTTGTCGTCCTCGCTGAGGTGCAGCTCGGCGACGAGCCGCAGCCACTCGTCCGGGATGTCGGCCTCGACGGCGTCCGGCAGCGCGGCGATGCCTTTGAACACCTCGCCGAAGGTGCGATCGAAGCGATCGAGATGACGTTCGTCCTTCACCAGGCAGGCGCGCGACAGGAAGTAGAAGTCATCGATCTGCCGCTCGGCGACGCCCGCTTCCAGCCCCTCGAGCAGCGTCAAGTATTCCCTGAGGGAGACCGGTAGCCCGGCGCGCTTCAACGCGTGGAAGAATTTGACGAACATCGGCGGGGCGATCCGTGCAGCGAGGGATACCGCCGCCAACATAGGTAATGGGTCGGGGCCTGCCAACCGCAGGCCCAGTGCCGATCAGTGCCGGCCGGTGCCGATCAGTCGGTCTTCGACTTGCTTGCGGCGGGCTTCATGGCCGCGACGGAGCCCCGGCTACCGCCGAACAGCAGGTCCTTGTCGTCGATGTACCAGCGCTCGACCTCGGTAATCTCCGGCGGCTTGCCGCTGGCGAGCAGCCATCCGTCGACGGCGTATTGCTGCTTGGAGCCGTTGTCGACGAGCACGCCCGCATAGTGGGTCCACCCGCTCCATCCGCGGCGGATATCCTCCTTCACGTAGATGGAGCCGACCGTGTGGTGGCGGAACATCTGATGCCGCTCCATCACCAGCATGTAGCTGGTGAGGTTGGTCGCCACGTCGACGCAATCCATCTGCCCGGGATCGCCGTTGCCGGCCATGTCGTCGCCGGGCCTGTCGCCGGCGGTGCCCACGGCGGTGTCGGCGCGATGCCCCATCCACGCGAGCGCCGCCTTCGTCGCCTCGCGCTCCGCCGCCGCCGACGCGGCGCCTTTGCTCATGATCTTGGTGACGGTGGCGATGTCGGTCGGCTCGAAACGGAATGGTGTCTGCGTGCGGCAGCCGTAGGCGCTGCACACGAACACGCGATCGCCTTCGGGCATGCGCGCCTTGTACTTCTGGTAGTGCACCTCGACGGGGCCCGCGCCGCTGTAGGCGCAGCCCGCGAGCAATGACAGCGCCAGCACGGCAAAGCCAAGGCCGCCCACGGCCTTTGCGCGCGCACGCGCGATGTTGATGTCAGGCTTCACGATGAGGTCGCTTGGAGAGCCTTGGGGAAGAGCTGCCGCCATCACGCACTGAGTCGGGCCATCGCAGCGAGCCCGTGGTCTGCCAATCCCTGTGCAGAGAAGGAACTGATGCGCGTTTGCACGGGCGGCGTGCGGGCATGAAAAAACCGCCCTGGCGTAACCAGGGCGGTTCAAGTGAGAGAGATAGAAGAGTGGCGATCAGAAGTTGATCAGAGCGCCGCCCTTGACATACTGGAAGCTCTCGGTGCCGCAGCCGACGTCGAGGCCGAGGGCTCCGGTGGTGGCGGCGTCAGAGCAGCCAGCGCCCTTGATGTCGCCGTCGATGTGACGGTAGGAGATCCACAGCGACATGGCAGCCGCGTCGATTTCCTGCACCACGCCGAGGCCCCAGAGCTGCGTGCTGGCAGTCATGTCCGAGTCGACCAGCGCATCCGGAGTGGCGTCGCTGAACTTCTCGTACTCGCCGTAGAGCACCGTGTGACCCAGCGGGCTCCAACGCTCGCGCAGACCACCCTTGATGTAGTAGGTGTCACCCGTGGCGCGGTCGTTGCCACCCAGCGTAACGCTGTTGGGATCGACGTGGCCGTAGGCACCGTACAGCCAGAGGCCGGTCGGCACGTGCTCGATGTAGGCGCCGAGCTGGAAGTAGTCGATCCAGCGGTTGTCGGTCTGAGCGCTCGGCGGCACGATGACAGCGACGTCAACCGGCGCACCGATGTCCACACCCAGCAGGCCCGGCTCGGTGAAGAAGTCCTGGCTCCACTGCGAGTAGGCTACAGCGGCAGCAAGCTTGAAGCCGTTGTATTCACCCGAGTAGCGAGCCGCGACGTCCCAGAAGTCGTCCTCACCCCAGGCAGCCGAGAACGAGAACCCGGCGAACGTGGGAGAGTCGTAACGGACCGAGTCACGCGGGGCGCCGAAGCAGTCGCCGCCGGCACCGCCGCCGCCGAAGCAGAAGCCGCCGAGGGTTTGCCAGTTGAGGCCCGAGATCGAACCGCTGCTGTTACGAACGAGGAAGCCGTTGTAGTCGAACATGACCCAGTTCGCCGGAACGAGCGAGCCGGAGCCGTCAACCAGGATCGCGGCGTTGTCCGAAGCCGAGGACTGCAGACCGACGCCGATCTTGCCAAGGTGGTCGCTCTTCAAGAACCAGTAGGACTGGAGGAGCTGAACCGAGTAGGCGCCCGACGAAAGATTGTTGGGCTGCAGCGCGGAAGGATTGTGCTGCGAGAACTGGTTGAGGGTCAGCGAGTCGCTGTCCATCGCCTCGACGTGGATCACATAGCCCGCCGACCAGCCCGGAGAGATGGTCGCCTGACCTGTGAACTTGAAGTGCGAGGCGAGCGTGGAGCCGAGGCCCGTCACGTAGACGTTCTGCTCGGAGCCGTCGTCCCACCACATAACCTGCTCGCCGACCCAACCGGAGATGGTCAGCGAGACCTTCCGGTTGCCCTTGCGGGCGGTGGTCGCCTCGAGTTCTGCGATACGCTCTTCGAGATCCGCGCAGCAGTTGCCGCCGAGGTCGGCCGCGGAGGCGCTGCCGGCGGAGAGACCGCCCGCGAGCAGGCCCGCTGCCACCAGGGCGCTAAGGCTGAATTTATTCATCTATTAGTCTCCCGTCTTCGTCTCAGCTTCTGGCGGACGCTGAACAGATCGAACGCGAGACAAGAAAACCGCCCTAGCAATGCGCAATGCGTATCCCTCAAGGATCGCTGCGTGCCAAGCCGGACACTGCTGTGATTCGCCGGAGTGCAACAATTAGGCAGTGCCGAATTGGTGGTGACGAATCCACGAGTGTGGCGAAGGGGCCACGAGCAGTGTGCCGGTAACAAGTGCGAAAGCCACGTGCCGTACGGGCAAATGACGTTCGTAGGCCGGGTGGAGTCTCGGGTCGAAAGCTAGCGGGTGTCAACGCTTTGGGGGCTGGTTTCCCCGGGTGCGTCGGGGCCGGTTGAGGGCTGCGCCGGGAAACCGCGATAGGCAGGCGCGTGCCGTGGCGCCGGGGTGCCTATGGTGTGTGGCGGCGCGGTGGGGACGACATGTGGATAAGCCGCCGGAGCGGGCTTGCGCGGCACATGCGGTGCCCCGCCGAGGCAGGCTCGGCCGCCATGGCGCGGCGCCGGCAGTGGGGTCTAGCGGTCGAGGCGGGCTGCACAGGCGGTGCAGGCCAGGCTGCAGGCGGGGAGCGCGCTCTCTACGGCGAGACACTTGCCCAGCGGGGGGGGGGTGGCCTGTGCCCACGGGCCGGCGAGCCCGACGGCGCCACGCCGGGTAATGTCTGTCGCTACAACACGCGGGGCCTGTGGAGGGCAGCGGTAGACGGCAGGCCGCGGGCGGCCAGGCCGCAGGTGGGAGCGAACTCTCTACGACTGAGACGCTTGCGCGTTGGCGGGAGGTTGGCCTGTGGCCCACTGGGCGGCGAGCCCGATGCCGCCACGCCAGGTCAGGCCTGTTGCTACAACACGCGGGCGGCTTGAGAAGAGCGCCGGAAGCGCGTCAGGGGTGAGGGCGCGGCAGGCTCGCGAAAGCGATGTGGCCGAGGCAGCGGTCGCGCTCGATCGACGGCGCGATGGCACGGTATTGGCTCGGCCCCGCGGCCAGCGCTGCCCCAAAAAGCAAGAAGCCGCCCGGGTGGGCGGCTTCCGCTGATCTTGAGGATCCGTCAGGCTCAGAAGTTGATGAGCGCGCCGGCCTTCACGTACTGGAAGTCCTCGAAGCCAGCGAGCTTATCAGGATTGTTGTCGCTGTAGTCGAGGTGGCGGTAGGACACCCACAGCGACATGGCAGCCGCGTCGATCTCCTGGACAACACCGACGCCCCAGAGGTTGAAGTCGCTGCTGGTGGCGGTCATGCCGAAGGCAGGCTGCTGGACGAACACACCGGTGGACTGGTTGTTCTCGTACTCGCCGTAGAGCACCGTATGGCCCAGCGGGGTCCAGCGCTCGCGCAGACCGGCCTTCACGTAGTAGGTCTCGGACTCGCCCGAGTTCAAGTCATACTGGGCATTGCCGTAGGCGCCGTAAGCGAACAGGCCCGTCGGCACGTGCTCCAAGTAGGCACCCACCTGGAAGTACTCGAAGGTGTCACCCTCGATTGCACCGAGCGACGAGTCGGTCAGCTCGTTGTAGGCAGCGGCGGCGGCGAACTTGAAGCCACCGTACTCACCCGCATAGCGAGCGGCCACGTCCCACATATCGTCCTCACCCCAAGAGGCCGACACCGAGAAACCACCGAAGGTCGGCGAGTCGTAACGGACGACGTTCTGCGTGCCGCCGTTGCAGTCGCCGATGGCGCCGCCGCCGGCGCAGCCGCCGATGCCGCCCCAGTGCGAGCCGGACACGGTCGCCAGGTTGCCATCAGAGTAGCGGAACAGGAAGCTGTTGTAGTCGAACGCGACCCAGTTGGCCGGAACGAGCGAGCCCGAGCCGTCAACGAGGATGGCGGTGTTGTCCGAAGCCTGCGACTGCTTACCGACGCTGACCTTACCGAGGTGGTCGCTCTTGATGAACCAGAACGACTGCAGCAAGCCTACGCCTTCGGCGAAGCCATTGTTCTGGCCGTTGCTGTCAAGTACTCCGGGAGGTGCGTTCGTGGTCGCCAACGCGTTGTTGTTGCGAACCTCGACGTGCAGCACGTAACCGGCATACCAGCCCGGAGAAATCGTGGCCTGGCCCGTGAACTTGAAGTGCGAGGACAGCGTCGCGCCGATGTCGCCGACGTAGACGTTCGACTCATAGCCGTCGTCCCACCACATCACCTGCTGAGCGACCCAGCCGGAGACCGTGAGCGAGACCTTGCGGTTGCCCTTGCGCGCAGTGGTCGCCTCGAGCTCAGCAATGCGCTCCTCGAGATCGGCGCAGCAGTTGCCCCCCAGATCGGCGGCGGAGGCGCTTCCGGCGGAAAGACCGCCAGCCAGCAGGCCTGCTGCCACCAGGGCACCCAAACTATACTTTTTCATTGACCTACTCCCGTCTGCTTACTTTCTGATGGCGACGCCACGCACAAGTGCCGCCTACTCCCTACGAAAACTCACGCAACCTCGTTCACTTGCACCGCGGCGGCCGCGAAATCGAATCACCGCATGGGGGAAAAGATTAAGCAGAGATTGATCGCCCAGGGAACCGACTCGCTGCCCAATTCAACGGAATCCACGCCTCTTGTGTCTGACTTGCAACGATGCACATTTGGGCCACAACTTTCTGTACGCGCACACATTTCCGCGCTTTTCATCGTCTCCGCCGGCCGCGGTTGTCCACAAAGGGTGCCCCCGTATGGGCGTTCGGACACGCTGTGCAGAAGCCAGGGAGACCTGCCGCCGGCTAGTTGGCCGTGCCCGCCGAGCGCGATTTGCGCGTCTGTATGAACTCGCGCGACAGGAGCGCGAGAAGGATGACCAGGAGCGCGAGGCTATGGGTCATCAGCACCATCGCCGGGCGGTCGGCGAAGCTCTGGTTGACGAAGTGCTGGAGGAAGGCGGGCTGGAAGCGGCCGGCCTCGCCATAGAGCGCCCGATACTGGTCCAGGGTCGCGTCGAGAAGCATGTAGGTGTTGGCCAGCGCCTTGCCGTTGATCCACTCGAAGAGCGCCACGCCGGCAAGGGCCAGGAAGCGGGCGATGATGTTCAGGCTCTCGACGGTCTCGTCGTAGATGAAGAGCAGGGCAAAAATGGCAATGTGGGCGGTTACGAAGAACTGCCAGAGAAAGTCGACCTGCGAGCGAATGGAAAGGATCGCCTCGATGAGCGTCGCTTCCTGGATCATGCCGTCCCCCTTGCGGTGCTGCCCGGCATGGAGGGCGACCGCTACGCCACGTAACGCAACTCTGACCGACGCACCCTAGCGGCTCCCCAGCCGCCCGCAATAGGCGCCGTAAGCCATCGGGCTGCGTGTGCAACCTTTGCGGCTGGAATATGCAGCCATTATGACCGCCGGCGGCAAGCGCATCGGTGCCGCACATCGCCTGCGCAGGCCTGCGTCACTGTCATCTGCTTGCCCAATTTCTGCGGCTACATTACGCTGTTGCGGCGCAATAAAGACGCGCCAAACTGATCGTATGGCCTCTCGTGGGGGCATGGACCTGCCGGCCATGCTGAGCGGCGCATCGATCAAAAGTTCGCCGGAAGGGAACTCCGTAGAGGGCTGTTAAGCCGCTGCAAAGAGGGCTCGCGCCAAGGAGAATATGTCTCCTGGTCGAGGTTTCAGCAGCGGAGTACGTCAGTGCGGAGCCGGCGAGGGGTGCGTACGATCACGGAAAGCAGAAGAAGATAAATGGATTCGACGCGGTTGGACCGGCGATCGGTCCTCATGACTGCCGGCGCCTTCGCCATGCTCGGGGCAAGCATGCGGACAGGCGTTTCGCATGCGCTGGCGGAGCCGGTGGCTGACGCGACGACTGCTTTCAACGCCGGCCTCGTGCAAAATCTCGCGCAGGAGCTGGCGAAGAGCGACTTCGCCAATCCGTCGCTGTCGCTGCCCGATTCCTTCAAGCAGCTCTCCTACGATCAGTTCCGCGACGTGCGCTTCCGGACCGACCAGGCGATCTGGCGCGGCGACAAGATCGATTTCGAGCTGCAGCTGCTGCCGATGGGCTGGCTCTATAATACACCGGTCGAGATCTGGTTGGTCGACAGCGGCAAGGCGCTGCGGCTGAAGGCCGACAGCAATCTCTTCTCGCTCGGACCGCTGGTGAAGGACGCAGGGCCAGGCGCGCCCTACGGCTTCTCGGGATTTCGCGTGCACGGCCCGATCAACCGGCCCGAGTATTTCGACGAGTACATCGTCTTCCAGGGCGCGAGCTATTTCCGCGCCGTCGGTCGCGGGCAGCTCTACGGCCTTTCGGCGCGCGGCCTCGCCGTCAACACGGCGCGGGCGGGGGGCGAGGAGTTTCCCTTGTTTCGCGCCTTTTGGATCGAGAAACCGGCGCAGGGCGCCCGTTCAATCGTCGTTCATGCACTGCTCGATAGCGTATCTACGACCGGTGCATACCGATTTGTCGTCGAGCCGGGTGAAGCAACAACCGTCGACGTCGAGGCGACGCTTTATCCCCGTCGCCAGCTCACGCATGTCGGCCTGGCGCCGCTGACCAGCATGTATCTGCACGGACCCGGACACCATCGCATCGACGACGACTTCCGTCCGGCGGTGCACGACAGCGACGGGCTCGCCATCTTCAACGGCAACAGCGAATGCATCTGGCGGCCGCTCACCAATCCGCGCACGCTGCAGATCAGCGCGTTCCTCGACAAGAACGTGAAGGGCTTCGGGCTGTGCCAGCGGGCGCGCTCGTTCCATTCCTACGAGGACCTCGAGGCGCGCTACGAAAAGCGGCCCAGCCTGTGGATCGAGCCGAAGGGCACCTGGGGCTCGGGCTACGTCGAGCTGATCGAAATTCCGACCAGCGTCGAGATCCACGACAACATCGCCGCCTACTGGAAGCCGGCGAGCGGCGCCCCGGCGGGCCAGCCGTACTCGTTCGGCTATCGCATGTACTGGACGGAGACGCTGCCCATCGCCTGGGCCGGCGCCTCGACGGCGGCAACGCGCGTCGGCCGCGGCAAGCGGGAGGGGACGACGATGTTCGTCGTCGACTTCACCGGCCCCGCCGTCTCGCCGGTGCGCCAGCTTCCCGTGGCGGTCGTCACCGCCAACCCGGGAACCGTCTCCGACATCACCGTCCACGAGAATCCGGAGTCGAACGGCGTCCGCGTGAGCTTTGAGCTCGATCCGGGTGGAACCGAATTGTGTGAACTTCGTTTGGCCTTGCGTCTTGGCGATCAGCAGATTTCCGAGACATGGCTCTATCGATGGACAAAGTCATGAGCGACCCTACGGTGGGCGGCCAGAAGATCGGCCGCATTCCCGACGCCAGCAGCCCCGAGCTGTTGCCGGCGGAGGTGCCGCTCGACATGCCCGATCAGGACTTCAAAGCCCGGGGCGTGAAGCCCCGCCGGCGCCGCGGCTACTGGGTGCCGCGGGCGGCAGTGTTCACCGGGGCGGCTCTGCTGACGGCCGCATTCGCCTACGAGCTTTACGGCGTGATCGCCGTGGAGCAGCCGACGCCGCTGCAGGTGCTGTTCCTCGTCCTCTCGACCATCGCCTTCGGATGGATCGCGCTCGGCTCGCTCAACGCCGCCTTGGGGTTTATCCCGCTGTTCGGGGGTGAGAAGGCCGATACCATCGACCTGCCGCCGCCGACCGCCGTGCCATCCATGCGCACGGCGCTTCTATTTCCGGTCTACCACGAGGATCCGGCCCGCATCGCCGGCACCATCCAGGCCATCGCGCTCGAGCTGCAGTCGATGGGCAGCGCCAGCGGCTTCGATGTCTTTATTCTATCGGACACGCGCGACGAGCGGGACGGCGCCGCCGAGGAAAGCGCCTTCCGGGCGCTGCGCCACCGCCTGAAGGACGTGCTTCCGGTCTACTACCGCCGGCGGCGCGAGAACCGCGCCCGCAAGGCCGGCAATATCAAGGACTGGGTGCGCCGCTTTGGCGGTGCCTACGAGAATTTCGTCATTCTCGACGGCGACAGCGTCATGTCGGGCACGACGCTGGTGCGCTTGGCGCTCGCCACGCAGCGCGACCTCACCGCGGGGCTCATCCAGACCGTCCCCCGCCTCACCGGCGCGACGACGCTGCTCCAGTACCTGACGCAGTTCGCTTCCAACGTGTACGGCCCGCTGGTTGCCGCCGGTCTTGCCTTCTGGCATCGCGACCAGGGCAACTACTGGGGCCATAACGCCATCATCCGCACCGTCGCCTTCGCCTCGGCGGCCGGCTTGCCGACGCTGCCGGGCCGGGCGCCGTTCGGCGGCGACATCCAGAGCCACGATTTCGTCGAGGCAGTGCTGCTCGCCCGCGCCGACTGGGGCGTGCACATGGTGCCGACCATCGAAGGCTCCTACGAGGGGCAGCCGCCGACGCTGCCCGACGTCGTGGCGCGCGACCGGCGCTGGGCGCAGGGCAACCTGCAGCACCTCGGCATCGTGTTTACGTCCAACATCACCACCATGGGCCGCCTGCACCTGCTGATGGGCGCCACGTCCTACCTCATGTCGCTGGTCTGGGCGTCCTCGCTGGCCGTCGGCATCGTGCTGGCCCTGCAGGGTCAGCAGATGATCCCGAGCTACTTCATCGACGAGAAGACGCTGTTCCCCGTGTGGCCGGTGACCGATCCGGGCGCCGCCTTGCGGCTGTTCTTCGCCACCATGCTGATCGTGCTGATGCCGAAGTTCCTCGGCCTGGCGCTGGAGATCAAGCGCGTACGCCAGGGCCGCGAGGCCTTCGGGACGACGCGCGCCGTCCTTGGCGTCGTCACCGAGACGCTGATGTCGATTTTGCTGTCGCCCATTCTCATGGTCACGCAGACGATAGCCGTCTTCCAGGTGCTGCTTGGCCTCGACTCCGGCTGGCGGGCCCAGAGCCGCGATGGCAACGGCATTCCGTTCATGGAGGCGCTGCGCTACCACCGCTGGCACATGCTGACCGGTGTCCTCATGGCGCTCGCCTGCTACGAGGCGTCGGCGCTGGTGCTGGCCTGGATGTCGCCCGTGATCCTCGGCCTCATCCTCTCGGCGCCGCTTACCTGGCTGACGTCCCGTAGCGCCAGCCGGCCGATGCGGACGCTGCTTTCGACGCGTGACGGGCGCACGCCGCCGGCCATCGTCGAGAGCGCGCGCCGGGCCTCGGGCGAGTGGGCCGACCACATCGCCATGCGGGCGCTCGAGGCGAGCAACGTGGTCGAGATCCGCGCGGCTTGATTTCTGACTGACACAAGCGACGAGAAGCTTTGTGCGGCGGCTCTCGTCGGAGGCGATGAGATCCGGCGCTCGCGCCGGGGCGCGTTGCGCCCTTGCCCGCTCCGCGGGCGCAAGTAAGTGAATGGATTGGTCGAGCGAACGCGAAACCGGCGCTTCTCACGGAATGCCAGTGCCGGGCAGGGCTACGCGCCTCAACCAGCCCCCTACGGTGAACCTCGCTTGACCGCCGGAGGCGGGACCGCCCAAGGGCGCCCGGCGCGAGCGCCGGCCATCAGCTCGCGCGACAGCAACCGCTCAACAAGCTTCTCTCAGCTCGCATCACGCCCCGAAGACGTCGCGTTGCGGCGGAACGCTTCCGCCAGCATATCGCGCGCCCGCACCGGCGGCGCCGTGATGAACGGCAGCGGCCTGCACACCTCGACGCCCGCCGCGCCGACCCGCGCCGTCAGGGCACCGTTGAACGCGCCCTCCCCAAGCCGCCGCGACAGCCGGCGCAGGATGTCCTGGCCGAGGAACTGCCCCAGCAGATCGTCGGTGAGCGCCACGCCGCCCGTCGCCAGGATGTGCCCGATCACCAGCCGCGCGAGCCGCAATGCGCCGAGCGGTCCCGGCCGGCCGCCGTACAGGCCGGCGATGGTGCGCAGCATGCGCAGGTTCTCGACCAGCACGTAGAGCATGGCGATCCACGGCATCGGGCTGATAGCCGTCACCATGCCGATGCGCTTGGCTGCCGCCAGCACCGTTCGCCGCGCCTCCTGATCGAGAGGCATCACCAGCTCGCGGTCGGCGAGGGCGAGAAGATCGCCCGCGTTCAGCACCGAGCGCTCGTGCTCCGCGAAGCGGGCCAGCGGCCAATGCAAGTCGGGGCGTCCGGCCAGCAGATCGGTCAGGTGGCGCACGGCCCGCCGCTCGCTGGCGGCATCGCCCGTGTCGAGAGCGTGCGTCACCTCCTGGCGCAGGGCTTTCAGCCGGCGCAGGCGGAACAGGCCGAAGATCTCGCGCACGATCAGCGCCAGCACCGAGATGCCGACGAGGCAGAGGAGGCCGAAGGCGAGCCAGCCGACCCAGTCCTGCCGTTCCAACGCCACCTCGACGTAGCGGGCGAACCACATGGTCGTCGCCAGCGCCAGGAGTCCGGCGAGCCCGGACAGGAGCATGCCGCCCCAGCGGATGCCGCGCGACAGGTCGCCGACCGTCGGCCGGATCGTCGGGCGCGATGCCTGCCGGCGACGCCGGGCGGCGAGCGGCCCCTCGTCGGCAGGGGGCGGGGCCTCGCGCACCTCGGCGGCCCCGGCGCGGAGGGCGGGATCGTCGGGGGCGAAGGCGCGCGGGCGGCGCATTTCGGTTTCGGATGTCATGCGAGCCAATCCGCAAGCAGGAAATCGAGCGCGCGGTCGAGGCGGACGTGCGGCAGCGGTGGCGCCTCCCCGTCGATACCGGGAGGCATGAGGCGCGGTGGCCGGAAGCGTATGAACTGCCCGGCCGGTGCCGCGTCCGGCTTAAGTGCATCGCGCGGGCGTGCCGGCAGGTCGCCGGGAAACACGGCCGCCTCGGTGCGGCCGTCGAACACCCGGTCGCCGATGCGCTGGCCGGGCATCGGGACGCCGACGATGCAGGGGAGCAACTCGTTGCCGACCTTGGCGTCGGCCTCGCGCGTGGCCCGCAGGGCGGCGAGCGCCTGCACGCCGACCTCCGCCCCGGTATCCTCGGCGCGACCCATGGCGCGGTCGATGATGACGCGCAGGATCGCCTCGAGACGGTCGTGGCTGGAGGAGTGGATGTGATCCGCCTTGGTGGCGGCAAAGAGCAACTTGTCGATCCGGCGGGTGAACAGGGCGGTGAGCCAGTTGCCGGCGCCGATGCGGAAGACGCGCAGCACCGCGTCGAGCGCCCGCTGCAGGTCGACGACGGCGTCGCCGCCCTCGTTCAGCGGCCCGAGCACATCGACGAGCACGATCTGCCGGTCGAGGCGGCTGAAGTGGTCGCGGAAGAACGGTTTGACGACGTGCGTCTTATAGCTCTCGAAGCGCCGCGCCATCATGGCGGCGAGGGACCCGCGCGCGGCGGCCGGCCGGTCCGCGAGGTCGAGCGGACAGAAGGTCAGCAGCGGCGAGCCTTCGAGATCTCCCGGCAGCAGGAAGCGGCCGGGACCGGTGGTGTGCAGCACGTGGTCGTCGGCGCGCGCGGCCTTGAGGTAGGCGGCGAACAGATTGGCGCCGCGCAGGGCGAGCTGCTCGTCCTTCGGTGCCGCCGGATCGACCGTCGCCAGGAACTCGCGCCAGGCTTTCGAGTGCGCCTGACGGCGCGGGGCCTTGGCTTGCTCGACCGCCTCGGCGCACCACTGCTCGTAGGTCATGTCGAGGAGCGGCAGATCGATCAGCCACTCGCCCGGGTAATCGACGACATCGAGGTTGAGGCGCGAGATGCCGAAGGCGCGGCGTAGCGCGCTCGCCGACTTGAACTCGATCGTGACGCGCACCTGGCTGAGGCGACGGGTGCTTTCGGGCCAGTCGGGCGGATCGCGGGACAGCGCCTCGAGGTGCCCTTCGTAGTCGAAGCGCGGCACCTGATCGTCGGGCTGCGGCTCCAGGTAGGCGCGCTCGATGCGGCCCTCGGCTTCCGGCAGGAAGAACGGCAGGCGCCCGCCCGAGACGAGATTGCGGATCAGCGCGGTGATGAAGATCGTCTTGCCGGCGCGCGACAGCCCGGTGACGCCCAGCCGCAGCGTGGGCGTCATCATGTCGGTCAGCACGGCACCGGCGCGTTGCCAGGGCTGACGCGTGGGGTCGTCCAGGTCGGAAACGGTGCCGGATGAGGACAAGGGGGACCTCGTGAAGGGTCCCCACTAGCTAGTGCCAAGCGGGCGGCGCGGCAAGCCAGCCGTGCACGCGTTCGCCTTAGCCGTAGAAAATGACGGCGACCGCGGCCGCCATCACGGTCATGCCCATGAGGATGATCAGACCGCTGCGAAAGAACTCTGCCATCGATCCCTCCACCTGATTATCGTGTCGTTACATGCACTCTAGGCCCGTGCCTTTGAACGATCGCTGAAGCCGGCCGTCAGCCGGTGTTCATGTTGCGGACGGCGAAGGCCGCTCGATGCGCGGGCCTCACGGTGCGGCACCGGGCGCGGCCTCGGAAGCGGCAGGCCCGCCGGTCCAGCTCTTGTCGGGCATCGAGATCGTGATGCGGCGCGAGCCCAGGAGCTGGTCCGACACCCACGGCAGCGTGCGCTCGAACACCACCGGGGCGACCTTGCGGCCGAAGAGGCGCTCGACGAAGTCCGGGCGCGTGGGAGCCGCGGTGAGGAGCGTCAGGGTGAACCGGTAGTCGCCGGCCTCGTCGGCCAGCTTCGGCAGCGGGTTGCCGACCGGGTAGAAGCGGACCGTCTCGCTGAAGGTGCCGTGGCCGGGAATCGAAAGCGGTGCGAACGACCGGTTCGGCGCGTCGGCGTCAACCTGGTGCTCGCCGAGGAAGGCGCTGTAGTAGCGCTTCACACGCTTGGATTTGACGTCCTCGACGCTGAGTTCCATCGACAGCACCGTGCCGGTACGGGCGCCGGCGTTGGTGATGGTGAGCGGCACGGCGAACAGCTCGGTGTCGCCGCCGCCGTCGCGGGCGTACTGGACGACCGGCGGCACGTAGACCTCGATATCGGCGGTTTTGAAGCTCGACTCGTAGAGCGAGAAGGCGGAGATCACCAGCGCCAGCGCCGACAGGATCGTCGCCTGCAGACCCCCGTAGCCGATCGCGGCCGTCAGCCCCGCGAGCGCACTGTCCTCGTTCGGCCGAACGCCCCCCGTCGTCGTCATGTCGTCTCCCGCTTGGCCGTGCCGACCATCCTTGACGGCGGCTATCCACCCGTCCCATTGCGGCGGCCGCATGGCGCCGAGGTTCACGGAATGTAACCGATCCTCACCCGCGCGGCGGCCGCCGGCGGCGGCTCTATTTGCTGTCCGATACGGGCCGCACGATGCGGTGCTTCTCGTCCGACAGCGGGCGCTGGATGAGGTTCGCGCCCTCGCGCAGCAGGTCGCTGCCCGACTCCCATACGTCGGTCTCGACCGCGTGCGCCTTCACCTTGTCGATCCACGCCTGGCTGACGCCGGCCGGCACCCAGTACTTGTCGACGAGCGCGAGCCACCGGTCGCGGTCGAGCGACACGACGCTGCGGTGCGCGTGGTCCATGTGCGAGACCTCGTGGAAGAGCCACAGGCTGGCCGGCGCGGCGAGCCGCTTCTGGCCCTGCACGTAGATGAACACGCACATGGAGCCGCAACGCTTGCCGGCGGCGACGCTGGTGATGAGCTTGTGCGTGCGCTTGATGTCCTGCAGCACGGCGATGACGCGCTCGCCCTCGGCGACGGAGCCACCGGGGGAATCGATGCGCAGCACGACGGCGGTGGTCTTGTCCTTTGCCTTGTCGAAGGCGGCGCGGACCTGCTCGCTCATGCCCTTGCCGATGATGCCCTTCCAGACCATGACGAGGATGTCGGGGTGATCATGCATGTGGCCGGAGCGGAGCTTCGGCGTATGGGGCCGGGATGCGGCGCTTGCCGCCAGCGTGCCTAGGACCATGAAGGCGGCAATGGCAGCCGCCAGGGCCGCCGTTGCGCGGATGATGCGAGCCGATGCGGACATGTCCGACCTCCCGATGCAGGATACCCCTTTATAGCGGTTCCTGACGGGGACGGAGTATCCGGCGTGACAGGCGGTTACTCCCCGCGCCGCCGGGCCATGAAGGCGATGCGCTCGAACAGGTGCATGTCCTGCTCATTCTTGAGGAGCGCACCGGCGAGCGGCGGGATCAGCTTGCGGCTGTCGTTCTCGCGCAGCGTCTCGGGGCTGACGTCCTCGTTGAGGAGCAGCTTCAGCCAGTCGAGCAGCTCCGAGGTCGACGGCTTCTTCTTGATGCCCGGCAGCTCGCGGATGTCGTAGAAGATGCGCATCGCCTCCGATACCAGGCGGCTCTTGAGGCCGGGGAAGTGCACCTCCACGATCTGGCGCATCGTCTCGTCGTCGGGGAACTTGATATAATGGAAGAAGCAGCGGCGCAGGAAGGCGTCCGGCAGCTCCTTCTCGTTGTTGGACGTGATGATGACGATCGGACGGTTGCGGGCCTTCACCGTCTCGCCGGTCTCGTAGACGAAGAACTCCATGCGATCGAGCTCCTGCAACAGGTCGTTGGGGAACTCGATGTCGGCCTTGTCGATCTCGTCGATCAGGAGCACCGCCCGGACATCGCTGTCGAACGCGTCCCAGAGCTTGCCGCGCTTGATGTAGTTCTTGATATCGTTGACGCGCGGGTCGCCGAGCTGGCTGTCCCGCAGGCGGGAGACGGCGTCATATTCATAAAGGCCCTGGTGGGCCTTGGTCGTCGATTTGATATGCCACTCGATGATCGGCACGCCGAGCGCGTCGGCCACCTCGAGCGCCAGGGCCGTCTTGCCGGTGCCGGGCTCGCCCTTGATGAGGAGGGGACGGGACAGGGCGATGGCGGCGTTGACGCTGATCTTGAGGTCGTCCGGCGCCACGTAGCGGCGCGTTCCTTCGAATTTCATCGGCGGGAAAGTATCCTGATTTGCGGGCCTGCCGTCATTTAGGGGTGGGGCAGGCAGCGGGGCAAGCAGGTCGCCCGGGAGCCATTGCCGCAACGCCGCCGCTGCCGGCTGGCAGGCGGCCGGGGTGCCGGCGACCGATTCGGAGGCCCTACCTTTTTCTTGTCTCGCCCGCAACTTACGTCAGCTCGCGGAACGCCTTGACATACGTCGCCACTATCGCCAATAGGAGGCGCCTAACAGCTCGTTACCGCCGGTTGAGGGGCCGGCCGTCTCTTCAAGCCTCCCGGAGGCACGGATGAGCAAGCAGAGCGCCAAGAAGCCTGCCAAGGCGAAGGCCACACCGGTGAGCCACGCCGCACCGGCGCGCGCGGCAAAGAGCAACGGTGGAGCAGCCCCCAGAACGAAAGCTGCCGCCAACCCGAAGGCCAGTGACAAGAAGACCGTCGAAAGACCGGTTGCCGAGAAGCAGAAGGTTGCGGGGAAAAAGATGACGGCACGCGCCAAGTCTTCGTCGATTGTGCTGCCAGCCGACTACCGTCCTTCCGAGGACGAGCCTTTCATGAACGAGCGCCAGCGGATCTATTTCCGCAACAAGCTGCTGGCCTGGAAAGACGAGATCATCCGCCAGACGCGCGAGACGCTGATGGGGCTGCACGAGGAGTCGACGCAGCACGCCGACCTCGCCGACCGCGCCACCTCCGAGACCGACCGGGCGCTGGAGCTGCGGGCGCGCGACCGCCAGCGCAAGCTGATCGCGAAGATCGACGCGGCCCTGGCCCGCATCGAGGACGGCTCCTACGGCTACTGCGAGGAGACGGGCGAGCCGATCGGCTTGAAGCGTCTCGATGCACGTCCCATCGCGACGCTCTCGGTCGAGGCGCAGGAGCGCCACGAGCGCCGCGAGCGCGTCTACCGCGAGGACTGAACCGGCCGCGCGCTTCGGCTCGCGCCGCCGCGCGATAGCCTTCCTCAATCGCCGTTCGGGCGCCGCGTCTCGGGCGCCTGCTGGTCCCCGCCTTGCTGCTCGTGCGCCTGCCGCTCGCTGCCGATGCGCTTCAGCACCGCCGGCAAGCCTTCCATCTCGCGCACGTTGATATCGCGGTGCTGGGTCGGGAACTCGATGCCCGCCTCGTGGAAGGCGCGCAGGATGCGCACGCGCAGATCGGACCGCGCGTCGCCCACCTTGTTGACGTCCGACACCACGCCGATGACCTCGAAATCGAGCCCTTCGGGACCGAAGTTGGCGAGCCCGGCCGAAGCCGGCGGATGCTTCTGCACCAGCGGGCACTCCCCGGCCACCTTGAGCAGCGTCGCGATCACCTGCTCGGGGTCGGACCGGTTGCTGACCGTAACCTTGACCAGCGCGCGGCCCAACGCGTTGCGGTGCGTCCAGTTGGTCACCGTCGAGGTGATGAACTCCGAGTTCGGCACGATGAGGCTGGCGCGGTCGAACGTCTCGATCTCGGTCGAGCGCACCGAGATGCGCCGCACGAAGCCTTCCTGCCCGTTGACCGTCACGCGGTCGCCGACCTTGATCGGCCGCTCGACGAGCAGGATCAGGCCGGAGACGAAGTTGTTGACGATCGACTGCAGGCCGAAGCCGATACCGACGGACAGCGCACCGGCGACGATGGCGAGGCTGGTGATGTCGAAGCCGGCGTAGGAGATCGCCGCCAGCGCCGCGAGCGCGAAGCCGATGTAGCCGGCGCCCGTGTAGATGGAGTTGGCGAGGCCCGGATCGAGGCGCCCTTGCGCCAGTGCTCCGGCGGCCAGCCATCTTTGCACGAAGCGCGTGGCGGCGAGCAGAAGCGCGAACAGCACCACCGCGGCGAGGATGCGCGCCGGGGAGATGCGCACCCCGCCGACGTCGAAGCCGAACAGCACGCCGCGCAGCCAGGCCGTCATGTCGGGGAGGGTGATGCCCCACGACAGAAGCAGCAGCGGGATGGCGACGGCGAACAGCAGCAGCATGAGCACGCCGCGCTCCAGGCGCGTCAGCTGCGCGCGCCCGAAATCGTCGAGGCTCAGGCGCTGCTCGATGATGGCGCTCATGCCGCTCGGCCGCTCGCTGGTCTTCGGCACGAGCGCCTCGATGGCGACGTACAGCACCGCGACGAGCAGGATGCCGGCGCCGGTCGTCAGCAGCTGCGTGACGATGAAGCGGCCCAGCACGATGTAGCCGAGCAATGTCGCGGCAACGAGAAGCACGGCCAGCGCGACCAGCGGCACTTTCAGCCACAGCGGCCGCCAGCGCGACACCGCCTGCCCGGGTGCGGTCTCGCGCGTTCGCATCGGCGTACGCGCGATCAAGAGCAGCAGACCCGCGTAAAGGACGCTCGACACGAACGCGGCGATGATGCTGGCCGACAGGGGCAGCGACAGGATGGCGACGAGGCGGCGCACGATGTAGTCGAGCGCAAAGACGACCGCGATGCCCTGCACCGCATAGCATATGGTCCGCGCGGCGGCGTCGTCGAGATCGAAGACGCGCCAGCGGGGGCGGCCGGGCTGCAGCAGCGCGCGCGCCACGGCCATGATGCCGATCATGACGAGAAGCGGGAACAGCGTCGCCTGGGCGAAGCGCTCGACCTGCCAATAGAGCAGGCCCAATTCGTCGAGACCCGCGTAGAGCGCAAGCAGGGCCACGGAGCCCGGAAGAGCGAGCGCGGGAATCACCCACGCGGCGGCGGCCGCGCGCTGGGGCAGTGTCGGTGCCGTCGGTCCGCGCTCGTCGAGCCAGAAGCGCATGAAGCGCCGTGACGCAAAGCGCAGGGCGAGGAAAAGGAGCAGCGAGGCGCCGACGACCAGCGCCAGGCCGTGTGCATTCAGCTTGGCGACCGACCACCAGTTGGAAAGCACGAAGCCGATCTGACGGCCGGCGAGCGGCAACTGATTGGCGCCCTGTGTCCATACCCGCCACTGCAGCGGCGTGTCCGTCTGGCGGAACAGGAAGCGGGTGAAAATGCCCTGGCGCACGTGCTGCACGCGGCTGACGAGCTGGCGTGCGCGCACCTCGATGAGCGCCGCCTTCTTGATGGCACCATCGATCTGCGCCGCGATGCTGTTGAGCCGCTGCCGCTCGGCCGCCACATCGGGCGCCTCCGGCGGATCGTCCGGCTTGGGCGGGGCCCCGAGCTTGTCGATCTGCGATTTGACGTCGTCGAGCGGGCGCCGCAGCGCCTCGGCCGCGTCTTTCGCCCCGCTTTGGATCTTCTCGATGTTGGCGCGCAGTGCGGCCAGCTCGCGCTGGCTGCCGGGGGACTGGTCGAGGTTCTTTTCGGCGGCGTCGATGTCAGCCGAGAGCCCGTTGACGGGCCGTACCAACTCCTCGACGGCGGGGCTTGCCGGCGCCGGCTCGGGGAGGGGCGGAGCGGCGGCCGGGCTCGCCTGTCCGGCGGGCTGGCCCTGCGAGGCAGCGGGCGGCGCGCCCGGAGCCGCCGGTGCGGGCGGCGGCTGGGCCGCGGGCGGCTGCGCATCTGGAGGCGCGGGCTGCGCCGCGCCGGCCGGTTGCTGGGCTGCCGCTCCGGAAGCGGGCGGCGCCGGCTGCGCAGCTTGCGGCTGAGCGGGCGCCTGCGCTTTGGGAGCGGTGGGTGTGGTTTCGGGCTGGACCTGCGGAGCGGCGAACTTGCCGGCCGGCTGCTGCGCAGGCGAAGACTGCGGCGCCGGCGCCTGTGCGTGCGTCGTCTGCGGCACCGAAGCGGCGATGGCGCCGACGAGCGCGAGGAGTGCAAAAAACGGTGGCGATCGGCGCATCAGAACCTCCGCGCGGGAACGAACGAATTAACGCTCTCTGCCCGCGCCGTCACTCGGCTACGAGACCGAGCGGCGGCGACGTGCGCCGATGCGCCGCCGCGGTCGTATGCGTCTCGGCGTTCGCCGCACCAATGCCGGTTTCGATCACGATGTCCACCGGACCTCCTGTCATCACGAGATGCTCCACATCGTCCCGGCGCACCAGCAGGAGCTTGCGCTTGGCGTCGACGGCAACCTGCTCGACGATGTCGATGCGCTTGGCCGGCTTTTGTTTGAACAACGTGGTGAGAGCTGGGCCCCGCATCATTTTCCTCACGATGACAGCCACCGCAACTGCGGCGGCGGCGAGGAACGCAACGGCGAGCACGGGCAAAAGAACTTCCGTCATTTCTCACTTCGCGGGTGTAAGCTGCACTGATCGCTTGCAGTTTCAAAATCGCCGCCAGCCTTGCCGCACGGCCCCTCGGACCATATCTGCCAGTTTAGGGCATTTTAACCCTAATGATTGAAGTGTTGACGGGTAAAGCGCCGCAACCGAACGAACGCCGCGCCAATAAATACGGGCCATTCACGTCTGTCCGATGCGTGTGTTCTACGGTGCGAAGCTTCCTGTGTGTAATGCGTATCAGAGTACATCGCCCATGCCGGCGCCCCACGCTTCCAGCCACCAGAATCAGATAGCTTCCCTGCGCATGCGAGAGCACGACGCAATCGAGCTGCCGTCCGCTCCCTTCGATGCCATCTCACCGATGCAAGGGTTGAACGGCTACCTGCCGACCATCGCTGCGGCCGTCGTCGGCGCGTTGATCGCGTTCGGCGTCGTGGCCAGCGGCGCGGGAACGCCGGTGCTCGTCACCATGCTCGGTGCGCTCGCCACGGTGGGCCTCTTCGCCCTCTTTGCGTACGCGACGGGATACATCCGCTTCGGACAGCGCTCGCCACTCGGCGATCTCGTCCGCGCCGCCGCCGACGGCATGGACGTCGGCGTCATGATCGCCAGCCGCGGAGGCGATCCGGTCTATTCCAACGCCGCTTTCGAAAAGATCGTCGGCCCGCGCGAGCGCGACAGCCTCATCGCCCTGCAGCAGTTGCTCGCCGCCGACGCAGGCGCGAGCTCCGCGCTGTTCCGGCTGACACGCGCGGCCGAGCGCGGCGAGACGCTCACCGAGGAATTCTCACTCGTCCGTGCCGGCACCAGCCGCCGCACCCGTCTCAGCCTGCAGCTCTCGGTTGCTCCGGTGACGACCGAGGAGGGCAAGCCCGAAAGCGACCTCGTCCTGTGGCGCCTCATCGACGTCACCGCCGACCGCCGCCGCGAGTCCGATCGCATCGCCGGCGTCGAGGTGCAGCTGGCGCAGTTCGACAATGCCCCCATCGGCCTTGCCTCGGTGGGCGCCGACGGGACGCTGCTGCACGTCAACGCGACGCTGGGGCGCTGGATCGGCCGCGCGCCGAAGAAGGTGCTGGAGCAGCATCTGACGCTCGCCGACATCGCCTCGGGCGACAGCGCCGCCTTGCTGGCGCGGCTCAGCGGCAGCAACACGCCCGATCAGATGGAGACACTCGACGTCGATCTGACGCGCGAGGACGGCCGCGTGCTGCCGGTACGGCTGCTGGCGCGGTCGGTACCGAGCGGGCGCGGGCTTACGGTGGCTGTGGTCGACATCGCCGGCGAGGCAGCGGCGGAGCTGGAGGGCGACGACACCGGCGCCCGGTTTGCCCGCTTCTTCCAGTCGGCACCGTTCGGCATCGCCATGCTCGGAACCGATGGACGCATCGTCAGTGCCAACTCGGCCTTCTGCCGGCTGGTGCTGGATGGCGCGGCCGGCGTCGGCATTTCGGCCGCCGACGCGCTGGCGCGCGCTTCCGACGCGGCGACGCGGGCAGCCGTCGAGGAAGGCCTGAAGCGTGTCATCTCGGGCCGTGTGCACAACGTGCCGATCGACATCGCCTCCGGCCCCAAGCGCGAGCAGGTGTCGCGCGTCTACATGAGCCCGTTCGCCAGCGGCGGCACGCGCGAATCCGCCATCCTCTACGTCGTCGACGCGACCGAGCAGAAAGCGCTCGAGGCGCGCTTCGCGCAGAGCCAGAAGATGGAGGTCGTGGGCAAGCTCGCCGGCGGCATCGCCCACGACTTCAACAACATGCTGACGGCCATCCTCGGCTTCTCCGACATGCTGCTCGCCCAGCATCGGCCGAAGGACGTCGCCTACAAGGACCTGTCCAACATCAAGGCCAGCGCCAACCGCGCCGCCGAGCTGGTGCGCAAGCTGCTGGCCCTCGCCCGCCAGCAGACGCTGCAGAACGAGATCGTCGATCTCGGCGACGTGCTCACCGATCAGTTCAACATGCTGAAGGGCTACCTCAGCGAGAAGAGCGAGCTGAAGATCTCGACCGTGCCGGAGCTGTGGCACGTGATGGTCGACAAGCACGAGTTCGAGCAGGCGCTGTTCAATCTCGTCACCAATGCCAAGGACGCGATGCCCGACGGCGGCGCCGTCACCATCCGCGCGCGCAATGTGCCCGAGCGCGAGACGCAGAAGTTCGAATACCGTGAGTTTGTGCCCGGCGAGTACGTGCTGATCGAGGTCAGCGACACGGGCCACGGCATGAGCCGCGAGGTGATGGACAAGATCTTCGAGCCGTTCTTCACCACCAAGGCGATCGGCAAGGGCACCGGCCTCGGCCTCGCCTCGGTCTACGGCATGGTGAAGCAGTCCGGCGGCTACATCTATCCCGACAGCGAGGTCGGCAAGGGCACCACCTTCCGCATCTACCTTCCGCGTCACAACGTCGAGCGCGACGACGAGGTCGCCCCGGCCCAGAAGGAGAAGAAGAAGGAGCAGAAGGCCGCCGACCTCACAGGCACCGGCCGCGTGCTGCTGGTCGAGGACGAAGAGGTCGTGCGCAACTTCGCCGCGCGGGCACTGAAGCGCCAGGGCTACAAGGTCCTGGAGGCGGCGAGCGGCGTCGAGGCGCTCGAGGTCATGGAGAAGAGCAAGAGCAAGATCGACATCGTCGTCTCCGATGTCGTCATGCCCGAGATGGACGGCCCGACGCTGCTCAAGGAGCTGCGCAAGAAGAATCCCGACATCAAGATCATCTTCGTGTCCGGCTATCCCAACGACGCCTTCAAGTCGTCATTGGGCGAGGAGGATTTCGCCTTCCTGCCGAAGCCCTTCTCGCTGCCGCAGCTCGCCGCGAAGGTGAAGGAAGAGCTGGCTCGCTGAGAGTTGCGGGGGTGCTTGCCATGACGACTGCACGTCTTCTGCTGCTGGCTCTGCTCGTCCCGCTGCTGTGGACGCCGGCCGCCGCTACGGACTCGCCGGGCAGGATCGTGCCGCGCGCCGGCATGACCATCGCGCCGCTGCCGACCGATGCCGCGGTGCGCAACGGGATGCTCGCCATTCGCGACGTCGTGCGCACCAATCACTCCCTGGTCACGCACCGGCGGATGCCGCCCGATCACGCGCAGCGCTTCGCGGCGCAGGTGAAGATCGAGGCCGACAGGATCCTGGCCAAGACCAGTCTTTCCGGCGATGCGCTCGAGAAGCTGCGCGCCCTGCTGGCGGACATCGTCAGCGGGCTCGGCGCGGTGGCAAGGCCGGACGAGGGCGCCACGGCGCTGGATGGCCTCGCGCGCGCGGACGCGGCCCTGGCGCGCTATCCGCAGGAGTTCGACGATCCCACCTGGAAACCCCTCCAGGCCGTTGAGTAGGTTGGGTTGAGCGTACGCGAAACCCAACGCTTCGTGCCGGCGCACAACGCGACCGATCTGCGTGCGCAAAGTTGTTGGGTCCGGCCGCTTCGCAGCCTTGACCCAACCTACACTCATTCGCCGCCGATGCCGATAGGCAGCTTGGGCATTTCGCCAGAACCCCAGTGCGGCTCGTAAACGCCGCGGGCGACCCATTTCTGAAAAGTCGAATGCGGCCATTCAGATGGCGCGGCCGCCAGACCATGACGCACGGGATTGTAATGGATATAGTCGAGATGCACGGCAAAGTCCTGTTCGCCTGTGATGGCATGCTCCCAAAACCGACGCTGCCAAACGCCTCGCTCTCCCTTTGCGCGGCGGCTCGCACTCCGATCCTTGCCGTCGACAGTCGGGGTACCGCTGCGGCTGAAACGGCTCTTTATCAGTCGCAAGCGGGTTGAGAAATCTGCGTCGCCCTCGGGCAGGCTCCATATGATGTGGAGATGGTCGGGCAGGATCACTTCGGCTTCGACCTCGAACGGCCAGGAGACGCGAACGTCTTCAACCGCAGCCTGATAGTCCGCAACGGCATCGGCCGACCGAAAAAGAGGGCGTCGCCGTTCGGTAACGAGGGTGAAGAAATAGGTCGCGCCGGGAATACGCAAGCGGCGATAGCGCATCCACTCGTCCCCGTGACAATGCCCAAGTTGGGTTTCGCTTTGCTCAACCCAACCTACCTCTGGCGTGTCCGGAATGACAGACGGCGACGCTAAAACTTGCCGGTGATGCCGACGACCGGGCCCTGCTGCACGACGTCGAATTCGTAACGGTCGACGCCGCTGCCCTGCACGTAATCGACCGACAGGGCGCGGTAGCCGAGGTAGCCGTCGAAATCGATCCCAACCTGCGTACCGAGGTAGAAATTGTAGGTGGCGATCGCCTGCCAGGTGAAGCGGCTGCCGACGTCGAAGCCGCCGAAATCGCCGCGCACGACGAACGTCTCGGTCGGCGAGTAATGATAGGTCATGCGCGCGCCGAGGAACGGGTCGATCCAATCGACGCCGCCCGAGCGCGCCAGCGCCTCGGAGCCCGACACGATCAGCCCGTCGATGTCGGCGGTGCCGGCGAGCGCGAGGTTGACGTTCAGCTCCTGGTGCCAGTAGCGGCCGCCGACGAGCAGATCGAGCGTCGTGTCGGCGGGGCCGGGGCCGGGCCCAAGCCGCCAGCGGTTCGTCTCGTACATGCCGCCGAACTCGACCATCCACTGCTGGAGATCGGCCGACAGCGTGCCGCCGACGGTGCCGGAGACGTTCGGCGAGAAGGTGCGCGAGCGCAGAAAGCTGTCGGAATTGCTGGTGCTCGTATAGATGACGTCGGAGAACAGCGTGATCGCCCCGCGCCGCGCCTGCTGGTAGCTCATCCAGGCGAAGTTGAGTGAATCGAGCAGTTGTCCCGGGTTCTGATGGACCGTGAACTCGCGGCCTTTGACGGCGGCGTCGCCATCGACCCACGGCAGCCAGGCATAGGGCGTGAACTGGAAATGCCAGCCGCTCGGTCCGGGTGCGATCGGCGCTACCGGCGCAGGCCCATAGCCGTCGGCGCGAGCTGCCCCCGAAATGAGCACCAGCGCGGCAGTGAGACAGGCAGGCGCGCGCATTCCATCGCTCCCTTGGCGGGATTTCCACAGCTTACGCACATTGTCTGATTCGCGGTTTTCCGGTTGTGACTCAATGGCCACGGCTCGCCGGCTTGCGGCTGCGCGAGGGGTCAGCCGAACACGTAGTCGATGATGTAGGTGCGCGCGTCGGCCGGCAGGCCCTCCGGCGGCTTCACGAACTTGGCGCGGTGGATCGCATTCACCGCCGCATCGTCCATCGCCTTGTTGCCGCTCGACTTCAGCACCCGCACATAAAGCAGGTCCCCCTGCTGCGTAATCTGGAAGCTGACCAGCACGCGTCCAAACAGCGCGACGGGCCCGGGCCGCGTCTTCATCAGCGCGTCGATGACGCTCTTGGTGAACTCGTCCGACTTGCCGCCGGCGCCGACGCCGCGCACCTGCATGCCGCCGCCCGATACCATCGCCTGCTGCTGGCGTTGCGGCCGGCTCGGCTTGCGGTCGTAATGCTCGCGAACCTTTGCCGCCAGATCGTCGGCGGCGGCATCCAGCAGCGCGTCGAGATCGGGAAGCGTCGGCTGGCCGCTGTCGCGGTGCTTGTCTTCCGTTTCGTTCTCCGTCTGCTGCTCCTGCTTGGCCTCTTCCTCCTCGGGCTTTTGCTCCTGCTCCTGCTGCTGTTCCTCGGTGGGCTTGGCCTCGACCGGCGGCTGCGGCAGCGACGCCTGCTGCTGCGGCTGCGGCGGGTTCGGCGTCGGCGGTCCACCGGCGCCGTCCTGCCACTTCTCCGTCTTGGATTTGGGATCGGGGTCGGGGACGAGCTCGACGCTGATGGAGTCGCCGCCCTGTCCGCGGCGCTCACGCTCGCGCTCCTGCTGCTGCAACTCGTGCTCGAGCGCGGAGAGGCCGCCAAGGTCCATCACCTGGATGGCAATGAGAGCCGCATAGACGAAGGTCACGAACGCGGCGCTGAGCCACAGCGTGCGCTCGCCGCGTTCCGCTCCCGCGCGGATGCGCTCGTCGGCGTCGAGGGCTCCGATGAGGCCGGCGGTGGCGCCCGACGCCGGTCGAGAGCTGCTCTCGTCAGGCTTCTGTCCGGACTTCTCTGGTTCCGGAACGGACGCAGACGCAGCATCGTCCGCCGCCGGCGCGGTGCCGTCGGTGGGTGCAGGCGGCGTCTGGTCCGGCGCCTGCGCTGACGCCAGCTCCTTCGCCACTGTCGCGATGTCGGCCATCAAGGCTCGCGGATCGGCTCATTCGAATGATGTTCCAGTGTAGCGCGTCGGTGCCGCGGCGCTTGCGGCCAATTGGCCACCATGCACATCGGAAAAGATTATCTCCGGCGCTCGCAAAACCGTCGTGGACGCACAGGAACAAAAAGGGTACATTCGAGTCGAAATTGAGAACGCGAGAGCCTTGCCATATAGGTGACGACATGACGAACCGGCCGGAACTCAAGGTCGTTGAGGGGGGTGCTATGGACAAGATGAAGGCGCTGGAGGCGGCGCTCTCCCAGATCGAGAAGCTGCACGGCAAGGGCTCGGTCATGCGCCTGGGCGCCAATGACCAGTCGATGGACGTCGAGGCAATCTCGACCGGTTCGCTCGGGCTCGATATCGCGCTCGGCATCGGCGGCCTGCCACGCGGCCGCGTCATCGAGATCTACGGCCCTGAATCCTCCGGCAAGACCACCCTTTCGCTCCAGGTCGTAGCCGAAGCCCAGAAGACTGGCGGCCTGTGCGCCTTCGTCGACGCCGAGCACGCGCTCGATCCCGTCTACGCCCGCAAGCTCGGCGTCAAGGTCGAGGACCTGCTGATCTCTCAGCCCGACAGCGGCGAGCAGGCGCTGGAGATCGCCGACACGCTGGTGCGCTCCGGTGCCATCGACGTGCTGGTGGTCGATTCGGTCGCGGCTCTGACGCCCAAGGCCGAGCTCGAGGGCGAGATGGGCGACATGCAACCGGGCATGCAGGCGCGCCTGATGAGCAAAGCGCTGCGCAAGCTGACCGGGTCCATCTCCAAGTCCGGCTGCATGGTCATCTTCATCAATCAGATCCGCATGAAGATCGGCGTCATGTTCGGCAACCCCGAGACGACGACGGGCGGTAACGCATTGAAATTCTATGCCTCCGTGCGGCTCGACATCCGTCGCATCGGCCAGATCAAGGAGCGCGAGGAGGTCGTCGGCAATCAGACGCGCGTCAAGGTGGTGAAGAACAAGGTGGCGCCGCCGTTCAAGCAGGTCGAGTTCGACATCATGTACGGCGAGGGCATCTCCAAGGTGGGCGAGCTCATCGACCTCGGCTCCAAGGTGGGCGTGGTCGAGAAGTCGGGCGCCTGGTTCTCCTATGAGGGCGAGCGCATCGGCCAGGGCCGCGAGAACGCCAAGGCGTATCTCAAGGAGCATCCCAAGGTGGCCAATGCCATCGAGAAAGCGATCCGCCAGAACGCCGGCCTCATCGTCGACAAGCTGCTGATCGAGGGGCAGCCGGACGAGGACGGCGAGGAGCCGGACGAGGATGGCGTGCTCCCTGACGAGGACGAGGCTGGACGCAAGCCCGCGCGCGCCAAGCGGTAATCTCGCGCCGCCGGCCATGTTGGTTGCGCCCACCGACTCGCCTGCGGCGAGCCGGCCGGTGGGCGCGAAGTATTCATCACGCCGTCATGCCGGGGAAGAGCGCGTACACGCGACGCTGCGCCTTCCCTCCCTCTGTCATCCCGGAAGCCGCGAGCGTAGCGAGGCGGCTATCCGGGAGCAGCGCGAGGTGCAGCGAAGCTTCGATTTGGCAGAGACGCTTTTTCCGCTGGGTCCCGGGTCCCCGCTCGGCTGCGCCTCGCTTGCCGGGATGACAGTTTGTTGGTTGCGTCCACCGACTCGCCTGCGGCGAGCCGGCCGGTGGGCGCGAAGTATTCGTCACACCGTCATGCCGGGGAAGAGCGCGTACACGCGACGCTGCGCCTTCCCTCCCTCTGTCATCCCGGAAGCCGTGAGCGCAGCGAGGCGGCTATCCGGGAGCCAGCGCGAGGTGCAGCGAAGCTTCGATGAGATGGATGGTGATTTTTCCGCTGGGTCCCGGGTCGGCGCTCGGCTTCGCCTCGCTTGCCCGGGATGACAGTCGAGCCAAGCTGCAGCGCCGGCGCAGAGAAGCGGCTGGCGTGGATCCCGGCCTTCGCCGGGATGACGTTTCGGTGGGCGATGCCTGCGCCCATCCTCTTCCGCGCCTTCCGGCCGGCTCCGCGCAGCGGAGTCGGAAGGCGCAGGTATAGAGCGCCTTCCGGCCGGCTCACGCCCGGCGGCCGGCTCCCCGCAGGGGAGTCGCCGGGCGTCAGCAAGAAAGCGTGGCCCTAGTTTTGCCGCGGCACATCAATTGAGTGATGGCGGCGCGCGGCTCAGACGCTAGCATGGCGCCGACTTGGCGCGAGGATGATTGGCCCATGCGGCTCGGTGGCCGGCGTTTCCTGTTGAGCTTTGCCATCATCGGCGCCGCCGTGTGCCTGGCGCTCGGGCTCAGCCTGCCGATCCTCAAGCTCACCAAGTTCATGTTCTGGACGAGCGAGTACTCGCTGATGTCGACCGTCGGCATCCTGCTGCGGCAGGGCCAGGTCTTCCTCGGCACGGTGGTGCTGGTGTTCTCGATCATCTTCCCCATCGTCAAGCTGCTCTACCTGCTGCTCGTCTCCACGCTCCCGGGGAGCGAGCTGCGGCGCCACGCCAAACGCCTCAAGACCATCGAGTGGATCGGCAAATGGTCGATGCACGACGTGCTCGTGCTGGCGCTGACGATCTTCTTCCTGAAGAGCCAGGGCATCTACGATGCGGCGAGCCTCCCGGCCGTCTACTTCTTCACGGCCGCCGTGGCGCTGATGATCCTCTCGTATGCGTGGCTCAAGACCGACGTGGCGGCGAACGCCGAGATGGCGGTGGAGCTGCGCGTGCCACGGCAGCTGTCGGTGGTGCGCAACTTCCTGCTGAGCTTTCTCATCATCCTGGCGACGGTGTTCTTCGCCCTCGGCGTCATCCTGCCGGTGATCCGCTTCACGACCGTCTACGTGTGGACGAACGAGCACTCGATCGCGACCATCATCTGGGCGCTGTACGACAGCGAGGAATATTTCCTCTGCACGGTGGTGTTTGCCGTGTCGGTGTTCTTCCCCTTCCTGAAGCTGTTCTATCTGCTGACGCTCGTCACCTCGCCCGATCTGTCGCCGGAGTTCCGGCGCCGCTCGATTTCGACCATGGAATGGCTTGGCCGCTACTCGATGACCGACGTCATGGTTCTGGCGCTGATGATCTTCTACGTGAACTCGTCGGGCTACACCGAGGCGGTGGTGATGCCGGGCGTCTATTTCTTCGCCGCCTCGGCCATCATCACCATGCTCGCCTACGGCTGGGCGAACACGGTGCCGCCGCGGCCGGCGGCCGTGGCCGGGGAGGGCGCGTCGACGGACGAAGTTTCGGCGGCACGCGGCGGGCAGGTCGTGACCATGCCGACGAATCCCGGACGCCGTCACCGCGGGCCCGGCAAGGAAACGGCATTTCCGGGCGCGGTTGCCGATCCCGAGCCGCTGTAAGTGGCGAGCGCGGTCTGGCTACGGCGAGCCGCTCGGCGCGGTGTGCGCGCGACCGGTTCGGGACCCGCCTGAAACGACAAAGGCCCCCGCTGTCGCGGAGGCCCTTGCACGTACGGCAGTGCCAAAATCAGCGCGAGTAGAACTCGACCACCAGGTTCGGCTCCATGTGCACCGGATAGGGCACGTCGGAGAGGCTCGGCACGCGCAGGAACTTCGCGGCCATGCGGTTGTGGTCGGCCTCGATGTAGTCGGGAACGTCGCGCTCCGGGCTCTTGATGGCTTCGAGCACGAGCGGGATCTGGCGAGACTTTTCGCGCACCTCGACCACGTCGCCCACCTTGCAGCGGAAGCTCGGCACCGTCACGCGGCGGCCATTCACCGTCACGTGGCCGTGGCTGACGAACTGACGGGCAGAGAAGACGGTGGGCACGAACTTGGCGCGATAGACGACGGCGTCGAGGCGACGCTCGAGGAGGCCGATCACGTGCTCGGAGGTCGAGCCCTTGAGACGCGAAGCCTCGACATAGATGCGATGGAACTGGCGCTCGTTGAGGTTGGCGTAATAGCCCTTGAGCTTCTGCTTGGCCTTGAGCTGCTGGCCGTAGTCGGACAGCTTCTGCACGCGGCGCTCGCCGTGCTGGCCGGGGCGCGATTCGCGGCGGTTGAGGGGGCTCTTCGGGCGGCCCCAGATGTTTTCACCCAGGCGGCGGTCGATCTTGTACTTGGCGCGTAGGCGCTTCGTCATGGTAACAGCACTCCAATCGGTTGCTTGCTTTGGAGCGCCCCTTCCTCTGCTCTGCGGGCGAAAGCCCTTCGAGCCGACAGGCCGCGCCGAGATCGGCGCCGCCACAGGTGCGCAATTAAAACGCGGGCCATTAACCTTTGGCCCGCGTCAAGGGTCGCTTGATACCGGTTGTCGGCCGCGGCGTCAACCTGAGGCAGCGGTCGCGCCAGGCCCGCGGCTTACTTCGGCTGCGCGGCTGCTGCCGCCGCGGGCGCGGCCGCCGGGGCGCTGGATGCCAGCGCCGGGCCCGACTTCACGTAGGCGGCGATCAGCTCCTGCACCTTCTGCTTCTGCTCGTCGGGGCAGGTCTGCGCCGCCTTCTGCGTCTCCTCGGCCACGATGACCTCCTTCGCCTCCTTGCCGGCGACATCGCCCTCCTGCTTCTCCACCAGCTTGATGCGGCCGGTGAGCAGCATGACGACGGTGAGGTGCAGCTGGTTGATGTAGACCATCTGCTGCGGCGTCCACTTCTTCGACTGGGCCTGACGGCGCATCAGCGATGCGTGGTTGTCGGCCTGCTCCTGCGCCAGCCCGCACACCTGGGCATGGGCCGACAGACGGCCGGCGCGGATCACCTCGCGGGCGACGTCGATCGGGACCAGGATGTCGTCGCGCTTCGACTTGTCGAGCAGGATCGTCTCGCCGTTCGGCTTGGTGAAGCGCTCAGGCGTCAGCGTCCACGCGTATTCCATGAACGTGCGCGTCGCCTTCTCGCTGAGCTCCTGCGCGCCGGCGGGCTGCGCCGCAAGAACCGCCGCGGCCATCGCCACCGCGCACGCCCAACCCCTCCCCGCCAATTTCATGATCAACATCTCCTGAGACCGTCCCTGTTATATTGTTTCAGCTGGTTCTCGCAGCGTCGGTCGGTGCGCTTGCTGGACCAAAATTAGTTCGTTGGGTGGGGGCATCGCTCAGCTGAAAACTTGGCCAGATAATGGCGGCTAGGACGACGGCTTGCGGGCTCTTCCCTTGCCCTTAACCAGAGTTGCAACAATACCACGGAGAGTGCGGATTTCCTGATCCGTCGCGCCCATGCGGGAGAACATGGTGCGGAGATTTCGCACCACGGTGGCACGCTTATGCGACGGGTTGAAGAAGCCCGCCTGCTCCAGCTCGCCCTCGATATGTTCGAAGAATCCGATGAGCTCCTGCTTCGTCGCCGGACGGTCGTCGCCCATGTAGAGCCCGCGCTCGAGCGGCTGCTCGTACGTTGTCACCCGCCCCAGACTTTGCGCGTCGCTCCCTCGCATCCATTCGTAGCCGAGGATGAGCACCGCCTGCGCCAGGTTGAGAGAAGCGAAACGAGAATTTACCGGGATCATGATGAGGGCGTCGGCGTTGGCGACTTCCGAAGTCTCCAGTCCGCTCCGCTCGCGGCCGAAGAGGACGCCGCACCGCTCCCCGGCGGCTACGCGCCGGCGCATCTCGACGACGGCGTCGAGCGGGGTCATCACCGGCTTGCGCAGGTCCCGCTGGCGCGCCGTCGTCGCTGCCAGCCAGTTGAGATCGCCCACCGCCGTATCGAGCGAGGCGAAGGCGCGTGCGTCGTCGATGACGTAGTTGGCGCCCGAGGCGGCGATGCGCGCCTTCTCGTTCGGCCAGCCGTCGCGCGGTGCGATGAGACGCAGGTCGTCCAATCCGAAGTTGGCCATCGCCCGCGCCACCATGCCGACATTGTCGGGGAGCTGCGGCTCCATGAGGATGACCGCCGGCGTCTCGCCGGCTTCGGCAAAGCTCGCGCCGGCGATGTTCGCGCGGCGTATGCCATGGCGCAGCTTGCGCAAGACGCGCCGCGCCCAGAACCAATACTCCTCGCCCGCCCAGCTCTTTTCAGCCGCGGCGATCGAGGCGACCTGCACGATTCCCTCGCCGCGCCCCAGCAGCCGTATGGCGCCGTCGCCGACGACGATCTCCCGATGCCGGGCGACATAGTCGTCGAAGGTCGCGAGGCCTTGCTGCTCGGTTCGCCGCCGGCAGCCCGGACACGTCGCCGCGTCCGCCTCGCAGCGGCGCTCGGCGCAATAGGTCAGCAGCGGCTCGAGGCTGTCGCGGTCGAGCCCCTCGAGGCCGAGCTCGGCGAGTCCGACATCGATGGTGCGCTCATGGCAGGCATGCACCACCGCGCCGACGGGAACATCGGTTGCCAGAGCCAGGGGGACACGCTGCCCTTGCGCGTCAATTCCGATGCTCGCCACTGAGCCCAATTGCCTTACCTTTGCTCTCTTGTTGCTGCGCAGCACGGCGGATAAGGTGCCGGGACGCGACGTCGCGACTTATTACTCGAGGCCCGAATGCAGAAGATCAAGGTGACCGGAACCGTCGTCGAGCTGGACGGCGACGAGATGACCCGCATCATCTGGAAGCTGATCAAAGACAAGCTCATCCATCCTTATCTCGACCTGCCCCTCGAGTACTACGACCTCTCGATAGAGAACCGCGACGCCACCGGCGATCAGGTCACGATTGACGCCGCCAACGCCATCAAGAAGCACGGCGTCGGAGTCAAGTGCGCGACCATCACGCCCGACGAGGCGCGCGTCAAAGAATTCAGCCTCAAGGAGATGTGGAAGAGCCCCAACGGCACGATCCGCAACATCCTCGGCGGCGTCATTTTCCGCGAGCCGATCATCTGCCGCAACGTGCCGCGCCTCGTGCCGGGCTGGACGCAGCCCATCGTCATCGGCCGCCACGCGTTTGGAGACCAGTACCGCGCCACGGATTTCCGCTTCCCCGGCAAGGGCACGCTGACCATAAAATTCGTCGGCGACGACGGCCAGGTGATCGAGAAGGAAGTCTTCAAGTCGCCGGGATCGGGCGTCGCCATGGCGATGTACAACCTCGACGAGTCGATCCGCGAGTTCGCGCGCGCCACCTTCAACTATGCGCTCAACCGCAACTATCCGGCCTACCTGTCTACCAAGAACACCATCCTCAAAGCCTACGACGGCCGCTTCAAGGACCTGTTCCAGGAGGTGTTCGACGCCGAGTTCAAGGCCGAGTTCGACAAGCGCAAGCTGTGGTACGAGCACCGGCTCATCGACGACATGGTGGCCTCGGCCCTGAAGTGGTCGGGCGGCTATGTGTGGGCGTGCAAGAATTACGACGGCGACGTGCAGTCGGACATCGTCGCGCAGGGCTTCGGCTCGCTCGGCCTGATGACCAGCGTGCTGATGACGCCGGACGGCAAGACGGTCGAGGCGGAAGCGGCGCACGGCACGGTGACGCGCCACTACCGCGAGCACGAGAAGGGCAAGGAGACCTCGACCAACTCCATCGCCTCGATCTTCGCCTGGACGCGCGGGCTCGCCCATCGCGCCAAGCTCGACGGCAACAAGCCGCTTGCCGATTTCGCCGCCGCGCTGGAACGCGTGTGCATTCGCACGGTCGAGGCCGGATACATGACCAAGGATCTAGCGCTTCTGGTTGGCGACAAGCAGACTTGGCTGTCGACGACCGGCTTCCTCGACAAGATCGACCAGAACCTCAAGGCCGAGATGGCGAAGGCCGCGTGACCGCGGTGTCCGGTAGCCGCGGCCGGACGTCAGGTGGCCGCGCGCGGTAGCACGTCGCGCTTCCTGCGCGTGCCCGGTCTCCGGCTGGCTGGCCGCCTAAGGAGTTGTCCGCGCCATGCGGAAAGTACTGCGATATGCCTTGCTGCTGCTGGTCGTGCTCGCCGCTGCGGTCTGGCTCAACAACACATCCATCTTTTCTCCGCCGTCGCAGGCCCGGCCGACGTTGCTGGCGCACCGTGGCGTCGCCCAGACGTTTCCCCATGACGGGGTCGACGCCGAGACTTGCACCGCGACGCGGATCTATCCGCCCGAGCACAGCTACATCGAGAACACGTTGCCTTCGATGCGCGCCGCGTTCGATGCCGGCGCCGATGTCGTCGAATTCGACATCCACCCGACGACCGACGGGCAATTCGCCGTTTTTCACGATTGGACGCTCGACTGCCGCACCGACGGCAAGGGCGTGACGCGAGAGCACACGCTTGCCGAGCTGAAGACGCTGGATGCGGGCTTCGGTTACACGGCCGACGGTGGAAAGACATTTCCGCTGCGCGGCAAGGGCGTCGGCATGATCCCGTCGCTCGATGAGGTGCTGGCGGCATTTCCCGGCAAGCGCTTCCTCATCCACGTCAAGAGCAACGACGCCGGCGAAGGTGAGCAGCTGGCCGCCTATCTGGCGAAGCTCGCTCCCGAGCAGCGCAAGCGGCTCATCGTCTACGGCGGCACGCCTCCGGTCGACCTCGTGCATCGGCGGCTGCCCGCCGTCGCTGCCGGCTCCAAGCGCGCGCTGAAGGAATGCCTCGTGCGCTACCTCGCCATCGGCTGGTCCGGCCACGTGCCGGAGGCGTGCCGCTCCGGACTGATGCTGGTGCCGAGCAACATCGCGCCGTGGCTGTGGGGATGGCCCGACAAGTTCCTCGACCGCATGCAGCGGGCGGGCGTGCAGGTGTTTGTCCTCGGGCCGTACGACGGCGGCCAGTTCAGCAGCGGCGTCGACGACCTTGCCGCGCTGGCCGAGCTGCCCGAGCACTTCGCGGGCGGCATATGGACCAACCGTATCGACCGCATCGGACCGGCGGTGCAGAGCAAGCAGGCACCTGAGCCTATCGTCCCCTAGCTCGTCGTGCGCTTCAGCTGGCTCGCGCGCAGGCCGCGCGTCGGGCGTCCCGCGGCGCCCTGCAGTTGCTCGCGGAACTCGTCGCGCTTCTCGTGGATCGACGCGATCACCGGACCGGTCGGAACACCGAGGCCGACCAATGCAGCCTCGGAAAGCTGCAGGCTCGCCTCGATGGTCTCCGGCACCGCGTCCGTCACCTTCTGCTTGTAGAGGTGGCGGGCATGCTCGGCGTCGCGTGCGCGGGCCACGATCTGGATGTCGTCGCGCAGGTCGCGCACGGCGGTGACGATCTCTCCCACGGCCGACGGCTTGTTTATGGTGATGACGACGCCCCTCGCCTGCTCGACGCCGCAGGCCTTGAGGAACAGCGGGTTCTTGGCGTCGCCGAAATAGACCGGCAGGCCCTGCGCGTGGCAGCGCGTCACGACGGCGGGGTCGCGCTCCACGATGATGTGCTTCAGCTTGTGGCGCGTCAGCATGTCGGACACCAGGCGTCCGACGCGGCCGCAGCCGATGACGATCGCATCGACGTGCTCCTGCGGCGGCGGTATCGCCAGCGCCTGCGGCATCTCCTGCCTGCCGGTGAACCGGCGCGAGATGCGGCGCGAGAGATAGTCGAGGGCGGGAATGAGCGCCATCGAGAAGGAGGTGATGGCCAGCACCAGCCCGCCGCGCTCGGTCGAGACAATGCCTTCCGTCGTAGCCAGCCCGATGACGATGAAGGCGAACTCGCCACCCGGCCCCAGCAGCAGCGCCGTCTCGATATTCGACGCCCACGGGATGTCGAAGAGACGCATCAGCCCGACCAGAACGCCGCCCTTGATGACCAGCAGGCCCAGGATGCCGGCGACGATGGGCACCGGGTGGGTGACGAGCGCCGTGGTGTCGAGACTCATGCCGACCGAGAAGAAGAACACGCCGAGCAGCAGCCCTTTGAACGGCTCGATCGTCGCCTCGATGGCACGGTGATATTCGGTCTCCGACAGCAGCAGGCCGGCGATGAAGGCACCGAGTGCCATCGACAGTCCGGCGGCCGCCGTCACCAATCCGCTGCCGACCACGACGAACAGCGCCGCGGCGACGAACAGCTCGGTCGAATCCACGGATGCAACGAGGCGGAACAGCGGGCGCAGCAGCGCGATGCCGAGGACCGAGATCAGCACGATCACGAGCACGGCCTGACCGAACGCCTGCGCGAGGCCGCCGAGCAGGCTGCCCTCATGGTCGGGTCGGAGAATCGATACGAGAAACAGCAGCGGTACGACGGCGAGGTCCTGCAGCAGCAGGATGGCGAACGAGGTGCGGCCCGTGGTGGTATTGAGGCGGCCCTTGCGCGACAGCACCTCGATCACGACGGCCGTCGATGACAAGGCCAGCGACAGCCCGATGAGGACAGCGCCGCCGGGCCGTGCGCCCGTCAGTGCGGCGATGCCGCCGATCAGCACGGCGGAGATCGCCACCTGCAGCGTGCCGAGGCCGAAGACGAGGCGCCTCATGGTGATAAGGCGCTTTACCGACAGTTCCAGGCCGATGACGAACAGCAGGAACACGACGCCCAGCTCGGCGATGGCGCCGAGACCGCGCTCCTGCGATACGGTGATCCACTGCAGCGGCGGAAGATAGTCCGACAGCGCGCCGAGCCCGTGCGGGCCCAGAACGGCGCCGGCGATGAGAAAGCCGAGAATCGGGCTGAGCTTGAAGCGCTGACCGAGCGGAACAAGAACCGCGGCTGTGGCGAGGACGATCATCGCCTCGCGATAGATGCCAAAGTTCGTGCCTTCCGCCGTCATTTCCTACCCCGCCGCAGCCCCGCAAGCCGAGAGCCGCAGTCGATCAATAGCAGAAACATCCCACAAATAAGGCATGTGCCGATAGAGCGTACAAGGTCATGCCGCGTTGAGACGAGCTTCGATGGCCTGCAGCGCCGCGTCGGCGCGCGAGCCGTCGGGTCCGCCCGCCTGCGCCATGTCAGGACGCCCACCGCCGCCCTTGCCACCGAGCGCTTCCGCGCCGGCCTTGACGAGATCGACGGCGTTCCAGGTCTTTACGAGATCCTCCGTAACGCCGACCGCAAGTCCGGCCTTGCCGTCCTCCGTCACGCCGACGATGGCGACGATGCCGGAGCCGACCTGCTTCTTGCCGTCGTCGATCAGTCCGCGCAGGTCCTTGGGATTGAGACCCTGCACCGTGCGCGCCATCAGCTTCACGTTGCCGATTGTCTTGATCGCATTCGCCGCGCCCGCCGCTTCGCCGCCGCCCGATGGGCCTCCGAGGGCGAGCTGCTTCTTCGCCTCGGCGAGCTGGCGCTCGAGCTGCTTGCGCTCGTCGACCAGCGCCTTGACGCGGTCGGCGACATCCTCGGGGCGGACGTGCAGCGCCGCCGCGATCTCGCGGACGCGTGCCTCGTGCTCGGTGAGGTAAGCCCGCGCGGCGTCGGCGGTCAGCGCCTCGATGCGCCGCACGCCCGAAGCGCTGGCGCTCTCGGCGATTATCTTCACCAGCCCGATATCGCCAGTGCGCTTGACGTGCGTGCCGCCGCACAGCTCCACCGACCAGGCTTTATTGGCTGCCGGGCCCGCGTCGCCCATCGACACGACGCGCACCTCGTCGCCGTACTTCTCGCCGAACAGCGCCATGGCGCCCGACTGCATCGCGTCTTCGAGCGCCATCAGCCGCGTCTCCACCGGACTGTTCTGCAGCACGATGGCGTTGGCGCGGGCCTCGACGGCGGCTATCTCGTCGGCGCTCATCGGCTTCTGATGCGAGAAGTCGAACCGCAGCCGCCCGGGCGCCACGAGCGAGCCCTTCTGTGCCACGTGAGGGCCGAGCACCTGGCGCAGCGCCTCGTGCAGGAGATGCGTCGCGGAGTGGTTGGCGCGGATGGCCCTGCGGTTGGCATGGTCGACATCGAGGTCGACGGTGTCGCCGGTCTTGATGCTGCCCTTCTCGACCTTGCCGAAGTGCACGAACAGGCCGCCCGCCTTCTTCTGCGTGTCGGTGACACGGAACAGCGCGCCCTTGGCGCCGGTGATGACGCCCTCGTCACCCACCTGGCCGCCGGACTCGCCATAGAACGGGGTCTGGTTGACGATGATCGCTGCCTCGTCGCCGGCCTTGAGGCTCTTGGCTTCCTTGCCGTCCTTTACCAGCGCCACAACCTCGCCGGCGGCCGTCTCGGTGTCGTAGCCGAGGAACTCCGTGGCGCCGACCTTCTCCTTGACCTCGAACCAGATCGCCTCGGTCGCCGCCTCGCCGGAGCCCTTCCACGCCTTGCGCGCTTCCGCCTTCTGCCGCTCCATGGCTGCATCGAAGGCCTTGGTGTCGACGGCGATGCCGCGCGCACGCAGGGCATCCTCGGTGAGGTCGAGCGGGAAGCCATAGGTGTCGTAGAGCCGGAAGGCCGTCTCGCCGGACAGCACGTCGTCCTTGCCGAGCGACGCCGTCGCCTCGCCGAGCAGGCCGAGGCCCTTCTCCAGCGTCTTCTTGAAGCGCGTCTCCTCGAGCAGCAGCGTCTCGGTGATGAGCGGCTGGGCACGCTGCAGCTCGTGATAGGTATCGCCCATCTCGTGCACCAGCGCCGGCACCAGGCGGTACATGAGCGGCTCCTCGGCGCCGAGCAGGTGCGCGTGGCGCATGGCGCGGCGCATGATGCGGCGCAGGACGTAGCCGCGCCCCTCGTTGGAGGGCAGCACGCCGTCGGCGATGAGAAAGCTCGCGGCGCGCAGGTGGTCGGCGATGACCCGGTGCGAGGCCTTGTGATCGCCCGTCGCCGGCACGCCCGTCGCCTGTACCGAGGCGGCGATCAGCGCCTTGAACAGGTCGATGTCGTAGTTGTCGGAGACGCCCTGCAGCACGGCGGCGACACGCTCCAGCCCCATGCCGGTGTCGACCGACTGCTTCGGCAGATCGACGCGCTCGCCGTTCGGGAGCTGCTCGAACTGCATGAAGACGAGGTTCCAGATCTCGACGAAGCGGTCGCCGTCGGCATCCGGCGAGCCGGGCGGGCCACCGGGGATCTTGTCGCCGTGGTCGAAGAATATCTCCGAGCAGGGACCACACGGACCCGTGTCGCCCATCTGCCAGAAGTTATCGTTGGTGGCGATGCGGATGATCTTGTCGTCGGAGAAGCCGGTGAGCTTCTTCCAGATCCCATAGGCCTCGTCGTCGGTGTGATAGACGGTGATGGTAAGCCGCTTCTTGTCGAGCCCGAAGTCCTTGGTCAGCAGATCCCAGGCGAGGGGGATCGCCCGGTCCTTGAAGTAGTCGCCGAACGAGAAGTTGCCGAGCATCTCGAAGAACGTGTGGTGGCGCGCCGTGTAGCCGACGTTGTCGAGGTCGTTGTGCTTGCCGCCGGCGCGCACGCATTTCTGCGATGACGCAGCGCGGACGTAGGGGCGCGTCTCCTGCCCGGTGAACACGTTCTTGAACTGCACCATGCCCGCGTTGGTGAACATCAGCGTCGGGTCGTTGCGCGGCACCAGGGGCGAGGAGGGGACAACCTCGTGGCCGTTCTTCTTGAAGAAGTCGAGATACGCGCGGCGGATGTCGTTGACGGAGGCCATGGATCGCTTTCGGGGATCGCTTGCGGAAACGTTGCCTCGGGCGGGTCCCAAAAAGGTCCTATGCCCGATTTGCAGGGCTATCCGTCGCGGATCGGATGCCTCGGTGTCAAGCGTCTGCGGCGCTTTCTACCCGATTGGCAGGCGGCAGGTCACACCCCGCGAGCTCGCAAGCCGAGCGGCGAGCTTTCCCCGTCGATGGGTGCGGTAGGCTGGAGCTGCAGGCGTCGATGCGCGCAAGCCTGACGCGGGGTGCGCGTGGAGGCTCGTGGCAGGGTTGGCCCGCCCCAGCGGAAGGATCAGAAAGCGACCCGGCCCGCCAACGCCTTCGGGAGCGCTACGAAATTACTCTCAGGCCATCAGCTTGCTTTTGTCGTAGGCGACGCCCTTCTCGTCGAGCAGCGCCGTAAGCTCGCCGGCCTGCAGCATCTCGCGGACAATATCGCAGCCACCGACGAACTCGCCCTTGACGTAGAGCTGCGGGATGGTCGGCCAGTTCGAGAACGCCTTGATGCCGTCGCGGATAGCCAGATCGTCGAGGACGTTGACGTCCTTGAACTCGACGCCGAGCAGGCGAAGGATGTGGTCGACCTGGGCCGAGAAGCCGCACTGGGGCATGTTCTTGTTGCCCTTCATGAACAGCACCACGTCGTTCGACGCGATCGTCGTGCGGATCCAGTTCTCGACGTCCTGCTGCGGGGTGCTCATCTCGAGGGCCTTTCGGAGCTAGCTGGGCGGGCCGCGCCCGCATCATGGGCGCAATGTGTGGATTGGCGCGCGGAAGTCAATCTGCTCGCCAGAGCGAGCGAAGGGTAAGAAGGCAAGTAGACGCGGTGGCAGCATCCCCGAGCGGGACGCCTGGACCAAAGGCCCTGCGACCCCCAGTCCCCCAGACTGGTGCGCTACGCGATGCCCGATGTCTGCTAGGGAGCCGCGGTCGTCAGCGCCAGGGCGTGGAGGGCGCCGCCCATGCGCCCCCCAAGGGCCTCGTAGACCATCTGGTGCTGCTGAACCCGCGTCTTGCCCGTGAATTCCGGCGCGACGACGTGTGCCGCGTAATGGTCGCCGTCGCCCGCGAGGTCACGGATCTCGATCTGCGCGTTGGGAAACTTCGCTCTGATCAGCCGTTCAATCTCGCCGGCGTCCATGGCCATCGCGCGTCTCCTCGAATAGTGGCTCTCGCGCGAGCATAAGCCGATTTGCGAATGACACCAAAGTGCGCGCCGTGCCTCACCCTTCCGACAGCTCCAGCCGCCGCTCGATGCGCTCCAGCCGCGCTTTGATCCTGTCGAGCTCGGCGCCGTGACCGGCCACCTGGACGTGGAAGCTCGCCATGTGTCCATCTAAAGCGACCACGGTTGTCTTCACCTCGCTCACGTCGTCGACGAGCTTGCCGACGTTTTGGTCAATTTTGCGCAGGTGAGCCAGCACGAGATTTGAAGGTTCCTTTTGCATCGACCGATTCCAACGCCCGACATGTTCGGTCAATGGTGCCAGTGAGGCAGGGGCCTGTCAAGAACAAGACGGGAACATCAGTGCGGGCCGGCCATGAACTGCGGCAGCCAGGCTTCGTGCGCGGCGCGCAGATCCGCCAGCGCCAGCGGCTGCTCGCCCTTGAGCGCGATCGTGTCGCCGCCGGTGCGGGCAACGATGCGCGCCGGCAGCGCCAGCAGGCGCGCACGCTCCAGCACCTCCTCGGCCAGCATCGGGTCGATCGACAGCAGATAGCGGCCCTGATCCTCGCCGAACCAGATGGCGTGCGCCGGCAAGCGGCCTTCGTAGGCGAACAGCTCGGCACCAACGCCGCCCGCCAGTGCCATCTCGGCGACGGCCACGAGGAGACCGCCGTCCGACACGTCGTGGACGGCCGTGACCTTGCCCTCGCGGATCAGCGCCCGCACCAGGCGCCCGGCCTTGATCTCGTCGGCGAGATCGACCGGCGGCGGCGCGCCTTCGAGCTTGCCCGTCGCCAGCTCCTGATAGAGCGATTGTCCGAGGTGGCCCGCCTCGCGGCCGACGACGATCAGGAGGTCGTTCTCGCGCTTCAGCCTGATGTCGGCCATGCGCGCCACGTCGGGGATGAGCCCGACGCCGCCGATGGCGGGCGTGGGCGGAATGCCGACGCCGTTGGTCTCGTTGTAGAGCGAGACGTTGCCGGACACGACCGGGTAATCGAGCACGCGGCAGGCCTCCGCCATGCCCTTCACCGAGCCGACGAACTGGCCCATGACCTCGGGGCGCTCGGGGTTGGCGAAGTTCATGTTGTCGGTGATGGCGAGCGGGTCGGCGCCGACGGCGGTGAGGTTGCGCCAGGTCTCGACAACCGCCTGCTTGGTACCCATCACCGGATCGGCGGCGACGTAGCGCGGGGTCACGTCGCAGGTGAGGGCGAGGCCCTTCTGCGTACCGTGCACGCGCACGACGGCGGCATCCCCGCCTGGGCGCTGCACCGTGTCGCCCATGACCATGTGGTCGTACTGCTCCCAGATCCAGCGGCGTGAGGCGAGCGCCGGGCCGCCCATCAGGGTCTTAAGGGTGTCGAGGATGGCATTGGGCGCCGGCACCCATTCGGGAAGGATGATCTTCGGCGGCGTCGTCGGGAACCACGGGCGCTCGTAGACGGGCGCGGAGTTGGCGAGCGTCGTCACCGGAATGTCCGCTTCCACCTTGCCGCGGTGGGTGACGATCATGCGGCCGGTGTCGGTGGTATGGCCGACGACGGCAAAGTCGAGGCCCCACTTCCTGAAGATGCCCTGCGCCTCCGCCTCGGCCTCCGCGCCCGGCTTCAGCACGATGAGCATGCGCTCCTGGCTCTCCGACAGCATCATCTCGTAGGCCGTCATGCCGGTTTCGCGCTGGGGAACGTGGTCGAGGTCCAACGTGATGCCGACGCCGCCCTTGTCGGCCATCTCGCACGAGGACGAGGTGAGGCCGGCGGCGCCCATGTCCTGGATGGCGATGATGACGTCCTTCGCCATCAGCTCCAGGCACGCCTCGATGAGCAGCTTCTCGGTGAACGGATCGCCGACCTGCACCGTCGGGCGCTTCGTGGCGGAGGCATCGTCGAACTCGGCCGAGGCC
>Ga0182738_1000102_pt1 | contig 152194 bp, 135 predicted proteins | sample eDN5th30CBELigMG_FD_128876 | JGI IMG/M metagenome (GOLD analysis project Ga0182738, IMG submission 128876) | Enriched Miracle-Growth compost microbial communities from Emeryville, California, USA - eDNA 5th pass 30_C BE-Lig MG (version 2)... ...
AAACGCGTCGTATGACCGAATGCCTGCAAAATGTACAGTTTTTGAGACTAATTTGTTTTGTTTGCCGCAAACGGCAGCGCTTTTCCTGCACTTTTTGCAGGTATCGCTGGCGGAATCGGATGGGCTATTGATTTACCTGCAGCATTTGCAGGTTTCATCGAACGACCGCGCGGTTAGAATCGTGATCATCGACTGTCAATTTGGATATATCTCCTTCTCAAGCTAATAAGCTGTATCGCTCATACTACACGTATAGAGCGGTGAGAAGGAGGCGGTGTATCGATGAGAAGGGCAAGCACAGCGCAACGTTGGATGAGGTATGGGACGGCTGTTCTGTTGTGCGGGGTGCTTGCGTTAACAGGCTTATTTTCGCCGGATCAGGCTCCTTCTTATGAAGGAGCACAGACGGCTGGCACGAAGGCTGGCGGTACGAAGCAGGCGGGGCAGCCCATCCGAGGTGTCTATGTATCGGGATGGATTGCCGGCAACAACGCCAAGATGAACCACATACGGCAATTGATACGTGAAACTGATCTGAATGCGGTTGTGATTGATGTGAAAAATGATTTTGGTCGACTGACCTATCGTTCTTCGAATGCTGCTGTTCAGCAGGTTGGGGCGGATCAATCCCCTACGATAGCGAATATAAAGCAGCTCCTTCATCGACTGCATCAAGATCATGTCTATACGATTGGCCGAGTCGTCGTATTTAAGGATCCCTATTTGGCGAAGAGAAGGCCTCACTTAGCGATTCAACGTCAAGACGGCGGAGTATGGACTGACAGTCATGGACGACCGTGGATTGATCCTTACCACCAAGAAGTATGGAATTACAACATCAACATTGCAGTTGAGGCGGCAAAGCTTGGTTTTGACGAGATCCAATTCGATTATGTACGGTTTCCTGAAGGCATAACAACGAAGCATGTGAAGTTTGCCAATACAAATAAATGGAGTCGAGCGGAGGCGATTCGCCGCTTCCTGCATCAGGCACGGCCTGCTATCCATCGTGAGGGTGCAAAAGTATCGGCCGATGTATTCGGACTTGTTACCTCAGCGACTGATGATATGGGAATTGGTCAACGTTGGCGAGCGATTGGACAAGAAGTTGATTTTATATCGCCGATGATCTATCCATCGCATTATGGCAATGGAATATATGGTGTCCGCAACCCAGATATGCACCCGTATGCGATCGTGAGCGGCGCAATAGCGGACGCGAAGAAGCGTAATCAAGCGATGGCACAGAGTGGACTTAAGCCAGCTCAGCTGCGTCCATGGCTGCAGAGCTTTACCGCTACATGGGTGCATCCGCATATGGTTTATGACAGGCAGACTGTGAAGGAACAGATCAAAGCGCTGCATGATCAAGGCGTGCACGATTTTCTGTTGTGGAGCGCGGCGTGCAATTACAACTATAGATGAACATGTAACTTACATTTTGTAATAGTCGATGTTAGCTCTTTGGCAACGCTGTGAACCCGCATCCTTTTTATGAAAATATCGATGAAAGCGGCTGAAAATGCCGATTTTACAGCCTTGACAGCCTATACCCCCTCTGCTAATATTGCAATAATATCCGTCAGAGCAAGCTAAATATAGGATGAAATAAAGGGAGGAACATACTCGTGTGGGAAACAAAATTCGCCAAAGAGGGTTTGACGTTTGACGACGTGCTGCTCGTTCCGCGCAAATCTGAAGTGCTGCCGCGTGAGGTTTCGGTAGCAACCGTACTCAGCGGCAATGTAAAGTTGAACATTCCGCTTATTAGTGCAGGCATGGATACCGTCACGGAATCGGCAATGGCGATCGCAATCGCTCGTGAAGGCGGCCTCGGTATTATCCATAAGAACATGTCGATCGCACAACAGGCAGAAGAAGTAGATCGCGTGAAGCGTTCGGAGAGCGGCGTTATTACGAACCCATTCTCGCTGACGCCTAACCATCATGTCTATGATGCAGAAGCACTCATGGGCAAGTACCGGATCTCCGGCGTGCCTATCGTGGATGAGAATGGCAAGCTGGTTGGTATTTTGACTAACCGTGACCTCCGCTTCGTACATGACTACTCGATGAAGATCAGTGAAGTAATGACGCGCGAAGAGCTTGTTACGGCGCCAGTCGGCACGACGCTGGCACAAGCAGAAGTTATTCTTCAGAAGCATAAGATCGAGAAGCTTCCGCTCGTCGACGAGAATAACGTACTTAAAGGTCTTATTACCATTAAAGATATCGAGAAAGCAATCCAGTTCCCGAATGCAGCGAAGGATCAGCACGGACGACTCATCTGCGGCGCGGCAATTGGTATCTCGAAGGATACGTTCGAGCGTGCAGAAGCACTTGTTAACGCAGGTGTGGATGCAATCGTAGTGGACTCGGCACACGGTCACCACATCAACATTTTGGCAGCCGTTAAGAAGCTTCGCGAGAAGCATCCAACGCTGACGATTATCGCCGGCAACGTGGCAACAGGCGAAGCTACACGTGACTTGATCGAAGCAGGCGCATCGGTCGTCAAAGTCGGTATTGGTCCAGGCTCGATCTGTACGACGCGCGTTATCGCAGGTATCGGCGTGCCTCAGATTACAGCCATCTATGACTGCGCAACAGTTGCACGCGAGTACAACATCCCGATTATCGCGGACGGCGGCATCAAGTACTCCGGCGACATCGTTAAGGCTATCGCTGCAGGCGCAAGTGCCATCATGGTCGGCAGCTTGCTCGCAGGTACGGAAGAGAGCCCAGGCGAGTCTGAGATTTACCAAGGCCGTCGCTTCAAAGTATACCGTGGCATGGGTTCGCTCGGCGCAATGAAGGAAGGCAGCAAGGATCGTTACTTCCAAGAGAGCGAGAACACGAACAAGCTCGTTCCAGAGGGCATCGAGGGCCGCGTTCCATACAAAGGCGCAATGGCTGATACGGTTCACCAGCTGGTGGGCGGTCTCCGCTCGGGTATGGGTTACTGTGGTACAGCAACGATTGAAGAGCTCAAGAACGATACGCAATTCATTCGTATTACGGGCGCGGGTCTTCGTGAGAGCCATCCGCATGATGTTCAAATTACGAAGGAAGCACCTAACTACTCTCTCTAAGATTAGTAGAATAGCGGTGCATGTCGGTTGCTAAATAACATAAGCCAGATAAGGGGAATTGCGGATTCGCGCAATCTCTCTTGTCTGGCTTTTTCATTATACGTTTACTATGTTACAATAATGAACGGACGAAAGCTTAAGGGAAATGGGGAGAATAACTTGAAGGTGAGTTTCAAGCTGGGGCGCCTGCGCTCAATGGTGGCGGCATTGTTGGCTGTATGGATGGTTATGTTGGCGTTGGGTTCCACAGCAGCGTTTGCTGAAGGAGAAGCAGCGGCTTCGGCGGGCGCGAGCAATCCGCTTGGTATTGATGCACATGCAGCAATTCTTATCGAACCAACGACTGGTCAGGTATTGTACGAAGTGAACGCGGATCAACCACTGCCGCCGGCCAGCATGACGAAGATGATGACCGAGTACATCGTACTCGAAGAAATTAAAGCGGGCCGCCTTACATGGGATACGGTTGTATCCACGTCAGAGGAAGCTGCAACGGTTCCTCCGGATGGTTCCCAGGTTTATCTGGCAGTAGGCGAGAAGCATACGGTGAAAGAGCTTTATATCGCAATGGCAGTCGGCTCGGCCAGCGATGCGACGATCGCATTAGCGGTGCAAGTGGGCGGTTCTGTTCAAGGCTTTGTTGATAAAATGAATGAAACAGCGCAGAAGCTCGGACTGACCTCGGCGCATTATACTGGACCATCGGGTCTTGAAGATACGACGGTAATCTCAGCTCGCGACCAAGCGAAGCTGGCCGCAGTGATTGTGAATGAACATCCTGAGTTTCTGGAGTATTCAAGCATTCCTCGGTACAAGTTCCGCGAGCGGGACAAGGGCGAACTCATTAACTACAACTACATGCTTGCATCGAATAAAGATGTAACAGAGTTGAAATCATTTGCCTATCCAGGCGTTGACGGCATGAAGACGGGTTATCTGTCCGCTGCAGGCTATTGCTTCACAGGTACGGTTGAAGTTAACGGTCTGCGTTATGTGAGTGTCGTCATGAACACGAAGTCGAAGGGCGCTCGTTTCCGTGAAACGGCGAAGATGTACGACTATGCTTATGCAAGCTTCGAGAAGAAAACGATTGTTGCACCGAAAACTGTCGTAGAATCTCTCCCAACGGTTAAAATAACGAAGGGCAAAAAGAAATCAGTTGGTGTCATCACGGCGAATGATGTGAGCTTCCTCGTGAAGAAAGGCGCCGAAGCGAAGGCGGATGTCGTGAAGACGGAGCTTCTGCCAAATAGTGAGCTGAAGGCACCAATTAAACAGGGGCAAAAGCTTGGTACGGTCACGTATGAGTATAAGAACCCGGATTCCGGTCAAGCGCTGACGAAGACGGTTGATCTGATCGCAGCCGAGGACGTGAAGAAGGCGGGCTGGTTCACGATGCTGTTCCGCAATATCGGCAGCTTCTTCTCGAGCCTATTCAGCGGAATTGCTGGTTTGTTCGGCTAAAATTAAATATGCAGCTTCAGGAAGCGCAGCAATCGCAGCTGTAAGGTTGCCGATTCGCTGCGCTTCATGTAAAATCAATGGTTAGAGTTACATTCGGAGCTATCATTGTATCCGCATATAAATAGGAGGTTTTCAGGAGATGGAAACAGGAACTTCGCGCGTTAAACGTGGTATGGCTGAAATGCAAAAAGGCGGCGTCATCATGGACGTCATGAACGCAGAGCAAGCAAAGATCGCTGAAGCAGCAGGCGCAGTTGCCGTAATGGCGCTTGAGCGCGTTCCATCCGATATTCGTGCAGCAGGCGGCGTAGCCCGTATGGCTGACCCAACGATCGTTGAAGAGGTAACGAAAGTCGTTTCCATTCCGGTCATGGCCAAAGCACGTATCGGTCACTATGTAGAAGCTAAAGTGCTGGAATCGATGGGTGTTGACTACATCGACGAGAGCGAAGTACTGACGCCAGCAGACGAAGTGTTCCACATCAACAAGAATGAATTCACAGTCCCATTCGTATGCGGTGCTAAAGACCTTGGCGAAGCGCTTCGCCGTATTCAAGAAGGCGCATCTATGATCCGTACGAAAGGCGAGCCAGGAACGGGTAACGTTGTAGAGGCTGTTCGTCACCTTCGTCTGATCCACGGTCAAATCCGTAAAGTGGCAGGCCTGTCGAAGGACGAGCTGTTCAATGAAGCAAAAGTACTGGGCGTTCCTTACGAGCTGCTCCTTCAAGTTGCTGAATCGGGCAAGCTGCCAGTCGTTAACTTCGCAGCAGGCGGCGTAGCAACGCCGGCTGACGCAGCGCTCATGATGCACCTTGGCGCTGACGGCGTATTCGTAGGCTCCGGTATTTTCAAATCGGACAACCCTGAGAAATTCGCTCGCGCGATCGTTGAGGCAACGACGCACTACACGGATTATAAGCTGATCACGGAAGTATCGAAGAACCTTGGTACGCCGATGAAAGGCATCGATATTAAGACGCTGTCCGGTTTCGACCGTATGCAGGACCGCAGCATCTAATAAGCTGTTCATTGCTTCTGCAAACAGAGAGAAAAGCCCCTATAACAGGGGCTTTTCGGCAATGAAGGGCATACTAAGCTATAGTGGGTTGTACATATTCGAACGCTGATTGATTGAGGGCGTCAACATAAAGGCAGGTATTCGTTATGAAAATAGGCGTACTGGCGCTGCAAGGCGCCGTAGCAGAGCATATTCGCGGACTCGAAGCAGCAGGTGCGGAAGCCGTAGCTGTGAAACGTGTAGAAGAGCTGGACAGCCTTGATGGTCTCGTTATCCCAGGCGGGGAGAGCACGACGATCGGCAAGTTGATGCGGAAGTATGATTTTATCGATGCGATTCGGAAGTTCTCGGCAGAAGGCAAGCCGTTGTTCGGTACATGCGCCGGTCTGATCGTTCTCGCGGATCGTATCGAGGGCCAAGAGGATGCGCATCTTGAGCTTATGGACATGACCGTGCAGCGCAATGCATTCGGCCGTCAGCGCGAGAGCTTCGAGACGGATCTCGACATCAAAGGCATCGACGAACCGATTCGTGCCGTATTCATCCGTGCACCGCTTATTAAGGAAGTTGGCGCAGGCGTTGATGTGCTGTCGACTTATAAAGACGAGATTGTAGCTGCTCGGCAGAACAACCTGCTGGCATGCTCGTTCCATCCTGAGCTGACGGACGACTATCGTCTGCATGCTTATTTCGTTGAGATGGCGCGTGAGGCGGCAGCGAGCCGCGCTTAAGAAGCATTCGAAGCCGGTGAGCATAGGAAGGCAGCCGGCCCAATTTGAGAGGAGAATCATTCGTGCTAGATGTGAAGTGGCTCAGAAATGATTACGATAAAGTCGTACAAGCACTTGCTAACCGTGGCAAGTCGGAAGAGCTTATAGCAGCTTTCCCGGTGCTGGATACCCGTCGCCGCGAAATTTTGGTGGAGTCGGATAATTTGAAGAACCGCCGCAATATCGTGTCGCAGGAAGTAGCGAAGCTGAAGAAATCGGGCGGCGACGCTGACGCGCTGATTACCGAAATGCGCGAGGTTGGCGATCGGATCAAAGAAATCGACGATGAGATTCGCGTATTGGAATCGCAAATCGAAGAACTGACGATGGCGATCCCGAACCTGCCGCACGAGTCGGTGCCAATTGGCGCATCGGAAGAAGACAATGTGGAGATTCGCCGTGTAGGTACGCCGACTGAGCTTGGCTTTGAGCCGAAGGCTCACTGGGAGCTGGCACAGGATCTCGGCATTCTCGACTTCGAGCGTGCGGGCAAAGTGACGGGTTCGCGCTTCGTGTTCTACCGCGGCTTAGGCGCTCGTCTCGAGCGTGCGCTTATTAGCTTCATGATGGATCTGCATAGCGACCAGCATGGTTACGAAGAGGTGCTCCCGCCTTATATCGTTAACCGCGACAGCCTGTTCGGTACCGGTCAGCTGCCGAAGTTTGAAGAGGACCTGTTCAAGCTTGAAGGCTCCGATTACTATCTGATTCCGACGGCAGAGGTTCCGGTAACGAACATTGCGCGTGAAGAGATTCTGAGCAATGAAGATCTGCCGAAATATTTTGTCGCGTACAGCGCATGCTTCCGTTCCGAAGCGGGTGCAGCAGGACGCGATACACGCGGCCTGATCCGCCAGCATCAATTCAATAAGGTTGAGCTGCTGAAGCTCGTTCACCCTGAAACATCGTACGACGAGCTGGAGAAAATGACGGCCAATGCAGAGAAGGTGCTGCAGCTGCTTGGTCTGCCATACCGCGTACTGGCGTTGTGCACGGGCGATATGGGCTTTACCGCTGCGAAGACTTACGACCTGGAAGTGTGGCTGCCAAGCGCAGAGACGTATCGTGAGATCTCGTCGTGCTCGAACGTAGAGGACTTCCAAGCACGCCGCGCAGGCATTCGCTTCCGCCGCGAGCCGAAGAGCAAGCCGGAGTTCGTGCATACGTTGAACGGCTCGGGTCTTGCAGTTGGCCGTACGTTCGCAGCCATTCTTGAGAACTACCAGCAAGCTGACGGCTCGATCGTTATTCCGGAAGTGCTGCGTCCTTACATGGGCGGAATTTCGGTTATTGCGAAGAAATAGAGCGTTCAGAAGGCCGTCCCAATGGGGCGGCCTTTAATTTCAGCATGTTTGTTGCTGGAAATGTCAAAAGAAAGTTGATTGTTCGAATTCGATTGTGGTACAATCTTAATGTTCGACTTTAAATGTGGAGAGGTACCGAAGCGGTCATAACGGGGCGGTCTTGAAAACCGTTAGGGTGCAAGCCCACGTGGGTTCGAGTCCCACCCTCTCCGCCAGTTAAGCAAATGACAAACCGATTCCGATGGAATCGGTTTTTTTGTGCAAACGGCGAGGGTGGGGCTCGAACGGGCCGTTAAGCGAACATGCCCTAAGGCATGTTCGTAGGCCCCGGCGTGATAGTCGCAATAGGCAACCGTACGTATAAGTACGGCTGCCCGCGACGGAGCGAGTCCCACCCTCTCCGCCAGTTAAGCAAATGACGAACCGATTCCGATGGAATCGGTTTTTTTGTGCAAACTTTTGTATAAATAGCGGCCTGACAACGGTCGTGTGGGAAGCATAAAATCGTCGATATCTCCGCATCTTAAACGGTGTGGAGGTGGACAGTCATGGCATATAACGATGAGTTACCATTGGATCAACAGCAGCTCGCATCGGCCTGGGCTAGCACGCTGCCAACAACAATTAATGAGGCAGACCAGGCAGAGGTGTGGCCCGATGAAGGCGACCCGGGTGCACTGCGCGTGACGATTCATACGGCAGGGCATCAGGAATATTCGTTTGATTTTAAAGTAGGATATGTGGATGATCGCGAGGTCAACGTTGAACTGATCGATGTAGAGAAAGCAGGCCAATCGGTGGACGAGCGCACGGATATCATTCAGCAGCTCGCGCTCGATTATAAGCGTCACATTCATGAATGCGCGCAGGCAGTCAATTCGAATCGGTATCACTGACGAAGGAGCGAATAACGATGACGAAAGCGAAGAACGGCGTCGACAAAAATTTATCGAACGTCGTGGAGCAGCTCGATCTCAATCCAGTCAACAGCCATCATGCGCAGCAGCTGCAGCAGGACAAGAATGATCGGCGCAACCAGGCAGCGATGGATCATGACGAACCATCCGATCTGTCGACACCATTCAGTGCAGGGTCATCCGGAAGCGGAAGCTAGCTCATTCACTTCAATTTATAGGAGGTCTATATTACGATGGGTAAACCAGACAGCGTACCCGTACCAAATCCGGAGTCTGACAGCAAAGCCAGCGCGCGTTCTCGTCAGGGCAATCAGCCGCAGCAGCCGCTCTCGGGATCGAAGAAAGTGAAGCAGCAGAACCACTCCCGTCAGAATAATGGCGGGGCTTATAACTAGACATTACACCCGTTTCTACAAAATGTGGAAGCGGGTTTTTATGTTAAAAGCAGGTATAAGGCTTGTACATAGGGTGACCATCACGTATGATGAATGAGTATCAAAAAAAGGGGGACAATTGAAACGATGAAATGGATGCAGCGAGCAGCTATTCTTGCGTTGGTTGCTATTTTGTTCGTTGTTGCAGGATGCAGCAGCAGTAAACCATCGAAGGAAGCGCTGGTAGATTCTCTTAAGAAAATGTCGGAAATGCACGCTTACGCTTTCAGCGGTACTATCGGCATAAATGATATAACGATTCCAGCAAACGAGTCGGATGATCTGGGTATGACAGCTATGATAGCTTCGATGTTGAAGGGCGCCAAGCTCTCGTTCGATGGCCAGTTTGATCGCGATGCGAAGCGGACAGACGTCACAATGAAGGTTGAATACAGCTCGGAAGGCGTCTCGACGACGCTCGAGGTTCCAATGATCATGACTGACGAGAAGATGTATATGAAGATTCCGAATTTACCGTTTCTTCCTTTGCCAGAGGACCTAACGAGCAAATTCATTGAAATCGATCTGAAGAAGCTGATGGAAGAGCAAGGCACGACGGATGCTCCAGTAATCAATAACGATAAGATGATCAAGCTGAGCAGCGATATGGTGCTGGCTATGATCGAGCCTTTCGAATCGAAGGAATACTTCAGCGAGCCGAAGGCAGCCGACGTTCAAGGCCTGCCGCAAGATGCGAAGTATGACAGCCTGGTTCAGTTCCAGCTGACGAATGAGAACTTCCCAGCGGCACTTGATACGATCCTCAATAAAGTAGCACCTGCTGTTATCGATCTGTTGGCTTCTGATGAGGAGTACTTGAAGCTGATTGGCGTGAAGAAGGAAGATCTCGATACAGTGAAGCAGCAGCTTACGGAGAACAGCGCTCAATGGGTGGAACAGGCCAAGAAGGCAGTCAAAGTGAATGACTTCAAGCTGACGACAGGCGTGAAAGACGGCTATATGACGTTCCAAGGCATTAACGCGGATATCGCCGTGTCGGATGAAAGCATAGGCGAGACGAAGCTGAACATGTATGTACACAGCACTTACTCGGCTATTAACGAGAAGCAAACGTTCAAACAAGAAATTCCGACAGATACGACGACGCTTGAAGATCTTGCGAATTCGTTCGGACTCGACATGTCGGAGTCGGTATTGCAATAATTTAATAGCTTACTAGCGATCTGGTCCATGCCCGAGCATTCGGGTGTGGACCTTTTTGTATATTAGAGAAGCTGTAGAGGCTGGTTCTATTGGTACGAGCTTCCGAATAGAATGGCAACAGTTTGTCCCTGAAGTTCCTGGGGCGGACGGGCAAAACGTTCGAATAGAGGAGGAGCTTCAGATGGGACGATATCGAATTCGGGTGTCAAACAATAAGGCTGCATTGCTCGGCATTGGCACGGCGCTGCCGGACTGCCAGCTTGTTCAACGCGACACAGCATTGCGTCTGGCCGAGGGGCTGGAGGCGGCAGGGCAGCGAGATGCGGCGCGATGGGCTCGGCGCATATTCAATCAGAGCGGCGTCGAGACGCGGCACACTTGCGTATCGAGCCTGGCTGGACCTGCTTCGGAGAGCCGGTTCGCGCCGGGGACTGCGAGCCATCTGGTGCCGCAGACGGCGGAGCGAATGGCGATGTACCAGGAGTTTGCGCCGATTCTCGCAGAGCGGGCAGCGAGAGCAGCGCTTGCGGACAGCGGCGTTGCCGCTCATGAGGTGACGCATGTACTAACGGTGAGCTGTACAGGCATGTATCTGCCCGGTCTCGATGCGGAGCTGACGCATCGGCTTGAATTGAATGAGGGCACGCGCAGACTGCCGCTCACTTTTCTTGGATGCGCCGCAGGCATGACTGCGATACGCACCGCACGTGAGCTTGTCGCAGCGGACGAGCAGGCAGTGGCGCTCATCGTATGCGTCGAGCTATGCACGCTGCATACGCAGCCATCGGGCGATCGGGAGTCGCTGTATGCGGCAGCATTTTTCGGCGATGGAGCTTCGGCTTGTGTGATCGGACGCCCATCCGGGCAGCGCGGAGGAAGTAGCGGACATTTCTTGTTGTCGGAGGGCTGGGCGGGTCTCGCGCCAGAGGCAGCGGAAGCGATGAAGTGGACGATCGGCAATTACGGCTTCGATCTGTATTTGTCTCCGCAGGTGCCGGAGCTGCTCAGTCGGTTTGTACCGGATATGGTGGAGAAGTACGCGCCATCGTTCAAGCCGGATTGGTGGGCGATCCATCCGGGCGGACGCGGGATTGTAGATGCTGTGCAGAAGCTGTTCGGACTAAGCGATGAGGAGACGCAGGCAAGCCGTGAGGTGCTGCGGTCGTACGGCAACATGTCGTCCGTGACGATTCTATTCGTGCTTCGTGCAATGAGAGAGCAGCTGCAGGAGCCGGGAAGCGGGCAATCGGAAGGGCTGGCTGTTGCATTCGGGCCTGGGCTTACGGCAGAGCTGATGCGGATGACTTATGTGCCGAGTATAGCAGATGGCGATACAAGGATTGAGCGGGATATCGATGACGAATTAGTGTATGAGGATCCGGAGGAAAGTCTGAGCCGGGATTGGGGCATCAGTCAGCATCGTCAGGCAGATGAGCGGACGGTGACTGAACCAGTCGTTGGTGGGCGTTATGGCTGATCTTCAGCTGCGTCATCGGGCACTACAGCCAGAGCTGATGGACGATCACGGGACGGGCGGTGACTCGCTGCGAGAGGCGCACCGGCATTTGCAGCGGCTGAACCAGATTTTTGGTGCGGCGGGGCCGGTTCTATATGCGGTGCGGCGGTTATGGAAGGAAGCGGGACGGCCTCGGCAGCTGTCGGTGCTCGACATTGGCTGCGGAGCGGGCGATATTAATCGCTCGCTGCTGCAGTGGGCGGAGCAGGAGGGCATCGAGCTGCGGTTGACGCTGGGCGACTTGACGGAAGAAGCCTGCGAGGAGGCTCGTGCGCTCTATCGGAACGAGCCTAGAGTGACGGTGAGACAGCTGGATTTGTTCCAGCTGCAGCCGGGAGAGGTGGATATTGTGACAGCTTCGCAGGTGCTGCATCATTTTGATGAGGAGCAGGTTGTGGAGGCGGTTGAAGCGATGGTGCGCGGCTCCCGGATCGGCTGTGCCATAGGCGATATTCATCGCCATCCGATCGCATGGGCGGCTGTATGGCTGGTGACGCGGACGGTGTCTCGCAACCGGTACATTCGGCATGACGGTCCGCTGTCCGTTGCAAAAGGGTTCCGGGCTGTCGATTGGCAGCGGATCGAGGGCAGGCTGGGAAATGGTGCGCGGTTAGCGTATCGTTGGCGGCCATTGTTCCGTTATGCGTGCTGGGTGAGGAAGTGAGAGACCATTGGTAAAGGGACGGGTAGTCGCTTGGCGGGGATGAGGGGTGGATGTAGGGACGGTGGGGTTGCTGGAGAGAATGTGAGAGCTCGGTGCAGAGCGGTTGCTTGCTGGAGAGTGAGAGAGCTACGGTAGAGTAGTGTGCATGCGGAAGAGTGTGAGAGTTCAGGATAGAGCGGGTTGCTTGCTGGAGAGAATGTGGGAGCTTAGTAGAGCGGGTTGCTACTGAAGAGAATGTGAGAGATCAACAAGGGAGCGAGAAGGGCGATGCATATGTATGATGTAATCGTCATAGGCGCGGGGATTGCAGGGGCGAGTACGGCTTGTGCGATGGCGTTGCGGGGCTGGCATACACTGCTGCTTGATCGGCATTCGTTCCCGCGGCATAAGGTTTGCGGCGAGTTCTTGTCGCCGGAGTCGGCGCGGTCGTTGGCAGCGCTTGGGCTGGCGCATGTATTGAAGGGGCAGACGCCGCCGCCTGAGCCGATTGACCGCATTCGGCTGGCGGCGGCGCTCGGCAAGCCGCTTGAGCTGCGGCTGCAGCCGCCGGCACAGAGCATCAGCCGCTATGCGCTCGACTATGCGCTGCAGCAGGAGGCGCAGCGGCGCGGCGCTGTTGTGCGCACCGGCGTGACGGTGCGCGGATTGGCACGCACCGTGGACGGCTGGCGCGTCAGCGTCCGTTCGCGCGAGCATGGCGAGACGGAGCTTACGGCGCGTGTCGTCATTGGTGCGTGGGGGCGAAACGCGCCAGCCGAGTGGATCGGAGCGGGGGCCGAGCCGCCGCTTGCCAACGATGCGGACGAGAGTCTGGGCGGCGATAGTGAACCGAATCGCCTGCGCGTGGGGGCTGGCGCTTTTCGTCGGGGCGGACTTAGCCGACAGGATAGACAGCCGCCGGATGTGCAGGCGGATTGGCGGGGGAAGCTGGGCGGCGGCGGCAGTGCTGATGACGGCGTGGGGAATGGGCGGAGCAAAAGGCTGCTTGGCGTTCGGACGCTGTTGTCCGACGTCCCTGCCGAGCCGGTGGTGGAGCTGTTCTTCTTCCGCGGCGGGTACATCGGATTAGTACCCGCTGGCGGTGGGACGGCGAATGCGGCTGCGCTCGTGACGCCGGAAGCTTTCACAGCGGCGGGCCAATCCGCCGCCGCTGTCCTGGACGCGGCAGCGCGGCAGGTGCCTGCGCTGGCAAGGCGGCTGCGCGATGCGCAGCCGATTGCAGGCACCACGGCGGCGACGCCGGTGGTGCTCACCCGCGTACCGCGGGCATGGGGCATCGTGCCGCATGTCGGCGATGCCGCTTCGGTCATCCCGCCGCTATGCGGAGACGGGATGGCGATGGGGCTGCACGCGGCGACGCTGTGCGCGCCGCTGGCAGACCAGTACCTGCGCAGCTCCATCTCGCTGCAGGAATGGAGAATGGCTTACACGGGGGCGTTACAGCGGGATTTTGCCGGACCGTTGCGTTGGGGCCTTCGTCTTCAGGCGGGTCTAGGGAGCAGGACGTTGTCCGGCGTGCTGCTTGGGCTGGGACGGCTTGTGCCTAGTGTGGCGTACCGGCTTGTCGAAGCGACGCGGCTGCAGCTTCATTAGAATAGGCCGTTGGGTCGGATTGGACTGGCGGCGGCGCATTGCGAGGCATCGGAACAACAATCGGATAGAGAAATCTCCTCGCCGCTCCAGCCTTGGAGCAAGCGAGTGCATACAACAAAGCAGCTGCTTCGTCTGAGGACGGAGCGGCTTTTGTGCTATGGGACGCTATTGCGATTCACATGATCTCAGCTGCAGTCAGGATGCAACGGTTGTAATAGTGGTTATTTCGGGCAAAATGACCGCTTTTAATCGCTAACGGTTGCCCACGGTTCTATTTGGCTATTTTCCCCCGAAAATGAACAATTTCACCGGAATAACAATTCTGACAACTGTTAGGTAGACGAAATGCCAAATTCCACGGGAATAGCCACTATAGCAACCGTTACAGTAAGGCGCTTATAAATATGACGCTCAGCCACAGCCACAGCACAGCACAGCACAACCGCCACCGTATACCGGACTCCCCGAGGGTACGCCGACCCCTGCATAAAATTTTCAATTATCCCAACGAAGAGGAAGGAATTGTTAATATAAATGTATAATAGTAAATAAAAATATTACACACTTGATGGGTATTCATAAGGAGGCGCAAGACCGTGCGTAATAAACAGTTGGAATACGGATCGGCTCAGCAGGCTGGAATGTCCGAAGCTCGGGTTAGACGGATTGCTGTTACAGCGGAACAAATGGTTACAAATGGCGTAACGCCGGCGCAGGTAGTCGTTGCGGCAAGGAAAGGCGTCATCGTCGTGCATCAGGCAAACGGCAAATTCGGCCCAGAGCCTGACGCAGCAGAGCTGACTCGCAATGCCCTGTTTCCGCTGTGTTCAATTACGAAGCTGTTCACGGCGACCGCCATTCTGATGCTGGTAGAGGAAGGACTCATGGGACTGAATCGGCCGGTTGTTGATTATATCCCCGAGTTTACGGGTCCGGGCAAGAAGGCTGTTTACGTTCATCATCTGCTGACGCATACGTCGGGCATTAATGGTGAGGATGTATGGAAAATCATTTCGCGCAAGCGAGAACAAGGGGTTGAGCTGCCGGCTTGTCCAGAAGGACAAGACCCGGACTCGCACGAGTCGTTGTTCTACGGCTACGAGGTGCCGCTTGGCACGAAGCCGGGTCAAGTCATGCAGTATCTAGGCTTCGGCTATCAGCTGCTGGGTGAAATCGTCAGCCGGGTGAGCGGAGTGCCTTATCACCGTTTTGTAGAGGAACGGATCTTCAAGCCTCTTGGCATGAACGATACATACTTTGCAGTCCCGGACTCGGAGCGGTATCGAATCGTACGCCGTGCGCCCGAGGCACCTTGTGCGGAATGGATCGAGACGGAGGACTTGATCCAGTCGATGTCTGCAGGCGGCGGTGCGTATGGCTCGGCGTATGACTTGGCTGTATTCGGCCAAATGTTTCTGTTAGGCGGCGAATATAACGGGGAGCGGCTGCTCAGTCCAATTAGTGTGTTCGAGATGACGCGGAACCAGATTCCGGGTGTCTCCTCGCAATACCGCGATGAGGTGTTCCCGGAAGCATACTGGGGTTATGGCTGGGCTATTAATGGGTCAAAAAGAGATGGCGGCGACCTGTTCTCGAGCGGCGCATACTCGCATTGGGGCGCGGCCGGCCCGTTCATCTGCGTCGATCCGCTGTACAGCACGGTGACGGTACACCTATCGGTTGAGCTCGACCATAATCGGCCGTTCAAGAACATGTACGCCGATCATTTCAATAACACGGTGCTGGCGGCGATTGAGCAGCTGTAGGAGCAGCCTGTTGTAGAAAAAAACGATTGAGTTAGTCATGGATTGCGTTGAGCAAGGATTGGTGTTGGGTAAGATGCGAATAATAGCTGTTTCACCAGAGCGGGGATGCGCTTGGTGGAACAGCTATTTTGTTATACAGGGTAAGGGTGCTGTAGGAGCGGGACTGCTGCCGCAGGGGACAAAATGGGCTGGATTTCTGTTGACGAATAATTGTGTACCTAATATACTGTTTATACAATACACAATTAAGAGTGGGATGAAGGAGGCCGATTGCAAATGGAGAGACTCGCAATTGAGGTCCGCGGCTTGCATAAACGATATGGGGAGAAAAATGTGCTTAACGGCATAGATCTAGCCGTGCCGGCAGGTACGGTATTCGCGCTGCTCGGTCGGAATGGTGCTGGCAAGACGACGCTTATCCATATCTTATCGACACTTGCGGCCGCAGATGCAGGTGAAGTACGGATAGCGGGCCATGATTTGTCGACAGATGCCGCGAGAGTAAGAGGCGCGATCAGCCTTACCGGACAGTTCGCCGCAGTCGATGCGATGCTGACAGGAAGAGAGAATCTGCATATGCTCTGCCGGCTGTCAGGTCTCTCTGGAGCGGCCTCACGACAGCGGACCAAACAGCTGCTCACTGCTTTCGACTTGAAGGATGCAGCTGACAAGCGGGTGGGGACCTATTCTGGCGGGATGCGCAGACGGCTAGACCTAGCGCTTAGTCTCGTACGTCCGAAGCCCGTGCTATTCCTCGACGAACCGACAACCGGGCTTGATGCCATGAGCAGACGGGCGTTATGGGCGATGATTCGGCAGCTGCGTGAGCAGGGAATGACCATCTTCTTAACGACGCAGTATCTAGAGGAAGCCGATGAGCTTGCCGATCAGATTGCCGTACTCGCGGAAGGTCGACTGATTGCGGCTGGAACAGCCTCTGAGTTGAAAGATCAGCTCGGTGGAGCTGTCATTGAAATACGGGGCGAGGATGATGCCGTGCTGCGGACCATTCCGACGGACGGTACAATTGCGGGCGTAAGCCGCATCTTGCAGGAGGCGCTTCGTACGGTACCCGCTGACGCGAGGGTGGCTATTCGTCAGCCGAGTATGGAGGACGTATTCTTGGCATTGACTGAACGTGAGGAGGAGGTGGCTGTAGGATGACGACAACTATTTTTCAAGTAAAAGAGCAGAACGAAGAGATCAAGCACGCCTCATTCGGTGTCGCCAACGCCGTGTTTATCGGTCGTAGTCTTCGGCTGAGTCTGCGCAATACGGAGGCGCTCCTGATGGCGATCGTGCTGCCCGTTATGCTGATGCTGCTGTTCACTTACGTCATGGGCGGCGCCCTTGACCCATCCGGTAATTATGTGAACTACGTCGTACCGGGCATTATTCTGCTCTGCGCTGGTTTTGGTTCATCGAGTACAGCAGTCGATGTCGCGACGGATATGACGAACGGAATAATGGACCGATTCCGGACGATGCCGATCAGCAGCGTTGGCGTTGTAATGGGGCATGTCATCGCCGGTGTCGTCCGTAACCTGCTTGCGACGGGCGTCGTTATCGCAGTAGCGCTGGCGGTCGGATATCGTCCAAAGGCGGATGTGGGAGAGTGGCTGCTGGCTATCGGCATGGTTGCGCTGTTCTTGCTCGCATTAACTTGGCTGTTCGCCGCGATCGGCATCGTCACGCGCAGTCCCTCCGCAGCTAGTGCATACGGCTTCGCACTGCTATTCCTGCCTTACTTGTCCAGTGCATTCGTTCCGACGAGTACGATGCCGAGCTGGCTGCAGGGGGTTGCCAACCATCAGCCGATTACGCCGGTTATTGAGACGATTCGCGGGCTGCTCTCTGGCCAATCCGGTCAGACGAACAGCGAAGGATGGATCGCGATTGTCTGGTGCCTTGCCATTCTTGCTGCTGCTGTCGCATGGAGCGCGTTCGCGTTTCGTCGTCAAGCAGGCCGCCGTTAACGAAGAAAGGTTCGCGAGACGTCATTATGGCGTTCGCGAACCTTTCTTCTATTTGCGTTCCAGATAACTTGCCATCCCATCTAGTATCCGTTCTAAGCCGAAATCGAGATCGTCATGAATGGGGTTATCCTGTTCCTGCTCGCCGGTATATACACCGGAAGCGATGAACGGGTACAAGCTCGGGTACTGCTCTGGCTTCACAAGCTGACGAAGCGCCGGTCCGAAGCTGGCCCCGCTGAAGCTCTCGGGCGTTCCCCCTGCTTGCATCGCCAGCATCATGTCTCTTCGGATTAAGCCGACCGCTCTTGCATAAGAGCTGAGCAGCAGGAGGAAGGACATTTTCTCATAGTCTGATATTGGAAGATTACGCATTGTGCGCATGGCCCAGTCGACATATCGAAGGGTGTTCGGGGTACTAGGCACACTTACAATCGGGATGTCAGCGTACCAAGGATGGCGAGTGAACACATCGACGCTTGCTGCTACGTATGCTCTCATCTCCTCACGCCAATCCGCATATTCGCGCTGCGGCGGAACATTCGGGTCACAGACGGCATCCTGCATTAGGATGAGCAAATCCTCTTTGCTCTCAATGTAGCGGTACAATGACATTGGCGTATAACCAAGCGAGCTGGCGACTCGATTCATCGATACGGCGGATAGACCGTCTTGGTCTGCAATGGCAATCGCAGCCTCTACAATTTTGGCAATGCTCAGCTCGCCCTTCGGACCTCTGCGCGGCTGCTTGATAATGCCCCAGCTGAGCCTTGAGGCGTTCGGCAGCCCCTTCAGCGCTTCTTCATCTATCGTTGGTGATACCTCTGCTTTAGGCTGGTTTGGCTGATCCCCATTTTTGTCTGCCATGTCGTGTCGATCCCCTTCTTCAGAAAACCTTATATGCTATATACAGTATAGCATATCTACGGTCAGGGATCAGTTATGGGGATGCTCGCAGCGCATTCATAAGCTGTTTGCCGATTTCGTCAATCGTCATCCTGGAGCCTGGCTTGCGCCACTTGCTCAGCAGTTGCCCTACAAGAATATCCAGTATGAAGGGAGAAGCGTAACAGTAGTTGGACAAAACGATGACGCCCGTATCGTTCTGAAGGTCGAAGGCTGTATAGCTGGAGAAGCCATAAGTGCCCCCATTATGCCACAGGTACTCATATTCGGGCTGCTTCTCGAGTACCCAGCCGATATACCGATCCGTACCATTCATTGACACAGGGGAATGAATGGCTTGCAGGTAACGAGGTATCGCTGAATTCTGCCGTGCGTGAAGGTTGCTCTGGAGGAAGGTTATCATATCTGCTGCCGAGGACTTAATCCCGCCAGCACCTTCATGAACAGACAAATCCCAGTGCGGGACACGCTTGCCTGTGGAAGCAAAGCCCATGGCGAGTCGCTGCTCCTGCTCTGTTGATAGGTGGACTGACGTGTTCGGCATATGGAGGGGGCCTGTGATGTACTTGTACAGCAGTTCATCATAAGTACAGCCTGTGATGCGGCATAAGATGTGACCCAGCAGGCCGAACCCGAGATTGGAATACTCGTAGGAGCCGATCTTGTTCTCGCCGATGTAGTCTGTCAGGAAGGCGAGCATCCGCTCCTCAGTATAGTCTGCGAAAGGATTGAACCGATTGCGAGGCTTCATGTTAGCAGCTAATCTCGGCAATCCCGATGTATGTGCGGCCAAGTGCTGAAGCGATATTTGGTCCCAATAAGGGTTGCTGCGCAGCGGCTCGAGGTACTTGGATATAGGTGAGCCCAATGAAATATAGCCATCTTCGGCACATGCTTGCAGCAGGATGCTCGTGAACACCTTGGTGATCGAGCCGATCTCGTACAGCATATCATTGCCGGGAACCTTGGAGCCGCGAGACGAAGTTCGATGCTGAAAGTAGGAAACTTCCCCTTGTTGGATAATGCCGATCGTCAATTGCAGATGCTTCTTGCCGCGTACATAATCTCCCGTAATCGCTTGATACGGCTGATACGGCTGATACTGATTAGACTGCACGATAGCCCCCTCCTAATTTAACAAAAATTTCCCAATGCAACGATTGATGTTAAATACGAGCGTATTAACGTTAGGTTTCGCTGCAGAGAAAGAATCTCATAAGGCAAGGCATTATTGTAAAATATCTTTCTGCACGATCTAATTATTTGTTGTAATTATTCAAAAATAAAATATGAATAGTAATGAAATCTGATATAGTTTGGAAGGAGTATGTTTAATGATTATAACTTGGAGGCGTGATTAATGAGCTTTTGTGTGCATTGTGGGATGAGATTAGCTGAGGGAGAGGCTCACGCTTGCCAACAAGCTGCGGCCGGCTTATCGACGGGAGATCACAATGGAGAGAAAGGTGCGTCTCGCCCACCTCAATCAGGCAACTATCAGTCAGCACTTGCAGCAGTGAATCAGATTGATCGGAACCTTGTTGTGGACCTGGTGAGAAATCCACTGAAGGCACTGCAGCTGCAGCCAGCTAAGGACTTGGTATATGGACTACTTGGATTTGCTGCTTCATTAGTAGGCTTCATTCTATGGGCATGGATGTTCGGCAAGAAGCTGGATAGTATGCTGAACGGGATTTTCGGCGTGTCCTCTGACTTTGGCGATTGGTTCGAAACGCCGAGCGTTAGCTCCGCTATTATTGGAAGACTGATTGCAACGGGTATTCTATCTATTATTTCCTTGCTTGCAGCCGTATGGGCGATCAATGCTTGGCAGGGTGAGCGCAAGGTGACGATTAAAGAACTGACGACCCATCTTGGCGCCGCACAATATGTGTTCGGAGCGGGCTTCATAGTGGCTGGCATCTGCGGCTTCATTAGCCTTCGAATTGCAGCTCTGGTGATGGCTATCAACCTGATGACGGCACTTGTAACAAACCTCGTGTTGGTCATGGACCTGTCACAGACTCGTCAAGAGCGTAAAGTGATGTTTATAGCACTTAGCTTGGCTGCCTATCTGATTGTGTTTGGCGTACTGACTGCATTATTCCTGTAGTGGCTGCTATTCAAAGGAACGAAAGATCGCTTACCATCCTGCGCTGGCAGGTGGCAGGCGATCTTTTCTTATACGCTGCTCCTTTCAGGGAAGAATAAGGTTAAGAGGATGTTAACCTTATGTGTGGATTTCGCGACTTACTGTTCACGGAATAGATGATTTAAGTTTCAGAAAATTTCATATTTCTGCCTTGCTGTGTCGTTGTGGCGGCGACTTTGTTTTGGTATGCTGAGGACAAGCAGCACTATATTTCTAAATATTCTGTCATCTTTGAGCATGACTGCTGTGAGGCATCACGATTGGAATGATAGAGAACAGAGAGAGAAGGACAAGCACGATCAATTGGAGGGGAAAGGCATGCATGTACAGGAACGCGAGCGTTTAGTCGTCATTGGCAACGGCATGGCAGGAATCAACACAGTAGAGAATATGCTGAAGCTCTCACCGGATGCTTTTCAAATTACTGTTTTCGGCAGCGAGCCCTATCCGAACTATAACCGTATTCAGCTGTCTTATGTTCTGGAGAAGAGTAAAGCGATTGAGGATATTATTCTTAATGATTGGGATTGGTATCGTAACAACGGGATCGACTTATTCACCGGCATTACGGTCACAGCGATCGATACGGTTGGCAAGAAGGTTATTGCAGATAACGGAATGGAAGTTCCGTACGATAAACTGATTATCGCAACAGGATCGAAGCCTTTCATGCTGCCGGTTCCGGGCGTGGACAAGGAGGGTATCGTTGGCTTCCGGGATATCGCTGATTGCGAGCTAATGCTTCGCACCGCGAATGAATATAAGAAAGCAGCCGTTATCGGCGGTGGTCTGCTTGGACTCGAAGCAGCGAAAGGGCTGTTGAAGCTGGGCATGGACGTTACGGTTGTTCACCTCTTCGAGGATTTAATGGAGCGGCAGCTGGATCATACCGCTTCTCATATGCTGCAGGTCGAGCTGGAAAGCCAAGGCTTGAAATTCGCAACGGGAAAGAAGACGGTGGAATTTCTCGGAACGGACCGCGTATCGGGACTGAAGTTCAGCGATGGTACGGAGCTTGAAGCAGAGTTCGTCGTGATGGCTGCTGGCATTCAGCCGAATGTCCAGCTGGCACGAGCGGCAGGGATCGAAGTGAATCGAGGAATCGTCGTAGACGATTACATGCGTACTTCGGTACCCGACGTATTCGCAGTAGGCGAATGCAATGAGCATCGCGGAATATGCTACGGCCTTGTCGCCCCGCTGTTCGAGCAGGGGGCCGTGCTGGCCAAATATTTATGCGGAGTGGAGACCAAGCCGTATGAAGGGACTGTCGTTTCTACGCAGCTGAAGATCTCGGGCGTTGATGTTTTCTCCGCGGGTGAGTTCCAGGATGCAGCAGACCTTGCTGTCGTACGGATGCATGACGAATGGCGGCGGGTCTATAAGAAGATTCTGCTTCGCGAGGGCCGAATCGTCGGAGGCGTGTTGGTCGGTGACGGTAAAGAGGCTGCGCGGCTTCAGCAGTGGATCCGCACGGGCACTGTGATGACGGAGGATATCCATGGACGGCTCATGGGTGCAGCCGTGACGGAAACTGGCAATACGGTGGCCGAGCTGCGAGATGAGGAGATTGTATGCGGTTGTAATGGGGTAACCAAGAAGCACATCGTGGATACGATCAACGAGCATGGTCTAACAACGGTGGAGGAAATCAAGCTTATGACAGGAGCATCGCGCTCATGCGGCGGCTGCCGTCCTGTCGTCGAACAAATCCTGCAGTATGTGCTCGGCGACAAGTATGATTCGGCTGCAGCGAAGAAGGAAGGCATCTGCGGCTGTACGACGCTGAGCAGGGACGAGGTTGTAAGAAGCATTAAAGAGAAGGGCCTTATTACATCGAAGGAAGTTCGGTATGCGCTCGGATGGAGCAATGAAGAGGGCTGCTCGAAATGCCGTCCTGCACTCAATTATTATTTGGGCATGATCTGGCCGACTGAGCATGCGGAAGAGCGGGATGCACGATTCGTTAACGAACGGATGCACGCGAATATTCAGAAGGACGGTACGTTCGGCGTCGTTCCACGGATGTACGGCGGCGTAACGACACCGGAGGATCTTCGCCTTATTGCGGATGTCGCGGTTAAGTACAACGTTAAGCTCGTCAAAGTAACCGGCGGTCAGCGGCTTGACCTGCTGGGGATTAAACGAGAAGACCTGCCGAAGGTATGGGAGGAGCTGGGGATGCCATCGGGGTATGCCTATGCCAAAGCATTGCGAACGGTCAAAACATGCGTGGGCTCGCAATTCTGTCGATTCGGGACGAAGGATTCGATGGATATGGGCATCCAGCTGGAGAAGAAGTTCGAAAGGCTCGACATGCCGGCGAAATTCAAAATGGCTGTCAACGGCTGCCCGCGCAACTGCGCCGAATCCTCAACCAAGGATATCGGCATCGTCGGCAATGAAGGCGCGTGGGAGATCTATGTTGGGGGTAACGGCGGTATCAAGTCGCGCCTTGCAGAGCTGTTGTGCAAAGTAACGACAGACGAGGAGCTTCTTGAGATCGTATCCGCCTTTATGCAGTATTATCGGGAGACAGGTAAGTATCTGGAACGGACGTCGGACTGGATCGAGCGAGTCGGGATCAAGACGGTCATCCAGACCGTAGTCGAGGACGTGGAGCAGCGCAAACAGCTTGCCGAGCGCATGGAGCTTGCACTGGCTCAAGTGAAAGAGCCTTGGAAAGATATTCTCGACAATTCGAAGCTGCGGGAGCGTCTGTTCGAGAACAGCCAAGGCGCGGCCAACGCTGTCGACGAGAGAGACTGCCACTACTATTCGGTTGGATCGCTGGAGCAGTTCACGGAGCGGCTCGGCCGAGTCGTTCAGCTGGAGGGGCAAGAGATTGCCGTATTCCGGACTTCGGAAGGCAGCGTATTTGCGCTCGAGAATCGAAGCCCTGGGCCTCGGGGCGGTACCATCGTGGAAGGCATCGTAGCCGGCGACATCCTGTTCGATCCAATCTGCGATTGGAGGATCAGCCTGGTGGACGGTCAGGTACAGGCTCCAGATAAGGGCCAGGTTCGGACGTATCCCGTTCGAGTGAAGGATGGCGAAGTGTTCATCGGCATTCGCGCGGGCGTAGTGAATTAACTCGCTGTTGAGGTTGACGATTGGAACAAGGAACCGCGGGGCTCTAGGCTCCGCGGTTCTGTGTGTTAGCTGGAGTGCCGGCCTGGCGTAGGTGAGGGCACCTGCCTAGCGTCACAAATGGAATATGCTAGATTCTAGTTGAAAAACTGCGAAAAACGTGGAAAAAGCGCGAGAGCAGCCCAATTTTACGCCTAAATCACGTTATACTGAATATTCTGAATATTTACTCAAATGATAGAATCGTGTATTCTTAAGTCAGTAACACGAACCACAACAACCTACAAGAAAGGCATCGGGCTAACAAGAATCTTCAACAAAATGAACAGAAATAACACATGGAGAAAGTGAAGCAATGGAAGGATCAAAACCTCGAAACAGAAAGGGGATAGTCCATTGTACTAGGTGAGCGAAGGTGTTACGCATAAAGTTAAGCGATAGAAACCAACGGAGAAAGGAAAGCAAGTGCGACAAGTGAGGCAATGGAAGGATCAAACCTCGGGATGGAAAGGGGATAGTCCATTGGACCAGGTGAGGCGAAGCATGTTACGCATAAGGCTAAGCGAGCATGCGGGTAACCATACAGATCAGCTAGCGAATGAAGGCAGGGTATCACAGATTGCCTGAAGGGATGAGATTCCACCAAACTACGAATGCGTTAACCCATCTGCTGCATGAATTTTAATTCTGTCATAGAAGGGCGAGGATAACGGCATTATGAAGAAATGGAGCGCGAACAATTGAATAGTTACGATACGACGTAATAAGAGTTCCGGTTATCATGGATATAAGCGGAACTCTTATTTTTGTGTGTATACATATCTGAAAACAAAAAGAACCGTACAATAGCCGCCTGTGAAATATTTACACGCGAATATCGATCGTTCGATCGGAGTTCGCTACTGGGCCGACGTTCAAGCTGCCTTGGGAGCTTGCCCCTTGTTGTGCCTCATCCTTCTCGCTTGCGCTCGTACCGCTGCCTGCTGTGTTCTTCTTAGCGGCATCCGCCTGTTTCTGCGCAATTTGCAGCTCGATCAGCTGCATTTGTTGTTCCAGCTGCTTGATTTTCTCGCTCTTCGTTTTCTCATCGTCCTTGCTTTGGCGTTCCTTGGATATTTCTTGTTGAAGCTCGGTTTTCTGCTTTTCTAGCGCTGCTATTTCGTTTGAAGATGAGCTGGACGTACTTGCTGTGCTCGTACCGCTGCTTGATACACCGGAAATATTCATCTGGATGCTCCTCACTTTATGGCTGATAGGAAGACTTTACATACACAAGCTAAGTATAAAATAGGTCTAGCCCTCAAGCCTGAATGCTGGCTGAATAGACGCTGAATAAACCCGGTCAACAAAAAACCACTCATTCATTGGTTTCGGAGAACCAAGAAATAAGTGGTACCTATTCGTTTGTTCATTATTGTAGTTGGAAAACAATACGTTAATTATTGATGAGGCGCTATTTCCTCAAATTCAAACGTTATCGGAGGATCTGTTTCGGAAGGTGCAGAAATTGTTGCCTGGACGTGACCAAGATTCCTATGGATCGCATTACTCAATTAGATGTAAAGAATAAAGGTGAAAACAGGCTGGTCGCAAGTAAACTCAAGAACCAAGAAAACGCGATCCAAAGGTTCAAAGAGGCGGTTGCTGCTCAAACGTCTCTTTGTCATCAACGTCGAATTGCAGGTGCTGGATCGTTGCTATTACGTTGGTCGTGATCCCGTATAGATCAGCGTCAGGACTTGTGTAGAAGCGGGGCTGCGTTTCCTCGCACAGCTGACTTACCCTTTCGTGGATCACTAGACATAAAAAAACTCCTACGTTTATTCCGTGGGAGATCGTCATTTACGCTGTATGTTTTCCGCTTATGGCGGACAGTTCCATCGATATTACGTTATAGACTGTATGCCTTACGCCAAGCCTACCGCCTCATTCACGTTAAAGCAAACGTTGTAGTGATGCGGGTTTATGAAATTGGCGCGCCCGATACGATTCGAACGTACGACCTGCAGTTTAGGAAACTGTCGCTCTATCCTGCTGAGCTACGGGCGCGCAGTACTTCATATTTTACCATGGGTAGTCTGTATGGCGCAACTTCATCCAACCTGCATTCGACGAATAGGGATGGGCCTACAGCTATTTACTTTTTCATACCCAACTGTTATATTAGATATATAACACATACTATAAATAATACAGGAGATGTCCGCCTATGTTTGTTCGGATTGATCTGGAGTCGGACGTACCGATCTATACGCAGCTTACGAATCAGATCATGGAAGGGATCGCGACGGGAGATCTTCGACCGGGAGAAGCGCTGCCCTCGGTGCGGTCGCTGGCAGCGGATCTTGGCATTAATCTACACACCGTAAACAAAGCCTATACGATATTGAAGGACAGCGGCTTTATTCAGATTCATCGGCAGAAAGGGGCCGTCGTGCAATCCGGCGGTATGCCGCCCGCCGACGATGCGTATAAGGAGCGGTTAGCGGAGGCGCTGCGGCCGATGGCAGCAGAGTCGCTGGGTCGCGGAATGTCATTGGAGGATTGGCTGACGATCTGCCGCGCCTCCTTTGAACAGTTGAAAGCTAAGCGTGAAGGGAGATCAATCTAATGAACAATCTGACACAGTGGATCGTTAGTCTATTACCATTCCTACTCGTAGCAGCTGCGCTCATCTCGACGCCGTACGCATCGCTGCGGACGCCATTCGGCGTATCGGTTCCAGCGGATGAACGTCTTCATCCGGCGATTCGCGCGCTGCGTAAGTCATATGCGCTGATGATAGCCGCTGCCGCTGTTGTTGCAGCTCTGGTTGTCGTTATAACCGGCAGCACGGGCGTCGTTGAGGGCACGGATGAGCTGTCACTGCTTGGTATAGGCGCAACCCTGTTTCTGCTGCTCATAGGCTTCGCGATCTTCGTCTGGTATCATCGTCGGATGCTGACGCTGAAGGAGCAAGAGGGCTGGCAGAAGCGCATGAACAGCCGTTATGCGGCGGCACAGCTTTCTTTTCGCAACGGTCAAGTCGTCTATGGCATCGTTTGGTTTGTGCCTCATCTAGTCGTTATTGCGGCATGCGCATTTATTGCCATACTGTCGTATGATTCCTTGCCGGATGTCATTCCGACGCACTTCGATTGGGATGGAACGGTGACGGAGTGGAGTGAGAAAACATGGGGCTCTGTGCTCTCTCTGAACATCATTCAGCTGGTGATGACCGCTATTATGGTGTTTGTGAATACGACGATTCGTTGGAGCCGCGCCTCGCTTGACCCGAATAAGCCGGAGCAGTCCGCACAGGCCGAGCGCAAATATCGCCGCAGCACGTCGCTCTTCATTCTTGTATTCAGCTTCTTGCTTATTCTGATGATGGGCTGGATTCAAGCAATCTCGCTGTACGAACGCAAGATGGAAGGCAGCTTGGTCATCGTCAGCATGCTGCCGCTGGTCGTAGCGGGCATATGGATGGTGTGGCTGTTCCGCATGAGTCGCGAACGGAGCCAATTCGATCGGATTAGCCGCGACCAGGACCAACACTGGAAACTAGGCAGTTTGTACTGGAACCCGGAAGACCCAGCTATATTCGTTGAGAAAAGGTCGGGGATCGGCTGGACGCTTAATTTTGCCAAGCCATTGGGTTGGTTGGTTCTGTTCGGACCGATTGTTATTATTGCACTTGTTCCACTCTTCGATTCCCGAATTATGGTGAGGAAAACAACGGGAGTTGGCTGGACATTTGATTTTACACAAGCAGGCACGTGGATAGTGCTTGCACTAATTGGCATACTAGTGGCAGCTGTACTGCTGATGAGACGGTTTCGGGGACGGTAATAGCAGAAAGGGTGAAAAGAACTAATTCAATGTTATATTTGTCGAAAAATATGAGGGTTTTTCCCGAAATATTCGACAGATTCCAACACACGATCTCCATATCGTTCGTTATAATGAGTGAGATACTAACACCAGAGTGGTCGGAACGATAGGAGCGAGCCTAGAGCGTGTGTCATGAATAAGAATGAACTGCTCACCCAACTTCAAGCGCTCCGTCTGAAGCTTAATGCAATGGCTGAAGAGCGGGGGAATTTAACGGACCCGGAAGTACTTGCTGTAAGTGAGGAAGCGGATCGTATCATTCTTGTTTTGCAGCAAATGCATATGAAGGGCGGATCATGCGCGGCCGCGCCGCGCAACTCTGTATGATAGCTGCGGCTGTCGCTATCCGCGTTTATTGCGAAGTCGTCTGAAGAATGCTGTTAATAAAGTAGCACACTCCTCTTGCATTACCCCGCTAGTGAGCTCCGTTTCATGATTGAAACGGGGCTCTTGCAGCAGGTTCATCAATGTTCCTGCGCATCCCGCCTTCGGATCATGCGTTCCATATACAACTCGTTTCACCCTTGATTGCACAATCGCGCCTGCACACATCGGACACGGCTCCAGCGTTACGTATAACGTACAGTCGAGCAGACGCCATGCCTCAATACGCTGACTTGCCTCACGTATAGCGATCATCTCTGCATGGGCTGTTGCATCATGCCCAGTCTCTCTCAAATTATAGCCTCGTCCAATAACCTCGCCATTGCGTACGATGACCGCGCCAATGGGCACCTCGCCAATTGATTCTGCTTTGCGGGCTTCTGCTATAGCCTCGGCCATCCAGCGCCGATCCTCTTCTCGTTCAAACCGCTGATCACTATCCATTACTTCCATTGTTGGTCACCTCGCCTATATTGTAACCTGAAAATAGTTCCTCTGACGAGTTAAACACATTTCGACGACCTATTCGTGTCGAACAAAATCGAATTATGCCACGAACAAACATTCGTTGTTAACACCATGTGTATAGTTATGTGGATAACTGGGGATAAATCGGATAAGTTGTCCACTGATTTATCCACAACTTGTTCGTATTTGTGGGTAACTATGTGGATATTGTGTGTAAGATGTGAGTAAAGGGCTCTTTTTACACAATCTATACACATAAGAAGTGAGGATAACCGGAAAGGGTTGTGCACGCAAGGGACGGATAGGCAATTCGCTTTCATTTGATGGAAAATATGGTATGATGCAAATATAGAGAATAATAGCGAAAATGAGCGAAAAACCGAAAATAAAGGATGTGTTGTGCTGTGTCGGTGAAGCAAAAACTGACGCTGATCATCGCAGGTATCATATTCGTCCTTCTTGCTGTACATTTGGTTCATCTTCGGGTGACGTCTGCTAATAATTTGAAGGAAGAAGCTACTCTCTATCTGGAGGATGTATCAGCAAGGCTGTCAGATGAAGCCATTCTACAGAATTACATAACCTCGGTCGGTAAGCCGCACAGTCTTGTTATAGATGATGTATTGGAGATGAGTGCATTCCGAATAATGGATAAGCAGCCTGTGCTGATCCATGGAACGCTCAAGCTGAACCGTGGACAAGATGAACTAGATCGCGTCCAGCGAACGGTGCAGGTGGGATTGATGACGAAGGACTCTCGGCTTAGCGATGGAACACATGTCCTGATCTTTTATCAGAAGCTCGACTTCGAAGAGCCGACGGTTGTGCGCACGGTTCTGAATCTGAAGAGCGCAGATGCGCTTGTACGCAAGCAGATGACCGAGCAGATCATACTCTCGGTAGTCATGCTTGTCTGCATGACACTCATAGCCTATCTGGTGATCGGACGCGTATTCCGGCCGCTTGACAAGATCGTCTGGAAGATTGGGAAGCTGTCGAATGCGCAGTTCGACGATATGATTCCAGTCCAAGGGCGAGATGAGTTCGGGCAGTTATCTCTACAGATGAATAATATGTCCAAGAACATCAGCGTTTATATGAATAAGCTCAAATTCGCTTTCGAAGAAAATCGAGCAATGAAAGAGCACCTGGAATCGTTCATTAATCATACAACGGATGCGATTCATGTCATTGACTTGAACGGCCGCGTCTTATCGGTCAATCACGCCTTCACTCAGATGTTCGGCTATAAGGAATCGGAAGCCGTCGGATTTAACCTGAAGCTTGTCCCTGCCGAGCTGGAGCAGGAGGAGCAGAAGGCAAGGGAGGCTGTACTGGCTGGCAAGGTGCTCCCGCCGATAGAGTCTGCGCGTGTGACGAAGAATGGCGATCGGCTAGCCGTCAGCGTGACGACCTCGCCGATTCGCGATGCTGCAGGCACCGTTCGGGCGATTGCGAGCATTACGAGAGATATGACGAGCCGCAACAAGATGGAGGAGCTGCTCAGACGCTCGGAGAAGCTTACGACGGTCGGCCAGCTTGCCGCAGGCGTTGCGCATGAGATTCGGAATCCGTTGACCACGCTGAAGGGCTTCCTGCAGCTGCAGCGGCAGACGAATAAGCTGAACATCAACCATGTCGAGATGATGATGGCGGAGCTGGACCGAATCAACCTCATTGTTGGGGAGTTCCTCATTCTTGCGAAGCCGCAGGCGACGAAGTTCGAGATTAAGGATATTCGTTATATTATGGGCGATGTACTGTCGCTGCTGGACAGTCAGGCGCATCTTCATGGCATTGTGTTTAAGCACGAGTGTCCGAATGACCCTTGCTATATTTCATGTGAGGAGAATCAGCTGAAACAGGTATTTATTAATTTGCTCAAAAATGCGATGGAATCCATGCCTCGAGGAGGAACGATTTCCATTATAGGCAGCAAGGGGGACAATCGCGAAGCGATATATACGATTACCGATGAAGGCTGCGGTATATCGGATGAAATGATTCGGAAGCTGGGCGATCCTTTCGTTACCGGGAAGGAATCTGGCACAGGCCTCGGCATTATGATCAGTCAGCGGATTATACAGAGCCATCGCGGCACGCTGGAGTTCAAGAGCCAGCTTGATGTCGGTACGGTTGTAACGATCAAGCTCCCTTGTGGAGACTCCATCGCGGAGCTGCAAGCAGAGAATGAAGCGATGGACGTGATGCAGCATATTTCCTAGCGTGGGCTTGCATCCAATGCGAGTCTCGATTGACGAGCCGAAATCAGGTACAATAGACGATACAGATCGTTGTGTTGAACGCGGGATATGAAGGATGGGATCGTCACGTGGTGGAACGGAATCAATCGCGATCCGCTCCTGCAATGGAGTATCGGGCGCTGCTGGTCGGCGCTACGGGCCTAGTGGGCAGCGCACTGCTTAGAAGACTGCTGGCGGAGCCGTGCTGCGTCAGCTTGACCGTATTGGCGCGGCGGCCGCTGGACGGTGCATCTGGACGTATCGTTGCAGCTGCAGGATCGGACGCAGGCAAGCTGCGGGTTATCGTCGCTGATTTCGACCGAATGTATGAAGCGCTGTCCGACGTGGAGGTGGATGTCGTCTATTGTGCGCTCGGTACGACCATTCGGAAGGCGAAGACGAAGGAAGCGTTTCGCAAAGTCGATCTCGACTACCCGCTGCTGCTAGGTGAATGGGCGAAGGCTCAGCGAGTACGCAAGTATGTTGCTGTTACTGCGATGGGCGCTTCGACGACGTCGCCGTTTTTCTACAGCAGGGTGAAGGGGGAGCTCGAGGAGGAGCTGGCAGAGCTGAAGCTGCCGGAGCTGCACTTGTTCCGTCCTTCGCTGCTGCTTGGCAAACGGCCGGAGGTGCGTCTTGGCGAGCGAGTCGGTGCATGGGCGGCAATCGTGATTCGTCCACTCATGCTGGGTGCGCTGAGGCCTTATCGGCCTATTAGCGGCGATACGGTTGCTGCGGCGATGCTTGTCGCGGGTTCGCGGCCCACTGCAGAAGGCGTGTACGTATACAACTCGGCGGATACGGCAGAGCTTGGCGCTCCATTGCAGCGTAATGGCGGGAACATGAACGATAGTACGGATAGCGGCATGATGGGGTGAAGACAAGTGAGAATTAATAAGTTTATAAGCGAGACGGGATTCTGCTCGCGCCGGGAGGCCGACAAGCTCGTAGAAGAGGGCCGAGTTACGATTAACGGCGAGAAGGCTCAGCTTGGCAGCCAGGCTGAGCCGGGAGACGACGTTCGTGTGAATGGCAAGCGAGTGGGTGCTTCGAGACGACATGTGTATATCGCGCTTAATAAGCCGGTAGGCATCACCAGCACGACGGAGCAGCAGGTCAAGGGCAATATTGTGGACTTCGTCGGACATAAGGAACGGATTTTCCCAATCGGGCGGCTGGACAAAGACTCGGAGGGCCTCATTCTAATGACCAACGACGGTGACATCGTCAATCGGATTCTTCGTTCAGAAGGACGTCATGAGAAGGAGTATATCGTTACAGTGGATAAAGCGGTAACGCCGATGTTCCTGAAGGGAATGAGCGAGGGCGTTCGCATCCTGGGTACGATGACACTGCCTTGCAAGGTGACGCGTATAGCGGAACGGATGTTCAAGATCATTCTGACGGAAGGCAAGAATCGTCAGATTCGCCGGATGTGCGAAGTGTTCGGCTACCGCGTAGTACGGCTGAAACGGCAGCGCATCATGAACATTCATCTGGGCGATCTTGCGATCGGCAGATGGCGGGATCTGCAGCACGATGAGCTGGACGAGCTGTTCCAGACGCTCAATTATCATCCGGCAGACTAACAAGAACAAAGGCTGAACCGTGTATCGCCTACGGGCGATTCGTGGTTCAGCCTTTGTTCGTTGTGTCGGTTACTTCGTGGTCGACGCATCAGCCGTAGCTGCTGTGTTATTCGTAATCGCGTCGATGTCTGTATATTTGCGCATGAGCGATACTTCTACGCGGCGGTTCTTGGCGCGGCCGACGTTCGTCTTGTTCGATTCAACCGGACGGTATTCACCGTAACCAGTTGAACTGATGAGCGTCGGATCAAGCGACGAGCTTGCCAGCAGGATCTCCATGAAGTTGAGAGCGCGCTGCGAGCTGAGCTCCCAGTTGTTCCGGAATACTTGGTTCGAGATCGGCTGGTTGTCCGTGTGGCCTGCCACAATGATCTCGTAGCCTGGATACTGCTTGAGCATCTTCGAGATGGCCTGAGCCAGCTTCTTGGAATCAGGCTTCAGATCCGCACTGCCGGAAGCGAATAGTGCATTGTCGCTAATCGTAATGAGCAGCTGCGACTGATTCAGCTTCGTATCGAGCTGGGACGTAAGTCCGGCTGCTTTAATATATTGGTCGAGCTGCTTCTTGAGCTTCTCGAGATCCTCTTGCTCTTTCTTGCGGAGCTTCTCCAGGTCGTCGTTCTGCTTCTTCGCTGATGCCTTCGTAATGTCCTGTTGTGACTGTTCCTTCTGGAGATCCTCCGTATAACGCGACGGTGTCGTAGATTGGTCGAGCGTCTTGAAGCCGTCCAATACGCCGACGCCGCCGTCAAGCGCTGTGTTGAACGCTCGGCTCAGTTCATCGAATCGCTTCGCATCAATCGAGCTCATGGAGAACAGAACGATGAATAGCGCGAGCAGCAGCGTCATGAGGTCGGAATAAGGAAGCAGCCAGGATTCGTCTGCATGCTCCTCGTGATCACTACCGTGTTTACGCTTTTTCACCGCTGCCTTCCTCCTTCTCCTGCATCTTCGCACGTTCCGTAGGCGTCAGGTAAACCGAAAGCTTCTGGTTAATTGCGATTGTGGATACGCCGCTCTGAATCGACAGCAGACCTTCCACCATCATCATGCGAAGCTCTGTCTCACGTTGAGACAGGCGCTTGAGCTTATTGGCGATTGGATGCCACATCACATAACCGGTGAAAATACCGAGCAGCGTTGCGATGAACGCCGCGGAGATTGCATGCGACAGCTTCTCCATATCCGTCATGTCCGCCAATGCGGCGATGAGACCAACTACGGCACCGAGTACCCCGAGCGTCGGCGCATACATGCCGGCTTGGGAGAACATCAGAGCACCAGCTTTATGGCGCTGCTCCGTTGCGGAGATATCCTCAAGCAGAACGTCGCGAACGAATTCTTGTTCGTTGCCGTCAATGATCATCCGCATGCCGTTGCGCAGGAAAGCATCGTCGATTTCATCGACTTTGGCTTCCAATGCGAGCAGGCCTTCGCGGCGCGTAATCGTCGCCCATTCCATGAACAGGCGGATGAGATCTTCTCGTTTGGGAAGATTCTGAGCCTTGAAAGTAATCTTCAGCAGCGTAGGGAACTTCTTGATCTCGGACATTGGAAAGCCGACGAATAGCGAGGCTGCAGTACCGACGAGAATGATGACATAAGCCGCCGGGTTATTGACCAGATTGATAATCGGCGCTCCCTTTAGGAACATACCGAATACGAGCGCTGTAAGCCCGAGTCCAAGACCAATACCAGTTGATTTCTCCATTAATACACCCCGTCCAGTAGTAGAAAGTTTCGGCGATGCAAGATGCATCTCTTTTCTATCTATATCGACATTACAGGGGGGAGAAGTTATAGTTAACCGGCCCTTTTTGTGGAATCCGCTCGAAACTATTCAGTTGCTGCCGAATAGCGTTATAAAAGCAGGGATAAAAATTGTTTAGTTCGCAAAGCTTGGTTGGGAATGAAAGGGCTGTAATTTTGTTGTAAAATGGAGTGACCACCATCTAGATGATTGGATAAGAAAGGGATGAAGTTATGGGTGTTAGACACGCGCGCGAGTATGCAGACATATTATCGGATTTGACAGCTGCGGTAAGTGCAATTCCGAACAGTTATACATTTTTTGAGATGACGAGGGAAGAATGGGAGGAGCTTGGCGACACGGAACGGGCCGAGGTTATGGAAGCGTTGGCCGATGATGTGTTCTACGGACTGGGGCAGCAGACCGACATTCGCGTTGGAGACGGTGCCGTCGTCTACGTGCCCAAGCGGCATGTGATCGAGGTTGTCCAAGGCGGCAATGTCATTCAAGTCGTTCGTCTGATCTAAAATGGAAAGCATACGCCGCCGCTGCTCAGTCAGCAGCGGCGAAGACCATACAGTGGAACTCGGCTTCTCCTGTTGGCGTTGGCCGTACATAGGTGTCGGTGATGTGGAAGCCTGCCTTCTCGTAGGCGCGGATCGCTCGTACGTTCCACGTGAGCACCTCTAGATCGATTTCGTCTTGAGGCGCTCGCCGAATCGCTTCTTCTGCAGCAGCACGGGCGAATGCTGCGCCAAGCCCTTGACCGCATCGGTCGGGACGCAGACCAAGTCCGAGCCGAGTGACGCCAAGCAGCGGAAACAGCTGAACGAAGCCGATCATGCCGCCTTCTTTATTAAGCACAGCAGCATATTGTTGATTGCGGATAGTGGGATCGCCGAATTCGATGCCTTCGGCCTCCATACGGTCAAAGTTGGACCAGCCATAGAGGTCGAATGGCGGCTCGTAGCGCCAACTGCATAGCTCTTCGGCATGCTCACGGCTCATCGGTACGAAGCGGAAATGTGGAATTAGGGATGGAATAGTCATTGTCGGCATGATCTCCTGTCACGAAAGATTCGAATCCTTCTTGGTGTCATTATAATACGAACCGAGCTCGATCATGGTATGATGAGAGCACTGCATCGCAATCTTAGCTTAAGTTTAAGGAGCTTTTATGCGCAAACTGATCGCCGTCGGCAGTCTGTCCTATTTTCTAATAGGCCTGGCTATGGTTCTTACTGGTGCACTACTGGAGCCGATTATTGCATATTATGATTTGGATTATAAAATAGGAAGCTTGTGGATTTCCGATCAATTCGTTGGTTACCTGATCGGCGTATTGGTTGCTCCTCTGCTGACCTCCCGGATCGGCAAGCGGAGTACGCTCGTCGTTGCCTTCGGCAGTCTCACGGTTGCACAGGCCGCATACAGTATTCTACCGCCGTGGGGCTTAATGCTCGTCATCGCTCCGCTTGCGGGCCTTGGATTCGGTATGGCGGAAGCGATCGTTGGTGCGACGATTATCGAGCTGTCGGATGAGAAGAACAAAGCGTCCTCGATGTCGTTCCTGGAAGTATTCTTCGGAGTCGGCGCGCTGGTCATGCCGCTTGGCGCGGCTTATCTCATTCATCTTGGCTACTGGCAGCTGACGTTCCCGCTGTTGACTGCGATTGCGGGTGTGACGATGCTGCTGTGGCTTACAGTGTCGTTCGGCAAAGCCGATGATCAGATCGGCTGGCCTTCGCGTGCGGCTGAGGTGCGTGCAGCAGCAGGGGACAAGGCATCAGCTGCGAAGCCGAAGTACACCCGCAGCATGCTGCCGTTTCTGACATTCGGCATTCTGTTCTTCTTAATTTATGTAGGGCTCGAGATGAGCTTCTCCAACTACCTGGCCTCATTCTTGATGCAGCGCACGGGTGCGGGAGAGACGAATGCGGCTTCGGTGCTGAGCTTATTCTGGCTGTTCATGGTTATCGGCAGGCTGTTCGCGGGTAGACTGGCTGACCGGATTACCTACCCTGTCTACTTGATGATTGCTTGCATCGGTACGGTTGTGGTATTCGCAGCATCGGCGTTAACGATGTCGTTCAGTGGTCTTGTCATATGGACGTGCATTGGCGGCCTCATTATGTCGGGTATGTTTGCGGTCGGCCTCGTCTACGCGAACAGCCGAATCGAAGGGCTGACGGAGCGGACGACGAGCTTAATGGTAGCCGCTGGCGGTATTGGCGGAGCTATCTTTCCGCGCATCGCGGGCTGGCTGATGGACAGCTATGGCACAACAACGACGATGTGGCTCATCGCCGGATTGGCCGTGCTCATGCTGCTCTCGTTCGCCTTGATGGCCGTTTCCGGCAAGCGCCGGATGGATCGTGTGAAGGAGCCAGAGGCTGTAACGACGCCGTAATAAGGTTAGCAGGTAAGAGGGAAATATTGAAGAAGCGCAGGTCATGTTCGGGAGAACAGTGCCTGCGCTTATTTGTTCTCGGAAGAGGCAGAGCGGCTGATCATTGCACGGATCTGGGAAGGGGTCATCTGACTAAACGATTTGAAGTCCTTCATGAAATGCGCTTGGTCAAAATAACCCCCGTCTGCTGCGACATCGGATAAGGGGTTGGCGCTCCGAACGACGTTTTCCAGCGCCCGTTGGAAACGGACGATCCGATTATAAAGCTTCGGAGAGAATCCGAGCGTGTGCTCGAACTTCATGCGAAGATATCGCTCGGAATAGCCGGTTTCGGCGGCCAGCTCGCGTACGGTAACAGCCCCGCCCGAGCGGTGCATCGAGGTCATGCAGTAGCCGACGATGCCGCTATCCCGCACGCTGCCTGATAACAGCTGCAATCCTTCTTGTTCGAATAATATGATTCGCTGTGGGAGCCCTTCACAAAGCGCCAGCTTCGACGACAAATCCGAATATTGGGAGAGGGCATCCTCGATAGGTGCCTGAACGTTAACGATTTCCTTGGGAGGTAAGCCAGGCAATAACAGACTGAGACGGTAAGAAAGGCGGACGCCGAAGTAAACGGCGTTAGGCTGAAGGACAATCTGCTCCCCTTCGAGCACCGTCCCGCATACAAGAGCGGAAGGACGCAGCGGATCGCAGCAGAACAGCAGATCGACGCAGCCGTCAGGTACGACTTGAATTGAGCGGCCTGTACGGTCAGTCGTGAGCTGATAATAGATAACGGGTTCGCTCCCATAATAAAGGACATGTTCCTTGTAGCCTACGGTCTGCCATTGGAGCCCGTATTGAATGTAACCGCGCTTGCGGTCCGTGGCTGCGATGCTGTGCGTCTCATCGAACAATGAAATCACTCCGCGGGACAGATTTGATACTAAACATAGCAAAGGCTATTATTTCCGTCAATGAAATTATGTCATGTTATCTAACATTGTGGCACATTCTGTTCCGATTTTTACAATACCAATCCCTTTTATGTCAGTTAAATTAACATTAAGAAACGAAGCATGATGGGGAGGAACAAGAGATGAGCCGAAGAAAGCTGCTAAAGAAAACCGCCATACTTGGAACTGCAATGACAATCGCATTGGGAGCTAGTGGGTTGGCGCCAAGACTGGCCACGGTCGCGGAGGCGCATGGCGGTTCGGAGGATTTCGTCGCACTGCGTCCGTTAATGGAGGAATTCGAGGCAACGGTCAAGTGGGATAGCTTCTCTGGTACGATTACGTTGACGAAGAACAGCACGATTGTCAGGATCAAGCCGAACTCCAACGTCGCACTTGTGAATGGAACGCGTCTTGAGATGGAAGCTCCGGTTATTTTGAAGAATAATCTCGCTTACGTCTCGCATCATTTCGTCAATGAGGTGTTCCAGTCGGGACTGGACCAGACGTTCCAAGTGGAGAAGGTCGCGAATCCGCTTAATCCGTTGACCTCAGCCGAGATCGAGGAGACGGTCACCATTCTGAAGGCAGCTGGCAAATACAAAGAGGGCTTCCGGTTCACCGAAATCGCGTTGAAGGAGCCGCCGAAGGATCAGGTGTGGGACTTCGCAATCTCGGGCAAACCAGTGACGGCCCATCGAACATCCGGCTTCGTCATTCTTGACGGCAAGACGGTTCTAGAAGGCACGGTGGATCTGGTTACGAAGCAGGTGTTGACGTTCGAAGAGGTAACAGGCGCACACGGAATGATCCTGCTCGACGACTTCGCGACGGTTCAAACGGCGATTGAAGAGAGTCCGGAATATGCGGAGGCGCTGCTGAAGCGGGGCATCAATGACGTGAAGCAGGTTGTGTCTACGCCGCTGACGGTTGGTTATTTCGGAGGCAAAGACGAGCTGAAGCAGGATAACCGATATTTGAAGGTCGTCGCATATTTGAACACGGGGGACGGAAACTATTGGGCGCATCCAATCGAGGACCTTGTGGCTGTCGTTGACTTGGAGCTGAAGAAGGTCATCAAGGTCGAGGACGCGGGCGTCGTACCGATCCCGATGAAGTCAACACCGTTCGACGGACGGGATCAGACTGCGGCAGCAGCATCGAAACCGCTGGAGATCACAGAACCGGAAGGCAAGAACTACACGATTACGGGCAATACGATTCATTGGCAGAATTGGGACTTCCACTTGCGGCTCGATTCGCGGGTTGGTCCGATTCTATCGACCGTAACCTACAACGATCAAGGCACGAAGCGGAAGATTATGTACGAGGGCTCGCTCGGCGGCATGATCGTTCCATACGGCGACCCTGATGTAGGCTGGTATTTCAAAGCTTATCTGGATTCTGGGGAGTACGGCATGGGCACGCTTACGTCGACGCTGCAGCGGGGCAAGGATGTTCCGGAGAACGCAGTGCTCCTTGACGCGACTATTGCGGATTTCACTGGCGCGCCAATGACGATTCCGAACGCAATGTCGGTATTCGAGCGTTACGCCGGACCGGAGTATAAGCATCAGGAGATGGGGCAGGACAACGTGAGTGCCGAGCGCCGCGAGCTTGTCGTTCGTTGGATCAGCACGGTTGGCAACTACGATTATATTTTTGACTGGGTATTCGCACAGAACGGCACGATCGGTATCAACGCAGGGGCAACGGGTATCGAGGCTGTCAAAGGTGTCGTCTCAGAGACGATGCACGATGACACGGCGGCGGAGGATACGAAGTACGGTACGCTGATCGACCACAACATCGTTGGCACGACGCATCAGCATATTTACAACTTCCGTCTCGATCTGGACGTCGACGGGGAGAGCAACTCCTTCACTGCTATTGATCCGGTAATCGCCGAGAATACGGATGGCGGGCCCCGCGAGAGCACGATGCAGACCGTACAGCGCATCATCGCGACGGAGAAGGAGGCCGCTCAGAAATACGATCCTTCCTCTATTCGTCTGGCAACCAACGAGAACAAAGAGAACAAGGTTGGCAATAAGGTATCCTATCAGCTCATCCCATACGCGGGCGGTACGCATCCGATTGCTAAGGGAGCGAACTTCAGCAGTGATGAATGGCTGTATAACCGCGTGAACTTCATGGACAAGCAGCTGTGGGTGACACGTTACGACCCGAATGAGCGATATCCGGAAGGCAAATATCCGAACCGTGCGGACAAGGATACAGGCTTAGGACAATTCACGGCGGATGACGAATCGATTGTGAACACGGACAATGTGTATTGGATGACGACGGGTACAACCCATGTCGCCCGTGCGGAAGAGTGGCCAATTATGCCGACGGAGTGGGTGTATACGCTCCTTAAGCCTTGGAACTTCTTCGATCAGACGCCGACACTTAATCTGAACGGCAAGTAATAGCACAACATAACCCGGGAGCGGATTGATCCGCCCCGTTTTTTTTTGCTGTGTGTCGGAACAGGTCGTGCAGTCGGAGGTAGGTAGTGCCATTGACGCAGGTCGAAGATGGCTGTCTGGCGGCTGGCTATCAGTGCTATGATAGATGCACATTTAGGGATTAGCTGGAGGGCCTGACGGGGGTCACAATACATAGAAGGAGTGGACCGCCATGAGTATACTGCACGAAACGTTCGCTTGGGAGCTGGAGCCGGGAGTATGGCTGCGAGGTGATGTCCGTATGCAAGCGGAAGGGGAGACGAGGAAGCCGATTATCGTTCTCGTACACGGGTTCAAAGGCTTCAAGGACTGGGGCATGTTCCCGTACGCGGCACAACGGTTAGCGGGTCAGGAGTATGCGGTAGTGACGTTCAATTTCTCGCACAATGGTGTAGGCGCGCAGGGTGTGGACTTCGACGAACTGGATAAGTTCGCACGGAATACGCATACGCTCGAGCTGCGGGACCTTGGTGTCGTGATGGATGCGATTCAGGATGGACGAATGCCGCTCAGTCATGTGATGGATGGGGGGCGCGTACTGCTGGTGGGTCACAGCCGGGGCGGCGGCGACTGCGTACTGTATGCGGCAGAGCATGGGACGGAGGTTAGGGGCATCGTCTCGTGGAACGGGATTGCCGATTGCAACCTGTTCACCGACGAGTTCCGAGAGCAGGTGCTGCAGGATGGCATCGGCTATGTGACGAACGCGCGGACGAAGCTGCGGATGCCGATCACGGCGTCGTTCTTCGAGGATCTGGCGATCAACCAGGAGCGCTACCATATTGCGAAGCGGGCGGCTTCGCTGCAGGTGCCGGCTTTATTCGTACAGGGGGATGCAGATACGCCGAGGCTGGTGGCCGGCTACCACCGTCTGCAGGAGGCGGCGCCGCAGCATCGGTATGTGCTGCTGCTGGATGCGGATCATACGTTTGGGACGCGGCATCCTTGGAGCGGGACAACATTGGCGCTGGAGAAGGCGATTGTGCTGACACGCGGGTTTGCGGCGGGGCTGTTCGAGCGGGAGCGAATCGGGCTGGAGATGGACTAGTGGACGGTGAGGGGGGCTTTGGTGACAGTCGGGTTGGGTAAGGTCAGTTCAAGGATGAACATAGCATGGTGCGGGTTGGAGGAAGCTGGCGGTCAGACGGTTGCCAAATCAGTCGGGGTGCAGTAGGGTAGTTACTAGGAAGAACAGACAGGGCTTTGCGCAGCACGCGAGATCGGGCAGGGGTAGAGGGGCAGCGCGAAGGCGAGGGTCTTCTGCACGCTTGAATGGTGGAGGGCAAAGGCGAGGGTCTGCACGGTTGAATGTCTGCGGGTAGTGCGTGCGGGGAGGAGCGGAGCGAATAAGTGTGGCTGAGCCACTCTTATTGCGCGGAAGTATGTCTTCGACGGTGTTTAAGAGTGGGATAACCACACTTAAATTCGTGTACGGCAGGTAATTAGAGGTGCAGCGAGAAATTAAGAGTAGATTTGCCACACTTAAATAGCTGTTCGCCGCGTTTGTAGACAAAATAGGAGTGGCTGATCCACACTTAATGTGCTGCTCTCCCCTATAGGGTAATCGTAAACTTACTGCTCACGGTTTAACCTGGAAGCAGAAGATATTTATTCCTATTGAATACAGGTAAAGGTGGTTGGTTAGACGTGAATGTTTTACCGCAAACAGAGCTGTTGGCTCACTTGGATGATTCGAGCTTGGTCATCGTAGATTGCCGATTCCAGCTTGGCAAGCCGGATGCTGGCCGCGAGGCGTATGAGGCGTCGCATATCCCGGGCGCTATCTATCTGGACCTCGAGAAGGACCTGTCGGGTCCGCTTGACCCGGATGGGTATGGCGGACGTCACCCGCTGCCGGATGCTGCACAATTGACGGGCACGCTGAGCCGTGCGGGCATCGGCAACGATACGGTCGTCGTCGCTTATGACGACCAAGGCGGCGCGATGGCTTCGCGCTTGTGGTGGCTACTGAAGTACCTCGGACACGCGAAGGTATACGTGCTCGATGAGAGCTTCACGGCATGGGTGAACGCAGGACGCCCCGTTACGGCAGAGATTCGGACGCCTGAGCCGGCACAGTTCTTGGCGACGGTACAGCACAATCGGCTGATCGAGATGGACGAGGTTCGCGAGAAGCTTGAGGAAGACGGCGTGAAGCTGATCGACTCGCGCGACGGCGCACGCTATCGCGGCGAAGTGGAGCCAATCGACAAGAAAGCGGGCCATATTCCAGGCGCGAAGAATTTGTTCTGGGGCGAAGGCCGCACAGCAGACGGTACGTGGAAGTCGCAGGAGGAGCATGTAGCACGCTTTGAGCAGGCGGGCCTTGCGAAGGACGACGAGATCATCGTCTACTGCGGCTCAGGCGTAACGGCAACGCCAAACGTCATGGCGCTGGAGGAAGCGGGTTACAAGCGCGTAAGGCTGTATGCGGGTAGCTGGAGTGATTGGATCTCGTATATACAGAACCCAATCGCAACTGGCGATGAAGAACAACCGAACAAAGCATAACAGTATGCGACTTTTGAATACATCGCCATGTGGCTACAAGCCCCGGCGATGTATGTTTCTATATCCGAAGTCAACACGGAGTCAACAAGCGGTCCCTGAAAGTAATTACAAGGCGGGTCATACCGAACGTTTGCTCGTATTCATCACAATGCGCTGTACATATAGAAAAAGGCCCGGGACTGCCCACCATTACGTTGAATAACTAAACCTTTGGAATTTTGTTTAGTGAATAAGTCAACAATTCAAAAATGAAAAAAGCTCGCGTGCTTGATTGTGCAAAGTTAATCTTAAATATAGATTGCCTATTTTCCATGCATCTCTAATGCTATGATTTTCTCAGATCAGATGCGCGCCTGATGCTACTGTGAAGAGGATTCTAAAGGAGATGACAAGATGAGTAGGGATAATTTTCTTAGATCGATACTGTCCGAGAAGGTCAATATGACGCCCGACGGATTTGTGGCTGATCAACTGACCCCGCAACAGTTCTGGGACTGCCACGAATTGTTTTTCGATAAGATTTTAGAGATTCATTCATCGGATATATCCGGGATAGAAGGTTATGGTAGCTTTAATGAGGAGTGTCAAACGGAATACGTGACCTTTAGGGAATTTCTAATCGGCAACTTTGCAGATGATAAGGAAGGATATTGGTATAACTGGAGGGAAATGTTCAATACGACGCTCTTGAAGCAAGATTTCTTTGACCGGTATTTCAAGGAAATTGAAGACAGAGCTTCTTATTGCGAAGGACGGCGTTACTTGATTAATAACTTTACGTTCTTCGTTAATATGATCACGGACGGCAAGACGATGGTCGGGTTTCCCGATTGGACGTTCGCCGGTATCGGCGACTTCCTTACGGACATCGCGATTATGGACTTGAATAAGCCTTACCTGCGTATCCCGGAATTGTTCGTCCAGTATTGCGAGAAGCGGGGCATCACCGTTCCGGATTTCAAAGAAAGATTCTTATGCTTGGCGTATCTCAAAGGGATTGACGGCTTGCGCTGGCATGCATCAATTGACGACGAGGAGTCCTGTACGTCCATTATGAAGTCCATCAGCGAGCTGAAGGATCGAATCTACGCCCTATAAAAGGTGATTGCATGAAATACGAGAATGCCAGCGATTTGATTCCAAAAGAACTATTAAGAGAGATTCAGAAGTATGCTGCAGGTAAACTTCTGTATATTCCTTCCGGGGATGAGAAAAGAGCTTGGGGCGAAACCTCGGGGTACCGGGATCAATTGCAAAGACGCAATAGAATGATTCGAAACAAGTATGCCCACGGCCTTACGGTATCGGAGCTTGCAGACGAATACTTCTTATCTCTCGATTCCATCAAGAAGATTATTTACTTGAAGAAATATAATAACGGCCACGCAACGTATGCGCCAACGATTGATTCGGCTGTCCAATATGCGAACGCCGGGATCCTTGAGGAGTGGATTCAGTGCTATCTGCTACTCACCCGGAAAGCTGAGTCTAATTCACGTGAGTTAGGAAAAGCTCATCTCTATTTCGGCGTAGTTAAGTTCCCTCTGCGTCTTATCCATTTGGATGGAATCGAGTGCGATCAATTCCAGGGCGAAGAAGGCAGTGAACAGGCATCGGCAAGTCGTCCACTCCTTATTCAGTACGAACAAGGAAAATTTTATTGTACGGAACAGAAGGAAATGTTAGCGGTTCTAAAACAGCGCAAGGTAAATGCCTATCCGACCATTATCGTATTAAAAGAGAATACTGATTATAAACGGTTTATGAAGTTTTATGGTACGGTTTTGTTTTTTGTTGGTAAAGCATGAAATTAGGTCAGTTGGAGTGATTGGATTTCCTACGCGGACAACCCCGTCGCTACGGGAGACGAGTAAGAGCCAATAGCAGTGCCTATTCGATGAATACATCGCCATTCGGTTTAAACGACCCGGTGATGTATTTTTTGTGTCTTTAAGTCAACATGGAATCAACCAACAGGCCGAAGAAGTAACTTCGGAACTTTGCTGTGTGAACAGACACAAACAGACCGGAAACCTCTGCTCCTGAGGATTCTGAGAGTCAACAAATTAAGGATTGATTGGGGCAAGTCAACGAAGAGTCAACAATGCGGAGTTGAAGATTAATCATTGAGCCGTACACAAGTAAGGGAACAAATTTTTTGCAATTTGGGTGATCCGTTTGCCCTCTTTTTCTCGTTATTGTAAATAAGAAAACTACGAGGAGGAAATAAATGCTTACCAATGAACTGGAACAGTTGGAGCATTCCACCAGGGAATTGCAGCGGAAATTTAATGATGTCATAGCACCAGATCGCGAAGCCTTATGGCGCTACTGTATGCTGTTGACCAAGTCACCATGGGATGCAGAAGATCTCATGCAAGAAACACTATTGAAAGCGTACGCTTCTCTTGCCCAGTTGTTCCAACCTATATATCCTAAGCCATATCTTTTTCGAATCGCTAGTAATACGTGGATAGACCAGTGCAGAAAGAGAAGCCCGGTGGAAGTTTCATTAGATAATGAGGAGATGATGGGAACGGGAAATTTACGCTCCGAGGAAGTAATCGAAGCCATGGAGTTTCTATTGGATACTTTGCAGCCTCGTCAAGTGGTTATTGTTCTTCTCATTGATGTGTTCGATTTTACAATTAAAGAAGCAGCGAGTCTTTTATCCACAACTAATGCCACTGTAAAATCAGCGCTTCACCATGCAAGACAGCATCTTCGGTCGGCAAATGACCGTTCCGTACTGCAAGATGAGTACCTACATGATGACACGAAAAGCCGCCATGCATTGTTAGACCGTTTCATCGAATATTACAATCGACGGGATGCCGAGGCGCTATGCAGCCTTATGGACGAGAACATCACCGAAGAGGATGGCTCCGTGTTCCGCGTTTATGGAAGAGATCAAATGGTAAAATCCTGTTTGGCAGATTGGCAGAAGGAGCCCCGTGTTCTTGAGTCAAGGCGCCAAACCTTATGGGGTAAAGACGTCGTTGTCGTACTGCACCTATATGAAGGGAATGCGTATTTGCATAGCATCATGCATTTAAGTGTAGAAGACGAAAAAATCGTAAAATGGCAGGATTATTATTTTTCGAAAGAACTGCTAGAACAAGTATCCAGAGAACTTCAGGTTCCACTAGATCGCCAGAAGAATTTATTCGGGAATTAACGAAATTGGCTCCAAGACTTGCCATTACAGATAGTGTGTGGAACCGTATCACAAGTTAATTTCAACAGGGAGTCAACGTTCTGCAGCAGGGTAACTCACAACGCTACTCGTTTTTTTGTACGGATGCCAAGCAGACCGGAATCCCTTTAAGGGCTCCGATCTGCTTATTCGAATTGGAGTCAATACCTCAAGTCCTACGTCGATCTGAACAACAAATCAGGCTAAGCCATGGCCTTTCGTGCAACTGCTATCTAATTGTTTTATTATTTACTTACGAAGTACTACTAGCGAATACTGGAGGCATAGCAATGAGTCAGCGTTACCGAATAACGAGATCGTTTCAAGAAAACGCGGCGGATCAATCCATCTCTTTGGAAGAGTGCAAACAATATTTTGCATCCAAGCCCGATTTTGCGTACTCGCCTGTTTTTACAGTGAAGGGACCAACCAGCACTATGTCCATCGACGGCGATTTCTTCATGTGGAGCTATGGCGATTTACAAATTCCTTTCCGGCACTACATGGGAGATCTATATGTGGCGATTTCCAACGAAGCCGTAATTCCTAAAATGATGGAAGTAGCGAGCGAATTGCGGGCCGATTTGACGGAAGGGTAAAAAGAACGCAGGTCTGAGCAGGCATAGAATTCAACTGGATCGCGCATGATCCGTCGATTGAGGACTTTTGAATGTAAGGGAGTGATCCAACATTCCACAACATACTTGACGTACTCCGACCACCGATATATACCGCCATGTTGCCAATAGCGCTGGCGGTGTATATTTATGTCCTCGAACCAACCGCCGCTTTGATGCTTGCCTGCTATCGTTAACCTAGCGGGAATCCTCCCCATAGATGCAGGCAATTTCCGTCCATCATTTTCATCGGATATTCAAACAGACGATGAATGAGAACGTGCACGCGTTCGTCAACCGGCTCCGCGTGGAAAAAGGAGTCTCCGCAGCGAATTGTCCCTTCTATTGGAGGAAGATAACAAGCGTTACATCGTTAAATACGGTGATTGCCAACAAGATTGGAATTGTTTTAAACTCTACAAAGATATTAGTTCCAAAATGGGGGAAGCGGATGACAACGGTTAAAAGAAGTCTACATTGGTCGGCAGTAGTTGGTGTGGCTTGTTCATTTTGGTTATTACTGTGGCTGTTTGGTATCGTAACAACTCTTTACGATCTCAAACAATCAGATGATGCCGACAACTCAGGCAGCAATAATTTCATGATCATTGTAGGCGTGCTCGCACTATGGGCGGGGTATCGGGCAATGAAACGTCTAGCTCTCTTAAGATATGGGGAGTTCCGTCAAGTGATGGTCGTTAAGCAGATTGAAGAAAGCTATGACATGAATACAGGTATCACGGGTAAGGTATTCCTTTACCGTTATAGTTTCATGTTGAAGGATCGCAGCTATTCAAAGCTTCTTTTGTATGCTGTTGGTCTTAAGAACAGAAATAATGTGGAGATTGTTTACAACACTCGCAGACCGGATAACAATTCTATTTCCAGCAGACTTCGAGCAAGGTTCGATTCTTCTTCGAATCAGTGGCGATCCTCCATGTGGCACGTTATTCTAAGGCTAACATTATTGGTTGTTATTGTAGCGGCAATCTTTGCGCTATTGTTTATGGACACCCTTCCATCGTTCATTTCATCTTAATATCCTGTTTTAATCGGCAAGCACCCCTTTTGAGGGTGCTTTTTTCATAGTCGGGGACTGCATGAAACCTGCTATTGACTCTACCCTTACGTTACTCTTAGGAATGCAAACAACACTAGCAAATCAATGAAGAGTTAACAACATAGATTTATAGATAAATCACACTGAACCGTATCACAGATAAGGGCAAGTTTTATCTCCAATGCTGTTAACAGAGCGAAAAACTGATCATGGTGACCTGACTCTCACGTAAACTGGAGACTGCATACTTATTAATGAGAGGTGAGGCCATGTTGTATAGCATTGGACGGTTATCCAAGAATACCATAAGAACACTAAGATATTGGGGTTCGACTTGGGTAATGAAATTAGGTTTATTTTTATTTATGTCCGCCAAGGAAATCTCCAAATGAGTGATTGACCTTGGTGTTTACTCCAATGTTATGATTTTACTGGAAGGGGGGCTACAATGAGAATTAAGGATTTTGCGAAAAAATATCAAATTCAAATGGATACAATTCGTTATTATGAGAAAGAGAATTTGTTGAATCCAATAAGACGAGAAAATGGTTATCGGGAATTTGATGAAGAATGTGAGAAACAGATACGGCTTATCATCGTATTAAAACAATTAGGTTTTACAATAAAGGAGATTCAACAATTACTTATACTGCGAGACCAATCATTATCAACAGAATGTAAGGATGCATCAGTATTGTTATTGAATCAAAAAATAATGATACTTGAGGAGAGAGTCCAGTTTTACCAAAAGGCATTGAAAGTAGTGCAAAAAATTAAAGAACTTGCAAATGAAGTGACCTATTTAGAGAATAAAGAAGATATTGAAAAATTATTGCTTAGTTTATTTCAAAAGGACTTTTAAGGAGAAATATGATGACAAATAAACAAGTCGTTCATGTTGAATATGCAATTGGCTTCGCATTTTCTATTTTTACTTACATGCAGCTGCATTTTCCCTTTTGGTTGTTTGTTGTTTTTTTATTCGTTCCTGATATTTCAATGCTTGGTTACGCAATGAATAAGAAAATAGGTACAATTATTTATAATTTCGGACATACATTTATTTTTCCACTGCTTTTAGCCTTAGGTTACTTCTATTTTTCAAACGACAATCTGCTTTTAGGATCGATCATTTGGATCGCTCATATCTGTATGGATAGAGCAATAGGCGCTGGGTTGAAATATCAAAATTCTTCATTTACTAATACACATATACAAAGGCTTTAGCGTAAACCAATTCTACAGCTGGAGCGATTGGAATAAGCAAGAACCGAGCAACGCATAGCAGTATGTACATGATGAATACATCGCCATGCCCCGGCGATGTTTTTTTATTGTTCGGAGTCGACGTAGAGTCGACAAGAAAAGGGATTCCTCGGTAAATTCCCCGAGGTTCTTGGTCTGTCGAAAAAAACGGCGTTATAATTGATATAGCGGCTTAACTCGCCCAAGTTAGGTCTGATGATCAAGTCATCGCCGCAAAATGAAAAGAAAGCACGCCTAGATTGTGCTTGGAAACGAGGAAATTCAATGTTAAATTTGTTCATGCAGCATTTAGGCCGGCGGTCGCGTGCATTGCTGGCTGCAATGTTTATGGTCTTCACTATTGTTCTGGTAGGCTGCGGGATTGTAAGCGACGATCCTTCTTCTATTGCCAATCAGCCCCAATCTTCAGAGGCTGTCGAAGCGCAGAAGGAGTCGTCACAAGCACCGCTTACCAGCTTTAAAGACGTGTCGGATTATATTAGAGAGCATCATACGCTTCCGGATAATTTTATTACGAAGAAAGAAGCCGAGCAGCTCGGATGGGTAGCTGCCGAAGGGAATCTACATCAGGTAGCTCCCGGCAAAAGCATCGGCGGCGATCGTTTCGGTAATCGGGAAGGCCTGCTGCCCAAGGCGAAAGACCGGGTCTGGTACGAAGCGGATATCAATTATAAGAAAGGGACGCGCGGTGCGGACCGAATTCTTTATTCGAATGACGGACTGATCTACATGACGACCGATCATTATAAGACCTTTAAGAATATTACGAAGGAAGGCAGTGTCCCCGAAAATGAGTCGAGTCATTGAGCTGAGGCAGTCGGAAGCAGATCGTTATGAGAACGTCCATGAATGGCTGAAGCATGAGCTGAGCTTGCCTGAATGGTACGGTCATAACTTGGATGCGTTATGGGATTGTGTCACAGGGCATCTTCAGATGCCATTGAAGATCAGATGGATAGCAGACTCCGAGCACGATGAGCGCTATGACGCAATTGTGGAGATTTTGCAGGAGGCTTCCGACCACAGTGCTCAAGTCAGCTTCGAGTTTGCTCGGTCGATGGGACCGTCTTAACAGAAAGTTAGATAGCAGTAAGTTCTCGATTGAATACTTCGTCACATGGGCTGCATGCTCAGGCGGTGTATTTGGCATGTCAGGAATAAGTCATACCGCGGTGAATACTTTCGTAGACTAGACCGAGGAAGTTTGTACGAATCGGTCTGTATACGGAGGGATTGCCATGCGCATTACATCCGGTGGCTATGAGGCGGTTTATCACGGTCGCGTCTTCGCTTACGGCATGAATCCGATCGAGATCGTCTTGTCCGAGGAGCGGGACCCGCTCACATTCGTGTTCAGCATCGAGCATGATCCGGATCGGGACAACTTTGATACGGATATTCGGCTTGTGCGAGCGGATATGGTAAAGATCGTCTGCGTTAATTTCCCCAAGGGTAAGCCAATTGGCAATCGGGATATGATTCATCTCGGCGTGCTGAACAACCGTAAGCTGTCTTTGCGGTATGAAGTCAACATCCATTATGACCTGTCGACCTGGACGTTGGCGTTCACGTTCTTCGCGGGAGAGGGGGTCCCGGATGGCGAATAAGCTTGAGATTCAAGACCCCAGAGTCGCCAGCAAAATCATCGCGGCGAACGCGGAGAGCGAGAAGCGTAAAGCGGAGCTGGGTGTTCTGGGCAAGTTTTTCGGCTCGGGAGACAATGTCCGTCTGTATATCGTCGGTACGGTCGCACTGGGCATCCTTCTCATTGCCCTTGTTTATACGCTAATTCCGGACAAGTACCGCTCGGCCGATTTTGGCCTGAAGGAGCTGTGGACATTGGTGGTACTTCCCGTAGAGTCAACGATTATCGGTTACTTGATCGGATCCCGGCCGTCGGGGAATTCCGGGAGGGAGGAGAAGTAGGGTCGGTCCGACAGGCTGTGGACCAGATTATTAATTAACTGAAAGTAAGTCAAACTAGCAGAGCGCGGCGATTGGAATGCCGTTGCTCTTTTATTATTTCTCAGAGTCAACAAAGATTCAGCTAATGGTACAAAAAGGGTTTATATTTTATTGATCGAATTTATTGTCTACTAGCCTTGCTGGTATACGCCTTCTAAAAGGCGATATTTCCGCTTACGGAGGGGTGGCTATGGGCTTTATGCAGGGAATAGAACTGAGCAGAAAATTTTTCGTCGACCTGGTGGAGCCAATACTCTCGAATGGTTTCCCTGACCTGCGCTATGCTTCGGCATTGGTAGGTCCGGGCAGCGAAGTTCTTGGCTTCGATACCGAGATGTCGACGGACCATGATTGGGGGCCGCGAGTTCTTATATTCCTTCAGGTGAATGATATCGGCATGGCCGCTGCTATCCGTGAAGCGCTGGAGAGTAATCTGCCTCAACAATTTCATGGCTATCCGATCGATCCGGGGCAAACGATTATAACGACACTGGCACACTTTGTTGATACTAAACTTGCGTACGATATAGAGAAAGGTCCAGAATTGGAGGATTGGTTAACGTTTCCCTCACAGGTTTTATCCGAAATTGTGAGTGGAGAGGTTTTCCGCGACGATACGGGGCAGCTCACGAGAATACGAGCACAGCTGCAGTATTACCCTTATGATATTTGGCTGTATCTTATGGCTTCAGTTTGGAATAGGATCGGGCAAGAGGAGCATTTGGCACTTCGGGCGGGCTATACGGGAGATGAGCTTGGAGCTACGCTGATCGCCTCAAGGCTTGTAAGAGATATAATGAACCTTTGTTTTCTTATCGAGCGTCAATATGCACCCTATCCGAAATGGTTTGGCACGGCGTTCAAAAAGTTAAATTGCGCGAATGATCTGCTGCCATTGTTATGGAGTGTTCAGTCGGAGGTAACATTGAAAGCGCGCGTAGAGGCCCTTAGCGAAGCATATGGGTATGTGGCACGCATGCATAATCGTCTGGGTATAACCGAGACCATGAACGAGAGTGTGTCGTTTTTCTATGACCGCCCTTACCAAGTGATCCATGGCGGCGCGTTTGCGGAGGCAATTGCAAAGCAAATCAACGGTCCGATCATGAGGAAGCTGTCGTCGATGCCCTTGATCGGGGGAATTGACCAAATCACCGACAACACGGATTTCAGATTCATCAATCAATGGCATGGCAGCCGTCAACCGGTTGAGAGGAATCTCATTCGTATTATTTACAATAACCTTCTGAAATAGATACGTTATGAAAGAGACGCGATAAATTCTGTTGCGGATAAAAAAGCCTCCCTTGGATACCAATGTCATTAAGTTAAACACAGAGACAACATTGTGAATAGAAAATGAATCTGAAACGGCATAGGAAAATTCCTATGCCGTTTGTTTTTCTGCACAAGCAAGGAAAAATGGGAACAGCAAACAAGCGGATGGACAATCCGCTTAAAAAAATGTTCATAAGAATCGAATTATGCTACTCTATAAACGAAGCTAACTGCAGATTTGTAACGGATTTTGCGTGTATTCTGCTGCCCTGGTCGAATGGGTCGAATCGGCAAAACGTTTCTTCGAATCAGCGCTTCAACATCGGGCGGGGGTTCCTCATCTCTTGAGCGCAGGAAATGTCTACAAACGTGAACGGCAACCGTGAAGTTGACTTGGTATTGGTGCTGTTTAGCTTTTTGGGATATGACGACGTGCGAGGTCATCATTTCCGTAAAATTGTACATGATCATTCTTGCGAAAATCTCTTGGGTGACGGACTCTCGCCTCTTTGAATGAAAATTCGTCAGACCGACAGTGTATTTTAATGCTCTGAACGAGGTTTCAATTCCCCATCGCATGTTATAAATGGATTTGAGTTCATCCGGCGGGAAATCGTCGGCAGAAAGATTCGTAATGACGGTTTCATAAGCACCTGTCGGCAAAACGAACCGAACAACCCGAAAGAAAATCGGGTAAAATAACTGCTCCTTTAAATCCAAAAAATCAAAGGTAGACGTCGAAGGCACGAACTTATAAATTTCAGGATGGGCTTTGACCTCGTTGGTTTGCTTTTTGGTGAGAACCAGATGGACTTCTTTATCAAACGAACCGCTAGCGGGCAAACGCAAGCCTGAGAGAATACCACTAGAGCCCAAATCCTTTACCCGTATGACATAGTTCCAGCCTTTGCGTTCAATATGCGCGAAATTGTTATAACTTTCATAACCCCGATCGGCAATGACAATGGTATTTCCCTTGATGCAGGAACGGTCAACCATATCCGCCAGTGCCTTTCGCTCATTATTTAACCTTCGTGGATGAACAATCGCGTCTACGTAAAGTCGGTTGCAAAGATCATAGGCTGCATTCAAATGCAGAAGGTTGTAGCCTTTTGCGTCTGGTTGATTTTGAAAATAGGTGTCTGTATCCGCAGGATCAGTGGCGAAATGCAAATCCGAACCGTCAATGGCAAGTAACCGATACCCTCGGTAGCACTTGAGGTCCGTATGCGATTGCGTAAATTTGTGAAACAAGAATTCCACGGCAGACGGCAGAATCTTATTCCTCTGTTGAACAAAAGCAGAAGTGGTTGCTGTGTTAGCATCATAACCTTGCGATTCTAAGAGTTCCTTGTATAGGCTGTTTCCGCCCATAGAGATCAGGAGTTGCATAACTGTTTCAAAGGGCAGCTTTTTCTTCCGTGTAAAATCTTTTTCAGGGTTTTTGACATAAGGTGCTGGTGTCGCTGACATTTCTCGTATGAGGGATGTCAGCTTTTGTTTTAATGAGCTCGCGTAAGCATTCATGTGGTGAAAACCTCCTCGTTTTTTCAAGGGGCTTCGCCACACATTTCCAACTTCTTGTCAAGTTCTTTTACTCTTTTTCACGCAAAAAAAAGAGCAGGTTATCTTTTGATAACCTGCTCTTTGACATAGATATTTCGTTCTGCACCTTAACTTAATGACATTGCCCTTGGATACCCACCTGCTCACGCAGGCGTATATCCAAGGGAGGCATTTTCATGTCTCTACGCAATCATTTATAGACCGGTTGATCCGTCTCTATAATTTATCCTTTATTGCGCACGAGGATGTTACGGTATTGGCCGAAGCTTCCAGCTGTGCTGTTGCTTACTTCCAATCCGTTCGGATCAAGCAATGCAAAGTCCGTATTGCGAGGGCCGAAGCCTGCGAATACGCCGCCGCGGATATTGGCGAAGCCTACATCCGACTGCAGATCGAAATCGGCAGGGTATGCGCATTGCTCGCTCTGCAGAGGCAGCGCGTCTCCTTTGTTGAACACAGCCGCTGGATGTTTCTGACGCAGCACCATGTTTACATCTGGCTCAAACCAGAAGGTGTCGAAGAGATTGACTTGCAGCTTGTTATCGCCGTCCTGCAGAACTACGCCATCCTGATTCTCGCTGCCTACGGACACAACAACACCGCATGCTGCCGTAGCGTGCGTAACGCGGTCGATCAGAATAAGTGCGCCCATCGTTTTGTGCTTCAGGAACTCATCGACAACGAGCGGCTCAGAGACGACGATATCGCAGCTGACGAGCTCGTTCTTGACCGCAGTAGAAGTCGGAAGCAGGCTGCCATTGTTGACGTCTACCTTGTGGTGCAGATCGGTCACTACGGCGGGCAGCATCTTCGTGCCCAGCTTAATCCAATACTCCTTGCTCGGAACGAGCTGCTGCTCATCCATCCACAAGAGCGTCGTCGTAAAGGTGGTCGATGTTTGCAGGCCTGCATCCTTGGTCAGCACGCAGCCGCGTGAAACGTCGACTTCACGATCAAGCTGAATTGTCACCGGCTGCCCCGCAATCGCACTGCCTACGTGCTTATCTCCGACGTAAATAGACTTAACGATCGCCGTCTCACCGCTTGGCAGAATCGTCAGCGACTCACCGACTTCAATCTTGCCCGCCTCAATCTGTCCCTGGAAGCCGCGGAACGTGTGATCCGGACGGCTCACGCGCTGAACGGGCATGTAGAAGCCGCTCTCGGTTGCGTCGTTAGAGATATCCACTGTTTCCAGATGCTCCAGCAATGCAGGACCTTCATACCATTCCATATTGGCAGAACGCTTCGTCACGTTGTCGCCCTCGGTTGCCGAGACAGGGATGATAACCGCATTCTCGAGACGAAGCTCATTGCGGAGCTGCTGAATATCCTCAGAGATGCTCAGGAAACGCTGTTTATCGTAGCCGACAAGGTCGATTTTGTTCACTGCAAATATAAAATGCTTAATCCCCATCAGCGCGCAAATACGAGCGTGGCGGCGAGTTTGCACCAGAACGCCCTGCTTGGCGTCGATCAATATAATGGCTAGATCTGCGAAAGCTGCGCCGACGGCCATATTACGGGTATATTCTTCATGTCCCGGCGTATCGGCAACGATAAAGCTGCGACGGTCGGTATTGAAGTAGCGGTAAGCAACGTCAATCGTAATCCCTTGTTCACGCTCGGCCATCAGACCGTCAAGCAGCAGGGAATAGTCGATCGCTCCGTTCCGGCTGCCAACCTGGCTGTCCAGCATAAGCGCTTGCTCCTGGTCGGCATACAGCATCTTCGAATCGTACAGAATATGACCGATAAGCGTTGACTTGCCGTCGTCCACGCTGCCGCAAGTTATAAATTTAAGAAGACTGCTCGCTGTCTGACTCATTAGAAATACCCCTCCCGTTTGCGCCGCTCCATGCTGCCCGCAGCTTCCTTGTCAATGACGCGGCTTGTGCGTTCGGAAGTCGTTGCGGACAGCGTCTCTGCGATGACCTCATCCAGCGTTTCAGCCTCCGACTCGATCCCGCCTGTGAGAGGGTAACAGCCTAACGTACGGAAACGCACTTTCTTCATCTCAGGCGTCTCTCCCGGCAGCAGCCGCATGCGGCTGTCGTCCACCATAATCAGGTTGCCGTCGCGCTCAACAACTGGACGCTCTGCTGCAAAATACAGCGGAACAATCTCGATGTTCTCGCGCTGAATATATTGCCAAATGTCCTTCTCGGTCCAGTTGGAGATTGGGAATACGCGCATGCTTTCACCCTTATTGATACGGGTGTTGTACAGCTTCCACATCTCAGGACGCTGGTTCTTAGGATCCCAAGCATGCTTCTCGTTGCGGAACGAGAAGATACGCTCCTTGGCGCGAGACTTCTCTTCATCACGACGTCCGCCTCCGAAAGCGGCGGTGAACTGATATTTCGTCAGTGCTTCTTTGAGCGCTTGCGTCTTCATAATGTCCGTATATGCTGAACCGTGATCGAACGGATTAATACCCTGAGCAATAGCAGCTTCGTTGCGGTGAACAATCAGGTCGACGCCAAGCTCTTGCGTTTTACGGTTACAGAACTCATTCATTTCGCGGAATTTCCAACCCGTATCGATTCGAAGCAGCGGGAATGGCGGCTTTTCAGGGTAAAAGGCTTTAAGCGCGAGATGAAGCATAACCGATGAATCTTTACCTATCGAATAAAGCATAACCGGGCGTTCGCATTCAGCGGCAACCTCCCGGAAAATGTGAATCGCCTCTGCCTCAAGCTTATCTAAGTGTGTCAGCGACAAGTGTATCACTCCTATATTGCCAATTTGAATCGCAGCTGATCAAGATATATCGATGTGGTTGATAGCGTCCCCTTCGACATCCTGAACCCGACAAATTAGCACAATGTTCATCTAAGTATATGTTTTTTCGAGTGGGAAGACCAGTGCTGATTACGCAAACGTTTCACTTGAATTTCTCGCAATATTGCGCTCGATTTGCGCAAATCCACTTTTATTTTGCGTGAAAACAAGCTATCATATCCAGTAAAATATGATTGAACGTGGGGTATGTCTGATGACTTTGAAGCAGATCGCCAATATGGCCGGCGTATCCATCTCGACGGTATCGCGCATTTTGAATTCCCCTGACAATCGCTTTGCCACCAAAGAGGTTCGCGACAGGGTGTGGAAGTGTGCGAGAGAGATCGGCTATGTACCGGACCAGAATGCCAGAGAGCTCAAGCTTGGCAAACGTACTTCCCGCAAGTCGCCCCCGCCTTCCATCTCATGCATCCTGGGGCGCACTAGACAATTGGAGGATGACCCTTTCTTCGCGCAGGTATCGCGTGCCATCGAACAGAAAGCGCTGGAGCTGGGTTATGCCGTTCGTCATTCTTATTCGCTCTTCGACATTGAGACCGATACACTGCTTGATCAGATCGAAACCTCGCATACGGACGGCGCCATTATATTGGGCCGGTTCAGCAACGACAGCATGAGCTTTCTCGAGAAGCATTACAAGAACTTGGTTTATGTAGGGCGTAACGATATCTCCGCCAACTGTGATCAGGTTATCTGCGATGGGTATGAAGCTACGCAAATCGCGATGATGCACCTCATTGCCAATGGACATAAGCGGATCGGATATATTGGTGAGACGTTGAACGAGGTACGGTATGAAGCCTACTGCGATATCATGCGCAAATACGGATTGGAATGCTCAGACCAATGGGTGAGCAACTGCCCGCAGAACGGTCCTGGCGGCTACCAGGGAGCCGAGGCGCTGCTGGCGAAAGCCTCACCGCTGCCGACTGCCGTATTCTGCGCCACCGACATTGCTGCAATAGCGGCGCTGCGACGGTTCACAGAGGCCAAGATCAAGGTGCCTGAACAGCTGTCGATTATTAGCATGGACAATATCGAGTTGTCCGGCTATGTATCTCCGATGCTGACGACTGTGGGAATGCCAATTGTCGAGATGGGCAACTGGGCGGTTCAGCTGTTGATTGATCGGCTTAACAAGCGACACAATCTGCCGGCCAAAGTGCTGCTGCCGAACAAGCTGATTATTCGGGAAAGCGTGGCCAAGAGTAAGTAGAATACATTTCCCTGATGAACAAGCCCGACGCCGACCCTAAGGGTACGGCGCCGGGCTTTCGCTGTTACATAAGTGGCACGTAACTATCCAGCTCCAACCTTTAGCTCCGTCGAAGCCCTTGATTTCTTATAAACTGAATTAATTGGTGGAGATCGGATATCCCACCCATCTGGGATTCAATGATCGTATTCAGATAAGCCCGGACATTCTCGGCCACATGCAAGATTCCTTGCAGATCCGTATGCGCTAACGTGGCGATGGATTGCTTGAGATGGACGGTATCCTCTGAATACACGGCGCTTTGCAGCACTTGAAGCAGCCGAATGGTTAGCAGATGAGAGCCGCTGTATCGACGATAACAGTTGTCAGGGTCCCGATCCGCCGTTACATATCCTGCTTGCTCCCAGTAGCGAATCGCGGATTTGGGAGCCTGCGTCCGTGCCGAAGCCTCGTGGATGCTCAATGTCTCCTCGGCATCCGGAGATTTTTGGTCGCTGGCGTATATCCGAATATCCTCGATTAACCTCTCTAATTTCTCTTTCTCCTCGTACAAGGTGACTTCATGTTTCCTGACGATCCACATTGCAGCATGCAGCTTGTCCCGCTGAAGGCAGTGAAGCACCTCGGTCGTCACTTCCATTCCGAATGCTGGTGCCATGGACTGGATACAGGATAGATAGGCGGCGTGCAGCTCCGTATAAATACGGTAGCCGTTGGAGGATCGTTCAGCAGCAGGTATAAGGCCTTTCGCTTCATAATTCCTTATCGTGCTGGCGCTGATCCTGAATTTCGCGGCCATTGTCTTAGGGCTCGTCAATTCGTTATCTCTCTCCTTATTGCAACAGCTCAAGATTAAACAAAGTTATAAGGTTTTCTTGAATACTGGTGGATATTCCTGCTCCATTCTCGTCTAACCTTACAATTGGCTTCTAAGTTGTACAATGGATTTGAAATCAAGTGAAGGAGGCGTTTGCTTGTGGAGAAAGGATTCCCGAACTTCCAGCATGACATGGCGATTGAAGAAATTAGTAAGGTGGCTAATCATTATATCGCGACCGAGTGGAGGTCCATGTACGAGTCGATGCATGAACAATTGACGGTAGCTTTTGCTGAAATTGAGGATGCGGCTTATGGCCTTTATTTGGATCAGCTGATGCCGCCCATATTCGACCAATTGGAGGATGCCGGTTTCCGCACGTTGGAGAAGCTCGAAGAGGATGATTTCGTAATCGGCAAACGCTTGATTTTCCGAAACTCGCTAGAGAAGTGGGGGACGGAGGACAACCGTTCGAGATTATTCTGGAATGTAATCTATGATAAGCAGGGCCATCCGATCGGCACCCTGCTAACGGAAATTCCCCACTCCCATCAGAAATTCGATATTCCTTCGGCACCGGTCATTTACGCGCTGCAGGAGAGTCTCAAGGAGCAGATCGTGCAGGGAATCAGGCGAATCAAGGAATAGAAAATAGTTTATAGACATCGCCATGTGGGTCAAGTGCCCCGGCGGTGTTTTCTTATTGGCGGTACCATAAGAAGTTAGTACTATTTGACGGGCCCAGCTCTTTGTAGAATGGTAATAGAAGTACGGAGGAGGGAACTCGGTTATGCGCAAAGGGATCGTGCTTCTGCTGCTTGTGGTCTTGTCGGCTTTTACGTACAGTTATACGAACCATTCGGACCAAGATCCTTACCTTCTGACCGATTATAGCCGGCTTCATCCTGTGAAAATAAAGCGAATCGTCCAGGGGCGGGAAACCGAGCAGCTGGTGCAGGTGGTGCGTGACGCGGCTGCCCAAGACCTCAAGATTGCGATCGCAGGCCAGCGGCATAGCCAGGGCGGGCATACGTACTATAAGGACGCGATCGTAGTCGATATGACGGCGTTTAATCGCGTGTTGGCTGTAGATGCTGCCGCCCGCACGGTAACGGTGCAAGCGGGAGCAACGTGGGCCGATGTACAGCGAAGTGTTCAGCCTTACGGGCTGGCCGTACGGACGATGCAGTCTCAGAATATATTTACGGTAGGTGGCTCAATCAGTGTAAATGCGCACGGACGAGACATTCGCAACGGATCGTTGATCAAGAGCGTCATCTCCTATCGGCTGCTTATGGCTGACGGACAGATTCTGGATGTCAGCCGGGCGAGCTATCCCGAGCTGTTCCCGCTGGCGCTTGGTGGCTACGGCCTGTTCGGCATCATCCTAGACGTCACCTTATCGCTGACCGAGGATGAAATGTATCGGCTCAAGGTAGATTCGGTGGCAGCCAATGATTATGCGCAGTATTTCCGACAGCAGGTGCTCGGGAATCCAACCATTCGTATGCATCTGGCACGGGTGTCGGTGGGGCCTGATCGTTTGTTGACAGATATGTATGCTTTGAATTATGAGATGGCTGCCGAAGAGGAGCATGACCCTGAAGATTACCGACTGCGAGAGAGGGAGCAGTGGGTCGCGCCGGTCAAGGCTTTGTTCCAGCTAAACCGGTTGTCCGAAGGGTGGAAAGATACCTTTTGGGAGATGCAGCTCAAGGTGTTCAAGGGGCAGGAGGGGCAGCTAATCAGCCGTAATAATGCAATGCGGTCAGACGCTGCTTTCATGGAAACGCATGTACCCGGGTGGAATGATTTATTACAAGAGTATTTTGTCCCGATGGATCAGTATGCGGGCTTTCTGAAGGACTTCGGATCCTTGCTAAAGCGCTATAAGCTGAACCTGCTCAATGTGACCGTGAGATATGTAAACCAGGATGAAGAGGCCGTATTATCCTATGCCCAAGAAGATATGTTTGCGCTCGTGTGCCTGTTCCGCGCACCGCTGGGAGAGAAGGGACAGGAGCAGTTCGGAGAGGGCATTCGGGCGGTCGTTGATCAGGTCATCGCGCATGGCGGTACTTATTATTTGCCTTATGCGGGATATCCGACAAGGGAGCAGCTGTATGCGGCGTATCCCAAGGCGGAACAATTCTTCCAGTTGAAGCAGACGTATGATCCGGATGAGCGGTTCTACAATGACTTTTACGAGCAATATGGCGCAGTTGAGGGGGACAACGGGTGAACATACGAGCATTGATTCGAACGCAGAGCATCGTTACTTTCGCAGGAGGATTCATCTATCCGTATTACTTGCTGTTTCTGAAAAATCTAGGTAACAGCTATGCCAAATACGGGCTGGCATTCGCCGTATTCACGATCAGCTCCGCTGCCGCTTCGCAGCTGCTATCGCGATATGTGGACCGGCATGCGAGGCGGCTCATGATGGTCAGCTCGCTGGGCTTGATGGCGGCGATGCTTTGTTTTCCATGGGTAATGTCCTATACGGTTGTCATCGCCTTGCAGCTTGTTATGGGCGTATGCAATGCGATGCAGCGAATGAGCGAGAAAGCTCTGCTGGCTGACGAGACCGAGGCGGGGCACAGGGGAAAGCCGATTGGCGATTACCACTTCTGGACGACTGCCGCTTCCGGCGGAGCCATTCTGGCAGCGGGGTACGTCATTGATTTTCTGACTATTAACGTCCTATTCTATGTTAGCGCGCTATTGTACGGTATAAGTGCGGTGCTGACTAGGCGGCGTCTGAATTAATACAGAGCATGGTGGAATAACCGCCATCGCTCTTTTTTATTGACAAAATTGGGAAACGCCGATATCGTAAAAGATACCATTCGGTATCTTTTTGTGTTGGGAGTGAAGAGCATGTGGTTCAAGGAGCCCAAGTATGCTTGGTTCATCATCGGATTTATGTGGGTGTTCGGATTTCTAGGCTCGGTGGGTCGAATTATCACGCAATATTATCAAGACCCGATTACCGAGTCGCTTGCTATTACGAGAGGTTTTTTCGGCTTCGCATGGTCTGCCAGCATCTTGATCGGTTCGCTGTGTGCTCCGTTAGGCGGTTGGTTAACCGATAAATTCGGATACAAGGTGACCATGACGGCGGGAACCGCACTGGGGGTCGTCTCCTCGGTCGTTATTGTGACGTTCCAAGATCCGGTCGCCTTCTTTATTGGATTCGGCGTACTAGGCGGGCTGGCAGGGATCGGCGCAAGCACGAGCTATGTAATCGTCACGCAGTGGTTTCGGCATCATCGGGCCAAAGCATTGATGATTCTCAGCAGCGCAGGTTCGATCGGCTTGGCCGCGATCACGCCGATATTCGTGCACAATGATTCGTGGCTCACGTGGATGACGGCCTATAAGATGACCATCGTGATCGGCTTATCCTCAATATTGCTATTATGGCTCGTAATGAAGGAGAACAAGGAGAGAACAGGAGATGGCTCGCAGGCGGCAGAAGAGCAAGACAACGACGGTGAAGAACGGAAGGCCGGATGGAAGCAATCGATGAAGGCGATATCCGACTATGTACGGAACCCTGCGGTCATGACGGTCATCTTTGCTCTATTTACATGCGGGTTCAGCATGGGTACAGTCGAAATGCACTTGATGCCCATTATGCAGACTGCACATGTATCCGACTCGATGTTCACCGCTTCGCTAAGCATTCTGGGCGTGCTCGAGATGGTCGGCGGTTTCGTATTCGCGGTGCTGCTGGATAGAATGCCGCGAGCGCTGGCGCTGGGCTGCCTATACTTGATCCGAACGTTTGCATTCGTGGCGCTGTTTGCTCAATGGTATGTGTCCCCTGTGCTGTTTACGCTGATCTTCGGGGCTACTTATCTCGGTGCGATTCCGGGAGGCATTCTGTTGGCGGGTGAAAGTCTCAAAACAAAGTCGATAGGTGTACAAACCGGCATCTTCTTATTGTTCCACCAGCTGGGAGGAGCAGTTGCGGCTAATGTGGGCGGATTAAACTACGATCTGTTCCATAATTACCAAGCCCTCATCGGCATCAATGTAGGCTTGAGTCTTATCAGCTGCATGGGGTATGTATGGGTGCATAGGAGAACAAGAGCGGGAAGGAGCGTTGAGGCTGTACAAGGGAAATCGCTGGCGAGTTGATTCAATGACAGTGGTGCGGTGGCCTCCACCCGGGAGAAGTAATTTGTTCCAATCAAGATGTTTGGTTTTTCATCATATAGCCGTTTATTCAGTGTTAACGATTCAGCCGTTAATCCTAGGAGGGGAAGCAGTCGGATGCCAACTATAGTGCCCGTCAAATTCGTATCAACGCCTAATACGATCATTCAAGCCATTCAAATGGTATTGCAGCATACGGACCAATCGAGCTTATCTTTGTCCGAAGTAATGGGATATACCTCGCATGCTTTTCGAATCAATGTGCGGCCGAAGTCAATCGAAACCGATAGTCCCTACACGATTCACGGCAGCGAGGCCGTACGCCGCGGCTTTCGATTACTGGGCTATCATACGCAAGGGATATGTCCCCCAGTCAAGACGATTACACGAGAGATGCTGACCGATATTATACATATCATACGCCGAAGTCTTGATCGTGGTTTTCCCGTTGTCGCTTGGAACATGTTTGCATTGGAATTCGGTGTCATCTATGGGTATGACGATTCGCGCAAAGTGCTGCTCGCCATGGACAATTCATTTGACGGTTCTATACCATACGATCAGCTTCCGAATCGAAGGATCCTTTCATTAAGCGTGATGGATCAGCCGATTGAGGTTGGACGGCAAGAACGGTTGAAGGAGACGGTAGAGGCCATACTCGATCACGCCTATAGCCGAGATGGGCTGGCATGGGATCAAGCAAGGGATGGCCTTCGGGGCTATGAGGCCTGGATCGAGGCATTTAATGGAGGCCGAATCTCCAATAAAGGAAATGCGCTTAACTTGCACATTCTTGCCGATGCGAGGCAGCATGCCGCTGCCTTCTTAGAGCTCCTGTCCAAGCAGTGGGATGACGGGACCGTATTCGGCACGAATGTCAGCCATTTGGCTCAGCAGGCAGCGGTCCATTATTCCGTTGTGCTGGACAATCTTAGAGAGCTTACCATGATGTATCCTTACCCCCTAAGCACAAGAGGAGCGAATCCTCGGCAGAAAGAAAACGTCCCCCGGAGCATTGAGCTTCTTAGCCGTGCCAGAGAGGCTGAAGAGCTGGGAATTGCTGCGTTGAACGAGATGTACGAGAGGTTGCGCTAGCAGGTTTAAGTATTGCACGGAATTCGATTAACTGATCGTTTCCGGTTAATCAGCATTTCAAATCCGTTGATATTATCTATAAAGATTCGTTCTTTCTTCCGAGGGACTGCTGGACTACGCGGATGTATCGGGGGAATCATCCACGAGCTGATTCTCGCTCTTCCGCTCATGATCGTTGGAGGGAGCATTCTCCTCTGGCGCCAGGGCAGCATCGATAGCAGATAGGGCTTCAAGGCTTACAAGGTCTTCGACTGCGTCAAAAGGTTTGTTGTCGTTCATCGCGATTCTCCTTCAGGAAGAATTTCCTTACCAGCAGATTATTTGCCCGTAGTTTGCATTTTATTCAGGAATTTAAGGGTTAATAGTAAGGCCGGGATTCCCGCTAGCGGTTCCCGGCCTTGACCTGTTATTTATTAGACTTGTCTGTTCTCCTTAATGCTCCATCCACCGGTTTGAGGTGGATTTGGGCTGCCTTTGGCATCATAGGTCGTGTAAGTCCATTTGATTTTACCAAAGCTTAATGAAATCACTTCATCGGTATCATTAAAGGCATAATTCGTGATGAGTATGTCTTCAAGCTCGAAGGTTAGGAATGGCAGCTTCTCGCCTTTGCTGCTTGAATTTCTAGTGAATACAATTTTGCCTTTTGGAATATGACTTCCCTTGAATGCTGCCAGAAGGATCGGAATAGAGGAGGAATCAAACAGCTTCGTAATCTCAAAGCGATCGAAATCCGTTTTACCGACACCAGGGCCTGTGCCTGAACCGAAGTTGGTGTAATCGCCGGATAATTGGAATGCAACCGAAGAGAGCTCAATCCACCTTTCATAGTTTTTGTCTATGGCTTCACCCGTAATGCCGTCTAACTGCATAAATACAGAGTAACCTTTGTCATTTGCGGAAGCGGAAGCGGGCACTACGCTAATCGTTAAGGCGAACACTAATGCTGCCAGAAATGATAAAAGCGATTTTCTCAAATCGATCAACACTCCCTGCCTATTAATTGATACAATATGTATCATTTAAATATAGTATACGCTATGATTTTGCAGACAACAAGTAGGTATGTACAAATGTATACTTACCAAATATACTAATTTTGTGATACAATATGTATCGTACAACGGACGGAATATAAGGAGAGTAGATGCACTTGAGAAAATTTGTTGTGTCCGTGTTTGCTGCCTGCCTGCTAGCGCTAACCTTTAGTGTAGTTCCCGCTGCCGCAGCGGCGGATCTCAGCAGTCATCTATTTCTGCAATTAGACGGAATTAATGGTGAGTCAAAGACGAAATCGTATGAGAATTGGATTGATCTTACCTCTGTTGCATATGAAATATCCGGAAAATCAACAACGTTTGATCCAAGTCATGATACTGGAAATATCGGCTTCGATAGCTTTATCATTCGTAAAAGCTTCGACATCTCCTCTATCCCAATCATGCTGAGCGAGTTTAAAGGGACCCACATTCCTCATGGCAAGCTTGTATTCACACGGCCATATAAGGGGCAGGAGTTTGCCTATTTAACGCTTGAATTTGACCGAATATCGGTAAGAGGCTATAGCTTCGAGGATACAGACGAGTCCATTACGCTGCTGTTCGATAAAATAAAATGGACCTACATAGCCTTCGATGACAAGGGCGCTCCCACAGCTCCGATTCGTGGCGGGTGGGATTTATCTAAAAATACGGAGATCTCAGTCGACATCGTGGCACCTGTGACGAAGAGCACCTTTACGCCAGTCATTACGCCGCCCCGGAACAGAGTAACTGCGCTCAAGGTCACGCTTACCGCAACAGATGATCATTCTGGCGTGGAGCGGACGGAGTATCGTATGAATGGCGGGGCTTGGGTGACCTACACGGCTGCATTCACCATTCAGGCCGCTACGTCCCATACCTTGGAATGGCGCAGCATCGACATCGCGGGCAACGTGGAGAAAACATGGTTTGCCGATTTCGATAAAGGAACTCCACCCAAGCAAATCTAATCACTAGAGGAAAAGGGAGGGCAGGTTGATTATGCGCAAAGAAGCGATCGAATCCGAGGCCGTATGTAAGGACAAAAAGCGCTGGGCGATTCCAAAGCTTGAGATATTGGAAGTTAAACATACGCGCACTGAAGAGTGGGAGTTCGTACAGTCGCCCGAAGGCTTCTGGAAGCGGCAGTTAATACTAAGTTAGACCACAAGCCCTGCGAACGTATAGGTTGGTAGAAGATAGAAGACCGAGATGCCTCAAGCAATGAGAGGCTCCTCGGTCTTCTGTCTTCCCATGCTGGAGCAGAGAGATGCTAGACCCTGCGCTGGATTAGCATCTGCCGAATGGCCTGCTCGATTGAATCCATTGGATCGCTGCCTGGTGTCGGAATGTAGGAGAGAGGCCCGCTCGACTTGGTCGGAGTATACAGCCCGCTTGCAACGGCAGCATCGGGACTGATCGCCCCTTTGTCTTCAACAAGCGAACGGAGCAGCGTCTTGGGGCTGCCAGATAAATTCGTCTGTAATGCTGCATAGACGACCTCGACCATATCCCCGCGCAGGAAAGGCTTCGCATTCGTCAGCCGTGCTGCTGCATCTGCGGAGAGCAGTCCATTATTCCGCGAAAGCTCCTCTGCGGTGGAAGGTGCAGCGTCCGTATAACCTAACAACCGATTTATTAGCGTTAGAAACTCTTTGCCCGACATCACTCGATCTGGTGCGAAGGCGCCATTCCCGATGCCCTTCACATAACCCTTGCTGACGGCGTAAGCGATGGCGTCCGCGGCCCAGTTGGTGCTCTTCACATCGGTGAAGTTGGGCTTCAATTGTGCGGCGGCGGCCTCATCGGCTTCACCGGAGAGGCGAAGCAGCATGACAACGCCTTGCGCGCGAGTAAAAGAATCTTCAAGCTGATAGCCGCTATTCGTCCCCGTGAATAGACCGAGCAGCTTCAGCGTATCGGCCTTTAATGTATTGCTGTCATTCGTGGATGCTGCGGCAGACAGAATGGACACTTTACTTCCATTGTGAGAGGCCTTCGGCTGCTCTGGCTGCTCTGGCTGTTCAGTTGTCTCTTCCAGCTTAGTCTCCTCAGGCTTTGCTTCTTCTGGTTCTGCAGCTACTGGCTCTTTCACTTCAGGCTCTTTCACTTCCGGCTCTACCGTTTCTGGGTGCGGTTCTTCTATCATGGGGTTCTCGTCTGGTGATGGTTCTGGCGTAGGCGCAGGCTCAACCTCCACACCGTTCAATTCTCCCGTATGAACCAGGGAAGCAGAATCCGAGGTGTAGAGCAGAGCATAATCATTCACCGATGTGAATGAATCACGAAGCTGATAACCCGTCAACGTTCCATCCGGATGAAAGGGTTGGACCAGGGTGATTTCCTTAATCGTCTGAGTAAAATCTTTCACGACCGTATTGCCATCCAGCTTCTTACCTGACCAGAATTTAATAGTCGTTTGTTTCTTAGTCGTATAGGATTCATCATAATATTCGTTTAGCAGCGAGTCGCTTAAGAAGCGCTCTGAGCCGCCTTCCCCGGTCATGCTGATGAATTGCTCTTCAATATATCGATCTCCCGTGTACAAATGAACGATGCCGTAAAGGGTCTGAATGGGCTTGTCCGGGCCGCCGGCAAGAAGAGTTAACCAATGTTCGGCAGAAGTGATCTGCGGATATGCCGTGAACTCGGCAGCATAGACGACCTCAATTCGATCGAAATCATACTTCAGCTTCCCTTCCTCCGCTGATGCTTGATTGAAGGGGATAAGGACCGTTACAGCCATTAATAGTGCAAGCGTTAGATAATAATATTTTTTCACCATTCCAACACCCATCCTCACCATAATATTCCAAAATAATCATACAGAGAGACGAGGCTGTTGTCACTCTCTTTTACAAGTCTTGCACCAAAATTTAGGTTGCAGGATGATGGCGGACATCAGCAGCTGAAATAAAGGATTTGTAGAATCAACTGAAGAATCAACAAGTTAGATTCCAATATGCAGGTAATCGCTCTTCGCGGGCGGGATGAAAAAATGTTTCTCGCAGGTGTTTGGATTTTATCCAGTATGTCGTTTATTGGGTGAAGCTAAATTCGATGACAATGGAGGAAGCACAATGGGAGCACAATCGTTAGGAGCAATCTTTATTCGTGTAAGGAATTTAGAGAATTCGATTCCGTTCTATTCTGCGCTCGGCTTACGTTTTCGAGGAATCGAGGAGTGGAATCCGGGCCGTGGGGCGACGTTCTTCTTGGCTCCCGATCACGATGGGTTTCCACTCATGACCTTGGTGGAATCCGAGCAGGTTCAAGTGCTGGACTACCCCGCCTTCAACCTAAATGCGACGCATGTAAGGGAGATGTATCGGGATTTGGAGCTGAGCGGATACAAGTTAAAGCCGATTGAAGAGTGGACTTCTCCTTGGAACCATCATATTATGTTCGACGTGTGTGATCCCGATGGACATATGATTAATATTATCGAGGTTATACCTATTAACGCTCAGACCCAAGAGTTAAATCCGTAATACCACGCTTCATAGGGCTGTGACAGGCTGCCGGGAAGGGGCTGTTGCGGCCCTTTTTGGGCTTGCTAATTGTTATCATACGGCGCCGATTGTTTAGGGTTTCATGTCACCGATTCCGAGGGTATTGCTATCTTAATCATTAGTTAGCTGGTAGATACAGGCGAGGAGCAGACCAAATGAGGACGAGGACTGTAGCTGTATTGGCAGGTTTGGTTATTGCCGCGATGATAGCAGGGAGGCACACTACTGGAATCGCATTCGCCCATAATTAATAAGGAAGGCATAGAAGCCTTGACTTAGAGTCAGCTCTAACTGTTAAAGTAACGGGTATCTAACAATAACAGTAGGGAGCGATGCATAAATGATGAACACACGTATAGTGGTCACTCAATACGGGGGACCGGATACGTTGAAAACCGTCGAGGAGCCGCTCGGTCCTTTACAACGGGATGAAGTTCGTATCCAAGTGCAAAGCGCCGGAGTTGCGCTCGCCGATGTAATGCGAAGAGAAGGAAAATACCCGGGCTCGCCGGAAGTACCTTTTACGCCGGGGTATGACGCGGTAGGTATTGTATATGAGCTCGGAGACGATGTGCGGGATGTCCGCAGGGGAGATAAAGTCGCCGTTTTCTACAATGGAACCGGCGGATACGCGGCTTATATCAGCGCAAAACGTGATGAACTTTATCCGGTACCCGCTAACGTTGACTCATCCTTAGCAGCGGCAGTTATTCTGAATTATGTCACGGCCTATCAAATGCTGCATCGGATCGCCAAAGTTTCCAAGGGTGAACGAGTGCTGATCCATGGTGCAAGCGGAGGCACAGGTACGGCACTGCTCGATCTTGGCCGTCTTGCGGGGGTTGAGATGTTCGGGACGGCTTCAGCCGCCAAGCATGATGTTGTTACGCGCTACGGGGCGGTACCGATTGATTATCGGAGAGAGGATTTTGTGAAGGTCTTGCAGGAGTATGTGCAGGAAGGAATAGATGCCGTGTTTGATCCGATCGGGGGAGACAATTGGGAACGGTCATACCTGACGCTTGGCACGAATGGACGCTTCGTCGGTTACGGGTATACGTCGGTTCTCGGACAAGGCGATTCAAGCAACTGGGTGAAGGATTGGAGGAACATGTCGTCCAACAAAACGACGCCCAGGGGAAACCCCGCCTATCTATATTCCGTTACAACGCTGATGAAGGAACAGCCGGAATGGTTTCGAGAGGACTTGGCACATATATTTGACTTGCTTGCCGAGGGACGGCTTCATCCGCTGATTGCCGCGCGAATTCCACTGCGTGAGGCGGCACGGGCGCATCAACTGCTTGAAACATCCCAAATAGCTGGTAAAATCGTTCTTACAAGCGGTTGATCAAACGAAAGCGGTGAATCGATATGTACTCGATCAGCGATATCGCGAGGTTGTCGGGTATTACAGCTTTTACACTGCGTTATTACGAGAAAATTGGTGTGCTGCCCAGGCCCCAACGGCAGGACGGGAAGCTGGCTGGAATTCGCCAGTACGATGACTCGGATTTGCAGTTTATTCGATTTATCCACGGATTGAAGCAAACGGGAATGAAGTTGGAGGATATCGCGAGTTTTACGAGGGACGGTTGTCTACTTGCAGCCCGCGAAGAAGAGGATGACTATGATATCGATGGCATACTGTATAAACGAATCGAAATATTGAATCGGCACATCGATGATCTGGATCAGCGAATGAAGCAGCTAGAAGCTGTGAAGAAAACTGCTATGGACAAAAGGGTATTCTACCAACGTATGTTGGAAGAACGGGATCTAACATAGATTTGACTTATACAAATATTGTTACCAATAGTAAGAACAAAGCCAGAACCCTTCGTTTGGGGTTCTGGCTTTTGTTCTATGGTGCAGGATGATTATCATCGAAGAATGAACTTGCTGAGCTCGTCCTGCAGCTGTTGAGCGCTGGAGCTTAGCACTTCGGAAGATGAATTGACTTCCTCCATGGAAGAGAGCTGCTCCTCGGTTGCAGCGGCCATCTCTCTTGTCTCGTCGGCGGCGCGCTTCGAGATCTGAACCATATCCGAATAGGCGGCTAACACTTGATCTGTGCTTGCCGATGCCTGCTCGGCAGCTGCAGACACTTCCTGGATCTGATCGGCAACAAGCTGAACGGAGCTCAGTATGTTACCCAAGTTGGTAACGACCTCACGGTTGGTATGGATACCTTGCTCCGTGACCTCGGACGTTGCTTGCATCGAAGCTACGACCTCGTCAACAACCTGCCGGATATCCTGGACAATCGCCGAGATCGACTGGGCCGACTCCGTTGTTTGAGTCGCCAGATGGCCGACTTCCTTCGCCACCACCATAAAGCCTTTGCCTTGTTCGCCAGCTCTTGCCGCCTCGATATTGGCGTTGAGGGACAGAATATGGGTTTGAGACGAAATATTCATGATAACGTCCAGGATGGATTGGATATTGTTCGAATGCTCGCTCAGCTTCGTGACTAGTTCATTCGTTTGCAGTACGGCTTCATAAATTCGAGCCATCTGGCTGTTGGAGACTTGAAGCTTCTCTCCGCCTGTTTGAGCCCCGTTAGATGCTTCCGATGCCGCCTCCGACACCTCTGAAGCTGCATCGGCGATTTTCATAATGACCGTCGCCATTTCGTTCATGGCCAATGAGTTCTCCTCGAATGACCGCAGCTGGAGCTCCGCGCCCTCTGAAATACTATTGACGGAATCCGCGATTTGTTCCATGACCTTGGTAGATTCCTCAGAGACTGCCGATAGCTCCTGCGAGGAGGCAGCCACTTGTTCGGATATTTCCTGATTGCGTCTCAGAAGATTATTTAGGGAATCCGCCATCTTGTTGAATGCGTCGCCAACGTAACGAAGCTCATCCCTAGTCTGAAGGTCCAATCGTTCGGATAAATCGCCTTGCGCGAATCGGGATGCGCCAGTCTGCAATTGTTGTATTGTTGACCGTACATTCCGATAGAAGGCCAGGTAGAAGACAACGACCAACAGAATAAATGCTCCAACAATAATTAACATGGTATTGCGGCTTGCAGTAATGGACTGACTCCGTTCTTCAAGGAGACGGGATAGCTCTGCTGCCACTTTGGCAGTTACGGTTGTTAAACCATCAATGGTCTCCGTTCCTTCAGCAAAATAGGCGGCTGGATCGGCGGTGAAAGACGATGACTTCAGAAGGGTGTCGTCTATCGTGTCCAAATATTGGGAAATGGTTTCCACACTCTTCTGTCCAACGCCTTCCATCGTATCCGCTAGAGCGGGATTGGAGTCATTGGCTTTGCTTATGGATTTACCAAGCTCCTTCAAGGTGTCTTGGATTTGTTCTTTATACACCGTGATCTCGATCATATCTTCGTCCGATGCATTCTTTCTGGATAAGATTCCGTTACCTTGGCCCCGAACTTGAGCACTCAGCTCGATAAGTAAAGGGGCGCGGTGTACGAAAATATCCATCAAATAAAACGTTTCGACCTCAGGGTCAAGAGAAAGGCTGGATTGATCAGACGCCAGCGAAACAAGATCGAGAATGCGCTCGATGAGATTGGAATGCTGGTCGAAGCTCTCTCGTGCCGTCAGCTCTTTGGTCGATGCCTGCAGCTTGGTCCATTCGGCTTGAATAGTAGACCATGCCTCGCTTGTATTCAGCACCGAGGAGGCCTCCGCACTGACTTTGCCGATCTGCTCGATATCTGCAGCAATCAGCTGCTCCGCTTCAATCATGCCCGATTCGGAGGCTTTATTGCCATTCAAGTAACCGTTCGCTTGACCACGATGCTGCTGGACATGGAGCATCAACGGTAGGAGCGATTCGATATAAGTAACGCCAACACGCTCATCCTCTGCTTGGCTGACATTCTTCTGCAGCTCGGAGAGCCAGATGGTTAATAACGTGGCTAACGGAATAATGAAGAGCACGGACAGCAGTATAAATTTCTGTGCGTACTTTAGCCGGGAAATAACGGCGACGAAGGGTTTGAGAACTAGTGTCATTACTTCATAACTCCTTTTATGTATGGTTAGGACTTTTATACTGATTGTAGCTGAAATATGTTTAGAAAATATTTAGATAATACATTTAAATACATTACTTTAGAGTACGTTCACAAGTTGGTAACAAGTTTAAAGATAGAAAGTTGAAATTATTAAACTGGTTATGCGGAATTCAAGATAATACGGTACGGATTAGAAATAGGCCATCCCTGGGTGGGATGGCCTATTTATTGCATATACAGATAACGCTAAACCGGGCTATGGCGTCCACTGATCGTGTACGATTCCGACAAGCGCTCGGTCGTCACCGATCTTCTCGAATACGAGACGAAGGCTTCTCCAATCCATACCCTCGTACTGGGGATCGATGCCGTCGATATGGAATTCTACGAAATCATGCGTCGCCTTCGGATACACTTCGTTCAGATTGTTAATTGTCGTGCCTTCGCCGAGCGACTTGTTCAATCCGATTTCGGCATCATCTAGGAAATTAGCATCATATACAAACTTCTTGTGGTAGTCAGCGTAGGTCAGCTCGATAAGATCTCCGTTGCCGGCAAACTCCCGCCAGACTCGAACTGTGGTGCTCGTCATCGCCTCCGACAGTTCTTCCTGCGTTAATACCTGGTCCTTCTCAACATCGACGTATGCATATGGCGAGAATCGAACGCCTTTCTCCCGATGCACCCAAGCCGCAACGGTTTCCATATTGCCTGACTTCAAGGCTCTAAGCACCGTCTTTGCTGCCTCTTGCGCTGTCGGCGGCACACCTTCATCTACAGGCTCCTGCTGATCCTCCTCTGGCTGCTGTACCGGATCTTCTGCCGGCTGTGGCACCGGTTCTTCTACTGGTTGTTCGGCTGGTGACTCCTCCCCAACCTGCGGTTGTTCGGATTGTGTGTCTTCTTGAGTCGGCTGCTCCGATGGCTTCGTGTCACTGCAAGCCGCCAGCAGCATGATCCCTGCCAACACTGCAATAAACCAATATTTCTTCATTCTGCTCATCATCTCCTACCGAAGTTTCTATCCCCTATAGACGGTCGAAACAGCGATGATGTTTCAGTTATTTGCATGCATACCAATTCTAACCACGCCTAATTTGCTTTGGTGACTAGGTTGGCTTCCCCGTTAATGTATAGATGTCTCCTATGCGTAAATATTTTTGCAATAGATAGAGTCAGGCTCATGAAGTGGATATCTACAATTTCTTAATATGGCAAGAACATACACTTTACACTTTGGAACTATTCTGGATCTGTCGACAAATAGTGGAGGTGTAATCATTTAATGAGAAAGAAGAGAGCGATAATAACCTTTGCAGCATTGACCGCGGCCTGCTCCATGCTTACAAGTGCAGTACTGTTCGAAGCGCCGAGCAGTAACAGCCTGATTCATGCGGCGGATGCAGCTTCACCAGCTGCGGCTCCGTCGAAGGCAGCATCCATCTACATAGCCCCGATTAATAACGCAAAGCTGCTGGCAGGTGAGAAATTCGATTTCCGCGTGGAATTGAATGACCTGAAAGCGACCCCGTCCAAGGTTTCCATTACGGTTAACGGCAAAGCGGCGGATACATTCTTCGGCAAATCCCTTGTGAAATCAAGCAGCTCCGCAACAAGCCAAGAGTTCATGATCCGCGATGTCAGCATCCTAACGGCTGGTACATATGAAGTGAAGGTAGTAGCGGATAACTTGGTGAAGTCCGTTAAGTACAATGTGGTATTGGCTGATACGAAAGGCACGAAGGCGAAGAATGTCATTCTGATCGTCGGCGACGGCATGGGCCATCCGGTCGTGACAGCCACACGGGCAGTTTCCAAAGGTATGACGGAGGGCAAGTACAACGGCTTGCTGGAAATGGACAAGCTGGAGCAGCGGGCAGTCGTTTCCACCTCCTCCATGAATGCCATCATGACGGACTCCGCTAATACGGCAAGTGCATACACGACGGGCCAGAAGGCGGTCATTAACGCACTCGGAACATATCCGGACAATAACACGAATTCGCTGGACGACCCGAAAGTAGAAACGATCGGTGAGATCATGAAGCGTGTAGGCAAAAGCGTCGGGATTGTGTCGACATCCGAAGTTCAGGACGCAACGCCGGCTTCCGTAGTGGCACATACGAACAAACGGGATGACAAAGCCGATATCGCGGAAATGCTGTACAAGGTACAACCGGAGGTTGTTCTGGGCGGCGGCTCCGCTTACTTCCTGCCGAAGTCGGTAACGGGCTCCAAGCGTAAGGACGAGAAGGACATCTACGCCATGTTCGAGCAATCGGGTTACAACGTAGTGGATAACGCAACGCAATTGAAATCCATTGACGCTTCCAAGACGAATAAGCTGCTTGGGTTATTCCATCCTAGCAACATGAGCGTTTACTACGATCGTTCCACTAAGAACGCCGAAGAACTCAAGACGTTTACCGATCAGCCGAATCTGTGGGACATGACCCAGAAGGCGATCGATGTGCTGAAGAAAGACAAGGACGGCTTCTTTCTGATGGTCGAAGGCTCGAGCATTGACAAGATGCTCCACCCGTATGATCCCGAGAGAGCAATCTACGATGCAATCGAAATGGATAAAGCGGTTGGCGTTGCTAGACAATTCGCAGAGCAAGACGGAGAAACGCTGGTCATCGTAACGGCTGATCATGCTCACTCGATGAGCTTGGTAGGCACTTATTGGGAAGGCGATGGCAAATCCGGCATTAGCGCGATTCGTCAATATCAAGATGCGGGCTTCCCCACGTACACGGATGCTAATAAGGACGGCTTCCCGGACAATCCGAACCCGGACCGCAAGCTGGTCATGATGTTCGCTGCCGCAACGGATTATTACGAGGATTTCAAGATCGATAAGCTGCCAACCGCACCCGCGGTTCAAGGCGCAGACGGCAAGCTTGTTCCGAACGCGTCCAAATTGGCTAACCCGGACGATCCGGACAAAGACCGTTTCTTGGTGAAAGGCAACTTCCAGACGACCAGCGGTCCACATTCTATTGAAGATGTACCGCTCATGGCGGGCGGGCCCGGTTCTGCCTACTTCAAAGGCACGATGGACAACACAGACGTATTCTTCGGTATGATCAATGCGATGGGCGTTAATCTCGTAGGAGGCAAAACCGGTACAGCAGCTTTGAGTTGGGCGCCGCTGAAGGATTTTGTTACGATGATGAGCGGACAATTGTCGGTAGATCGCAGAACGAAGGAAGTTGTCGTAAGCCTGAACGGCAATGTTATTAAAATCAACACAAGCACCGGTAAGGCTGTGAAAAATGGTAAGACGTTGAAGGTCGACGTGAAAGTCGCGAACGGTAAAACCCTTGTCTCCACGAATTCATTAACGGAAGTCATTCTGGGCGGTTAATCTCAGATGCAAGGTGGAGGTGGGAGCGATGCAGCACAAGATGCGTCCCGCCCTCGCAATCGCCATACTGACGGGATGGTTAGTGACTGTGACAGGATGTGCGAATCAATCGGCCTCTGAGCCGATTGATTCGTTGTCCCATAGCAATTATGAAGACCGGTCAGGCTTGGTTGCGGAGGATAGCGGAGATATAAAGGTTACAAATGATCCTATGACGGATGCAGTGGAAGAACCGGCTGCGGAACCTACCGGCAATAAGGAAGCTCAAGCTCAAGCAGAGAAGCAAGCTAAGCAGCCGGTGGAAGTGAAAAGCGAGAAAGTGCTGCTGAAGCAGCGGGATAGCAAGTTGTTGAGCAACCCGCAAGATACGGCTAATGCATCGGAGATCTTGTCGGACAAGGCGGAAGACGGTGTAATTAGTCTGGAGAAGTCCGAGAAGAATGATGCTGCGGACAATAATATCCTGACCTTCGAGGAGTTGTATTCCGAGGTAACTGTACGCGGGATGAAATTTTCCGACAAGCTGTTGGATTTGAATGACAAGGAAGTGGTCATTGAAGGCTATATGGCGCCGCCATTGGGCGCTACGGTTTCTTTCTTCGTACTGACCAAGATTCCGCTGGCGATCTGTCCATTCTGTTCTACGAATGCCGATTGGCCTGCCGATATCGTAGTAATCAATATGCGCAACGGCAAAAGCATCGAACCGACGGAGCATCCGCTGAAGATTACAGGCAAGCTGAGCGTTGGATCTGCTACGGATGACGAGACCGGCTTCGTAAGCCAAATCCGGATCACAGCGGAAAGCGTAGAGGTGATGAAATAATGCTCCAGGCTCTTGGGCTGAGGAAGGATTATCCGCTTGCGTCAGGGGAAGCTATCACCGTGCTGACGCTGGAGCATTTTGAAATGACGGCTCGAGAAAAGGCTGCTCTCATCGGTCCGAGCGGCTCCGGGAAGAGCACGTTATTGAATGTCATCTCCGGTATGATTCGTCCGACTTCGGGCAGCGTCCAGCTTCACGGCACGGACATTACGCAGCTAAGCGAAGCAAGAATGGACGCATTCCGCGCCCAGCACATCGGATACGTATTTCAAAGCTTTCATCTCGTTCCCGGCTTTTCCGCCGTTGAGAACGTCATATTGGCTATGCAGTTCTCTAATGTAATTCCGCATAGAGAGCGCAAGAGAAGAGGAGAGGAATTGCTCGATATGGTGGGGCTTTCCCACCGTCTTCGCCACAGGCCGGAGCAATTGAGCAGCGGGGAGCAGCAGCGGGTATCGATTGCCCGGGCGCTGGCGAACCGCCCGTCGCTTGTGTTGGCTGACGAGCCAACGGCCAGCCTGGATTATCACAACGCGCAGCTTGTGCTGCAGCTATTGTCGGGAATATGCCAAGAGAGTGGTGCGGCATTGCTGCTCTGTACCCATGATCTAGCGATTGCTGAATCGATGGACAGAATGATTGCTTTGAAGCATAAGCCGGAAGCTTCCGTTGGCTCAGTCGCCGCAAGCGAACCAAGGCTGGTGATATAGATATGAAGCTGATGATGATTGCATGGCGCAATTTGATGAATCGGAAAATCCAGACCTTGATTACGCTGCTTGTAGTTGCAGTCGGCATTGCAATGACGCTCGGCGTTATCAACGTGGCCGACGGGATGAAGAAAGGGATGGCGATTGCGACTGAACCGTACGGTATGATTGTAGGCTCAAAGGGCAGCGCCAATCAATTGATTTTCAACACCATTTACCTCATGGACCGTCCACTGAACAATCTTTCTCTTGAAGACTATGAAACGTTAAAAGCCGATCCCAGAGTGGAGTCGGCGGTTCCTTTTGCACTGGGAGACAATTATGAAGGATACCGGTTGGTGGGAACGGACGAAGGCTTCTTCCAGCTGCGGGCGAAGCCCAAGGAGCCGGAGTACTTCCAGCTCCGGACTGGAGGCTTGTTCAGCGGTCCGTTCGAAGCGGTGCTCGGGGCGAACGTTGCTAAGCGTACCGGTCTGTCTGTCGGCGATACCTTTAATTCTTCTCATGGCGTTATCTCAACATTGCATGGGGAGGAGCATAATAAGGCATACAAGGTTGTAGGCATCTTGAAGGCGACCAATGCTCCGGCGGACAAAGGCATTTACGTGAGTATGGAGAGCTATTGGGAAAGCCATGGTCAACACGATGATTCGGAGGAAGCGGCTGGCGAAACGGGCGAAGCAGCTCATGAAGAAGAGCCTGGTGTAACGGCTGTTCTGATTAAGCCTGATAGTTATGTGAATCTAATGACACTATATCAGGAAATTAACAACGGAAATGCTGCACAGGCTGTCTTCCCTGGCGAAGTCATAGCCAAGGTGTTCGATAGTATGGGAACCGGTGAAGAGGTGCTGCGGATAATCAGCTACGTCGTTCTAGGTATGGCGGGCTTGACTACAGTCTTGTCGCTGTATGGCTCGACCCTGGAGCGAAGAAGAACGGTATCGATTCTTCGCGCTATTGGCGCAAGCAGAAGGGTCATCCTCACCGTCGTCCTGTTGGAATCATTATGGATGATGCTGTTTGGCGTGCTTCTCGGATACGTGTTGAATTACGGGGTTTCGATGCTGGTTGGACAATATATTGAATCGCACAGCTCGATATCCTTCATATTGGACATAAGCATTACCTATGAGCAGCTCCGAATCCTGGTTGGTGTTTGTGGGATTGGGCTGGCAGCCGGTTTCTTGCCCGCGGTGAGTGCTTATAGAACAGAGCCGGTGAAGCATTTGAATGCTTCTGTATAAGGGTGGATTCTTAGCTTGAAAAATGGTACAGGGTACGGCAGGCGGCCTGCCGTACCCTGTATTTGTGTACTTCATTCATACTTCCCCCATCCAAACACCGGCCTCAAAAACTTGCGGAGATAATAAGCCGCCACCGTCATTGGCGTCCATGAGCTGCGGGTCCTCTCGATGTATTGATCGCTGATCATATAAGTCCGAGTGGAAGTTGGACTCTTCAGTCCGAACGCATCCCACTTCTCCGGGTCATTCGAGCCACCGAGCTTCGCGAGCATGGTCTCTGACTCTCGATCTATCTTCGCTGGCATCTGCTCGTATGCTTCGGTGATCTGCTCATGAAATTCCTCGATCGGATTGCGGCTTGCGAGGCTCTCCAAGTGGATGCCTTCGCGAACGTAAGATACATATGCCAGATGATCTGCCCAGCACTCGTCGATATAGTAAAGCCGCACCCGCTGCTCCGAAGGGCTCATCGGCGTTTCGCCTCTCAGAATACGGAGCCGTTCCCCGTATAGGATACGCCTCTGCTCCTCTACGATATCCGAATAACGGTTCAGCTCTGTACGGATATGGTGGTTCTGGCCCATCATAATGCGCTGAATATGCGCAATTTTGCTGCGGAGTGACGATCCTTCGAGCGGTTCATCCTGCTTAGGAACGCGGAAGGCTTTACCGGTACCGAACCGGGCAATCAGGTCGTCCTCCAAGCTTATGTAGAATACGGAGGCTCCAGGGTCGCCCTGGCGGCCGGAACGTCCGCGCAGCTGGTCGTCGATCCGTACGCTCTCGTTCACCTGCGTACCGATCACATACAGCCCGCCCAGCTTGGCAACCACCTCTGCTTGCGCACGGTTTCCGCCGCCGAGTCGAATGTCGACGCCGCGCCCCGCCATGTTCGTAGACACCGTCACGGCGCCAACTTCCCCTGCTCGGGCGATGATCACGGCTTCTTCAGCGTCGTTCTTCGCGTTCAGAACATGGCAGGGTACGCCAACAGCTGCCAGCATCTCCGCCAGCATGTCAGACTCTTCAACGCTTGATGTGCCAATGAGAACCGGACGTCCCGTCGCATGGACGGATGAAATTTCTTGTACAAGCGCTTTAAGCTTGGCTTCTTTGTGCGAATAAATTCGATACGGATGGTCCACTCGAATGTTTGGCCGATTCGGCGGAATCTGCACGACCTGCAGATTATATATCTGTTCGAATTCCATTGCGGATACGTACGCGGTAGCCGTCATTCCGGATATTTTCGGATAGAGGCTAAGAAAGTGCTGAAGGGTGATCGTTCCGAGAATTTTTCCGCCAGCTGTCGATTGCAGCCCTTCTTTGGCCACAAGCGCATTCTGCAGCCCATCTGGCAAATACCGATTCTCCGCCACTCGGCCGGTGTATTCCTCGATCAGCTCGATTCTGCCGTTACGTACGATGTAATCGACGTCCTTGTCCAATAGCACCTCCACATGAAGCGCGCAATTGATTGACGATAACAGCTGACTGTTATGGCTATCGTACAAATTACCGCATCCGAGCAGCTCCTCCACCTTCGCGGCACCTGCTTCGTTCAAATAAACGTTTCGCTGTGACTCGTCGAAGTCGTAATGCTCTGCCTGCCTAAGCTGCCGAGCGATTGCTGCGAAACGAGTGCCGTCGCTGCTGGAGTGGCTGGACTCGCCGGAGATGACCAGCGGCACCCTTGCTTCATCGAGAAGGAGGGAGTCGGCTTCGTCGACGATGACATAATGGAAGGGGCGATGGACGGTATCGGCTACGTCCAATGCGATGGTGTCGCGCAGGAAATCGAATCCTGCCTCCTTGGCCGTAACGTAGGTGATATCCGCTGCGTAAGCTTCCCGTTTGTCGGACAGGCTCATGCCAGCTTGAACGGCACCGACTGTTAATCCGAGGAAGCGATAGATCGGACCCATCCACTCGGCATCCCGATGCGCTAAGTAATCGTTGAAGGTCAGCACATGAACGCCCTCACCGGTCAGCGCGTTAAGATAGGCAGGCATAACCGCAGAGAGCGTCTTGCCTTCGCCAGTGTGCTGCTCAATCAGCATCTTCTCATGAAGTGCGATAGCTGCCATAATCTGTACATCATAAGGCTGTAATCCGAGCGTTCTCTTCGCTGCCTCGCAGACCAGCGCATAAGCATCAATGAGCAGGTCATCCAATGACGTGCCCATCCGTGCTTCTTGGCGCAGACGAAGGGATTCCGCCTGCAGCTGCTGATCGTCCCATGCCTCCAGCCTCCGCTGCTTGATGAGCGCGGCCTTGTCTCGATAGCCTTGAAGCAGCTGCTGGATATCTCGGGTCTCATAGTCTTTGTATTTGTTCATCAACTTGACGGCTAAATTCATAGGCTACTCCAACCCCCTTGGTATTCATGCGAGTTGATTATAAATAATAATAGCGTTGATCCATCACCTATCAGGTTCTAATCCAATTCATATAACCCAAACCATATACCGCGCCTACGGCCATTACCGTACTCCAAACGGCAAGGCTAACCGCCATCCAGCCGAAGACGCGTTTCGGCGTGGAGCCGAGAACAAGCGCTATAGCAGCGGCTATGTCAGTGCCAACGGCGACGGGAGCTAGAAGAGCTAATACGGGTAGACCATATCGTTCCCACAGCTTCTTCGCCCGCATTTCCCTCGTGGACAATGAACCCCGTTCTTTGCCTTTGGCCACTCTGCGTCTTTCCCGCCAGGCTGCGAATTGCTGAGAGAAGATGCATAACAGAATAACCGTCAACAGGTTGCCAATGAATCCGATGATACCTACTGCGATCGGAGATAAGCCCCACGCAATGCCTAGAGGTACGACAAGGAATACATCGAGCCAAGGGAGTGCAGCAAGAACGAATAGAATAACATACTGCCAAGCGGCAGTATCAACTTGACTTCCCCAATCCACCATAGACCTTCACCTACCATACGAATAGAATCAGACGCGGCTATACTTCCAATTAGTCAGGCTATAGACGGCATATTGGCCTAACCCCAACAATCCGAGCATCATTAAAGTGTTGGCATAGCTGGACGGGAAGAATAAGAGTGCCAATGCAGCACACGGCAAACAAATGCTGTAATAAATATAGACGTTGCGGCAAGCCTTGAATGTGATCCACTGCTGCCCTTCATCCACTTCCCGAAACTCAGGCGGAATGATTCCCCAGATATTAATGCGGTCCTTCGGACTTCTCCGATTATGTAGAATAACTAAGGTGTACCACAGGCATAGAAAGACAGCCAAACTGTAGTTATAAATTCGTCCCGTCGTACTCAATTGATAAGGCTCGCCTGACTCTATCACCTTCATCAACAAGTAGATATCCCCCAGCACAACGAGAAACAAGGTGGTCGAAATTAACGGCGAACGCATAACTCGTGACAGCATCTTATTCATCCTCCTCCTTCAAATAGAAAACCTCTTCAACGGGCAGCTTGAATGCTGCCGCAATACGGAGCGCGAGCGTAATCGAAGGGGAGTAGTCTCCTTTCTCGATTAGCCCAACCGTCTGGCGGGTGGCTTCAATGGCATCGGCTAGATCCTGCTGCGACCATCGGAAGCGTGCCCTTAATTCACGAACGTTGTTAACAAGCATAAGAGAGATCCTTTCCAGCTGCTGGTTGATTATTGGGAATGATTGTAACCTATGTCTTGCAAAATGTAAACAATGTATTGCATTTTGTAAGTAATTATTGTCATAAAGGCGATGGCTCATCGACGCCCCCTCCATCGATAGATGACGTTATTGGCTCCTTACTGTTATATTTAAAGCCAAATTCCGGCTGTGCGCGTCTAATGGGTAAAGGGTGAACATGAAACAGGTGATGAGAATGATCGATCTGGTGAGAAGAGCGCAGCAAGGTGATGGGACGGCCTACTTGGAGCTATTCCAAATGTATGAGGAAGATTTGTATCGGATGGCGTACGTCTACCTGGGAAACGCAGAGGATGCGCTGGATGCGGTCCAAGAAACAGCCTATCGATCATTTCGATCGATTGCCAAGGTGAAGGATCCGCAGTACTTCAAAACCTGGCTGGTCAAAATCGCCATTAGCTGCTCGATCGACCAGCTGCGCAAGCGGAACAAAGAAGTGCCGATGAAAACGGAGTATTACGATTCCATCCTAGCAGTCGACGACAACGATATTACGCTCACGATATCGCTGAAGGATTTAATTGAATCGCTTGATCTTGATGAGAAGCATGTGATCCTGTTGCGGTTTTATTATGATTTTACAATCAGAGAAGTAACGGAGATCATGAACATCCCGCTCGGAACGGGCAAAACGATGTTGTACCGGGCATTGAAAAAACTGCGTAAGCGGGTAGAGGGGGAAGACATTTATGGGGCCAAATAAGGTTAGACAGCAGATGGAGACTATCCCAATCCCTCCCGATCTTCGGCAAAGAAGCCAGTTAGGAATAGAGTCAGCGGCTTCGAAACAGCAAGAGGACCTTCTTCGAAAGAGAAAGCGAGTAAAGCGAAGTATAGGCATGGTTGCTGCGATGCTGGCAGTGCTGCTGATATCTGCGACTTTCATTAACCATGATAAGGTGTGGGCCGCTCTACACAAGGCGCTGCAATTCATCCCAGGCATTGGTGTTGTCTCGGAGGATTCGACGACAGAACGATACGTATTGAAAAAGCCGATTTCTCTAAGCGTAGGGGAAGGGTCCATTATCGTTACAGGGATCATGTCGGATGATGAGCTGACTTATATTACAATGACAGGAAGTCAAGCGCCAAGACCTGAGCAGGTTATTCTCATAAATGAAAGAGGCGCCGAATACAGCATAAACGGTTCCATGGCTTCATGGAGCTCGACGGAGTGGGCCTCGGAATTTTGGTACAAAGGGAGGCTGGACGCGGTCGGCAGCATGAAGCTGATTCTCCCCGTAGATCCTCCAGTCGAGGTGCCAATAACGCTCGAGAAGGCGGAGACCTTCTCCAGTTATCCGGAGATGGGCGAGACAGCTGCCATTAACGGCGTTTCCATAACGGCAATTCCCGACAGAGTCGGTGACAAGGCGAGAGTGTCGTTGGTTTCAACTCATTCTGAAGATTTCTTCATTATCGATTATGGGATTGTTGGCGTTCATATGCACGACGAGAGTCAGAGATTGAATGTAATGGACGCCGAGGGCCAGAAGATGGAGATCGAACATATTCAAGGGCTCACCGCTCCTGAAGGCGAGCTTTATTTCAAACTGTCAGGGGATGTGGGAAATCGTTATACGCTGACCCTGCCTGAGATCAGCGTGACGTATAGGGATGAAGTGACTGTCAAGATTCCGACGGAAGCCCAGGACAACCTAAACCAGACCTTCGAGATTGCGGGGTTCCCCGTAACGATCACCAAGATCGAGCGAGTAGAGGAAAGCAGTCTTAGAGTACACCTCGATTTCCATTATGATGATCAATCTGCTGCATCCCTATATAATCTTAGTATAGAGCAAAGCAACAGTGCTAAATTAAATGAGAGAACGGGCGCAATCGAATATATTGAATTTGAAATGAAGCCAGGCGCCAAGGAGATGACTTTAAAGTTCAATAGACCGGATGTAGTGATTCGAGGGCCTTGGCAATTTGAGTTTTCGGAGGAATCGTTCAAGGCGAACGAATGAATTCTGCATATGTTCTCTATTAGCTAGAGGGTACCCATCAAGGGTACCTTATTTATTTTGCACAGGAGCGACGCACAAATCCACCTGAATATGTTAACCTATCCTCATATTTGTTCATCATGGAGGAATCTATGAAGCTGCTGATCGTAGAAGATGATCTAGCGATAGTGTATACGATTGCTAGGGTTATGCAGGATGAAGGATACGAGGTAAAGGAGTGCCATAACGGGGAAGAGGGTTTACATCACGTTGTGCATGGTGGGTTTGATCTGATTATTCTAGATATCATGCTGCCCGGCATAGATGGGTTTAGGATTATTCAAGAGGCTAGAAGGCAGAAAGTGGATACGCCGATTCTATGTCTTACGGCGCGAGACGGATTGAACGACCGGGTGAAGGGGTTAACGATCGGAGCCGACGATTATGTGATGAAGCCTTTCGAGGTGGCTGAGCTGATCGTCAGAGTCAAGGTGCTGCTGCGCCGCTATGGCAAGGTCAATCAAGATGAGCGGATTAGCTACGGTCCTATCACGATTCAAGTCCGAAGCCGAGCGGTAACGGTCACGGGAGAAGACTTGAATTTGACGGAGAAGGAATATGAGCTGCTTGAATACTTGCTTATGAACAAAGAGCAGATCGTGACGAAGGAACAAATCTATAATCGGATCTGGGGGATCGATTCGGAAGCGGGAATCGGCATTGTCGAGTTGTACATTCACTACCTCCGGAAGAAGCTGCTCCCTTGGCATGCGGATCAATTGATCCACACGGTAAGAGGTCTGGGTTATAAACTCAAACAGTAATCTTGCCTTTCAAAGGAAAATCAAAGGTTCATCTATTATATTCCTCTTACATTTAGATAAGGGGGATACCATACATGAGCCTTGTTAGACGGAAGTTTAGGAATCGTCGGCTTATCATTCTATTAACGACAGGATTTCTTGTACTGCTAATTGCAGGCGGATTATTATGGCGGGCTGAGCACAGTGGCACTGATTTCGATGAGGTTGTTCAAGAGATGGTGGTTGCCTCGCTTAATGAGGACCCTGAGACGCAGCTATTTCTTGGTGTGCAGGACATGAAAGGCTTTCATTGGGACCCCACTAAGCTCTCTGATCGCTCGGATGCCTACTATCAGCGACAAACAGAAATTAATGATCATTTCTTGGAACAGCTGACGACATACAACACTGCCGAGCTTTCACCTGAAGATAAGCTGACGTACGATATCACCCAATGGTACTCAAGTACATTACAAGAATGGTTCAAGTTTTCGGATTTGAACTTTGGCGATTATATATCCACTTCGTCTTTCCCTGCGTATTTCGCGAACAATTATCCGGTTCGTAACCTAGAAGATGCGCAGCATTATATTACGGCACTGGACGGTTTCGCGGACAAAATCGCGAGTATGATTGACCGAATTCAAGCTACGCAGAAGAAAGGGATTGTCCCCCCTGCTGAATTCTTGAAGGATATGCTAAAGGTCTATGAGAATGCGAGAAATTCAAAGCCAGAACAATCGATCCTGTACACTTTATATGCAGAGAATATATCAAAGATAGAACTTGATCCGCCCAAACAAGAGGAACTGAAAGAGGCGCTGCTGCAGACATTAACTGATCATGTCATGGCGTCTTACGGTACGCTTGCCGATCTGATCAAGAACGATCTCATGAAGCAGGCACCCGTAGGTCAAGGGATCTGGAGTCAACCGGGCGGAAGCGACTATTATGCTGCGCTGCTTAAGATCCGCACCAGTACAGATCTAACCCCGCTTGAAGCTAACGAAATTGCAAAACGTCGGGTATCCAAGCTGCTCTTGGAAATGCAAGAAAAACAAGCCTCCGGCGATGCATCGACGACCGCCTCCACCAATGGAACTCTGGCAGGAGATGAATTGCTGCAGGCCTTCCGCGATGTGATGGACTCCAAGCCCGATTTGTCGGATTGGTTCGAAGACGCATTAATTCCGAAGGATACTGCGGATGTACAACAATTTCCTGCCCCTTTCTCAGAGGCGGGCGCGCTCTATGTTCCTTTATCCATAGACGGCACGAGAGGCGGGAGAGTCTTCGTTCCAACCGATCAACCGCTTCCCATGTCAGCCATTAAGCTATACGCTGTGCATGAGGCAATTCTGGGTCACCATCTTCAATATTCAATCCAGAATCGTCAATCGATCCCATTGGCTCGAAAAACGCTGCTTTTCTCTGGATATATCGAAGGATGGGGGCTCTATTCCGAAGCTTTAGCAGTGGAGATGGGATTACTGGATCGGACAACCGTACAGAACCATATCATTAATCTGTATCTTGGCACCGTAATTGATACGGGGATCAATGGGCTGCAATGGACAAGAGATCAAGCTAACGATTATTTGAGAAGCACGATTGGCATCGGCAGCGATGCATTAATCGACTCTGTCATCGCTATACCGGGTCTGTACGAAAGTTATGCTATCGGATATGAACAATTCCAATCGCTTCGAGAGAAAGCGGAAGACGAGCTCAAGGATCGATTCGATATCAGAGCGTTTCATTCCGTTCTTCTCCGAGATGGCGGTATGCCGTTCCCTGTGTTGGAGCAGCTAGTGGATCAATATATTAAATCAGCTGAGTAGAGAGGAGAACAACCCCAGTATGATCAAACGCACGCTGGTACGAATGACGATATGGAACAGCATGACCGTATTTTGCTTGTTCGTCATGCTGGGGGGAGCATTATATGGACTGGCCCGCTATAAAATTTACGCCGATATTGACCGTCTGCTGGTGTTCGATATAGACCACCTGCAGCAAGTCTCGCTGAGTACCGGGGAGAAAGTTATTAACGTAGACTCGAATGAACCGGAACGGTTCGTCCTGGCCTATTATTGGGATTCAAACAATGTCATGATCGGACAAGTTTATTATAAGGAGCCCTATATCTCGGTAAGCTCGATTCTGCGGGATCAACAAAACCATATAGGCCCCGCGACAATTCATTATGGTCAGAGAACCTACCGATTCGTAAGCAGACCTTATCAGGGCAACCTGTCGGAGCTGGAGAAGCTCTCGAACACCCCCGTGAAGACGGTTCAGATCGTTACGGAAATTTCGGCCGAGGTGCATTATTTGAATCGGTTGTTATGGAGTATTGGTATTGGAGTAGGCATAGGGGCCGTTTTATCGGTCATTACCGGTTACGTTCTGGCTAGACGGGCGCTTGTTCCGATTCAGAGAGCGTGGGATAAGCAGCAGCAGTTTATTGCAGATGCTTCCCATGAGCTCCGCAGTCCACTTTCCGTTGTTCAAGGGCAAGCCCAAATATTGCTGCGCCATCCCGATCATACGATCGAGGAGGAAAGCGTACCGATTGCATCTATTCTGAAAGAAACCAAAAGAATGAGCAGCATGGTGAACGGACTGCTTCTGCTGGCGAGAGGCGACTCACATGAGGAGGCCATCTCATGCAGACCCGTGCGAATTGACGGGATCATGCAGGGGATTGCCCGTAATATGGAGCCAATCATGGAGTACAAGCAGCTGCGTTTACAGCTCCATATCGAGGAAGCGGAGCTTCTCATTAATGGAGACGAGGATCGGCTCGTACAGCTGATCATGATATTGTTAGACAACTCCATTAAATTTACGCAGGAGCATGGAACCATCGATTTAGGCTGCGTTAGGCAGGGAAGATCGATCCTTATAACCGTTAAGGACAATGGAGCGGGAATTCCAGAGCGTGACTTGCCGTTCGTGTTTAATCGCTTCTTTAAGGGGTATTCCCCTAGAGAAGGCGGAGATCATGGAGCGGGCTTAGGGCTATCGATTGCACAATGGATTGTCGATCAGCATCAGGGCTCTATCCGCATAAGCAGCGAGGCAGGGCATGGCACAACGGTTGCGATTCGGTTTCCGGCGATTGGTTAAACATAGCGAATGAACACGGCACCGTTTGCCCATAGGCAAACGGTGCCGTGTTTTTGTCCTGCGTTTATCGTCTCGTCTAGTAAATCGAATAACCGGGAGGCTTAACCCTCGTAAGCCGCCCTGTCCACGAGGGTGGCATATAGCAAATAGACCGTCATCGCGACCGCGGTGAGCAGGAATGCCCAGCCGAGTGTGATCTGATCGACGAGCAAGTAGTTGTTGCACAGCTGCTCTGCCGCACCCAGATAAACCGCGCCTGCTCCATAGAACAGCAACGTGAATCCACCGATCGTTGCTGTTCTCCACGTGCTGCTGAGCTTTCCCCAGCTATCCCTGAGCGGTATGCCGGCCAGAAGCGGCAGGCTGATGAATTTGAACATTTCCATGCTTTGCGCAGTGAGCGCCTCATCCATGGTACGTGGGAGCATCCAGTACATGATGATGATGCTGAACAGAAGATTGCCCGGTACGCCGTTCGCATTCCATCGTGAGAACAAACGGGGGAGAACGCGTTGCAAGGCCGGCGCCACGAGGAAGCCCGCGATTACGAGCATCGGCATCTGCATATGCATGTGCACGACCATAACGGACTCCATCAGATGTGCGACAGGGGGAGCGAGCAGGAAGACGTATAGCAGCAGTCCACAGCCTATCGCCATCATGGGGCCACCCCCTTGCCCACCTGGTGTTTGATCTTGTCGATTGCCAGGCCGACCTTCTTATAATCGATGATTTCCGCTAGCTTGCCTTGCCTGTCGATCAGATAGAAAGCCCCGTTATGCGCAAAATCCCCGTTCTCACCTGGAATGACAATGACGCCGAACGTCTGTAACAGCAGATCCAGCTCGGACTTGTCAGGCACCCGGACCATACGCCAATTCGGATCGTGGCTGAAATGATGCCGGTAAGTCTCAAGCGCCTCGGGCGTATCCCTGTCCGGGTCGAAGCTGACGCTGAGGAAAACGACGTCGTTCTCGGTCATCTCGCGCGGCAGCCGGTTGAAAATCTCGGTGAAATTCATTTCGATCTGCGGACATACCGTGCCGCACGACGTATAGACAAAGGTTAACAGGACGAGCTTACCTGACAACTCGGACATCTGAAAAGTCTGCCCGGTGCTGTCCTGCAGCGTGACGTTAGGAAACGCCGGATGCTCGCTGTTCAGCTTGATTGTTCTTGCTGCTTCCGCGGTATAGGCGCGAAAGCCGTCTGTACTGACTGCGAACAGCAGCACGCCGAACAGAATCACGATCAAGCTCGCCCAGGTCGATCTGCGGATTGTGCTCATAACGGTTACCTCCTAGCTGTTACCAGGTTCTGAATGGCGGTGATCCCGGCGGCGCATTGACGATGAATTCAGCGAGCGGAATGACATAGGCCATGGCGACCAGGATCAGCATCAAGATGATCCACAGGCCCCAGCGCTCCGTCCAATAAGGCGTCGCTTCTCCCGGCTCCGTCTCGGCGATCGGGAATTCCGTTTCACCCTTAGGTGCCAGGAACAGCAGGTGGAACACGGCATACAATTGCAGGATGCCTGCCACGACAAGAATCGAACCGCCGATGACGACCAGCGTTAGATAAGGATCCCAGCCGGCAGCTGTCGCGCTTCCGCCGTATTCCGTGAAGGCCGTTCTTCGCGGCGCGCCGTACAGTCCGGCGACATGCATGGAGACGGCCATTAAGGACATTCCGATCGTCCACAGAATGGTCTGGATGACGCCTAGCTTATTGATTGCCTTGGTTAACGTTCGCTTGGTCAGATGCGGAATGAGCCAGTAGCTCACACCGAAGAAGGTCATGACGACGGACATCCCCAGGGTGAGATGGAAGTGTCCCGTAATCCAGAGCGTATTATGAACGACCTGGTTCAGCTGGTTTGTGCTTTGGACGATCCCGCCCGCGCCCGCCGGGATGAACGCGATCATCGCAATCATCGGAGCCAGGAATCGGACGTCTCCCCAAGGCATCTTCTTATACCAGCCGATAAGTCCTTTGCCGCCTTGCTTACGGGCTGCCTTCTCGAACACGGAGAACATGGCGTACGCAGTCATGAGCGACGGGAAGCCGATAGCCAAGCTCATGAAGACATGCATGAATTTGACCGATTCCGAAATGCCAGGATCGACGATTTGATGGTGGAAGCCGCCGGTAATGTTCATCATGACTAGCATAATAATGACGATGCGCGTCAGCGTGTCGTTGAACCGGGCCCCGCCGATAATTCGTGGAACGATGACATACCAGGCCGAGACCGCGGTCAAATACCAGATGTTCACGAGCGTATGACCGAATGCCCAGAACAGGGTGCGCATGACCATGACGTTGATCGTGTCCACCCAACCGAGCGACCAAGGAATGATCGTCAGCACTTCAACGGCAACGGGCAGGCTGCCGAAGAACAGAAGCACGAAGATACCCGTAGCGAAGAACGATAGAATCGGTACCCTTTGGCCCGGATGCGCCTTCCGCCAGTGCGCTACGTTGATGAAAGCGCCGAATGCGCACATCCAGATGCCGAGTACGGCGAATACTAGCCCAATATAGAAATAAGGGACTGCCGCCATCGGCGGATAGAAGGTGTACATAACGGTCGCGTCGTTCGACAGAATGGCTACAGAGGCCATGGCGACGCCGACGACCTTCAAGCCAAAGCCGATCCATGCTATTGTCCTGACCTTCGGCAGCAGACCGCCCAGCGTATGCGACAGCCCCGCGTAGCAATAACCGATGACGAATAGCGTGGAGAACACAACGACCATCATCACGCCGTGCGCGGTCAGCACCTGATAATAGTTCAAGCCCAGCGGAAGGCTGTCGATAACGCCGCCGCGTACGAGAACCTGCAGCAAGCCGAAGACACCGCCCAGCAGCAGCGCGATGAACGCCCCGGCGATATAGGTTCGGGAGAATCGGGCATCTTCAGGGTGAAGGCCAAGCGCCTGATTCGCTTTCCCGACCCATGCTCGGGCTTTCCCGCCGGTGCTTTGTTGGTTAATGATCGCTTCCATATTTGATCCCCCTCAACTAGACAACTGTAATCTTCGTGAACATATAATCATGACCGGCACCGCAATATTCATTGCAGAGCACCAAGTACTCGCCAGGCTTATCGAACTTCTGAGCGATTTTCTGAATATGCCCGGGCATGACCATGGCGTTCACGTTTGTCTCGGCGATCTCGAACCCATGCACGACGTCTTTGGACGTCAGTACAAAATGAACTGTCGAGCCCGCCGGTACGGTGATGTCCCCCGGAGTGAACTGGAATACCTCAAGCGCTATGACGGCCTCGTACTCCTTATCGCCAATCTGAGTCAAGCCAGGCTTATCGAACGGCGCTGTCTGGCTCACCTTCTGCGGGTCAATCGTTTCCTTGTTGCTTGGCATCGCCATGTCCTGCGCGAATGCTTGATACCCGGTAATCAGCATAAAGCCCATAATGATGCCGAAGCTGGCAGTCAGCCAGATTTTCTCGACACGCGTCATCATCTTTAACCCCTCCTAAACCCTCGACATATAAAATCCGAACATGACCAGATAGACAAACAGAATAAAAATGCCGACAACCGTAACCGAAACGATCGTTCCTTTCTCCGTCTGATGGCCTTCGTCTATCTTGCTGCCGCTAACTTTACCTCGCATCGCCATTGGAGTTCAGCCTCCTTGATAGGTAATTTCCACCCTCATCTTAGCTGAGAAGCTTTCTCGACATCGTGAGCGCCATCACATATCTGCAAATTTTCAATTTTCATAATCTAGGCATTGTAAAATACAACAAGCCGCCATGAGCCCGAGGGCCGTGGCGGCTTGTTATCGTTTCTTCTTAATCTACTTCTGACAGCGCTCGGATGAACGCCTTCATAGCGGGGGACTCTGCATCGGCCATCCAATCGTCAATGTGATGCTGATCGCCGCTGAAGCCAACACGCAGCGCTTCTCTAAGCTCTGAGAGGTATGTTTCCTTGTTCGGGCCTTGGCTTTCTACCGACATTCCTTGCACCAGCCTGCTCCAATCCGGGCTGCCTTGGCCGTAATAAGAGCGCTCCGGATATAGACCGGCAAGCTCCTCAGCCTGATCCAACGTACCGGACATATAGATAAGGCTGGCAATATAGACACCGATGAACCGGTTTGAAGGATCGTTCGCTTGCGCTTGCCTGAGCTGCTCCACGCCCTCCTGAAATCTCCCTTGCTTCAGCAGCAGCCTGCCATATTGGGCTTGTGTGTAGCTTGGTACCCACCCATGCTTCATTTCATTCAGCATGCTGTAGTATCGGTCGACCTGAGACCAATCGCCGATTCTTCCATAGTAATCAATCAAGGAGGACAAGGTGTTCCCGCTGTCATCCGCTCCTGCCAGCTTCTCGAGGTACGGTACCGAATCCGCGCCGAGCGGCTGCTTTTTCTCCGCAGCCTTAACGCCAAGAAGCTTAACGATCATCCGAAGGCTGTGCTTATCCTGCTCATCCCGTTCATAGGCTGCTTGGTATGCGAGCAGGGCTTCGTCCATACGGTCGGCCAGCAGCAGCTGGTCGGCTTCAGTAAGCGTGCGCTCCTTCAGATAGAAGAAAGGAAGATGCCCCATCGTCTTCTCGTTCAACCGATAGCCGCTGCTTCGCGTCAACAGCTTCCCATTAGCATCGTAAGCTTCTACGTTCCAAGAGAATCGGCTGGATGGATTGGCAAACCCGAGCAGCGTAGTCGGGTCCGGAACTTCTTTATCTCCGACTGTTTTATACGAATAGCCGCTTGCAGCGCTGTACAGTGTTTCGAGGGGCAGCTCGATGGAATTGCTCTCAATATGGTCCTTCAAGGTGCTTGCTACCGAACCATTCTTGAGTGGCAGCGTCCCGTTCAAGTTGTAGTACGCGGCCCCCTTGACGGCATCCCATCCGAACTTGACCGTCTTTCCCGTAATGACCTGCTCGTCGACTGGAGCATGCAGCTGGATTAATGGCTGCAGCGTAATGTCACGGGTCAGCTGTTCGCCCCCTCGAAGATCGATCCACTCCGTGTCCGACTGGGTTGGTCGTGTCCAACCGTCGATTTGATCGAAATTCATGCCGATGTAGATCAAGTAACTGCCTGGGACAACGCCCTTGAAGGAAAAGCGGCCCTCCGAGTCCGTCATGGTCAGGTAAGGCTCTTCTTCGGTCAAGCTATGGTAAACTTCCTTGCTGTCCCGCAGGAACACCCCAATGCCCGTCATCGGTGTGCCATCGCTTCGTCTGATAGTACCGGAAACACTTGAGGCTGTATCATTACGCTGATCCACAATCTGGGATTTAAGCTTCGCAATGTTATCGCTAAGATACGAGGCCTTCGGAATTGAGCTTTGGCTTAATTCATCCAATAAGCGTTCCGCAGCATCCATTGCATTAGCATTCACGTAGATTCTCGCTCGAGCCAGCTTCAGTTCTTTATTCTGATTATCGTAGGATCTCGGAAGTCTTTGCTCCGCCTGCTCCAGTGCACGCAGCGCCTCTGCCGTCTGGCCCTGAGTCAGATAGACGAGGGCTAACTGCTTGGCCGCTCTAACCAAGTAGCCATCGGCTGGAGCTCCATTGAGGTAATCCTTTAAATATTTGATTTTCTCATCCCTCGTCCAATCGGGCTGCTCAGGGTAGGATGTTACCATACTGGTATAGAAGTTTCCGTCTCCTACAATGACATTGAAATTCGTCGTGTCTAGGTCCGAACCGTTCTCAATCATATATTGCTGGATAAGCGCCCACTTGTCGTCGCCCGACGAGTTGTCTATTACCTGAAGCAGGTCGCTCTTCCCGTTGACTGCCCCTTGCTCAAAATTTTTCTTGGCCATCACGACCTCGAGCTTGGGCATCACGACTAACTGAAGAAGGATAAACGAGGCGCCTAGGGCAGCAATGAGCGCGACGAGATGCTTAACTTTCATTTTTAATTTCAACGTCAGCCACCGCCCTCTCGTAATCGTCCTTCCAGTAGGTATTGCCTCCGGCTACCACAAGCTGTCGCTCGGTGCGCGGCAAACTGCTCGTCGGCTCCGCTTGGTCTGCCGTATCCTGCAGCTGGGCAGCGAGCACAATCGCCAGCAGCACCACTAAGCCCGTGCCTATTGGAATAAGCGGCAGTTCGAGCTCGTAATTCCACAAGGCTCGCAGCTTGGACCACAGTGAACGGGGGTGGGTGCGAGCGACAACCTCTGCGCTTTTAAGAAAATGCAGCTCTCCAAGCTCTTCTTCCAGCTTTGCTCTAATGCGTTCTTGTTCTTGACCCGGCTTCATCCTCATCCCCCTGTTTCTCCAGCATTTGTCTGAGCCTCGCCCTGCCTCTCGCAAGTCGGGCCTTCACCGTATTCCCATTGCTGCCTGTTTGCTCTGCAATTTCGGTAACGTTCAATCCGTTGTAATAAAATAACACAAGTGCTTCGCGATATTTGTAATCAAGCTTCAGCAGAGCCTCACTTAAATTCTCATTACGCCACGCGTCGATCAGGAGCTCCTCCGGCCCTGGCTCTTCCTCCGTGATCATTTGCTCCACTTGGGATAGAGGCAGTATTCGGCTCCAGCTCCAGGTACGTATTTTCATTCGGCATCGATTCACCGTAATACGCAGAAGCCAGCTTTCCAGTCGGTCGGGATCGTGGAGCTGGTCGATCCTGCGATAGGCCTGTATGAATGTATCCATGACGGCCTCTTCCGCGGCCTGTTTATCTTTGACCAATAAATAAGCCGTACGCATCAGCCTGTTCCCATACCGCTCCATTAACGCCCGCAGCGCGGCCTCATCCTTGTTCCTCAATCCCTGAACAATATCCAGAAAGCTTCCCTCCCCCTATGTAAGATGCCGCTTGAATGATTTTGGTTGCATATTCTATACAATTATTTTTCAATGAACGGGGGAAGAGCATGATTTGGATGAGGTGAGTTTCTTATCCAAATGGTATAATTCAATTTTGGACTTCATTGAAGAGGGTGTACCTTAATGAGCTACTTGCTGCTTCTGCTGGCGACATTGGCCTGGAGCTTCGTCGGCGTGCTCGTCAAGACAGCGTCGACGATGGTGGACAGCGCCATCATTTCTTTTGCGCGGTTTTTCTTCGGCGTCATTTGCCTCGTAATCTACTTGTTCATTCGAGATGGTAAAGTGCAGATCCGATTGGGGATGAAGTGGATATGGATCGGGGCGGCCGGTAAAGCGGTCAATTATGTCTTCGAGAATATTGCCCTTAAGATCGGATATTCGTACGGCAATATTCTCGTCCAGCCTGTCCAGACCGTCGTGCTGCTGCTGGCCGCAAGCTGGTTATTCAAGGAACGGATAGCACCGCGGGGATGGGCTGCAGCGGCACTATGCGTTCTAGGCGTACTTGTTGTTGGCTGGAACGGTACACCATGGGACGAGCTGGCGCATGGGAGCGGACTGACGACCCTGCTGTTCACGTTTGCAGGCATTGGCGCCGCCGTGCACGTATTAAGCCAGCGCATGCTCCTTACGACGATGGACAACGGCAATATGAACTTGTCTGTTTTTCTCGTCAGCACGATTCTTGTCGCAGCTCCCGTTCCGGTCTACTCGCACGGGTTTATTGGTCCGGTGTCGATATGGGCATGGGCATCGCTGATCCTGCTTGGTGTTATAACAGGACTAAGCTTCTTCTGGTTTGCGGAGGCGATCAAGAAAGTGCCGTTCATGATCGTCGCGCTCGTCGGCAACAGCATGGTATTCTTCGCGGTGCTGTGGGCTTACTTGTTCTTCCGCGATCCGATTACGATCTATATTATCGGCGGCACGTTAATCTTCGTAGCGGGCTTCCTGCTGCTGAATTTCCCGATGCGCCGCACGGGTGGGACGGTGCAGGAAGAAGCGAAGGTATAGCTATCCCTTGTAGATTCGCGAGGACATTCGAAGCTAGTTGTCATTACATCGCCAAGCGCCCATGCGCTATGGCGATGTTTTGTTGTACGCGGATAATCTTCAGGGAGCCTGGCGATACGTCTTTTCTGCTATTAGAAGGAGAGAGAGAACATTCTCGCGAAATTTTTTTAATACACAAAGAAAAATCAGTCAGATTTTCCAAACGGAATGCATCACATAGATAGTTCCGACAACGGGGGAGGATCATATGCCGGCCGAAACAGAGCTTACGGATAGCGAACTGGTGGCCCAAAGCCTAGCGGGAAGCGACGATGCATTCGGACAATTGATGCTTCGTCATCGCAGCAGCGCTTATCGATGGGCAAGCAGGCTTTGTGGTGACAGCCATGCGGCAGAAGACATTGTGCAGGAGGCGATCTGTCGTGCATACGCGAGCCTTGGGCAGCTGCAGAACGCAGAGCGGTTCGTATCATGGTTTCGCCGGATTGTTCGCAATGAGGCGTTTATGGCGCTGCGCTCCCGTGCTGCTAGAACGGAACAGTTGACGAATGCCGCCCTCGACGAAATAGTTCTGAATGTGGAATCGGACAACGTCACCCCCAGAGAAGACAGCGGGGAAGCAATGGTTCATCAGTTAGGGGCAAACTTAACTTCACACGAGAAGAAGGTGGTCCATGCACTCGTCCTTCGTCAGCTGCTGCCGTCAGAAATTGCGGATGAATACGGAATGACGATGGACAATGTCTACCAGACGATGTCGCGTTCAAGGCTGAAGATGAAAGAGGAGAGAACGGAGCATGCGATTAGGGAGTACATTCGAGAGCAACGGGAGCACCGTGCCAGCGAGCGTGTGATGGTGTCCATGTCATCAGGCAGGTCATTGCGGGCGGTGTGGAGGTCGTGTCACAACTCCTTCGTTTGCTCCCTGTATTCGGCAATGCCCGCGAGTGCTCGAGCCCAATACTCATTGGTAGATTTGATGGGTCTGACGGGCCAGGCATTCCGTTTAACACTTGAAAAAGGGAGCATCAACGCCTCGGGACCTTACATGTATTACTGGGAACCCGTATTTCGCGAGGGGCTGGCAAACGTAGGATTGTCCTGCGAAATAGCCGGGGACGGCGGGAAGGCCCCATCACCGTACATGCTCAGTAAAGGTATCAATCAGATCCGACGTGCGATTTCGGAGGGGCGGCCGTCTGTCGTATGGGGAATATCGCCTGCCGAGTTCGGCATCGTGTACGGCTATGATGATCGGGAAGAGCTGCTGTATGCGGATGATGGAAGCGCGAAACGTGCAGTTCGTTACGAGCGTCTCGGACGCGGCGATAGTGAGGGACTATTTGTACTGAGTACCAGCTCCGGTACAGACGCAATCGATCCTCATACCGCTGTTACTCGTTCATTGCGGATGGCAGTCCGACATGCATGGGCGGAGAAGACGTTTTTAGGCTATGCAACAGGATTGCAAGCGTATGAGCATTGGGCGGAAGCCTTCCGATGCGGTTCCATTGATCTGCAGGGCTCTATCTATTGTGCCAAGCGGCTTGCTAATGCAAGAGACTTCGCTGCCCGGTATATGTTCAGCATATCCGAGATTTATGCGGCGTTCGCCTCGATTCGCAAGCAAGCCATTGAGACGGCGCGCCTTTATGAAGAGCTATCAACCATAATCGCACATTTGCATGAGCCCGATTCGAAGGGCCAAGAGACGACACGGCTGGATCAGGCCAGACAGCTGGATACAGCATGCATCATGCTATTGGAATCGATGATCGGCAAATTACATACGGTGAAAGCAGGGGAGACGTTATGGAACAAGCGGCCAAATCAAACGAGATGACAGCACCTTTTATAAAAGAAGAGAGAAGAAACGCAAAGCTCAAAACGCTGGATAATTATCATTTTACAGGGTCACATGCTTCTCATATTGGAGCGATTCAGTCCAGTCTGGCTCATTACGGCATTGAAGCTTCCGCCTCCTCCGTATTCGGGCTGACGGGCCATGCTTTCTTGATGGTTGTCGATAGCGGCATGGCGAACCCTAATGTAGGACTGCCGGAAGAGGAGTTCTTTCAACTCGCGGGCAACTTGGGCATCGAGATCAACGGTGTCAGTCGAATCGTAACGGGGGACGAGCTGCCTGCACTGCAGGCCGAAGCTTGGGATCAGATTCGGTGCGCTCTCGATAACGGACAGCCGGCTTTTGCCAAAGAGCTCGATCTTGGTAATGAAACGTCAATCATTTATGGTTACGGCAATCAAGGGTATTTCAAATATTCGTGGCACGGCGGGGATGGACATGAGGGCTGGGAAGACGAAATTCCATGGACGATGCTGGGCAGAAACTATTGTCCTTGCCGAGAATGCAGAGACCGGCCGCTTAAACCAAGCACGGATCTATATTTGGGCATGCATACGGATGGCGCTTTCTTGTCTTATCATTGGGTCTCCAGAACGGATAAGCAGAAGGAGATAAGACAAGCTTTAAAGGAAGCGCTCGAGTTTTCCCTTCAGTTTAATGGTCAGAAGAGATATACATGGGGCAAAGGGACCTTCTTCACAGGGACGGACGCTTACGACGTCTGGATCGATTCGGTGAGACAGGCAAGCATTCATGGATTCTATATGGGGTATTTCGTTGATGTCTGGCAGGAAAGCCGGCACCATGCTGCGCAGTTCTTACGAGAGCTGCAATCGGCAATGCCTGAGCTTCAGGCGGAGCTGGGAGAGGCGGCAGCAGCGTACTCCGCAATTAGCACCGTCTATCGGCAGCTGAATGAGCTGTTCCCATGGATGCAGCCGCACGAGCCGATCGCCGATCCGTTCAGGAGAAGGGATGCGATCAGCCTTCTGACAGAGGCGAAGGAGCTGGAGAAGACCGCCCACAGCCAGTTGGAGGGGCTATGCGCTAAGTTATAATTTCATGCAGGAACGTTGCTGGAGTACATCATTAGCGGGCTATAGTGATCCGAGGCAGTCATCGTAATCAGTCAGCCATTGCCTTTGCAGTGATGAGAGATAAAACAAGCCGGAAGACACCATGATGGTGGCTTCCGGCTTGTTCATTTTACGGCATATCGAGAATCAGCTTCACGCCCGCGATCCTCAGCTTATCCAGCTGAAGGACCCATTCCTTAAACGCCTCGTACTTCTCGTCGGAGATATTGAACCGCTGCTTCATCTCCATGATAACGGCTTTCTCATCGTCATTGTAATCGCCATCTACATAGCAGAGCAGCAAGATCTCTACCATGAAAATATGCTGCACACGTTCATCCTGCACGCAGCTTAGTATATCCGCAATGGAGCGCGAGGCTGCAGGCGCAGCGGTCAAATCCAGCTCCGCCGCGATAATTCGCAGCCCGCCCTTCTCCTTGAGGCTGACGAAGCCGTCAGCGTTAGCTACGATATTCGCGAGCTCGAGGAAAGCTTCTTTATGCTCTTTCTGTTGCAAAAAGTGTAAAAACACGCTGCCAGCTCCCTTATTAGTTATAGTGATCGGTTGATTCTTAGTTTCGACATCAGCCGCCATAATTCCTATCGTTATAACCGGAAATTGCACACTTCCTTCAGAGGATTCAGAAAATGTACATAGTTCCATCGCTGAAAATATAGGATTTGTTCATGAAGACAGCAATTGTTCACTTGTAAACGATAGGCAGCGGGCTAGAATAGGTTTGAAAGCGTTTTCTATATTATATACCATTGGAGGTGGATGATGAAATGAAGAAAGGCTGGATTAGCGTCCTGCTCGTCGCTTTCTTCGTATCGCTGCTCGGCGTATCACCGGAACGAACGAGCGCAGCAAGCATCAGCATTACGAACGGTACGGACTGGGTGGACACGGCAGGCAATCCGATTAAAGCAAACAGCGGCAACATTGTGCAAGTCGGCAGCACTTATTATTTGTACGGCGAGCATGCAGTCAGCGGTACGTTCGACAGTGTTAACGTTTATACCTCGACGGATTTGAAGAACTGGACATTCAAGAATGCGATTCTAACGAAAAATTCTGCCGCAGAGCTGAACAGCAGCAAGATCGAGCGGCCGAAGGTCATCTACAATGCCTCAACAGGCAAATATGTACTGTGGGCGCACTATGAGAATGGCTCGGATTACAGCCTTGCTCGTGTCGCAGTAGCGACGAGCAGTACGCCGGACGGCAATTTCACGTATCAAGGCAGCTTCCGTCCGCTCGATTATGAGTCCCGCGATATGACCGTATTCGTCGATACGAATGGTACGGGCTATCTGATTTCGGCTTCCCGCAAAAATGGCGGTGCGAACGATACGATGGCTATTTTCCAAATGAATGCCAGCTATACGGGCGTTACCACATTCGTCGGCTGGCTGTTCGAGAACGCCTATCGCGAAGCGCCAGCTGTCGTCAAGAAAGGCTCACGCTACTATCTGTTCACCTCGCAGGCGTCCGGCTGGTATCCGAATCAAGGCGCTTATGCTACGGCCGCCTCAATGACCGGTACATGGTCAGCGCTGACGAACTTCGGCAACCCATCCGCATTCGCTACACAAATTCATGACATTGCAACGATTACGGGCAGCAGCACGACATCCTACATCTACATGGGAGATCGGTGGAATCCGCTCAATCTGGGTGATCATAAGCATATTTGGCTGCCGTTGACGCTTAATGATACAGCTGGCACGGCAACGCTGGAGTGGTACTCCAACTGGTCGATCGATGCCGCGACTGGGGTTGTTACGACGCCTTCGCTTGTGAACCATGCCCAAGGCAAGACGGCCTCCGCAAGCTCTGTCGCATCGGGCTCGTCTGCCTCGAACGCGAACGATGGCAATTACACGAACGCCTGGGCAGCCTCGTCCAGCTCTTGGCCGGCATGGTGGCAGGTTGATTTTGGATCGGTGAAGACGATTACCGAGGTAGACATTTCATGGTTTATGTACAAGGGCTCGGAGGGCTACTATAAGTACAAAATCGAAATCAGCAATGATGGCACGACGTATTCGACGCTGGATATGACGGGCAATACGCGATACGGCTTTACGACCGATGCCGTACACTTCACTGCTCGTTACGTCCGCATCAACATGGTGACGGCGGTGCTGTTCAACAACCCGAACAACTGGTATACGCCAACGCTGCATGAGGTGAAGCTGCTGGGGCCTTCCACACCGGAAGCGACGGGCTACAGCACCTTCGCGTCCTATAACTTCCCGACTTATTCCATTCGCCACTATAATTTTGCCGCACGGATCGATCCGAGCGTCTCGCCTGTTGGAGACTCGCAGTTCCGCGTCGTTCCGGGCCTTGCCAGCTCGTCCGGCGTGTCGCTGGAGTCGGTCAACTACCCTGGCTACTTCCTGAAGCGCAATTCAAGCAACAAAATCGTGCTTGAGGCGTTCGCGAATACTGCTGCCTATAAGGCTGACGCGACATTCCTGGTTAATGCAGGCTGGGCAGACAGCTCCAAAGTGTCGCTGCAGTCCTACAGCCAGCCGGGCTATTATATCCGCCACTACAACTATGTGCTGCAGCTGGATCCGATCACCTCGTCGAGCAGCGCAACGGCGAAGAGCGACGCTACGTTCACTCGAACGAACTTCTAGTCGAACCGAAGACAACAAGGAGCAGTCCTCCCGGGCCGACCACGGGGGACTGCTCCTTTTCTAGCTGCGCTATTGTAATTGTTCAGAGCTGCTGGAAGCAGCACTGTAAAAGAGCAAATATTGCTCCAGCATGCCGCCCCAATAAGCCCCGTTATGACCTCCGTTAGTGCTGGACCAGGTGACATCGGCATGCTGCTTCTGCAGCAGCTCGTAGAGTGCATAATCCTGCACCGCAAGCTGATCGCCTGCGCCAACGTCCAGGTAAATCTTCATGTCCTTCAGCCTGCTCGCATCAGCAGCCAGCATGAAAGGATCCCGAATGGCGCGCAGCTCGTCGTTCGGATACAGCCAATCCCGCTGGCCGATAAACTGGTCACTGGATGAATAGTTCCATATGGCGGCGCTGTGGGCGCCGATTCGGCTAAACCGATCATGATGAGTAAGTCCAAGGTACAACGACGCGTAGCCGCCCATGGATATGCCGCCTATATACCTGCCTGCTCGGTCGGTCTGTGTGCTGTAATGCGTATCGACGTAGGGGATTATTTCTTGAATCAAATAATCCTCATAAGGGCCAATGCTGACGCCGCCGGGATCCCGACCTTCATCCGGCTTGGAATTAACGCCGAAGCTGTTCCCGTATTCCGGCTCGACGATGATAAGGGGATCGATCCGGCCGCTCTGAATAAGACGGTCGGTAACCGATTGAAGACTGAGGTAGGCAGCATAATCGCCATAGCTCCCACCGTACCCGTGAAACAAATAGAGCACCGGATACGGGACACTTGTGCTGTAGCCAGGCGGCAAATAGACGGATGCATGCATTTCACGGCCGAGCAGCTTGCTGTCCACGCTAACCCGCTCAACAGTCGAGCTCACCTGCTCCTGCTCCTGTTCTTGTTCCTGTTCGGAAGAAGAGGCTGCGTCTTGGGTATTGTGTACGGAAGCAGGCCGTTCAGCTTGAGGCGCTGTCGCTCTCGGATAGAACGCGAGCACTAACAAACAAACCGCTGCCAATAAGACTAGGCTTACAACATATTTCATGCGGACAGCCCCTTTCAGGTTCATGTCATAATTACTAAATTATTACATGAAAGTAAAGGATATAACAGATGATGGAGTCCTACACTCCTGCTGCCAGAGTGGTCTTGCGGTGGCAATTCGATGGAGACGTATTAGGGCTGAGGTTAACAAGGAGATCTGCATAATGACAAGATCCGTACAAGAAACGAATAACGACGCATTCCGCTTGTCGACCGTTCATTCGCAGGACGGAACAAAGATCGGTTACCGAAGCATCGGTCATGGCCCAGGGCTTATTGTTGTCCCAGGTGTGCTAACGACCTCTGAACAATTTACAGCATTCGCTCGTTCCTTATCCGACTCGCTGACTGTTCATATCTTGGATCGTCGAGGACGCGGAGAAAGCGGACCGCAGGGCCTGGAATATTCGGTTAAGAAGGAATGCGAGGATATAAGAGCGGTTCAGGACGCCACGGGTGCGGTCTATATTTTCGGCATCAGTTATGGGGGACTTCTGACGTTGGAGGCTGCGTGGACACATCCTACATTCGCTAAGATAGCCGTTTACGAGCCGGGTGTTCTTATTCATTCCGTGCCGGCCGACTGGCGCTGGCTGACCGAATACGAAGAAGATTTGAACCAACAGGACTTGCGAGGGGCATTGACGACATTCGTACAAGGAGAGGGCAAGACATTCCTAACTCGCGTGCCCAAATGGCTGGCCAAGCTCATCTTGTGCATAGGCGTACGCGGAAAGCGCTGGAATCGCATCTCGCAGCTGTTGTCTGAGAATCTGCGCGAGCAAAGGGAAATAAGGCGCTTAGCTTCTACGTACCGTACGTACGAAGCCATTGACAACGCCGTATTTCTAATGGCAGGCGGCAAAAGTCCGGAGCTCGTGCATCAGATGATCGGCCAGCTTAGTCAGACGATCAAGGGTTCGGAGTCGTTAATAGCTCCCAAGCTGCATCACCTGTCCCCCGAGAACGGCCATTCGCCGGCTCAGGTTGCGGAGCCTCTTCGAGCGTTTTTCTTAGATAACGGCCGAACAGATTGAAGACGCAGAAGACAAGAGAGCCAGGACGTCACAATCGATGACGGACCCGGCTCTTGGCATTATCATTTACTTCGACTTCTTCTTCGCAGCGGAACGGCCTTGCTTCTTCGGGTCATCCGATGGCGGCGCGGCATGCTGCGAACCGTTAGGCTTAATCTCTTTCATGTCGTGGCTGGCTCCTTTCAGAGAATCAAGAGTAGTTATATGCATCCGTCCACGTTGTTATCCAGCGGCCGGGAGGTTGGCTGTTGCATAAGAAAATGAATGCAGGTCGAATGGGGAGTAGTATAATAATGTCAACTCTTATAGGAATAAAGCGCAGGGAGGGCTTGCGGTGATATTCGTGGCTTTACTCAGAGGCATTAACGTAGGCGGCAACAATAAGGTCGATATGAAGAAGCTGAAGCTTACATTCGAAGGGATCGGCTTAGCCGATGTCGTAACTTATATTAATACGGGCAATATTATATTCAGGGATGATAGTCGCACCGCTCAGGAGATAATTGTCAAGCTGGAGGAAGCGATAGCCGCAGACTTCGGTTTGACGATCCGAGTGATGGTTCGTACGTTTAATGAAATTAAGAGTATTATGAACAAGGTGCCGGAGCACTGGACGAACGGAACGGATATGAAGAGCGATATCATGTACTTATGGGATGAGATTGATGACGAATCGGTACTTGAGAAGCTGACGATTAATCCCGAAGTCGATCGTGTTAGCTATGTGCCTGGCGCCGTTCTCTGGTCCTATGACCGAGTCGATGCAGACAAGAGCGGGATGAACAAGATGACGACCAGCAAGAAGATCTTTCAGCAAATGACGGTACGAAACGTGAATACGGCGCGCAAAATATACGAGCTCATGCAAGCCGCGGAGCAGAAGGCGCTTAAGTAGAACAATAAATACAGGACCTGCGTTAAGAGCACGGCGATAAGAAGCCGATGCTCTTTTTGTTATGTGGGTAACAATAGCGAGGCGCAATTTCACTATATAATACCAATAACTACTATGCAGTATAGAGTAGTTATGGTATAAATACTGTGAAAGGAGAATGATTTTGGATATTAACAAGGAAATGCTCAAGGGCTATATCGAGAGCGTCATCTTAAGTCAGCTGAGGCATGAGGATCAATATGGCTACGAGATCTGCAAGCGGATCCGTGACATCAGTGAACATACATTCGAGATTAAAGAAGGAACGCTGTACATCGTTCTGAAGAGGCTGGAGAACGGCCAGCTCGTGCAATCGTACTGGAATGACGATGCAGAGAGCGGCGGCGGGAGACGAAGGTACTACCGAATTACCGAAGCAGGCATCGCGTATCTAACCGAGAGGAAGCAGCAGTGGGATTTTTTCAAGCATATTATGGACATGTTCTATAAGGAGGTCTGAAGTTGGATCGGATTGAGAGCTATATCGCTTCACTCAGTAAACATGTATCGTTGGAGCATAAGGAATTGGAAGAGTTCAAGCATGAGATTAGAAGCCATTTGTACGATTCAATGAGAGAGCTGCAGCAGGACGGGCACACGGAGGAAGAGAGCCTGAATATGGCATTGAAGCGTTTTGGAGAAGAGAGGCAGATCAACGCAGAGCTGCGCAAGCTGTACCGTTTCCAGAAGGGAGTCATGAAGTCGCTGCTCGTCGCTTCCTGCCTGCTGCTGATTTTATCCGTACTATTCGTTGTATTGTCCAAGTCTCAAACCGCTCGGAACAGCAGCGATTTCGACAACATGCTGCACGACTACCATAACAATATCGAGGGCAAAATTGCTGACAGCAGCATAACGAATGCGGAGATGGAGGCCTATTACAAGGATCACAAACGCATTCTGCGGGGTGTGGCGCTGCTGCATACAGAGGATGGTCAGTCGATAACTGATTATGTTTATCCAAGTGACATGAGTCTTAACAACTTAGATTCAGAGCCTTACATCCCATTCCGAGTGGAAAATGATGATCCGTCACAGAGGCTGGAGTTTCGCGTTGACTTGGATCGATCCACACTGTTCTCCCCGCTGCCAGATAGGATGATGCTGTCAGCGAAGGTCTCTTTCGTCCTGTACTGGGTGCTGTTCGCACTATGGAATGTGTTTAACGCCCATCGGAAGGGACGGTTTAACATCGTCTGGGGAGTCCTATTCTTCACTTTGAATATCGGCGCTTATCTTCTCTTCTTAATCGTTGAACGAGTAAGAATCGGAAGGCTTAAGACAGCGATGTAAGACTGTGTATACTGGGCAAAATAAAACGATCGGCCAGGGCCCCTGACCGATCGTTTGCTGTTTATTTAGGACTTCTCAGGTTTACGTCCCTTGCGTTACCCCGTGCACATAAGTGAACCACTGCGTATCCAGCGCGCCTTGCCCTGGATTATAGGTGAAGGAGTATTCGACCTTATCGCCAGCCTGCAGGTTGTTCAGCTGATAAGTATAATTGCTGCCGCCGGCCGAAGACATGCCGACGTTCACCTGTGCACCGTTATTCACCTTATAGTGCAGATCGGCGAAGGTTGCGCCGTTCACGTAGAACAGCAGGTCATTGCCGGTTACTTTCACTCCACGTACAGAGTCACCGATGGTGACCGTCGTCTGCTGCTGTACCGTCACCGTGATCGTGCTCGTAGCCGTACGATTGCCATCAGCCGTCGTTGCCGTTATCGTCGTCGTCCCTGGCGCGAGGCCCGTCACAAGGCCGCTCGCATTCACGGAAGCGACGGTGCTATTGGAGACGGACCAAGTGACCTGCTTATTCGCTGCATTCGCAGGTGCAACAGTGGCGATGAGCTGGACCGTCTGTCCTTGCTGGACCTGAGCGGTAGCAGCGTTTAATGTGACGCCTGTTACCGCCACCGTAGAAGGGCTGCTGCCGAGCGTGTAGGTTAACCATGCCGTATCCAGTGCGCCTTGCCCCGGATTGTAGGTGAAGGAGTATTCGACCTTGTCGCCTGCTTGCAAATTATTAATCGTATACGTGTAGTTACTATTTCCTGCAGAGGTCATGCCTACATTGACCTGACCGCCGTTATTGATTTTGTAGTGCACATCGGCGAAGGATGCGCCGTTCACATAGAACTGCACGCTGCTGCCGGTTACGCGAAGACCTTTCGTCTCGTCACCGATGATTGTTGTGGTTGGCTGCTGCGCTGCCACCGTTATGGTGCTTGTCGCTGTATAATTTCCATCAGCCGTCGTTGCCGTTATCGTCGTCGTCCCTGGCGCGAGGCCCGTCACGAGGCCGCTCGCATTCACGGAAGCGACGGTGCTATTGGAGACGGACCAAGTAACCTGCTTATTCGTTGCATTCGCAGGTGCGACAGTGGCGCTCAGCTGCACGCTGTGGCCCTGCTCAATCTGTGTGCTCGCCGGCTGCACCGTCACACCTGTAACGGACACGTTCGGATTCTCGCCTGGGCCGCCGCCATCGCCTACTTGATAAACGCGTACATAGTCGACCTGCATCGTAGCCGGAATGTCAGATGCGTCCGGAGTCAGACCACCGTCGAAGTGACCGCCAACCGCAAGGTTCATGATGAGGTAGAACGGTTGGTCGAATGGCGCATTCGGGTTGTTCGGCGCACCAGCGGAATACCATTGCGAACGGTTTACCTTCAGGAAGAACTTGCCGTCCACATACCATTTGATGTTGTCTTCTTCCCAGACAACGGAGTATACATGGAAGTCATTCGCAAAGGTTTGTCCTTGCGGGAAGTGGTACTCCCCGGAGATGTAGCGGTTGACCGGCCATTGACCGCCGAAGTGTACGGCGCCGCTGGCCGTGCCAGGCAAGCGGCCCTTCGCTTCCATAATATCGATCTCACCGGATGCAGCCCATGCGCCGTAGACGGAATCGACTGGCAGCATCCAGAGCGCTGGCCATAAGCCGTTACCTGTTGGCAGCTTCGCACGAATGTCGACCCGTCCGTACTGGATGGACATGTGGCCCTTCGTGTTGATTTTGCCAGAGGAATATTGCGCGTATCGGTTAGGGTCCTGCGGGAAGGACTTCGGATCGTTGATCGCTTTCAGATTCAGTACGCCGTTCTGGACGAATACGTTCTGCGTACTGTTCGTATAGTGCTCGAGCTCATTGTTGCCCCAGCCCCAGCTGTTCGGATCATCATTGATATAATAGCCTAACTCGTAGTTCCACTTGCTCGTGTCCAGTGCCGTGCCGCTGAACTCATCCTGCCAGTGGAGATTGTACCCTGCAAGAGCTGCGTCTGTAGGCGTACCGATCGCAATGTCCTCTTGATCCGTTACATCTGGACGTGGAGCATCCGGATTGCCGATGAAGGTGTAGGTAACGAAGTTAGTGCCTGCGCTTCCGCCCGATTGTCCGTTCGTTGGATAACCGATGCGTATCTGCATATCGACTTGGATTGGCTGAAACCACAGCCCATAAATATAGTCCGCCCAATAGCCCCATTGGTTGGCATTGGACATGTTGTTGTAGCCGTTACCGGCATACATGAAGCTGCTGAGGCTGGAGTTGCTCAATTCCACCCATTGGCCGCCGACGTTGATCTGATACACGAAATTGCCGAGCTCAGAGCCAATCGCCGGTGTGCCGTCGATTTTCGGAAGAGGGATGCCAATGGCGCCATTCTTATCTGCTGTAAAAGATGTCGTGCCATCGAAGGATGTGAGTGTATACGAATTGCGTACAGGCTGGTTAAACGTAATCGTATAGATGACGTTCGCGCCGGACGTCTTGGACTCGAGCTTAACGTTAATCGACTCCGTCACTGTAAACCAGTAACCGCCGCCGCCTTCCGTGAATTGACCGAAGTTCTTGTCATAGATCCAGCCGCTGGCTGCGTTATTATCGATGTCGATCCATGTGCTGGACGCTACTGGCTTCACGTACACTTTGAGATCTTCGGCTACAGCCGCATAAGGAATCGCAGGGTCGTTGTTGAAGGTAGGATAATTGATGCCGGAACCGCCGGTATAACCAGCTGTAATCTGTGTACCCTGTGTAGGGGTCATGGAGGTAATGGTTTGTTTATTAATATTCTGGAAGGAGAGTGTGTAGTTCAATGTAACGCCGTTTGCCTTGGAGTACAGTTGAATTTCCGTTGTATCGGACAGGAGGAACCAGTAGCCGTTCGCGCCGCCGTCGCTCCAATGTCCCCAGTTCTGGTTGTAGACGAAGCCGCCGACGCTGTCGATATCGACCCAGCTTCCGCCCGACTTCACTTTGACACCTAAGTCATCGACGACGTCCGCCCATGATGCCGCGCCGCCGTTGAAGATCGGCATAACGAAGCCGAAGCTCGCCTGCCCGACCCCCGATTTAGAGATCACCGGACCGTCATTGGCGGAAAAGTAGTTCATCGACGTCACGGTGGTTGCCGCCGCTTCAGCAACAGGAGTGATTGACCTTGGCAGTAAAACAGAACTCATGATTAGGGTTAGTGATAACAGCAACCCCCATACTTTCTTCATAAACATCCTCCAGTCATTGGAATAATAGCTTTCTGAAAGCGCTTTCGTTACGGGCCCATATTCATTTTATCGAAAGGTTTCGACGGCCGTAAGGCACTTTATTTTTGGTTATACCCCAATTTTTTTGATTCTCGGACAATGGGAGGACCATTCCGACGTGTTAATGGAATGATGACATTTGCTCACGCAAGTGGCAGCCGATAGAACAATAAAAATGACGGTCCAGAGATAATCTCTCGGGATCGTCATTTTTGCTCCATATAAGGGGTAACGCATCAGCGGCCGCTATTGGTACAGCCAAATGCCCGTGACCGTCATGACGGCCGGCAGGGCTGATTCCTCAATCGGCACATGGTCGAACCAGCCGCCCACGGCGAGGTTGAGGATGAGGAAGAACCGCTGATCGAATGGCGTTACGCCTGGCTCCAGCCGACGCTCCGCGAAGCAATAGCCATCCACGGTCCACCGGATCACGTCCTCGCTCCATTCGAGACCGTAATCATGGAACTCATGAATGCCGCCGCCTTGCTCGAAGTGGTAATCGAACTCATCCGTTATTTTGTTCGGTCCCATATCTGTGCCGTGATGCAGCGTACTGTAAACCCGGTCCGGCATGCGGCCCTTCGCCTCCATAATGTCGATCTCACCTGACTTGGGCCACGCGCCGTACACCGAATCCTGCGGCATCATCCAGATGGCGGGCCAGATACCGGCGCCTGTCGGCAGCTTCGCGCGAACAATTAATTTGCCATAACAGAATGACATGTGATTCTTCGTATCAATCTTCGCAGACGTGTAGGCGAAGCGGCGATCCCCATACTCTACCGTCTCCAGGCGAGCGCATAGGTGCAGGCCGTTGTGATCGATATAGAGGTTGCTGGCGTTGTCCGTGTAATATTGCTGCTCGTTGTTGCCCCACCCCGTCGTAATAAAATTGCCGTCGTCATCGACCAAGTCGTTGCCAAGACGGATGTTCCACCCGCTCAAATCCGCGCCGTCACTCCTGAAATCTTGATGCCAGATCAGCTTGCTCATTCCATAACGCCTCCTCTTCTGAATAACCCCAGCATTACCGATAAATCGGCCCTATTCAATCAAACCCAAAAAATTGGGATAGCATCGAAAATAGCGCCCCTTTTTTTATTGAACACGTTTTCATACGATGAGAACGAGAAGGGAGAGAGCAACATGCTGCAAGGACGAATCAGAACCTTGGTCAGGCAGTGGCAGCTGCAGAGCATGGTTATACCGGGCATTATCTGGATGTTTATCTTCTGTTACATTCCGATGTTCTGGCTCATTATTGCGTTTATGGATTACAGCATTGCGAAGCCGATGCTGAGTTCGCCTTTCGTAGGCTTCAAGCACTTCGAGGATTTTCTGACGGATGACCGCTTCTGGCGCTCGATCCGCAACACCTTAGGGATGAGCAGCATCAAGCTGGTGCTGGGCTTCGGGATTCCGATTATTTTCGCCCTGCTGCTGAATGAAATTCGAAGTGTTCGTCTGAAGCGTACAGTGCAGACGATTTCCTACCTGCCGCACTTCATCGCCTGGACGATATTCGGCGGCATTATGCTGAACTGGCTGGGCGAGGGCGGGGTCATTAACCAGCTGTCCATCGGTCTTGGCATCCACGATCGGGAAGTCTTGTTCAACAGTGAGCCCAAGTACTTCTGGTGGATTACGTTTTTCTCCGATGTGCTGAAGGAAACCGGCTGGAGCGCCATCATCTACATTGCTGCCATCGCCGGTATCGACCCAGCGCTTTACGAGGCGGCGGAGCTTGACGGTGCGAACCGCTGGCAGCGCATGTGGCATATTACGATCCAGTCTATTCGCCCAACGATCGCAATCTTGTTCATTCTGGCAGTTGCAGGCATCTTAGGCAGCAACTTCGATCAGATCTTCATGCTGAAGAACAACATGAACATGAAGATGGCGGAGAGCTTGGATCTCTATATTTACAACATGGGTCTAGTATCGGGACGGTATTCCTTCTCGACGGCTGTTCTGTTCGCACGCTCCATCGTGGCATTGTGGCTGCTGTTAATGGCGAACTACGCATCCAAGAAACTAAGTGGAGATGGCATCTTCTGATGAGGCGAGGGTTGAAAGATGGTTAAACGAAACAAATTACGGCGCATCGGTGGATTTGATATCGTGAATGGGATGCTGATGGTGGCCGTATGCTTCATGACGCTGTATCCCATGTGGTTCGTGCTGGTCAATTCATTCAATGCGCCAGAGCATGCTGTACTGGGGACCGTCAACTGGCTTCCGAAGGCACTCTCGCTCGATAGCTACAGTGTCGTATTCAATAACGACAATCTGATGCACGGCTTCTTCATTACGGCCATGCGGACGTTATTCGGAACGGTGGTGCACGTGCTGTTCACGGCCATCGTGGCTTACGGGCTGAGCAAGACGAACCTGATCGGCCGCAAATTTTATATGAAATTCGCATTAATTACGATGCTGTTCTCAGGCGGACTTATTCCAACGTTCCTTCTGATGACGAAGCTTGGTCTGTATAACAATTTCCTGGTATTCATCATACCTGCTATGTATTCCTTCTTCGATATGGTCATCTTCATCAGCTTCTTCCGCACGATTCCAGACAGTCTGGAGGAGTCCGCGAAGGTGGATGGCGCTTCGGATTATGGCGTCCTGTTCCGAATCGTGCTGCCCAACAGCATGGCGGTTATTGCGACAATCTCGCTGTTCTCGGCCGTTTATCACTGGAACGATTACTACCAAGGCGTCATCTATATCCGTTCGCAGGATCTGCTGCCGATGCAGACGATGCTGTACAAAATCATTGCCGAGAACTCCATGTCGTTCATGCAGCAGCAAGCGATGGCGCAGTTCGGCGCCAGACTGCCCGGCAATTCCATTAAGTTCGCTTCCATGATGGTCGCGACCGTACCGATTCTGCTGTTCTATCCTTTCATCCAGCGTTACCTGGTGAAAGGCGTCATGATCGGGGCAATTAAAGGTTGAGTATCATGTCCCTCTCGAGCATGATGAGGAGAGGCGTGTGATTTCAATGGATACACATTACACAAAGGGGTAAGAAAGGATGAACATGCCAATGAAACGCATCAAGATGATCAAGCCTTTCATGGCGCTCACGCTGTCGATAATTCTGACGCTGAGTATGGCCGCATGCAGCAGCTCGAACGATGACAAAGAAACATCGTCAGAAACACCATCGAAAGAGACAAGCTCGACGAATTCGGATGACGCAGCGTCAACGACGCCAACGGCGCCAAGCTCGGAAGCAGCGAACTGGAAGCTCGATACGAGCCCAGTCGATTTAACCTGGTTTGTCGGCGCTTCCTGGTACGCACATCAATGGGGCAACAGCTTAAACTCGAAGTACATCACGGAGAAAACGGGCGTTAACGTCAAGCTCGAGGTTCCTTCCGGCGATGCGAACGAGCAGCTGACGCTCATGATGACCTCTGGCCAGCTGCCGGACCTCATCAGCATGGGCTCTTGGGAAACAGCCGTCAAGAAGCTCTGGGAAGGCGATCAAGTGTATGCGCTCAACGAGCTGGCGGATAAGTATGAGCCTTACTTCTACAAGGTAGCGGGCGATGGCACGCTGAAGTGGTACAAACAAGCCGATGGCAATACGTACGGCATTCCTAACGATTCTTACAGCCCTAATCTAATGCATGAAACAGGTATGACAGCTGCGAACCAGACGTTCTTGGTGCGCAAGGATCTGTACGAGGAGATGGGCAAGCCCGATCTGACGACGCCGGAAGGCTTCCTGAACGCGCTGCAGCTCTTGAAGGACAAATACGCGAAGTACAAGGATCAGCCGATGAGTCCATTCTTCGCTCAAGGCAACGTACCATACGGAATGACGGAGTATCTGCAGAACCTGCTCGCTATTCCATATGAGAAGGACGGCAAAGTATACGACCGGTTGACCGACCCGGAATATATCAAATGGCTCAAGACGTTCCGTACGGCCTATGAGCGTGGTCTGTTGAACGCCGACTTCTTGGTCGACTCAGACCAACAAGTGGAAGAGAAAACGAATAATGCACGCTACTTCATGATGATTCGTGAATGGACGGGTATGGCTGCCGTGAATCCAATGCTCGCGGCAAGCGCGAACCCGGATTCTTATTACATCGCCGTGGATGGTCCACGGAACAGTAACGGTGACCCAGCTAGACTGTTCCCAGGCAACATGGACGGCTGGATGGTTACGATGATCAGCAAGTCGGCGAAGAACCCTGAGCGCGCGATCCGCTTCCTCACCTATCTGGCGAGTGAAGAAGGCCAGCGCGACCTGTTCCTCGGCAAGGAAGGCGAGACATGGGAAACGGTTGATGGCAAGCCGCAGCTGAAGCCGGAGCTGGTCGATTTGGTTAACAACAATATCGAGAAGCTTGAGAAGGATTACGGCGTACTCGATACGTATTGGATGATGCGCAACCCGGTTATTGTGAACCAATGGCGTCCAGCTAAGTCTCCTGTCATTAAGCAAATGGAGGATTTCGCGAACGCACAGGCCGATATCGACAGCGGTATTTATAAGGGGCTGGATCCACTCGGCGACTCGGAGCCGGCAGTCAACTGGGCACGTATCAGCCAGAACTGGCAGGAGGTTGTGCCGGAGCTGATTATGGCTAAGGACGATGCGGCATTCGACAAAATATTCGACAGCTTCTTGGCACGCCGCGATAAGTACGGCTTCGCTCAAGTGATGGAGTATCGTCAAACGGAGCTGGACGCACGTAAGGCTAAGATGGCGGAATAACGCCATTCCTTTCTTCATTACAGCCGGTCACCGAATAGGTGACCGGTATTGTTGGTATCCGGTTCATTTGGTCCCAATATATCCGTAGTGCCATGACGTCTGCTATATTACAGAAATAGGGGGGCACAGGATGAAGCGTGCGCTGCGTCATATGAGGCGAATTTATCGTAACTCCAGCATTTCTCACAAATTGTTTCTGGCGTTCAGCCTGCTGGTCGCCGTCCCTGCTATTCTGATCGCTTTCCTCTTCATTCGCATTCAAGAGGAGCAGCTGTACGAGGAGGCCATGACGGCCGGCAGCAGTCATGTCATGCATCTGAACGAGCAGCTACGCGGCAGAATGAGCATTATTGAAAACGTTTCCTCGATCGCACTGGCGCAGAAGTCGTTCGTGGACTATATCCACTCTGATATGCGCTCGGATGGACTTGGTCTGGTGAAGTTCCGAAATAACCAATTTGAGCAGATGCGTCACATTATTCAGAGCAACCGAATGATCAGCCAGCTCAGCTTCTATGTCGATAATCCGAATGTGCAGGAGATCTGGCCTGAGATCTACAGCTATGACCGGTTCTGGCCGCAGGATTATTGGCTGAACCTGCGTGATGAAGGCGGGTCAGCCTATCGCCTGTTCGCCTTCAAGGATGGCGATCATACGCTGGCTTACTATCGGATGGTCCGTCTTCAGAGCCAGTCGCAGAAGTACCCGAGCATTATGGAGATTCGAAGCTCGCATGAGGCGTTTTTCGGCGACCTGCTCGATGGAACCAACAGCGCGTTCTTCTCCGTCGTCATGGACGCTGCAGATTCTACTCAAACGGTCTATAACGCGAATCATCCGTTCGCTCATGACGCAAGCAATCAGTTGAACGAAATATTCGCGAGCATTCATACAGAGCTGGATAAGCTTCAACAGAAGGGTCCCATTAAAGCGAAGATTGGCGATCACACGTACTACGCGCAGTATCACTACATCGCTCCGTTGGATGCGTACGTAGTGGATCTCGCTTCCCGCGATGTGCTGTTGAAGGGGCCGCGCAGCTGGTACGTGCTCGTTATTACGGTTGCGCTAATCGGATTGCTGCTCATGCTGGTGCTTGTGTCGCAGATCACCCATCGGATCTTCCGCCGTCTGGACAGCGTATTGTCATCCATGCGCAAAGTGCGAAGCGGGCAGTTGGATGCGAAGATCGTGACGGGTCTTGGCATGAACGAATCCGGAGATGAAATCGACGAGGTGGCGGTCAGCTACAACAGCATGCTGGATGAGATCCAGCGGCTTATGACGCAGGTAGTCGATAAGCAGCTAATTGCCAAGAACGCGCAGCTGCATTCGCTGCATTCGCAGATAAACTCACATTTCTTGTATAACGCGTTGGAATCCATCCGCATGCTGGCGGAGGTCGAGCGGCAGCCGGCCATCGCCGACGCACTCGTTACGTTAGGCTCGCTCATGCGCTACAGTATGAAGTGGCGAAGCGATACGGTCTCCTTCGGCGAGGAGCTCACGAACATTCAGAGCTATGTCCAGTTCGTCAACTTTATGGAAGGCGGCGGCATCGAGCTGACAGCGAATTATCCGCAGGAGGTGCTGCAATATGCGATTCCGAAGATGTGCATGCAGCCCATTGTGGAGAACGCCGTTCGTCACGCAGTGCCTACGGACGGCAGCTTGCGAATCGACATTAACGTTAGAGTAGACCAGCACAGCCTCCTAATCGACATTCGCGATAATGGCGCAGGCGTTGATCCGCAAGTGCTGGAGAGTCTTAAGGCTGCGCTGCAGGATGAATCCGATGGGCCAATTACGGCAAGCAAAAATGGTCTTGGGCTGGAGAATGTACACAAGCGGCTTCAGCTTCATTACGGCAAAGGCTGCGGGCTGTCGATGGAGAGCGTGCGGGGTTCTTACACCTGCGTTACGATACGATTGCCTTGGGAGAACGAGAATCTGGGGGGCTGGTAACGATGTACAACGTGCTTATCGTCGACGATCAGAAGAACATCCGGGAGGGCCTCCAAGCGATGCTGCGTCAATTTCCTCAGCAGCTGGACCAGATCCATTGCGCAGCTAATGGCATGGAGGCGCTTCGACTGCTGCGCGAGCATCTTATCCATCTCGTCATTACCGATATTCGAATGCCCGATATGGATGGATTGGAGCTGATGGCGAGCGCCAAGGCGGAGCAGATGAAGGCCGAGTTCCTGATTATTAGCGGCTATGGGGAGTTCGCCTACGCACAGAAGGCGATCGAGCTTGGAGCCAAGGGTTATATGCTGAAGCCTGTAAAGCGGGGTGATCTGCAGACGGCCATGGATCATGTGCTGCAGGAAATCCGCACGAGACAGGAGCTGTCGAATGACTGGAATCATCTCTCGATGCGAGTCCGAGAGACGGATCGCAAAGAGCTGCGCATGTTCATGCAAGGTGCGGCCTATGACGAGGCCTGGATTCATCAGAACGGGCAGAGCCATTCCGAGCTGTGGCGCCATTATCGGCTGTGCATGCTGCGTGAAGAGAGATGGATCAGCCAGCCTGGCGCGAGCAATGTGCACAGCATGGAGGCTATCGCTTACAGCGTATATGGTACGCAGGGATGCCTATGCTTGCAGCAGGGCATGCATCTTATTCTAGCGGTCGATGCAGCTGTGGATACAGGTGCACTGCCTGCGGCACTCAAATCGAGCCAGATCGACGTCATCGCGGTAATGACGGATCCGCAGCACGGCTTGCGAGTACTGCCGGACAGCTACACGCAGCTGATGGAGCTGAACCGCAACAGCTATTTGTTCCCAGAGTATCGCTGCATGCTGCCCGTCCATATGGAAGGGCTGGGACAGCAGTGGCAGATTCCTTACGACGAGCTGCATGAGCTATTTCAGCATATCGGTACGCCTAGCAGCGGTCGAATCGCCGAGGGGATCTCTTCTCTTTTTCACAAAAATGTACTGCGACGCTACAACATCCGCTACACCCAGCAGTTATGCCGCGCCACGGTCGAGATGCTGGAGGAATACGAGCGCGTCATTCGGCCGTATATGGGAGAAGAAGCGCTGGACATTGCCTGTCTGCGCAGCCTATTCGATTACCCGGGCATTCGCGAGTATATCCAAGCATTGCAGCAGCAGCTGCTTCGGTTGAACCAGCTTTATTATGATTTCAAATGCAGCTACCGCAACACGCGCGATCTGAACGAGGCGATCCGCTTCATTCATGAGAACTATCATAAGCCGATTGATCTGGCGATGGTGTCCAACCACGTGTCGCTGAACTACGCTTATTTCTCCAACTTGTTCAAGAAGAACGTCGGCAAAGGCTTCACCGAATACTTGCGCGACGTACGGCTGGATAAAGCGCGGCGGCTGCTGGCCGAGACCGAGCATAAGATCGTTGAGGTGACCGATATGGTCGGCTACGAGAGCTACAAGAGCTTCACGCGAGCGTTTCGCGATGCGATGGGCATGCAGCCGAATGAATACCGGCAGCAGATGAGGCGGAAGGCGGATTAAGCAGAAGGCGGCTCATCGAGAGCCGCCTTTTTCTTTTAATGATAGTTATACGTTTACTTGTAAAGATGCTGCCGCGGGAGTCCAGACCTTGTACGGTGTACTTTTCATCCCGATGGAATGGAAGAGGGGCAAACCAGTAGGTATACCCCTCCTGTGAAGGTATGATCGCCGCGCTATGTTGGATCCCTTGTCCGTCCGTTACTCGGACTTCGGAAATGACGGGGTCAACGACAATTCCATGGAATAGACCAGTTGTCTCCAATGCGCTAATTGCGGTAATTAATCTATACGCTTGCTGCTAACAGCGAATGGCAGCAATTAGTGAAAGACAGCATACAGCTTCATTTGGTTCATTTTAATTAAGGTTACAATATAATCCTTGTAATAATGATATATATTAGTATGAGGGTGGGTGTCTTGTAGTCGTTTAGGGCTATCGAGAACGGCTTAAACCAAACTAGCAATAGGTTACAGGAGCGGCTATTCGTATAATAGGGGGCATAACCTGCTTGTTGAGCAGATCGGGGGGTATACGATGATACAAAAGCTGCCTTTATTTATCGTGACCGGAGCCAGCGGCGTAGGAAAAACAACGGTCATGGAGGCGTTAAGAGAGCTGATGCCGGACTTTGATGTACTCAGCACGGATAACGATAATTTCGGCACAACCGCCGTCAAGCTGGAGTACCAGGACCGGTATAACCTGCTGCTTCACTTTGCCAATGCGGTTGCAAAGTCTGGCAGAGGCACAATTATTTGCGGGACGGTCATGCCGTGGGATGCTCAGAAATGCGATACATACAATGAATTCAGCGAAGTGTGCTTCATTAACCTGCATTGCGACGATGCAACCCGCAATCATCGGCTCCGTAATCGTGAGGATCGAGCAACATGGACGGATGAGATGCTTAAGCAGCACGAACAATTCGCGCAGTGGCTGCTCGACAATGCCGAGATCGCGTACAATCCGCCCATGCCCATTATTAATACAACATCAACGCCGCCTTACCAAGTGGCAGAGCAGATTCAACGTTACATTCTGTCGAAGTGGAGTCAATGAACTGAAACCGGCAAAAGCCGACGTGCATTCCACATGCAATAAAAAAGCTCGCCAATCCGTCCAGCCTCATGGGCTAGTCGGATCGGCGAGCTTTCCTCATTTACTTGTCTTGCGAAGCGTCTGCGTCAACCCAAGCTTCATAACCGTTCGTGTACAGCGCAGATACCTGAGCGAGGTATCTGCTTCTTGGTTGCATATGGTTTGTTTAGAACGTTTCGGGTGCCGGCGGCTTCTGGCCTTGGTTCTTCAGCTCATCGTAGAAATGAGCTGTTGTGACAGCCATGTACGGCCCGAGCCAGAGATAGCCGATACCGAACGTCGGGATGCACAGCAGCATCCAGCCGAGGAAGGTGAGCTGCAGGACGAACATGCGCCATTTGTTGCCGACCATCATCTGTTTACTGCGGCGAATGGCTTCAAGCGGACTCATCCCCGGATTATCTGACAGAATGTAGTAAGCCATGGAGTAGCGGAAAGTAGCGATGATACCCGGAATAATGAACAGCAGCATCCACAGCATAGTGAAGATGAGAATCAGAATATAGAGCAGGAAGGCCTTAACCGGATTATTAAAGCCTTGGTAGATGGATGTAGCAGGCGGTCTCTGATGACGGGCGATGGCCAGGAAGAAGCCAGCGGAACCAAGCGCAATCATCCCTGCAATCAGATAGCTCATAATGTTGCCGGCAACTTCCATCGAGTGAGAGAAGAGCCCCAAGAAGGCGAGAATAACGGACGGAATGGCAGCAAGCAGAATAGCGCCAACCGATTTGCCCCATTGGCCCCGCAAGCTTTCTCTAGCTCTGCGGCGGAATTCAGAATAAGTGACGTTCACAATAATATCCTCCTAATAGCTTGTAGGCTTAACAGCAAAATGTAAATCGATCAAATTGATATTCGATAATGATGTCGGAAAACCTTTTTATTTGTCGAAAGTAATCCGGGACAATAGAGGGGGATTCAGTCCTGCTTAAGAGTATATACGCACATGGGGTCGGGCTGATTCGGAACTTTTTTATTTGGAGACCTATCCTAAATAAGGAAGTTGTCATTTCAATCCAACTTTAGCCATTTTATGAAACGGATGATACCGATGTACGTATACAATAAAGCTAATTTAGATTTGTCCTATGGGGGGGCGAACAATGCTTACACTGCACAATATATCCAAATATTATGCCAAAGAAGGGAACGTCGCTCTCGGCCTTCGCGCAATCAACCTGACACTGAGCCGCGGTGAATTCATCGCTGTCGTTGGCGAGAGCGGAAGCGGCAAGAGCACGCTGCTGAACGTCATTAGCGGGCTCGATACCTACGAAAACGGCGAGCTGCTGTTCAATGGCGAAGAGACGTCTTATTACAGTAAGGCGGACTGGGAGGCGTATCGGCGTGATCACGTCGGTTTCGTATTTCAAGATTATCATCTGATCGAGAGCTTTACGGTGTATCAAAATGTGGAGACAGCGCTCATCCTCGCCGGAGCCGGCAAGGATGAGCGGAGGAAGCGCGCGCTCGAGCTGATCGAGCGCGTTGGACTGTCCGCCTATAAGCACACGAAGGTAAGCAAGCTGAGCGGCGGCCAGATGCAGCGGACCGTAATCGCTCGCGCGCTCGCGAAGGACAGTCCGATCATCGCGGCCGATGAGCCGACCGGCCATCTCGACGCGGCGACAGGCAAGCAGATCATTGAACTGCTCGCCGAGATCAGCAAGGACAAACTGGTCCTAGTCGTGACGCACAACTTCGAAGAGCTGCAGCATGTTGCGACGCGCAAGATCACGATTCACGATGGCGCGGTCGTAGAAGACCAGCAGCTGCGCAGGCAGGCGTTAACGACATCGGGCGAGGGGTCGAAGGCTGCGCCAGAGCAGGTGCAAACCGCTAAGCCATCAACATCCCAGGGCAACGGCCGCGGACTGAAGCCAACCCGCGCATCGCGGCTGCAGGATGTGCTCCTTATGAGCGTGCGCCATCTGGCGGCTGTGCCGTTCAAGTCTGTGCTTATGTTCTTTGTTCTGCTCCTGCTAAGCTTCGGGTCTGCATTCGGATACGGCACCATGCAGGACATTAATGAAGGCTTATCGCTGCGGAGCAGCAGCATGTTCTTCACGAACAGCTCCGTTGAGCGCGTCATCGTGAACAAGGCGGATCGTTCGGCATTTACGCCGGAGGAACGCAAGGAGCTCGCGAACCGCCCGCAGGTCGTAGAGATGTGGGAGGAGGACCTGGCGCTGGATCAGCAGCTGATGGTCGAGCTGCCGAAGCGGCTCAGCAAGAACGGAACGTTCGTGACGAGCGGCATCGCGCCGTGGTCTTCACTGAATGAGAGCAGCCTGATTGAGGGCCGCGCTCCAGTATCGGAAGACGAAGTCGCGCTTAATACACGCGTGCTGCGCAAAGGGATTGAGGCCGAGGATGTACTCGATCATACGTTTGATTTTACATATGGGGACAGCAAGTACCCGCTCAAGGTGGTCGGTATCGCGGATAGCAAGAAGGTAGGCGAGGTTGTATTCGTGCCTGCAAGCGTGCTGTCAGCGATTTCGAAGGAAGCGATCATCCAGTACAAAAGCATGAAGTATGCCATCGGCGACATGGAGCCTATATCGTTCACACCGCAGTTGGAAGCGGCAGCGAAGGCTAACACGAGCGGTGAATCTGACTCGATTGCTGCCATACCCGCGCAAAAGCCGCTGCCGCCGCAGACGGTCGACGTCAACCAGACGCTTGCGACACAGTATTGCTCCACCCACAAGGCAGAGGGCGAGACATGTACCGAGCTCCTGTCCGGCAGCAAGATAAAGGTCGAAGCGATCGGCATGTATGACAGTATGGAATCGACGTACACGATTCGGGACGTCATTCGCGATCAGCAGTCAGGGCAAGAGCCGGGCGTGTATTTCAGCCAATCGGATTATAGGACAGCTGCGCAGGACAAGAACCCGTATCAGATGAGCCTCATGACGGCGTCGGATGGAGACAGCCGCGAGCTGCTTGCATCGCTTCGCGCAGAAGGATACCATGCGATCTATCCGCATGAGACGCTTGATCCGCAGACGGTGTTCGCACCCATCCTGAAGGTCATTGTAATTGGCATCTTCTTAATCGGTTTCATCGGGGTCTTCATTCTAATCTCTTATTTCATCCTGCGGACCATTGTGAAGAGCAAACGTCGGGACTATGTCATTCTACGATCGATTGGCGCATCGCAGAAGCTGGTCAATCGGCTGATGTTTACGGAGATGGTTCTGGTGAGTACGGTATCCCTTATAACAGCATGGCTTATATCGAAGCTTTGCGCTTGGCTTCCGGAGAGCTCGGTGACTAGAGCGGTGTCGAAGATGTTCGCCTACTTCGAATGGCTGGATTATGTCTGCCTGTATATCATCCTGCTATTAATCGTCTTGGGGTTGACGCAGCATATGCGCAAGAAGCTGTTCAGTGAAAGCGTCATGTCAGCTTATAAAGGGGAAGAGGGGTCAGCGGCATGATTGAAGTAAGGAATGTAAGCAAAACGTTCTTCAAAGGCAAGGCTAATGAGGTTCGCGCTATTCGCGAGACGAGCTTGACGTTTCCGGAACGCGGCTTGGTTGTGCTGTGCGGCCCTTCGGGCAGCGGCAAGACGACATTGCTGAACGTGCTCGGCGGCTTGGAATATATCGACTCCGGTGAAATCCGATTCGGCGACACGGTCATGGGCAAGCGGAATGCAAGGCAGTCCGATGCCATTCGGAACGAGCGGATCGGATACATTTTCCAACAATATTATTTGCTGCCTTATATGACGGTGTTCGAGAATATCGAGCTGGTGCTAAAGATGCTGGGGCTCAAGGACAAGGCCGAGATCGAGCGGCGCATTCGCTACGTGCTTGAGGTCGTCGGCATGTACAATTACCGTCACCGCAAAGTGTCGGCGTTGTCGGGCGGTCAGCAGCAGCGTGCGGGCATCGCCCGGGCGATAGCGAAGAACCCGGATATGATTATCGCGGATGAGCCGACCGGTAATCTGGACAGCCGCAACACCGTTGAGATCATGAATATTATTAAGAAAATATCGGAGCAAAAGCTCGTCGTGCTCGTCACGCACGAGCGGGAGCTCGCGAATTTCTACGGAGACCGCATCATCGAGATCAGCGACGGCCGCGTTATGAGCGATACGGTCAATGAGCATCAAGGCTCGCTCGACATTCGGCATCAGAATACGATCTATCTGAAGGACATGCAGAAGCAGTCGATCGCAGAGACGCCCGTTCCCATCGAGTGGTATTCCAATCCGCAAGCTGGAACAGAGTCGGATGGAGAAGGCGCCGCGTCAACAGCTTGGCCGTCGCAGGGGATGAAGGTGACGCTCATTACATCTGGCGATTCGCTGTACATTCAAGTGCACGGCGGACAGAACGAGAGGCTGAAGGTCCGGTACGTTGATGATACGTCGGGCATTACGATTCTGGATGAGCACTTCAAGGGGCTGGATCAAGAGACGGTCAGACAGTTTCATTTTGACCCGAGACAGCTAGAGAATGCTGCGGGGGAAAGCGCAGAGGGGAAACCGCGTACAGGCGGGTCGGCGATCTCGACGCGAGAGGCGTTTCGCAGCGCCTTCCGCAAGCTGTGGGGGTATTCCAAGCTGCAGAAGCTGATGTTCCTCAGCTTCGTATTCGCTGCGATGCTGATTGCGGTGGCGATCTCGCTGATCGGCAAGTTCTATGATCTGAAGCCAGAGGAGTTCCAGGTGGCGGATCGTCATTATGTGATGACAACTGCGCCGTTAAGCGAACTGCAAGGAGATGCAGCCGCGGATGCGGGCGTATTGGCGATCAATCCTTTCACCAACAAGCAGTCATTCGATGTGACAGTCGGTTCATTCTATCAAGTTAGTTATCCGCTTGAGATGGAGGCTCATCCGTCGGACGGGGCACTGCTTGATAAAGAAAAGCTTGTAGCAGGTCACTACCCGGAGAAGCCGCGTGAGGTTGTGATAGAGGCATGGTTAGCGCGTGAGCTGCTGAAGCAGTCGGAGTTCAAGCAGGCAGGTGTGTCTGCGCAGGCAGATTTCATTGGCATGAAGCTTAACAGCTCGAGGTTCGGCTATCAGGCACCGCTGACAATCGTCGGCATTAGCGATACGGGCTCGCCAACCGTGTGGATGAACGGCGCACTGCTGTATGAAATGGCGGGAAATGCTCCATCTCGGGAGTCGTATGAGATGGGCGGCGTATTCTCGGAGCCGCCGGTGTTAGGTGCTCAGGCAGCACCGCTCGCGATTGGCACCTGGGAAGCGATGGACGGTTATGCGGCGTTAGTGACCGGCGCTGCACCTGCGAAGGCAGGTGAGGTGGCCTATCCGGAGACGCTTCGCGAGCAGCAGGGCTACAAGGTTGGATCGACACTGGAAGGTATGAAGGCTCGCAGTGGTCAGGTGTACACGATTGTCGGGTTTTATAAGACAACAGGGCTTGAAGAGCAGGCGGGCGGACAGCGCGAGGTTATGCTTATGAGTGATGATGGGCTGAGGGCGATGTTCAGCGAGAGTCATGATGCCGAAGAGCCTGTTCTCGTGTACAGCAACGATGCTGCGGCGACCGTCAGCTACTTGTCTGGCAGGGGATTCGAGGCGGTGGATGCCTATGACAAGGACTTCAAGCAGTACAAAGCCGACTTGCGAACAGCGTACATTACGATTGTCAGCTTTGCGGTCGTGCTGCTCGGCGTGTCGCTGCTGCAGCTGTATTTTATTATCCGATCAAGCCTCATGACGCGTATCTACGAGATTGGCGTGTTCCGGGCGCTTGGCGCTTCACGATGGGATATGCACAAGATGTTCGTCATCGAGATCGCTATACTGACAACGGCGACGTCGTTAATCGGCTATCTGATCATGACGTTCATCATTAAGGAAGTCGATCGGATGATTTCACCGTTCCTGAAGCTGTTTTATTTCCCGCTGCCATACATATTGGCGGGTGTGGTGCTCGTCTACGCGATCAACATCGCATCGGGTCTGTTCCCGGTGTGGAGGCTTACAGGTCGTTCGCCATCGCAGATTCTGAAGCATCATGACGGGTAGGGCTGGATTGATGGACACGAAGGAATAGATTAAGCACGTAAAATACAGAGCGCGGAGAAATGGATGCCGCTGCTCTGTATTTTTGTATAGCGGTTTAGTTCGGGGGATGATCGATGGATATGGCCACGCCGCCTCGCTTGCGGCCATTCTCTACATACGCGTGAGCCTCGGCGATCTGTTCCAATGGGTATGTTCGATCAAGGATGGGGCGAATGCTGCCGGCTTCGATTAGAGCTGCGAGCTTGGTTAGCCGCGCAGATTTCAGCTCCAGCCTGCCATCATCGATGGAGATCGATTTGCCGTTAGCGGTTAGATGGCTTCGGCACATGTCTTTTACCGATGAGCGTTTAGCCTTGCCGGCTGTGTCGAGCATTAGGTCATAGCGGTCGATTAACTGCAGCGCCTCGTCGTTGGAATTGGTGTAATCGATAACCTTATGAGCGCCAAGCGATTGGACGAACGCGAGATTGCGTGTGCTGCATACGCCGGTTACTTCGGCACCGTAATAACGTGCCAGTTGGATCGCAATCGTCCCGGAAGTGCCCGAAGCGCCGTAGACGACAACCTTGTGCTCAGGTTGGATATTTCCTTCTTCAATGCGCTGCAGAGCAAGCAGGCCGCCATAGGCTGCAGCTGTTGCTTCCTCATAGCTGATCGTTGAGGGCATATGGGCAAGACAGCCGCGCATGGAGTCGGTCTCCTTCATACATTTGTACTGCGCATAGGCGCCGAGTCCAAGACCCGTAACGCCGTATACGCGGTCGCCGGGCTGGAACCGTTTGATGCCGCTGCCTACGGACTCTACTTCACCCGCAAGCACCATGCCGATGACAGCCTTTCTTGGCTTGGTTAGTCCCAGCGCAAGGCGCATCGGCAGCCAGAAATGAAGGGGAAGCTTGGAGCCTCGAATATAAGTGTCGCTCGCTGTGACGGCTGAGGCGTAAATTTTGATGCATACTTCGTCGGGTCTAGGGGTAGGCTTGGGAACTTCCTGCAGCTGGAGAACATGAGGCGGACCATATTTGGTGCATACTGCGGCTTTCATGAGCATCATTGGATCAGCTCTTTTCCATGGGATTTGTCTTCTGTTCCCGTGAATTTGTTGGGCTGTAGGGTGATGTCAGTTGAGGTAGACGCTAGGCTGTAACGGTTGTCAAAACGGCTATTGCGCCGAAAAGGCCCCGTTCTAAACGCTAACGGTGGCATGCGGGGCTATTGAGATCTTATCAAGCCCAAACTGCTGCATTACGGTGCAATAAGCGCGGTGACAACCGTAATACTGTATACCACCGTGTAATAGGCGCCGCGGCAGCTTAAGTCGTGCAAGTCAAGCACTCTCTCGTTACTTACTCAACATCGCATTACGCCATGCTGTGAAGAATTGATCAATGGGCGTGGCCAACAGCTGCTCGATATGCGCTTGTTCCGGCTTCCGAATCATACCGTTCAACGTATCACTCCCGTATGTATCCGTGATGTACTTCACTAGAAGTCCGCTGTAGAAGTAAGCCGCGCCGTGGGCCTTGGCGAAATAGTCGGGATCAGCGAACTGCTCGAAGGTAGGAATATCGAAGTAGCTGGTCTTGCTCTGCATCTCTTCCTCTAGCTGACCGGTCGCATAGTAGGCAGTGCCTTCATCCAGCCATTTGAGTTTACCGACATCTGGATTGATCTGTTGAATGATGAGATGAACGAATTCATGAACAATTTGCTGGTCAAAATTGTGCTCGGTCGTCTCGTTACTTAAATTAGCAGGCGTATACACTTTAATTATGCCATCTCGTGCGTCGTAAGTACCTTCCGTATCGCGGCCTATCTTAGTCTGGTAGGCGTTCCTATCCGTGTAGACGTGAACAACGATCTTATCCTTGGCCTTGTATTGGAACAGCTCGGTCAGTCTAGCGTAGTTCGCTTCGAATGCTTCTGCGAGCGATGCGACTGCATCGGCCGCGTTATCGCTCGGGCTATGGAAGCGGGCGTGTGACGTTTCCTGCACGAGCGGAAGGTTGTCAGTATTGCTGGAGCAGGCAGACAAGAGAATGAGCAGCAGCAGTGGGCCTGCCAATAACAAGCCGATGAATGGGTTTCGCCGAATCATTGAGTGGTGTTTTCCTCCTTTTCTATTATCCTAACAAAAATTGTTTATATAGGATATATAAGTATGGATGGACTCTAGTTAATGATTGTCGGAGTGGCAGCGAGCTGCGTACTTTAGTATATCCGGCGTCAAGACTAGCAAGGAATCATTGTACTAGTGTAATCGGGGAGGGGCTATCGAGGTATCAAACCTGCATAAGATGCATCTTTTTCACACACAGTCAGCTCGTTGAACATCAATGGCTGCATAATGTGCAGGTTTGTCAAACAGATTTGGCTAAAATGGTGCCGCGTACGCATAAAAGGTGCCTAAACTGCAGGCTTAGCGCGTCGGGGGTACTTTGCGGTGTAGAAAACCTGCATGATATGCAGGTTTCGTAAATGGTGGTGCGCATGGTAACTAGCAAGGGATAATCAGCGGGGAATGTGCACATGTCGGCGACGGACTAAGCTAAGCTAAGCCTGCAAAATATACACTTGTTACGCTCAAACGACTGAATCCAGACTGATTGCTGCATAACATACAGGCATTTTCAATGCGGCCTAAGCCTTAGCCACCGCATCCTGCGCTGGATAATGACCTCTCTTCAGCTGGCGAATGCTGTATCCAAAATCCATCTGCAGATGGGGATTATCCTTGAAGCCCTCCCAGTCGCCTCCCCACGTGAAGCCAAGCTTCTTGGCGATCGCGACGACTTCCATCCAGTCGGCCTTGCCGTTGCCGTTACCGTCATATTTCATATCCCAGATCACATCATTACTCGGTGTCCGCAGTGCAAAATCAATGGCGAGTCCGTAGTTGTGGTACGAATCGCCGCCCTTCACTTGCGTGACTACTGCACCGCTGTCCTCGCGGCCTTGGCGGTACAGCGCATCCTGCTCGGCGGAGCTGCGGAAGCCGTCCGTAATGACGACCTGAATGCCAAGCTTCGCTGCGTCAGCAACCAGCTTGTCGCCAGCCTGTGCAACAGCAGGGTGGAGTCCGACTGGAGCGGGTGCCTGCTCGATTGGAGCTTGTCGGTAAATCCAGACTGCGGCGATGATAATCAGAGCAAGCACAATCAGGACAAGCAGATTGATTTTCGGCCAAGGAAATGTATGTGTTGTCGCGCGTGCTCTTGATCGAGCAGGGGTTGTATAGTTTGAGCCTTGATTGAGCTGCTGCATCGTTAATAAAGGCCTGCCTTTCTTCCACGCATAGAATTGGTGGTCGGCTTATCGAACAAGCGGATGTCTCTATTGTAAAAGAAACTTTCTTAAATAATCTTCAAGCAAAACTTAAAGTTTATTTAAGAAATGGTAAGTGTCGGTTCCCGATTTTGCAAGAAAGCTGTCTACCCTGCATTTGCAGGAAGGCAGCTTTCTTCTGCTAATAAAAGCTTATTTGTTTCTATAGCTGTGGTAGCTGCATTCGCCGCCTCGGCTGTTGTTGCATTCGGGAAGGGAGAGGATCCAGCCATTACACAAGCTCGGGAGACCGAAGCGCTTATTCAAGAAGAGAGAGCTCAGCTTGATGAGCTGCTCAGAAGCCAGGCCCCGGATAAGTATCCGAATGGACTTGCATATGAAGCAGAAGCAATCAAAGGCTCGGAAATCGTCAATATATACGACGGAACTAAGCTGACGGTTGAGGAGTTCGAGAAAATCATGAATTCCTTATCGGAGGAGCAGAAGGAGCAATATGAGCAGTGGACGGAGCTCGGCAGACAGCATATCGGATATTATAAACGTCAAATAAACGAGATATTGACCGGCACAATCGAAAAGCAACGCGTTACAGTGAAGGAAGCAGCAGCACTCATTGAGAAGACCGCCTCGTTTGACGATCAGCTCGCAGGGCTTCAGAAGCTGCATGGAACGCCAGATTTCATTGGCGGCAGCGGAATTACGCGGCATGAATATTGGCTGGACGATACCGGCAATGACAAGATTGTTGTGTTAATTGAACAAAGGGATATACTCCACGGAACAGTGAAAATGAATTGATCCATTATGATCGCCTCCCTCAATGATGTGGGAGGCGATCACTCGTTTAGACAGATATTGTTATTGTTGGGGGGCCATTCTTACAAATCAATGCCGATCATCGACTGTGCGGTCTCCGGTGTGTCCGTAATAATACCGTCGATCTCGAATTTCAGCATTTCCTTCAAGTTGTGTCGTCCGTTCACGGTCCATACCCAGACTTCACGTCCAGCAGCATGAGCGCGATCGACGAGCTGCTTCGTTACCATGACCTGCTCTACCGTATAGAAATCGACGTCCAGCGAAGACAGGTTCCCGACGGCAAAATACATGATCTGGCCAATTCGGATTTCGGGATCCAACTGGCGGATTTGCCGCAGCGTGCTGCTGTCGAACGATTGAATATAGACGTCCTGCTCCATGCCGTAGTCGTGAACGGACCGTACTACTTCTTGCACGAGCGGCCCGCTTGGACCCGTCGGCTTCAGATCGATAAGAAGCTTGATCTGCCCTTGAGCCACATTTAATACTTCATCAAGCGTGGCGATTGGAATAGGCAGCCCGTCTGCGTCATAGCCGATCGTGAGCTTGCTGACTTGTTCATAGGTCAGGTCGGCGACACGTTTGTTCACGCCGGCGACTCGATAGAGTGTTGCATCGTGATTAAGGACAGCAACACCGTCTTTGGTAAGCTGTACATCGATCTCGATGGACTGAATGCCTTTGTCGATCGAGCTTAGAATGACCGGCATCGAGTTCTCCGGACCGTTCATGATGTCGCCTCCGCGGTGCGCCGAGATCAGGACGCTCCATTTGGCATAAACCAGATGGCTGCTCGCTTTCAGACCTACGAATAACATAAGCGACACATAGACAACAGCCGCAACGGCGAATAGCGCCCGCCTGCGGGTCAGCCGTTTGATGATGCTAACCAATCGATGCTCCCATTGTCCGAGGAAGCTGCTGTGCAGCTTTAGATGATCCTGCGGCGCTTGACCGCGCTCCCATTTGAATACATAGAACAGACGTGTTAACACGATGATGTTGAGCGGCATGATGGCCAACGTCAGCATATATGTAAGCACAGTGGTGAGCGTCAAGGAGTAGTGATCGGTGAATGCTTTGAGCACGTTAAGGTTAAGCCATTGCGGCAGGAACGACAGCGATGAGAGCGCGGCGAAGCCTGTACCAACGAAGAGTACGTTAATAAGGAACAAGGGTACGAGCACTCTTGACTGTTTTCCCCGCGTTAATTCTTGGCTGCTTCGGATCGCATTGCCGATCGTTCGGCCCTCCAGGACGATGTAATGAAGCACGAAGATCCAGCGGAGAACCAAGTAGATCGCCGCGGCGAGAATAACCATGTAGACGACAGACATAATCAGCGACAGCTGCATAACATTGCGCTCTAAGAAGACAGGCACGTTGAATAGGGCATAGAACGATTCCGACATCGGTGAATCGACGAATGGAATCAATATGAGCAGCAGGACAAACAGCTGTACGGTACCGAACCCGAGCAAACGTGGAGTCTGGTGGAGCGCGGTTAAGACCGCATCTGCGATTGCGACCCGCTTACCCCATAAGCGCTGCTGTATGAGAACAACGAGCACGCATAGCTCGATGAATACGGCGAATGATGCGATGAGACCAATGGCGATCAGTCCAAGCATCCCTTTCCAATTCAAGCCGAGCTGGACGATATCTTCGTTCATTAGCGATCCAGAACCAATAACCGTAAGTACACGGTTGAAGATCAGCGTAATAATGGGAACGATGATGACGCTGGTAAGCAGCATATAGATATATTCAAATAATAACAGCTTGGGATAAGCGGCACGGAAGTCGCGGATGCTTCGACTAAGCAGCTTAAGCATGGCGTTCATCCTTTCTTCAATGCAGCCTTCGTATTAGCACGAGTTTTCGACAAGACCAAGCATAATAATAAAAATACAGGAAAGACCGTCACAATTCCAGTGTATGACGAATAGGACCGAACAGCTTCTCCGTAGAGAGCGTTCGGTCCAAGCAGGCAGCAATTATTATTGGGGACTAGTCCACGATGACGGGTTTGGCCGGATTTCGGTCATATTCAAACATGAGCTGAAGCTGCTTCAGCGTGTTGCGTTCAACGGACAGCTCCGGCAGATTGTCCTCCTCGAAGAAGTCAACCGCGCTCGTCTCAAGGCCGATCTGTGCGTCCCCACCAATGATTTCGCATTGGATGAACATTTTGTAGATATGATAGGGCTCGGGTGGGTGGTCATGAAATTTCTTATCCAGCACGGCCAGCAGGCGCACAGGCTTTACCGTATAACCAGACTCCTCTTGAACCTCCTTCACCGCAACCTCGGAGGGAGAAAGTCCGATATCGGCCCAACCGCCGGGTAACGACCATGCTCCGTCGATTTTCTCGCGAACGAGCAGGATTCGGTTCTGATGGAATACGACAGCCCGAATATCTACCTTAGGTGTAGCATACCCCGTGTCACTGGCAAAAGTAAGCTTAATCTTCTCTTCGCTGACCATCGTATATGCCGACAGGATCTCGATGCCCAGCTCTCGAAGGCTTTCATAGCGTTCGATGTCGTACACATCCTTTGCGTAGGTCAGCCCCGTCTGCGCAATTGCTTGTATTTGTTTTGCCCACTCCAGCCACTTCAATTCCATCTAGGTAATGCCTCCCTTCATTGACATTGATGGTTTGGTTTCTTTTATATCCTACCATTTTTGTATCGGACCTACATGCTGGGCTGCTATGTTATTACCCGCCTCGCCTACTCGATTATCATTTACTGGCGTCCATGCAAGAGATAATATGGAGGTATAGCGGTAGTAGAGGGGGGCATTTCGGAGAATGGTTCAATACGACGGCACACTCTTATTGAAAGCGGTTTCTAATCGTATGATTCCCGGTGATGAATGGCCATCGGCGGTGGATGGAGGCATATTGACTTACTTGGAGCGCCATGCGGCTCATGATGCTGAAATCTGGGTCAACATGATTGAGCCGGGCCTTCGCGCACTGCACGAGGAGGCGCTGCTTCGTCATAACCGATCATTCTCTGAATTGACAACGGAAGAACAGGATCAGCTATTGCAGGATGCGGAGCAGGATTCCTTCGAGAGCTGGCCGATCTCGGCTAAACATTTCTTCAACACGCTGCTCAATCTAGTGGTGGAGGGCTACTATGGAACTCCGGAAGCAGGCGGCAATATCGGGGGCAAGTCGTGGGAGATGATTGGCTTTCGCCCCGGCCCGATAACGAATGTGGATACACCTGTCCCAGAAGTCGATTTGCCGCAAAAAACGATCGATCAGCTGCGTGACCGCTATGATGCGATCGTCATCGGAGCAGGAGCGGGCGGCTCGGTCGCAGCTGCAGTGCTGGCTGAGGCGGGTCTTCAGGTACTGGTCGTGGAGCGTGGCAGCTGGCTCCGCTACGGCGAAGTTGGCCGAGACCACTTGCGTAATCATCGACTGAGCCATTACGGACACAACACGGGGCCATCGCTCGACGGACACCCGCGCACCCTAATGCTAGCGGATGGTGTTGAACAGATTACGGTTCCTCATGCGGGAGAGTATCATAACAATGCTATGACGGTTGGCGGAGGAACGAGAGTCTACGGCGCACAGGCATGGCGCTTCCATCCCGACGACTTCCGAATGGCAAGCCGCTACGGCATTCCAGAAGGAAGCTCATTAAGCGACTGGCCAATCGGATATGAAGAGCTTGAGCCTTATTATGAGCGGGCAGAATGGGAGATTGGTGTCTCGGGTGACGGGAATGCCCACTCGGGACGTGGGAAGCGGGAGCGGCCATTCCCGATGCCGGCCCTTCCGCTGACGTTGGATGCGCAGCGGTTGGCGCAAGCAGCGGAGAAGCTGGGCTGGAAGACGGGCCCTGTGCCGCTGCTCATTAACTCCGTGGAGCGGGATGGACGGCCGGCATGCGGACGATGCGGCGAGTGCGTCGGCTTCGCATGTCCGACCAACAGCAAGAATGGCGGGCACAATACGATGCTCGTACGCGCGATGGCAACCGGCCGCTGCGAGCTTATCTGCGATACGCTCGTCGAGCGTATCGATACCGAAGGCGGCAAGCATGCGACGGGCGTTCGTCTTGTTCAGCACATGGAAGGCGCTGTGCAGCGGCGGCGCATCAAGGCAGGCCATGTAGTGGCAGCTGCCGGTGCGATTGAAAGTGCCCGGCTCCTGCTCAACTCCGCAACCGATGTCGAGCCAGATGGCATTGGCAATCGGAGCGGACAAGTCGGAAGGCATCTGCAGGGGCACGTCTACGCTGGCGCTTATGGTCTCTTCGATGAGATTGTCCAGGATGGTCTCGGCCCTGGGGTCAGCATTGCGACCTTCCGATTCGATCATAGCGGTCAGAATGGGGTGATCGGCGGCGGGCTGCTGGCCAACGAGTTTACACGTCTGCCGCTTATTCACTGGTATCGGGCACTGGCGCCGAATGCGGCGCGATGGGGCATCCGAGGGAAGCAAATGATGCGTGACAGCTATCTGCGCACAAGTCAGATCATGGGCCCGATCCAAGAGATCCCAAGCCCGGAATCTCGCGTGCGCCTGTCGAAATCGGTGAAAGACCGTTTCGGCATACCTGCTGCCAGCCTGTCCGGCAGCGTTCATCCGGAGTCGCTTCGAGCGGGGAACATGCTGGGCGAGCAGGCAGAGAAGTGGCTGTGGGCCGCAGGGGCGCGCGAAGTATGGCGAACAGGCCCCTACGGCGGCTTAAGCGCCGGTCAGCACCAAGCAGGAACGCTGCGCATGGGCAATGATCCGATGACCTCGGTTACCGACCCGTTAGGCCGTGTCCACGGGTACGATAATCTATGGGTTAGCGACGGCTCCGTGCACGTGACCAATGGAGGTGTGAACCCCGTGCTGACCATTATGGCACTGGCGTTCCGCACCGCAGATAACTTGGTGAGACTGGGGTAAGGTACGAATAGACGATGGAGCTGTCTCTCAGTAGGTTGGCTGGCTGACGAGATCGCTCTATTTTATTGAGGAAAGTAAGAAGCAGCGGTGATAAAGGTCATCCTTGCATTCTCCCCTCATAGTACCAGACGGAATTCCTGCACAGATACAGTTTCTCGGCATTTAAACAGACGAGCTGGGCTCAATACCTACACAGCTGCAGGTTTTAAGGCTTCACTGGCCGCAGAACTGCTCCAAACCTCCAGATTCCTGCATATTCGCAGGCTTGCGGCACAAGGTGTTAATCCTGCCCCTAAATTCCTGCATTTTAGCAGCAACCCTTCCCCGATCCAGACAATCCTCCTCCGATCGAGATAAGCATCCCCTACCTTGAACCAATAATAATTTAACTAATATCAGTAAAGATTTATTGTAAAACGATAAAATATGCGTTAGAATCAAATCAGGAACAGCGCTACTGTGACCAAGATTAGGGGAGGCAGAGTGATGAGTGTAAACAACCGGGTTGTGGAGCATCTCCATAACCCACGAGAACTGGAGCGGATGTTCAGAGAAGAGCCGGAGTCGTTCCGTCATTCATTTGCCGAGGCGTGGGAGCGCCATCCGGACTCGCAGGTTCTTGCCGTTTGGAATGAGCGGCTTCATTACCAGGAATCGGCGGCTGAGAAGAAGGCTTCGTGGGTCCAGCGGGATTTTATAGCGATGGGGATTCTGGCGATACTTGCGGGAGTTTGTACGCGGATCTTATTTCATTACACCGAGCGGGAAGCTATTGCCATCGTTAACCTTGCATTCGGGGTGCTGCCCTTTATCGCCGCGTATTTCGTATCCAATAACAGGCCGGGCAAAGGCATTCTTTACACCCTCGCATCGTTATTCGGACTGTCGGCGCTCCAATTGAATTTGCTGCCGATGGCGGAGACGGACAGTGTACTTCTAGCCTATCTGCATCTTCCGGTGTTCTTATGGGCAGTCGTCGGGTTTGCCTTTACAGGCAATGAATACCACAGCGGCAGAGCAAGACTCGCTTATCTGAAGTTTAACGGCGAGTTCGGTATTCTGTACGCCTGTATGGCGATCAGCGGCATGCTGCTGACAGGCATTACGATGAGGCTGTTTCAACTGGTTGAACTGGATATCATCGAGTTTTACTTTAAGAATGTTGTCGTATTCGGCGCTGCCGGTCTTGCTGTTGTGGCCGCCTACCTGGTGTCGAAGAATTTGAAGCTTGCGAAAAATATAGCGCCGTACATCGCAAGGATCTTCAGCCCGCTCGTTCTGGTGACGCTGGCGGCCTACCTGATAACGGTAGCCTGGGTTGGCCGAAGTCCATTCTCGGACCGCGATTTCCTCCTGTCCTTCAATGGGATCTTACTCGGTGTACTGGTCGTCACCATTTTCTCGATTACCGAAAGAGGGTCAGACGAGCGAAAGAGCATGATGGATTATGTGAATGCTGCTCTTATTGCCCTTGCGCTTATCATTGACAGTGTTGCTCTGGCGGCTATTGTATTCCGGCTGTCCACTTACGGCATAACAGCCAATCGGCTTGCTGTTCTGGGAATCAACGTTCTGATCTGGGCGAATTTGATCTGGATCATAAGTGCCTATATCCGTCTTCTTCGTAATCAGGCTGGTCCTAGTGCCATTCAGGATGCCGTTACGAAGTACTTGCCGATCTACGGCCTGTGGGCGGCATTCGTGACCGTTGCTTTTCCGCTTATTTTCTAAACGAAACACATGAACCAAAAAGGCCTATGGCTGCTCCTATGAGCAAACCGTAGGCCTTTTTGATGTTATACGTACAACAATAGGAGCTCTACTTGCGCCTTCGTAATATGGATTTATTCGGGCGAATTGGAAGGCGATAAACGGTAAAATGCTTTTATACCATCATTTTCGAACTTGAATAGTCGATCAAGAAGCCATAAAATTGTAGAACGTAGTCTTTTATTACGTTGATGAACGGAACAAGAGCACCATAGGACATAATACGGAGACAGCGTTCGAACGATGTAAGAGGCTGTGGAACTATTTTTGTAAGCGTTATCTTGACTGACTGTATTGTTAGTTCATCGGTTGACGGTTGGGCCGGTGAAGAGAGGAGAGGCAGAATGAAACGACTTCCCATCATGCTGCAGCTAACGCTCATCATGTTTTGTGTTATGGCCGTTCCGATTTCAATCCTGACTTGGTATAGCGGCACACAGATTCTGAAGCACTCCGAGAGTGCCATCGCGGAGTCAACGCTCGCGGGACTCAATGCGAATCGCAGACTGAACGAGACGGCTCTGAACAGCCTTGCACAGGATGTTGTACATCTCGCAGCGACGAAGGTGTTCGATCGGGTTCGCAACTTTAAGACGTTAGAACAATTAAAGAGCAAATATGTGAATATCGCCAGTACGCAGGTCGTCTTGAGCGAGCTGAATAATCTGAAGAATCGACAGGATGGCGTATATTCCGCCTATTTCTACTTGGATGATTCGGATTATGTGGTCTCTTCTGATAAAGGGATCACCTCGCTTAGTCGTTATGAGTCGATGGAATGGCTGACAACAGCGTTAGAAGGAAGAAGGGGGATCAGCGGCGTCTGGTTCCCGCGTAAGCTGGCCAATGGCAAGAACGTCGTCACATACGTCCTGCCGTTGAACCGTTTGTCGACTACGACGAAGGGCACGATCGTTGTTAATTTGGAGGAGAACCGGATCAGCCAATATTTGCGTACATCTGAGCCGGGAAAGCATAGCTATATGCTCATGGAGGCAGCTGGCACGATTATTTCGCACGATGATAAGAGCCTGCTGTTCACCTCTGGCAAGGATCAGCCCTTCATTCAAGAAATATTGGACAGCGGTAAGAAGGAAGGATTCGTCTATCATGAACTTAACGGAGAACGATTGATCTATACATGGTCGCGATCAGCGAGCCAGTTCGATTGGCTGAACGTGAATGTATATTCGATGGACGAGCTCATGACCAAGACGCATTCGATTCAACGCAATATTATTTTTCTCACGATCGTTATTGTATTCGCAGGGGCGCTTCTGACCATTGTTCTCTCGACTTGGCTGTCCAAGCCGCTGCGCGAGCTGGTTCGAGCGGTACGCGCTCGGAGCAATCTGAGCATTACGAAGAAGAATGAGCTTGTCTTCCTTGATGCGGCATTCCAACGGATGCAGGAGGAAGAGGAAGGGCTGACTCGCCTGCTCAGGGAACGGGAGCAGGATACTCGCAATCTTGCTGTTCATCAATTGCTGAAGGGTGAAGTGACGAGACAGGTCGAGGAGCTGTTCCCTGAGCCCTACTACATGACGGCCATTATTTCGATTGACCGTTACAGACGATATGTCAGTCACATGAATCCCGAAACACGCCAATACCATCGGTATGTGCTTGTTCCGCAGTGCAATAGTCAGTTCCCGGAAGGCATTCATGTGCGTACGGTCTATCAGGGCGAAGGCTGCTTCGTCATGATTATTAACTTTGACGCGGAAGAGGCCGAGAACGGCGCGAAATCCGTTCATGAGGCGCTTGCCTCCATTCGAGACATCGCCTCGGAGGTGCTGGGCCATTCGGTGACGATCGGGGTAAGCAGCCAGACTGATTCGATCGAGATGATTCCTGACCGCGTCGTGGAAGCGATGGAGGTTATTAAGCATCGGATGATCGGAGGCAGCGGGGGCATTACGTATTGGAAGCAGGATGCCGATCAGAACGGCAAATATATTTATCCAGCGAACAGTGAACGCCGGATTCTGAATTTCCTTGATAATGGCGATCTCGACAACATTATCAAGGAGCTAAGCGTGATTCGCAACGAGATCCAATCGGTCGAATATATTTCGTACGACAATATTATGTTCATTTACAACCAGATCCTTGGGGTTACGATTAAGCATCTTCGCGAGAATAACGTCAGTACGGCACGTATATTCGCGGGCCGCCGCAATATGTATTCCGCTATTGCGACCAGGGATACGCTCGATGAGCTCGACGAATATTTGCATGAGTTTTTTGGAGACATTATCCAATATCTGGAGCGCAGCTCGGGAGAAGCGAATTATGGAGAGCGAATTACCCGTTATCTCGAGGAGCATTATTGCGAAGAGATCGTATTCGAGGATATGGCGAAGGAAATCGGCATCAGTTATTCCTATATGCGCAAAATCGTGATGGAGCTTACCGGTAAGAGCTTGATCGACTATACCAATTCACTTCGAATCGAGAAGGCGAAGCAGCTGCTGCTGGAGTCGAATCTTAGCATCACACAGATTGCGGCTGAGGTTGGTTATGCGAATGTGCAGAGCTTCAACCGATTCTTCCGCAAGTATGAGGGTATGCCTCCGAGCAGCTACAAGACTTTGAAGACGACCGGTGCATAATCGAACGAATCGAACGGAACAACGAACCAATGATGAACACAATTGAAGCTGTCTCTCCGGTCTGCGGACCATGGGAGACAGCTTTATTGTTTTGCTAAAGGCTAGTCAAAAATGATAATCATCACTCCATTTGGACGGGATAACTAGGCTGTTCAATGGGGAAAAAACCGCGTAGTGGCGCGGCAAAATCAAAAATGATAGCTCAAATCAATACTCATGATTTACGACTGCGTCCACCGGAGGGTATGATGCAGACATAGCCCACCATCGTCTGAACAAATGGATTCAGGTCATCGGGAGGTCTACTGTAAGAGGAGGGTGAGACTGTGAAAGTTGAAAGCGCTTCACTACAACATGAAAACGCTTTACTACCAAAGAAACAAAAGAGCACAGGATGGTTGCACGCTCTTCGCCAGGATTGGCAGCTGTACTTACTATTAGTGGTTCCGTTATCCTTCGTATTGCTATTCAAGTACACACCAATGTTTGGTCTTGTCCTGGCATTCAAGAAGTATAAGATCGCCAAGGGCTTTTGGGGCAGCGATTGGGTAGGATTCCAGATGTTTCAGGAAATCTTCGATAAGCCTGACTTCGCCCGAGCTGTTCGCAATACATTGATGCTTAACACGCTTGATCTGCTATTCAGCTTTACGATGCCGATCATACTCGCATTACTATTAAGCGAGATCAAGAGCGCTCGATTCAAGAAGATCAATCAAACCTTCTTGTATCTGCCGCACTTCTTCTCCTGGGTCATCATCGGGGCGCTTGCTTACCAGCTCCTGAGCCAAGGAAGCGGCGCAGTCAATAATGTCCTTGAGTCGATGGGGTTGAATCGAGTTCCGTTCCTGCAAGAAGATACCCACTGGCTGTTCAGCTACTTGGCAATTGGCGTCTGGCAGAGCATGGGCTGGGGAACGATCATCTATCTCGCTTCTATAAGCAGCATTAACCCGGATCTCTACGAAGCCGCAACCGTTGACGGTGCAGGCCGCTTGAGAAAGATGTGGAACGTAACGCTCCCTTCGATTCGGATGACGATTGTAACGCTGCTTATTCTGAACCTGGGTAAAGTCATGGACGGCTCGTTCGAGCGGATCTACGCGCTTACGAATAAGGCGACCACCGAGTACACGACTACGATCCCCGTGCTGGTCTATCGTTGGGGTATTGAGTCCGGCAACATCAGCCGTGCGACAGCCGTTGGTTTGTTCCAAGCTGTCATCGGATTTGTATTAGTAATCATCGCTAACCGTGTGGCCAAGAAGCTTGGCGACGATGGGATTTTCTAGAGAGGAGGCGCACCATGAAAGCATCCACTGGCACTGTTGCCTTGCACGATAAACAGCGGTTTGACATCTGGGATGTTGTCATTCGCCTCGTTATCATCCTTGCTTCGCTGGCTTGCTTGCTGCCGTTCGTACACGTTATTGCAAAGTCATTCAGCGCAGACGCATTCGTTATTGCCAATAAAATAACGTTGTGGCCGAGAGGATTCACCATTGAGGCTTACGAGAAGATTTTCCAGGACAAGAGCATTCTGCGTTCGCTATATGTCTCGGTTCTCGTTACGGTATTGTTCACGATTCTAGGTATGATCATTACGATATTCGCGGCTTATCCATTGTCCCGCGGACAGCTGAAGGGCCGCTCATTCTTAACTTTGATCTTCCTGTTTCCAATGCTTTTCAGCGGGGGCATTATCCCGGAGTACATGCTGATTAACAGCCTGGGCATGATGGATACGCTGTGGGCGCTCATACTGCCGCTCGCATTCAGTTCCTTCAACCTGCTGATTATGAAGACCTCGCTCCAGAGCGGCATTCCGATCAGCCTTGAAGAGGCTGCAAGGATTGATGGCGCCAACCATTTCCGTATTCTGTGGAGCGTCGTTCTCCCACTGTCCAAGCCAATAATGGCAACGCTGTCATTGTTCTATGCGGCGGGACGCTGGAATGCGTATCAGGATTCCTTGTTCTACATCAAACAAAATGTAGATCTGCGTCCACTTCAATTGAAGCTGTACTACTTGGTCATTCAATCGACTGAGAGCTTCCAACTCGAAGCATCATCGGTATCGCTCAGCAACCCTGAGGTGCTGAAAGCGTCTTGCGTTGTATTCGCAACGCTGCCGATTTTGTGTATATATCCTTTCATCCAGAAGTACTTTGTTCAAGGCCAAATGTTAGGTGCAGTAAAAGAGTAACGAAGTATCACTAAAATGACTGATGGGGGTAAAAAGCAATGGCGAAAAAGAGATTTGGCACCATGTTGTTGTCTTCTCTGGTTGTAATGGGTCTTATCGCGGGCTGCTCGAACAGCGGCTCGGAAGAGAACAAAACCGACGAGAAGGCTCCGACGACAGACAATTCGACGACGACACCAACGGAGACGGCTAGCGAAGGCGCATTCCCAGACTATTCGAAGGGCTTCCCAGAGAAAGTAGAGCTCAACATCCCAGTCTATGAGCGTGCGTTCGAAGGCTGGAACGTTACGGACAACTATTATACGCGTTGGATTCAAAAAGAATTCGGCGACAAGTACAACATCGACGTGAAATTCACGGCAATCGCACGCGGCAATGAAGTACAAGACTTCGAGCAGCTTCTTGCTGCGCACAAAGCACCGGATCTTATTTTCCACTACGATATGCCGCAAGCGCTTGCATACTACAGTGAAGAAGTCATGCAAGACCTCGATTACAAAGAGATCGAGAACTATGCGCCAACGTACTGGAAGAACATGAGCGAGACGATCGAGAAGTACGGCAAAGTAGACGGCAAGAATGCTTTCGTCTTCGCTGCTCGTCCAGCAATTGATAACGCTACTACGCTGATCCGTAAGGACTGGGTGGAGAAAGTGGGCATGAAGGTTGAAGACCTGACGTCCCTTGAGAAGTACAACGATATGCTTCAGAAGTGGAAAGATGCAGGTCTGGGCGTAGGCGCTGAAACATTGAAAGCGAACAACTACACGTTCAACTATGCATTCCGTGACTTCCCAATGGACGACAAGGAGCATGCGCTCTACTCCGATCTGGGTGTAGCGGATCTGACGACGCCAGCTACTGAGAAATATCTGCGCAACCTGAACACGCTGTACAACAAAGGTCTGATCGACCAGGAGTTCTATCTGCGTTCGGACGACGCTAAGATCAAAGCTGAATTCGTTGCAGGCAAAACGGGTACGTATGGCCTCTATCTTGCAAGCAACACAGACGTAATCGCTTCGACGCTTGCTAACAACCCAGGCGCTGAATTCGCAATCGTGCCTCCAGGCGCGGGTACGCCAGAAGGCGGCAAGCCGCAGGGACGTGCATACTGGCCATTCGGCTTCATCATGGGTGTCAACTACGAGTCGTCGGCAGAAGAGCGCGCAGCGCTGTGGATGTACCTGGAGTGGATGAGCCAGCCAGACAACCTGTTCTTCCTGCAAAACGGTGTTGAAGGTCAGAACTACACGCTTGATGCTGAAGGCATCGCAGTGAAAAACGCTGACTTCAAAGGCGAGTCCGCACTGTCGCAAAACAACAACAAAGACTACTGGGCACTTGTAACGGAAAGCGCGCAATACGGAGATCAAGCTACAACGCGTAAGGCTCTTGCTCGTCAATGGGCGCCTCCGGGCTATGAAAGCCTGGTAGACCAGCTGTTCAAGTACTACGATGAAACTGAACAATACCGCACGCCGGATCCAATGTTCAGCGTCGTACTGGAGAAAGTAAACGAGTACAAAGCCGATCTGAACGCACTCTTCCAAGAGCTGTATGTGAAGGTTGCTCTGTCTAAGCCAGAAGACTTCGACAAAACGTATGAAGCTGCGAAGAAAACGTACCTCGATGCAGGCTATCAAGAAATTCTCGATGAGAAACAAAAAGCAATTGATGCTGGTCAATACAGCTAATCTATAATTAAACAGACACCCGAGCCCCGGCTAATAGCTGGGGCTTCGGGACTTGGAGGAGAATGGAAGACATGAAGATAACGGCCTCTCAGACGGAATTGAAGCAGCTGATCGATCAAGTGGTAGACTATACGTTCGGTATGGACCTCACATGGGATTGGCCGGGCGGCGTGGCGTTCTATGGTGTCAGCCGCGCGTTCGAAGTCACGGGTGAGCAGGCATATCTCAATCGGATGAAGGAATGGGTCGACGAATATATCGAGGTCGGTCTTCCTGTATGGACAGTCAATACATGTGCAATAGGACATATGCTCATTACGCTGTATCAACAGACGGGCGATCAGAAGTATCTGGATCTGATCATGAGCAAGGTCGATTATCTTCGCAATGACGCCCTTCGTTTCGGCGATCGCGTTCTCCAGCATACGGTATCGGCGAACAACGACTTCCCTGAGCAAGCTTGGGCGGACACGCTGTTCATGGCCGCATACTTCCTGCTGCGCGTAGGCATTATGCTGAAGGAGAAGCCGCTTATCGATGATGCATTGCATCAATTCTTCTGGCATATCAACTACCTGCAAGACGAGAATACGGGCTTGTGGTATCACGGCTATAATAATATTACGAAGGATCATATGTCGGGCATGTATTGGGCACGTGCGAATGCATGGGCAGCTTATACGATGTCCCGCGCGGCGAGAATACTTCCGGAAGCTTACCTGTATCCGCCAATGATGCACATCTGGAGCGCATTACGGGATCAGCTGGCTGCAATTAAGAAGCTGCAGAAGGAAGACGGGCTGTGGGGAACCGTACTCGACTACCCGGATGCATACGGCGAAGTGTCGGCGACAGCTGGTATCTGCGCAGCGATGGTTACGCAGCACAATCCGCTGCATTCCAAGTATGTACAGAAAGCGTTGGATGGCGTTATCGCGAACATTGCAAGCAATGGACGGGTTCAGAACGTATCGGGTGGAACGGCCGTCATGAAAGATATAGAGGGTTACCTGAATATCGACAGGAAATGGGCACAGGGCTGGGGCCAGGGCTTGGCATTGGCGCAGCTCGCAGCTGTTCTGGAAGTTATCTAATTATATAGCTTCATGTGCTGATATATTGCCTCGGAAATAAGACGCCGCCACCCAGCCCATCACTGATTTACAAATGCAGGAAAATGTTTTACCATCTTGGTGAAATCATTCCAACCTGAGGTGATGTGTGTGACGATGAAGGAAGAGCTGCAGGGGAAACGGATTATCGTCCCCGATAATCCAGTATCTAACTTTCTGTTTAACAACACTAGATCGGGACTGCTATGGTTAGTCATTCGATTGTACTTAGGTTATGCGTGGATCAATGCGGGTTGGCATAAGATTACGAACGAGAACTGGGTCGGAAGCAAGGCAGGTACAGCGCTTACCGGCTTCGTGAACGGTGCTCTCGGCAAGGCGGCCGATGGGAAGGACGTCACAGGCTGGTATGCTTCCTTTCTCGAGAATATGGTGCTTCCGAATGCCAAGCTGTTCTCTTATCTTGTAGCATTTGGCGAGGCAGCCGTTGGGGTAGGGCTTATCCTCGGCCTATTGACGGGCGTTGCGGCTTTCTTCGGGGCCTTCATGAATGCGAGCTTCTTGTTCGCAGGCACGCTCAGCACGAACCCGCTGTTGTTTATTCTGGCCACCTGGCTTGTTCTTGGCTGGAAGGTAGCAGGCTGGTATGGGCTCGATCGGTGGGCTCTTCCGATTCTAGGCACGCCATGGAGCAGGCATAAGCCGAAATCGAGCGATCATTCTGCTTCGGCTTAGTTAACCAATGGGACTCCGCGGTTAATGGCGGGGTCTTATTTGGTATAGAAGAGGTTGGGCTTTACATATTTACTTTCTTTTGCATATGATTCAATTAGAATTCTAATTACTGAGGTGTGCGATGAGTACCAGGCAGGAACAAGAACAAGATCCAGCACAAGAACAAGCACGGCAGCAAGAGGATTGGCAATGGGATAAGGGACCGATAGGGCGGTTGGTTAAGACGGGTTATATTACGCTTCGTCGTGAAGTTGAGGAATTGCTGCGGCCGCTGGGTCTAACTCATACGCAGTGGAGTGCGCTGAGCATCATTCGGAATTACCCGGGTATTTCGCCTTCGCAATTGGAGCCCATTCTAATGATCGAGCGGCCAAGCGTCACGAGCCTGTTGAACGGACTGGCCAGCAAGAAGCTCATTATCCGCAAGGACCACCCGAAGGACGGACGGTATAAGCTTATTTACTTGACGGATGAGGGTATGAAGCTAGCAGAGAAGACGCAGCACATCACAACAGCTGTAGAGGCACGAGTGAAGGACGGAATGACGCCTGATGAATTCGAGATGCTGAAGAAGCTTCTGGTCAAAATGGTTGGCCTATTCGAAAAGGAGTAGCCACTTCTTTTTGCGCAGGTAGTTAGAATTCTAATTACAATTCATTTACGTTTCTGAATCATTACTAATTCGAAATCAAGGAGTGTTTCGAATGATGACGGATCCATTGTTCAACTGGGCTGGGTTTCACCACGTTGCGCTTGTAACATCGGATTTGAACGCGACGATTCAATTCTACAAGGATGTTCCGGGCATGCACATATCGCCGATATTAAGATCCGCAAATTTATATTCGCCGATAACAATGGTGTGCAATTGGAAGCCGCGTGGCCAAAGCTGTGAGCGGCTTGAAGTGCTCCCTCACAAGAAGAATCGCCTTCCCGCGGGAAGGCGATTTCGCATTATCGGGTCAATGTAATCTCGAACTTAGCTCCCGCCTCGCCTGCGAATACGATCGTGCCGTTCTTCGGCAGTACGACTGCGTCCGTACTAATTACACTGAATGACAACAACGTACCGTTCTCGTCATACACCGCATACGAGCCGGCGGAAGGCAGCGCCACTCTCAGCGTCTTGCCTGCAGCGCTGTCGGGAATTGTGTACCACTTCGCATCGCCGCTTGTTGGAATGGTTACGCGGGCATGCTTGCCTGCGTAGATCGGTGATACCGCATCCTGGCTAATATATCGACTGCCGGCGGATATCAGATACTCCACACTGACACCATTCATGTCTTGTGCAGCGAATTCTATAGGCGCATTGTCTCTGCTGCCTACAGCAGGAATATGCAGGTCGGATACAGCAGTGTCCGGGCCTGTAATCTTCTCGCTAAGGAAGTAGCCAGGTACGTCCTCGTACAGAAGAACCTGAGTGGAAGATGCCACTAAGTACGCGACTGAGGTGTATTTTTCATTCACGATATAGTAGCGCTTTCCATCACGTTCCTTCCACGCCGCCAGTGTTTCTTCCGATAGATCGTTCGCCGGGAGCTTCTCAGCCGCATACTCGGATACGGCAAGCTGGCCAAGCCCTGGCAACAGTGCATATTGGCGAACCCATAAGTACGTGCGGCCGTTGCTCTCCTTCACGAGGTTGATCTTCGCGCTGCCGTCCGCGTTGATGAATGAGCCGTCCGATGAATACGTATATTTCTCGGCAGGGTAGCTCGGATCCATTGGAGTCGTGATCGATAGTTGACCATCAGCCGTTACGTCTACCGTAAGAACTTGTCCCGTGGAGCCGTAGATACCTGCTGCATCGAGCAATTCCTTCGGCATATCTGCCTTAACAGGTGCCCCGTACGATTTGCCGCCATTAATATCGTCTATTGCGCCCTTCTCCTTCAGCGCATGGAGCAGAATCTGAGAAGCCAGCAGCTGATTAAAGGAGCTCGAACCGCCGGAGGAGAGAACGGCTGCCGCCATGTTCTGCTCAGGGAGCACGATGAGCGATGCGTGATACAAGATCGTGTCGCCGCCCTTGGTCAACGCCTGAATGCCATAGTCATTGAATGGGAACAGGTTGACGCTGTCCCAGCCTAATCCGTAACCAACCGAGTTGTCCGCTTCGTCAGGCCAGAGCCCGTTGTTGTACTCGTCGTTAGCCATTGCTTTCGCTGCATCAGAGGATAGGATATCCGTTGTCTGGCCGGCGAAGATCTGCGAGAATCGAGCGAGATCCTCTGCCGTTGAGTAGATGCCTCCCGTTCCGATGGCGTTTATCGACTCGTTAGGAAGCTGATCTTCAAATGAAGGAAGATAAAGGCCCGCCATCTGGGATTCGTTAATCTCATCCTGCGGTGTCAGTGTATTCGTCAGGCCAAGCGGCTCTGTCAAATGCTCATGAATATAACTTGTAAAATCTATCCCGCTCACTCTCTCAACCAAAATCTCTGCAAGCGAGAAACAGTCATTACAGTACACGGAGAAAGCGCCTGGGTCTGCCTTCAGACTCTGTGCCGATAACTGCGTAAGAAGCGTGTCATGGGAGTATGTATCGTTGTCGGAGAACAGGAATGAGTTTTGGAGCGACGAACCGGCGAGGCCGGCAGAATGGTTAAGCAGCATACGAGGCGTAATTTGCTTATAGCGCGCATCCTTCATTTTGAAATCCGGAATGTACTGCACAACAGGCTTGTCGAGGTCTAACTTGCCTGCATCGACGAGCTGCATGACTGCTGCAGTAGTGAACACTTTGCTGGTCGAGCCGATGCCGTACATGGTATTAGCAGTCAAAGGAATCTGTCCAGCGGCATCGTTCTTACCTGTTTGTCCGGAGACGACGATCTTGCCCTGATCAATGAGGGCGTATTGAACACTCGTTACTCCGTATTGCTTGGTCAGCAGCGATGCTTTCTCAGCAGCAGCCTTCGTTGTTGCCGTATAGGCAGCGGACGTATCGCTGGAGGTGGCTGCGAATGCATTCAGCGGGGCAAGCACGACTAGCAGCATGGAAATAATGGACGACAGTAGATATAATTTCTTAGCTCTCATAATACCTCCTGAATTCATAGTCTATCATTTATACGCGGAACATCCTTGCTGGTTTCTTATATTTGGAAATAATATAGACGAGCAAGAATAACCAAATGGAAATCTGAGCAATTTATGGATTGGAAGAGGGCTTTAAGATCGGAGGACTTGAAGATCGAAGTCCGATCGGGGAGGTAATTGATGCCACACCAGCGATTTCAGTCATCCAGCATAAGCCCCCGTTATTCCAAGGGGAAAATATCCGTTTTTGGTATCAACTCGATATATCCTCGTTCGCCTTGGATTGCGGCATGGTGGTCGGCGTCTCTCCCAGGGTTCGGACATATGTTTATCGGGAAATACCTTTATGGCTTCGTGCTGGTAATATGGGAGCTAATCGTAAACAGTAAGGCCCATATCAATATGGCGATTGCTTTATCTTTTCATGGACGGTTCGATGAGGCGAGGGAAATCCTTAATGAGGACTGGGCCTTATTGTATGTGGGTGTATATGTATATGGTATCTGGGATAGTTATCGCTGTGCGGTTGAGATCAATAAAAGCCATAGGTTGTCCGAGGTTGAAGATGCGCCTGTCACACCTTCTGAGGTTAGCTTCTTCGATGTCACGATCCTTGATAAAAAGCATCCGTGGCTGGGCATCGTCTGGTCCATTATCTCGCCGGGCTTGGGGCAGCTTTATGGCGGCAGCACGATCATTGGCACATTTGTATTGGGCTGGTGGATATTCGTTTGTTATAAGGCTGTAGCAATCCGATCATGGCTCTACTCGTTCCTAGGTGATTTCAACAGCGCAGCCGCTGCTATAGATTGGCATTGGTCTCTGTTCTTGCCGTCCATCTATTCGTTTGCGATTTATCAGGCCTATGCATCGGTCAATGAAAACAATACGTTGTTCGACGTTGAACAAGTACGATTCCTTAGAGCGAGGTCGGATCAGTTGGCACAACAACATCCTGTCGATGATAGACACAATACGGTGCAAATTATCGCTACATTCGAGCACTCCCCCTTCGTGGAGATGGCCATACACGAATTAGAGAAGCTGGGCGTGCCTCCGCATCAGGTCGTTGCAATGCCGGTAGAGAACCTCGTGGCCGATACAAATATTATTGATTCGATTCATCGGGTAGACGGCAGAAGCATATTGGACGGAGCGATGATGAGTGCTTCAATCTTCTCCGTCCTGGGAACGATCTATGGCTTCGTGTGGTACCTGGGACCAATCATTTGGGGACTAATTGGTATGGTAGGGGGATTCCTTCTGGGGTTAGCGATCGAAATTCTGTTCAATAAGGGCAAGCTCCGGCTCACATCCCACCGCAAAACCGAGGTCATCATGAAAGTCACATGCCAAGCCTCGCTGCAGCACCAGCTGCTTCATATTCTAAAAGCGCGGAAGGCAAGTGGGTTCGTGATTATGCCACAGATGCCTGAGAGCGGCTAATAAAAGCAAGAAGGCCATCCGTCATGGATGGCCTTTCGAATGCCGTTACTTGCTTGCGTTCAAGTCCATCACATGCGTCACGCGATTGCGGCCGCTGGTCTTGGATTGGGATAGGGCTTGATTGGCTTTGTTGATCAGCTTGTCATCGGTGTCCTCGCTTGTCATCGTCGCAACGCCTATGCTTGCCTTAATGTGCAGATTGCCCAGCGCTGTTATCTGGATAACGGCCCGGAGCCGTTCGGTGATATGGATGGCATTGACTTCATCCGCTCCCGCTAGCAGCATGACGAACTTGTCACCGCCTAAGCGGGCAGTAACATCGGTCCCGCGGGAGGAAGAGTTAAGCAATTGCGCCAATTCGGTTAGTACCAGATCACCTACAGGTTGTCCGTATGTATCGTTAATGAACTTGAACCGATCGATATCGATGAGTGCGATCGAGAATGGATCACCCAAGCGATGGAATTTGTCGATGTGAGCAAGCAGGCTCTCGTTAAAATATCGTTTATTCTTCATGCCCGTCAACGGATCCGTTAAGGCTAATGCTTCCAACTGCAGGTTAATGCTGAGAAGCTCGCGCTGCTTCGCTTCATACTCTTGCTGCATCAGCTCTAGCTTACGACTCGTTTCGTTCGTCTGCTGTACAAGGTGTTCCAGCCGCTGCCTGGCTGCGAGAATATCTTTCTCATGCTCGAGACGCCGCCGCATCTCGACAACGACGCAATCCATGAACGTTTCGCCGTCACGCGTCTGGCGTACACCGTTCAGCAGCATCGGTATATCGTGGTTGCTGCTGGACTGCAGCGACAGGTAGATCTCGCTTACATGCCCGTACAGCTGCATATAGGGGTAGAAATAAGTGTGGAAGAAGAGCTTGTTCGTCATCGACATGAACAACTCAATGTGTTGTCCGATCAGCTCATCCCGTTCATAGCTGAGCATGGTGGCGAAGGTCTGGTTAACGGATTGAATAATACCCTTGTCCGAAATCGAGAAATAGCCGCAGGGTGCGTAGTCTAATTGCTGATCCATGAATCTGATCCTCTTTCCATTGTTGGTGAACAGTTAATACTGATTAGGCTCAACTCATTATATTCGATAGAATAGAGGAAGAGTATTAAAAAATAGGTCAAATTAACTAAAGACCAAGGAATTTTGTCACAAATGTGAGCTCCTTGGTCCATAAAAGGCAATATTCTTATAAATGTGATCGATTTAGCGCTCGATATTCTTGTTACTCTTGGAATGCCGCGGCCACAATGTATAGCTGAAGCTGATCAGAAAGTCTATGCCCACAATAATAGACCACAAGCGGACAACATTCCGCAGGCTTTCGGTTCGGCTGTCGTCATTCACAAGCAGCAGCATGATGACCAGCAGGGAGCATCCAATCGCCCATGCTGCGAGATGACGGTACCAGCCGTGTCTCTCGTGACGGGCGTGTTCGGCGCCGTGCTTCGGACCTGGTTCCGGCGGAGGACCAGAGGCGAATCGGTATGCGAAGCGGACATCTGCCCAGTGAATAAGTCGGTGTCCATAAACGATAGAGACGCCGAGATAGATAGCTGCGATGCCGTGCTCCCAGCTTGCGACTGCCCCTTGTCTCAAGTCTGCGACGGCCGCAATGAGCAGCACGAGATCGATAAGCGGGGTGCAGAACAGCAGCAGCGCGCCGATCTTGGGCAGCTTCAGCACATACCGGAATGTCAGCCCCAATAAGACGAACACCCAGAAGGCCACCTCACATCCAACAATTAACGCAGTAATCAAACGACTCCACTCCTCTTTATAGCACAACTGTATTATATAAAATCATTATAGCACATCTGTATTAAAAAAGTGCTTTGATCTATAATAAAGACATGCCAAAAATTGTCGATCACAAACAACGGAAAGAGCTGTTGGCGGAGGCGGCTTGGCGGGTCATTCAACAAGACGGCCTTGATGGACTGTCGGTCCGCCGCGTAGCTGATGAAGCTAAGCTCTCTTTGGGAGCGCTCCGTCATTATTTTGATACGGTAGATGAGCTGCTTGCTTTCTCGATGCGGCTTGTTTCCGAGCGTGTGAATGCGCGGATTCAGAGCCTGCCGTTCACGGGCAATGTTCGTCTCGATATGGAGGTGGTCATTCATGAGCTCATTCCCCTTGACGAGACCCGTCTTGCAGAGGCGCAGGTATGGCTTGCATTTGCAGGGAAGGCGGTCTCGTCTCCGGCGATACAAGCGCTCAGCCTTGAGGTGCATAAGGAGCTTTATACTGGATTTCGGCGCACAATTGATGCGTTAATTCGAGAGCAGCTGGTCAATACGGAGCTGGATGCGGAGCTTGAGACCAAGGCGCTTCACGCATTCGTAGACGGCCTGGTCGTCCATTGCGCGACCTTCCCCGAGCAATTGCCGCCGGAGCAGGCTAAACGTATGGTTTCGTATTATCTAGACGGATTGTTCAGCAAATGACCGAAGCAGTTATTCATAGGAATGGGGGAGCAGACGATGAGGGTTAAACTTGAGGGCATCACGTTGATTGCGAGTGATGTCGGGGCGTTGGCTGTTTTTTATCGAGATGTCATTGGGTTTCAGCTTGTCGTAGAGGAAGAGCATTACGCAGAGCTCAAGAACGAAGGGGTTCGGCTTGCGATATGCTCCAGATCGTTAATGGCTGACAATACGCACGGCCATGCGTCCTACCTGGAGTCCCATCGGGGGCAGGCGGTGGAGCTTAACTTCGAGTGCGAGTCCCCGGAGGCAGTACGCGAATTGTACGATCAGTTCGTAGCGCAAGGCGCCGTATCGGTTGCAGAGCCAGTCGTGAAGGCTTGGGGGCATACGACTGGATTCTTCGCCGATCCCGAGGGCAATATTCACTCGCTGTTTGCAGTGAATCCTGTGAATGTGTAAGTGAACACGAATGAACGCGAGGCGTAAGTGCCTGCGTGTTTTTTTATTTTGAATCAATCGTAACGTTATCGGAGGAAGTGTCTAAATGCGGCATTAAAGAGGACTCTAACCCAGCGGGCTAGAATCCTTGTCATGTTGTCGGAGACAACGGTTCACTTAATATAGACACTCCCGAACGGCAGCACCTCGCGCAGAATGCGCTTGATCAGGCCGCCTTCCTGCAGCTGCGCTTCAAGCTCGGAATCGTGCGAGCCGGTCTGGATAAGCACGGGACCGCTGCCGCGAAGCTCCCACTGCACGTTCATATGCTGGCTGGCCAGCTTATTGCCATATACGGACAGCTGGATCGAGGCTGTGCCCGGGTAGGAGATCAAAGCGCCCGCCTCCACGAACAGCGGCTTGTCTGGTTGAAGCTGAATGGACATCATATCACCGGAGGTGATGATGCCGAGCTGGCCGGGTCCGGTGAACCGCATGCGGGTCAGCTCTTTCGTAATCCACGCGTTCTTGAGCCTCTGAACGACAGACTTCATTGTGATGCCCTCGGTGAAGAACATCACATGCCGCAGGTCGAACAGCAGGTTGCTCTTCTCATCAATCTCGACGACTTCCAGCGAACAGCCGGCAGGCAATCCAAGGACGAGCTCGGACGGTCCCTGGAATTGGGATTGAATCATTTTGCGCTTGTGATAGATGCGGGCAAGGTTCATCAGCCGATCTTCGCGATGCTGCGGCGAGCCTTGGAAAGCAATGACCGACTTCGGGTGCAGCAGATGCAGCTTGTCCGCCTCATCCAGCGAGATGTGCACATGTCCAAGCCGTGCGGGCGTCACGATGTTCATCCGCTGATCCCGCCTTCACGGGATGGACGATGTCTGCGCCATGAGAGGTGCCGCCAGATGCGGATCGCCAGAAAGTAGGCAATGAACAATCCCGTAACGATCCCGATACCCGTGTACATTTTGCGCTGAAAAGCGTCCTTCTTCTTCTGCGCCTGCTCTGTTTCTGCCTGCAGAGCTGCGTTCTGCTCCATGAGCTGCTGATTCTGCTTCTGAAGCTCCTCCTGCTGAAGGACAAGCGCCTCGACCGTTTTCTTGGATTCCTCCAGCTGCCGTGACAGCTGTTCATTCGCCTCATTATATTGCTGCTCGATCTCGTTGATCTTGTCCGGTGCGTTATAAATATCTTGGACACGGCTGATGAAGCTTGCCTGGACAGGCTCGGCTGACCATGCAGATAAGACAAGGCCAACTATGAATAGTATTGCAATCGATTGAATAATTGCGCGCATAGGACAACCTCCTATCCCGTTGCAGTCATGCAATAATGTTATTACATCTATAATACCTCGAATTTAGTAGAAAAGTTGCAGCATTCAAAAAAGCCCCTTCGTTTTCCTGATGTGAACTGTGACCCGTTTTGTGGACAGTTTAAAAAGCAACCATCTTGATTTTTTAACAAGCAATTAGATGATCCCTGAACTCATCGGGGGTCATCTTTTTTAATCCCCATTGATATCGCTCAGA